>ENA-ORTQ01000172-ORTQ01000172.1-human-gut-metagenome-genome-assembly--contig:-NODE-172-length-85385-cov-9.453041_pt1 | contig 85385 bp, 70 predicted proteins | sample MGYA00241912_ERZ509188 | MGnify/ENA primary metagenome ERZ509188 (study PRJEB26280, sample SAMEA2338849) | human gut metagenome | biome: human gut; feature: human-associated habitat; material: faeces...
CCTGATTCCGCAGGCCGAGCAGCTCTTCAAGCCCCAGACCTGCAATGTCGGGGGACGAGGGGGACTCCCCTCGTCCTTTCTCTTGGGGGTGTAAGGGGGATATTCTCTTTCCGAGAAAGAGAATATCCCCCTTTGCCGCGTCCCCACACGCTGTGGGGACAGAAGCAGCCCCCCCGCGCTGCCTTCAATACTTCTTATTGTAGTACCAATAAGTCCCACAAAAAATAAGCGACTGCGCGCAGGTCACAAGACACAGCACCTGCCCGATGATTGGCTGCTTGAACACTAAAAGCGCCAGCAGTCCCGCCGCGAGCTGGGCATAGATGCAGATGAAAAACGTCATGCTGCGCGCCTTATTCGCAACATACACCGTGCGCTCATCCTTGAGCATCGCGTCATAATCCGCGGCCTTTTCCGGGTCGCGGCTCAGGCGGTAAACACGCAGCAGCCGCACCGCGCCGCAGACAAAGAGGCCGCAGCCAAGGCCGCTGTAAAAATCGCCCATGTGCGCATCACCGAGCAGAAATCCGATGGCGAACATCACAAGCCCGATGACGGTCACCAGAATGCCGCACTTTTTCTGCTCCCGCAGATTCATGCCCCTCATGAACTTCAAATTCATGTCTCTTCCTCCTCAAAAATGAAAATGTCCTCGATCTTCTCGCCGAAAAGCCGCGCGATGCTGTGCGCCAGTAGGATAGACGGATTGTACTTCCCGTTCTCGAGCGAAATGATCGTCTGGCGCGAGACGCCGAGTTCCGACGCCAACTGCTGCTGCGTCATGCCGCGCGCCTTTCTTCTCTCTTCAATGTGGTTTTTCATCGCTTCTCTCCGTTTTCCAAAGTCAAGTTCGCTTTACATCTGTGAGGATAACACTGCGCGAGTGAAATGTCAAGTGTCTTTTACATTTTTTTGCATTGCTTTTGTTCCTGCGCTTTGCTACAATAAAGAATAAGAAAATTTTCGCAGGAGGATTCTTATCATGTCCGTCAAGATCGCACCGTCCATCCTCTCCGCCGACTTTGCCGAGCTCGGCGCCGGCGTCGAGGCCATTGCCACCGCCGACTACGTCCACTTTGACGTGATGGACGGCTGCTTCGTCCCCAATATCAGCATCGGTATCCCTGTGCTCCAGTCCATCCGCAAGCGCACGGCGCTGCCCATCGACGTGCACCTGATGATCGTGCAGCCTGAGCGCTATGTCGACCAGTTCTGCGACGCGGGCGCGGACCTCGTCACCTGTCATGTCGAGGCCGACACGCCGGAGAAGATCCACCTCGCGCTCGACAAAATTCACGCCAAGGGCAAAAAGGCCGGCGTCGTCTTGAAGCCCAACACCCGCGCTGAGGCCGTGCTGCCGTTTCTTGACAAGTGCGACATCGTGCTCGTGATGACCGTCGAGCCCGGCTTTGGCGGGCAGAAGTTCATGGCCGATATGATGCCGAAAGTTTCCGCCATCCGCCGCTACATCGACGAGAGAAACCTTGACTGCGAGCTCGAGGTCGACGGCGGCGTCGACGCCGTGACGTGCAAAACCTGCATCGAGGCGGGCGCAAACGTGCTCGTCGCGGGCTCCGCCGTCTACAAGGCCGCGGATATCCCCGCCAAGATCAAAGAGCTGAGAGGTTAAGTCCATGGAATACTTTCCCGCGGCGCTCGAAAAGCTCGTTGAGCAGTTCGCGCGCCTGCCCGGCATCGGCGGCAAGAGCGCACAGCGGCTCGCGTTTTTCGTGCTGAGCCTGCCCGAAGAGGAGGCCAAGGCCTTTGCCGATGCCATCGTCGACGCCAAGCGCACCGTCACGTTCTGCCCCGTCTGCCGCAATCTGACGGACGGCGGCCTCTGCCCTATCTGCTCGTCGCCGAAGCGTGATGAACATGTCATCTGCGTCGTCGCCGACCCGCGCGACGTCGTCGCCATCGAGCGCGCGCGCGAATACAACGGCCGCTACCACGTGCTGCACGGCGTCATCTCGCCGATGAACCATGTGGGGCCCGACGATTTGGAGATTAAGCCGCTGCTCGACCGCGTGGCGCAGGGGAACATCGAAGAGGTCATCATGGCCACGAACCCTGACACCGAGGGCGAGGCGACGGCGATGTACCTCGCCCGCCTGCTGCGGCCGTTCGGCGTGCGCGTCACGCGCCTCGCCTACGGCATCCCCGTCGGCGGCCACCTCGAATTCGCCGACGACGCGACGCTGATGCGGGCGCTGGAGGGACGAAGAGACATATAGTCTTCAAAATAGAGGCGGAGCCTCTATTTTGAGAGGGGCTTTCACTCCGCTTCGTGCCTCGCCGCAGGCTCGACACACGCTCCGCGCAAAGTGTTTTTTCTGACGCGCATGTCGTCAGAAAAAACGATTAAAATTCATTTGCGCCGTGCGCGGCGCAAAGTCTGCGACGCTTTTCTCTTTTGGTATACTCTCGATATAAAAAGGACGAGTTTCTTCAAACTCGTCCTTTTTCATGTGCAGAAATTGCCATATAAAGTTTCGCGCCCGCAGGCGCGAAATAATTTCAATCGTAATTTGTCGCGACATGTGCGTGACAAATTACTCTTTGCGCGGAACAGAGTGTCGAGCGCAAGCGAGGCATGGCGTGCAGCGAAATCTTTTCAAAAAAGGGGATGAGTCCACTAGGACTCATCCCCTTTTTTGATTTCTTTACATCATTTTCACCGTGTAGTACACCGCGAGGAGGAATGTGCCAATCGCCAGCACCCAGAGGCCATAGTAGGCGATGCTGCTGACGGCGAGCGCCGCCACAATGGCCAGCGCGCACACGGCGAGCACAGCGTAAATGAGCTTGTAGTCGCCGTCCTGCGACACGATACGAAGATCGCCGAGCTTTTTAAGCTTGCCGTCGTTCTTGCCCGCCTTGAAAACAGCGACACCAAGCACCGCGACCACGCAGATCGCGAGGATGCTGCATCCGGTGACGATGCCGCCCCACGTGTCGCTCCCGCTGCCGCGGTGGATGAGGTACATCGCCATCAGCGACGCCGTCAGGCCCACGGCCTGCACGGAAAACTCACGCGGATAGAGCAGGAACACGATGCCGATGAGCATCACAACCGGCACGATCACGCACATCATCGTCGTGCCCTGCGGGTAGACCTTGAGCATCAGGATCGACGACACGGCGAAGAAAAAGCCGATGCATAAGAGCCACGGCGCGGCGGGCGCAAAGCGCGTCCACTTTTTGCGCATCAGCCAGACGACAAGGCCCGCGCCGAACAGCGCACAGCCGATGTAGTCGATGACCTGAAGCACAGTCATCATCGTCAGCACCTGACCGACGCCGCCTTTGACATAGTAGTTGTTCACCATCAAAAGATAAAATTCAGCAATGACGCCGGCCATGAGCACCGTGATCGCACGATTGACGTTGCGATTGCTTCTGGCCATGCGCTCTGCCCGCTTATCGTTGTTTTTTGCCATCTATCCGAGCCTCCAAAAAAGGTTGTCGTTTTGTAAGCGCCTGCATCAGGCGGAAACATTACATCATAGTATAATAGCAGAACTCTCCCCGTTTGGCAAGGGAAAATTCTTATTCTTGTGCCAAATGCTCCCTTTTTGCACCGCGCTTGCTTTTCTTTTGCACAGGCTTTATAATGTTTCGCATGCAAAAAAAGGAGGTTTTCCCCCATGTCCAACGTTTCGATCAAGCTGCTGCGCGAGGGCGCAAAGCTCCCCACGCGCGGCTCCGCTTTCGCCGCCGGCTATGACCTTTACGCCTGCCTGGACGGCGACAAGGAGCTCATCATCCCGCCGCACGCGACGGCTATGCTGCCGACCGGTCTTTCCTTTGCCCTGCCGGAGGGCACGTTCGGCGCAGTTGTCGCCAGAAGCGGCTTAGCTTCCAAGCAGGGGCTCCGTCCGGCAAACTGCCTCGGCGTCATCGACAGTGACTACCGCGGCGAATGCTTCGTGGCCCTGCACAACGACAGCAACGAAGAGCGCACCGTGCGCCACGGTGACCGCGTCGCCCAGCTCGTGCTGCTGCCGTTTCTGCCGATGGAATTTGAGCAGGTCGACACCCTTCCCGAGACCGTGCGCGGCGAGGGGGGCTTTGGCAGCACAGGGCGCTGACTCAGAGCACGAACGCCCCGTCCACCGCGAGCACCTGGCCCGTGACGAACGACGCCTTGTCAGACGCGAGATACGCGACCGCCGCGGCGATGTCCTCGGGCTTGCCGAGGCGGCCGAGCGGCGTTTGCTCGGCAAGGTCCTTGAGCGTTTCCTCGCCCAGCACCTTGACCATATCGGTCTCGATGACGCCGGGGGCAACGCAGTTGACGCGGATGCCGCTCGGCGCCAGCTCCATCGCGAGCGAGCGCGTCAGGCCGATGAGCGCGTGCTTCGTGCAGGAATACGTCACCTCGCACGACGCGCCGTGCTGGCCCCAGATCGACGAAATGTTCACGATGCAGCCGCTCTTTTCGTGCAGCATGTTCGGCAGCACCGCCTGAATGGTGTTGCGCGCACCGTTTAAGTTCACGCCGAAGTAGCGCTCCCACATCTCGTCCGTCACATCCTGAAAGAGCGCCTGACCGGCGACGCCTGCGTTGTTCACGAGCAGCGTGATCTTACCGAGCTCGCGCTCGCACTGCGCGACCATGGCGTTCACCTCGCTGCGCTTTGACACGTCCGCCTGCACGGCGATGGCCTCGCGGCCTTCGGCGCGCAGCAGCGCGACAAGCTCGTCGGCCTTGTCCTTTCGTTCATAGTAATTGATGCACACGGCATAGCCGTCCCGCGCGAGCTCCGCCGCGACCGCGCGGCCGATGCCGCGGGACGAGCCGGTGACCAATGCGACCTTTTTCATGTGTTTGCCTCCGTCTGTTGTCAATGATCTGCTTCATTATAATTTACATAACGCAAAAATGCAAGCACCGCCGCCTTTTTGGGCAGCGGTGCTTTTTTCCATGCGCTCAGAGAAGCGGCGCGATGTAATTTGTCCACAGGGCGCTCAGCGGCATCACGAGCACCATCGCCGGGATCATGTCCGCCACGGGGAAGTCCTGCATCTTGGCGATGCGGCAGCCCGTTGCGATGAGCAGAAAGCCTCCGCAGGCCTTGAAGTCGCCGATCATCGTCGGCGTCGTGAGCGGATAGACCGCCTTGGCGGCGAAAAACAGCGCAAAAAACACCGCCGCCTGCGGCACCGCCACGAGCGATGTCACCGCGCCCAAATTGCAGGCAAAGACCATCGCCGTGAAAAAGTCCAAAATCGACTTGCTCAAAAGCACCGTCGCGTTTTCCGTCATGCCCGCGTCAAGGCAGCCGTAAATGCCCGTGCCGCTCGAGCAGAAGAGCACGATGGCCGTCACCAGAAGCGAGAGGTATTCCTCGCGCGGAAGGCCGTCCTCGTCGTCCCCGTTTCTCTCGCCGAGGAGCTTGCCGATGGGCTTTTCCATCAGTTCGCCGCCGTGGCTGATCCACTCGCCCAGATGACACGCAAGGCCGAGTGCCGTGCCCGCCACGACGGTCAGGATCACCGCGGGCATGTTCTGCATCAGCGGCACTGAGCTGATACCCATGCCGATGGCGCACACGCCGAACACCTTGTTGAGCTCTGTGGTAAAGCGGGTGGAGAGCTTTTTGCTGAACACCGTTCTCAGAACGCCGCCCAGCGCCACCGCCAGCACGTTGACGATCACACCGATCATTTTATCTTTCCTCCTGACACACAAACACAAAAAGCCGCCGAACCGGGCTTCCCCCGTTCGACGGCGCTCTTGATCTTGTATTAAGATAACGCAAATTTTTTCGCCTGTAAAGATTTTTCCGCAGTTTTCCTCTGATCGTGGAAACTTTTTCTCTTTTTCTGCGACTTGTATTTTAGAGGGTGCAGCAGAGATAGGTGCATTCCCCTCCGCCCTCTTGACCCCCATTTAAACATTTCGTATACGAAAAACGAGCATTTTCCCCTACTTAAAGAGAGATAATAAGGAGAGAGCCCATGAGTAACCTGCCAGGCAAAATCACGGATCCCCATCTTTCCGCGGAAGAACCGCTCACCTTCCGCCGTTGTCTCCGCTTCATTCTGCAAGCCCTGCTGCTGGCCTTCGGCTGCGCGGCCATCATCAGAATTATCGGAATTTTATCTCTTTTCTTTTAGCAAATCCCCCTGCCGCATCCGCGCCATCCTCTACGCCGCCGCCATTTTCACCTGCATCCTGACCGCCGAAGGCAAACACTCGTCGCCCAAAGACGATACTTCTGCCGAAAAATAATCATCGTGTTTTGCCCCGCGCTATCAATCGGCGCAGCATTCATCATCATTAGAACTGCACCCCATCGCGAATTGCCCGACAGGGCAAGAGCGCCCCGCAGTCTCAATCGACGCAGCACTCCATCGCGCATTGCCGCTCCGCGGCAACAGCGCTGCGCACCACCAATCGGCGCAGGCACTCCTACCCACTCCGTTCTCTTCGGCGCTTTTGCGCCGTAAAATGCTTTTGCTGCGCAAAAGCATTTGCGCAGGGGCAATTCACTTACCCCTGTGCTTTTTCATCTCCCACGGATTCCAAAAAAGAGAGACACGCTTGCGCGTGTCTCTCTTTTTTGGAGCAGGGTACGGGAGTCGAACCCGCCTTAACGGCTTGGGAAGCCGCTGTAATACCGATATACCAACCCTGCGAACAGATGGAGTATATCATATTCTTCGTGTCATTTCAAGGCGAAATATTCATGTTGGCGCAAATCCTTTCATATTCTTTGCCAAACGAAGAAAGGAGCTCCGCCATGAAACGAATGTTCCCGATGATCCTGCTGTTCGCGCTGCTTTTATGCGTGCCCGTGCGCGCCGACGAGCTCACGCTCGACGCCCCCTCCGCTCTCTTGATGGAAAAGCAGACCGGCACGGTGCTCTTTGCCAAGGATGAACACACGCCGCGCGAGCCCGCGAGCGTGACGAAGGTGATGACGCTGCTTTTAACCATGGAGGCCATCGACTCCGGCGCGCTTTCGTATGACGACACCGTCACAGGCAGCGCGCACGCCGCATCGATGGGCGGCAGCCAGATCTGGCTCAAAGAGGGCGAGCAGATGCGCGTCGAAGACCTCATCAAGGCCGTGTGCGTCGTCTCCGGCAACGACGCGGCCGTCGCGCTCGGCGAGCACTTGGCGGGTAGCGAGGAAGCGTTTGTCGCGCGCATGAACGAGCGGGCCAAAGAGCTCGGCATGAACGACACGCACTTTGTCAACTGCACGGGCCTGCCCGCGGACGGGCATGTCACCTCGGCCTACGACATCGCGCTCATGTCGCGCGAGCTCATTTGGCGCCATCCCGACATCCGCCGCTTTACGACGATCTGGATGGACTCGCTGCGCGGCGGGGCGTCCATGCTCGTCAACACCAACAAGCTCGTGCGCTTTTACCCCGGCGCGACGGGGCTCAAGACCGGCTCGACCGATTCGGCCAAATACTGCATCAGCGCGACCGCGGAAAAGGATGGCATGGAGCTCATCGCGGTCATCCTGGGCGGCAGCACGAGCGACAAGCGCTTTTCCGATGCCAAAGCGCTTTTGAATTACGGCTTTGCGGCGTACTCGCTCGTCACCGTCACTCCCGAATCGCCGCTGCCCGCCGTGCCCGTGACGCTCGGCACGCAGAAGACGGTGCAGAGCGTTCTGACGAGCGAAAACGCCCTGCTTCTCGAAAAGAGCCGCGCAAACGGCCTGACGCAGGCCGTCTCGCTGCCCGAGAGCATTGATGCGCCCGTCGAGGAGGGCGAGCCGCTCGGCACGCTCGACATTTTCGACGCAAACGGCACGCCGGTCGCGTCGCTCCCGCTGCTCGCGGGCGAGAGCATACCGCACCTCACGTGGAGCGAGCTTTTCTGCCGCCTGCTCAAGCTCGCCTACTGCGGGGCGTAAGCTCTCTCTGTTTTCCACAAAAATCGCTCCGAAACTTTTCCGTTTTACGCTCATGCGTATAATTTTTAGCCATTTTTCGGCAAAGCATGCTTTTCTTGCTTGACAGAATCGAAAAAAGGTGTATACTGCAAGCAATTTCATAAGTCTTGATAGAGGCGCGGCTGACATGAGTAGCCCCCAACAAAACGGCAGGAGACCGTGGGGTGCGGAAGGGGACGCCGCCGAAGGGTCGATAAAATCCCTGTTTTGTCGATACTTGGGTCGTCGGGAAATACCCGGCGGACTGTCGTCCGGAAGGACGGAGTGCTGTCATGATCGACGCGATCAGGAGCCTTGATGTGTTTCACATCGGTTGTTTGATGTTTTTGTGTTAAGTCATGATGGAAATCATGGCTTAATTTTTTTGCTCTGTGTTTTGTAGCACAGGAAAGGAGAAACATCATGCAATTTGTCGGAACCTTCTGGGCGCTCGTGCCCCCCATCATCGCCATTACGCTGGCGCTGATCACCAAGGAGGCGTACTCGTCTCTCTTTATCGGCGTCGTGATCGGCGCGCTCTTCGCCTGCGACTTTGCCCCCGTCGCCACGATCGACATGATCGTCAACGACGGTATCATCGCCGCGATCGCGGACAACGCGGGCATCTTTCTCTTCCTCGTCCTGCTCGGCATCATCGTGGCGCTTGTCAACTTAGCAGGCGGCAGCGCGGCCTTTGGCCGCTGGGCGGAAAAGAACATCCACACCCGCGTGGGCGCGCAGCTTGCGACGTTCATCCTCGGCATCCTCATTTTCATCGACGACTACTTCAACTGCCTGACTGTGGGCTCGGTCATGCGTCCGGTGACCGACCGCCACCAGATCTCTCGTCCCAAGCTCGCCTACCTCATCGACGCCACTGCCGCTCCCGTGTGCATGATCGCGCCGATCTCGTCCTGGGCGGCCGCCGTGTCCTCCACGGCTGAAGACCTCGACACCGGCATTTCCGGCATCCAGCTCTTCATCCGCGCCATTCCCTATAACTTCTATTCCCTTCTGACATTCGTCTTCATCATCACGCTCACGCTGCTCAAGTTCGACTACGGCCCGATGCGCGGCTTTGAAGAGCGCGCCCGCAATACGGGTGACCTCTCCGCCGCTCCCGGCAGCACCGAGGAGAACGCCAACCCCAAGGGCCGCGTCATCGACCTTGTCATTCCCGTCATTATGCTCATCATCCTCTGCACCATCGGCATGCTCTACGTTGGCGGCTTCTTCGGCGCTGACACGTCCGGCTGCACCGATTACGCCGGTGACTTCATCGGTGCGTTCGGCAACACGGACGCGTTCGTCGGCCTCCCGTGGGGCGGCATCATCGCGCTGGTGCTCACGGTCATCTACCTCGTCGCCCGCCGCGTCGTCGGCTTCCGCGAGGCTATGGGCTGCATCCCCAAGGGCTTCCAGGCCATGATCTCCCCGATCATCATCCTGACACTGGCCGTCTCCCTCAAGACCACGCTCAACGCGCTGGGTGCCGCAGACTATGTGCACGATCTGATGTACGCTGCCTCTGAGGGCCTTTACAATATGCTGCCCGCCGTCATCTTCCTCGTCGCGTGCGTGCTGGCCTTTGCCTCCGGCACGTCCTGGGGCACGTTCGGCATCCTGATCCCCATTGTCACAGCCATCTTCCCCAGCGACAGCGCGCTGCTCTACATCGGTATTTCCGCCTGCTGCGCGGGCGCCGTGTGCGGCGACCACTGCTCCCCCATCTCCGACACGACCATCATGTCCTCCGCCGGTGCGCAGGTGGAGCATGTCAACCATGTCGCCACGCAGCTGCCCTATGCCATCACGGTCGCGTGCCTGAGCTTTGTGTGCTTTGTGCTCGCGGGCTTTATCCAGAACTGGATCGTCTGCCTCGCCATCGGCGTCGTGCTGACGGTCGGTACGCTCTTCGCCATCCGCAATGTTGAGGCGCAGAAGGCACGCTTCAAGGATTAACTTTGCTCTCCACTCTCTTTTCTCTCATAGGAACGGGGCGAACCGGTCGGTTCGCCCCGTTCCCCTTATATTCTCCGCTTTGCAATCCCTAAAAAGCATGGTATACTGAGTATAACACTTAACTTCGGAGGACGTTTCCATGAGTATTGTCGTGATGGGCGCGGTGTTTGTCGATATCAAGGGCTATCCCCTCTCTTCCTACATCCCCGGCGGGCGCAACGCGGGCCGCGTCGTGCAGGTGCACGGCGGCGTGAGCCGCAACATCGTCGAGGACATCGCGAACGTCGAGCTGCGCCCGACGTTCGTGAGCCTTGTCGACAACACGAGCGCGGGCGCGGACGTCGTCAAAAAGCTCCAGAGCCACAAGGTCGACACGCGCTACATCCGCACAACGCCCGACGGCATGGGCACGTGGCTCGCGATCTTCGACAACACGGGCGACGTGACCGCGTCGATCTCCAAGCGCCCCGACCTGAGCCCCATTGCCGACATTCTCGACGAGCAGGGCGATGAAATTTTTTCGCAGGCCGACAGCATTCTGCTCGAGATCGACATGGAAAAGGACATCGTCAAGCGCACGTTCGCGCTGGCGGAAAAGCACCGTAAGCCCGTCTACGCGGTCGTGTCCAACATGAGCATCGCCATCGAGCGGCGCGACTTTCTGCGCTCGGTGCACTGCTTCATCTGCAACCAGCAGGAAGCGGGCATCCTGTTTTCGGAAAATTACGACGGTCTCTCGCCCGACGAGATGCTTCCCATCCTGCGCGACAAAATTCGCGGCGCGCAGATCCACCGCATGGTCGTCACGATGGGCGCTCAGGGTGCGGTGTTCGCCACGCTCGACAGCGAGGACGGCTACTGCCCCGCGAAGAAGGTCGATGTCAAGGACACGACCGGCGCGGGCGACGCGTTTTTTGCCGGCACGGTCATCGGCCAGACCTACGGCAAAACGATGATGGAATCCTGCGAGATCGGCACGCGCCTTGCTGCGTCCGTCATCACGACGGGCGAAAACGTCTGCCCGCGCTACCTGCCGAGCGAATTCGGGCTGGATGTTTCCACCGTCGACGATGCGCAGATCGCGCTCGAATTCTGACCGCCATATTTTAATAGGAGGGCCCGCCATGAAAAAAGCGCTTTTTCTCGCTCTTTCCCTCGCGTTTCTCCTGACCGCCTGCGGCGAAACGACGCTGCCGGACACGTCTGAGCAGAACCCGGTCGACAACACGCAGGAAACGTCGCTGCCCGAGAGCTGCCTGCTCTACTACGACCTCGGCAATGTAAGCATTCTCGCGGAGGACAAATCCCTCCCGCTCGCGCAGAATGCGGGCGACGGGTACTCGACCTCTTATAGCGTGTGGTACGACGGCGAGTATCAGGACCTCGCTTTACAGGACGGCGACAGCGGCATTTCCGTCGCCGACATGACCGGCGGCAGCGCAGTCTTCGACTACGGCGCGGGGCTCGTCGTCTGGAACGGCGAGCGCTACCACTGCGCGCACCTGACCGCGCAGGACAGCTACATTCCCAACATCTCCCCCAACGTCCCCGGCGGTATCCTGCTGCTTGAAGTGAGCGGCGACTGCTGGGCCGACGGCGGCACAGCCGACGTCGCCTGCTTCACAGGCTTCGGCACGGTCGTCATCTGTGGCAGCGGCACGCTGCGCATCGACGGCGCAGTCATCGGCCAGACCTACGGCAAAACGATGATGGAATCCTGCGAGATCGGCACGCGCCTTGCTGCGTCCGTCATCACGACGGGCGAAAACGTCTGCCCGCGCTACCTGCCGAGCGAATTCGGGCTGGATGTTTCCGCGCCGGACGACGCGCAGCTCGCGCTCGAGCTTTGATCCCGGCAACTATTAAACACAGTAAAAAGCGAGGGACGCGTAGGCATCCCTCGCTTTTTGTTTTGCTTTTTTACTGCCCGCACAGCGCGCTGCGGTTTTCGTCCGCAAGGCGCAGCGCCGCGTCGCGGTCCACGCCGTAGGCAAAGCGGAACGCATACGGCTTTGTCATCGTGATCGCGCTCACCGTGCCGTCTTTCAGGTAAAACGCAATGTCGCGGACGTCGTAGTTCCCGTCGTCCTGCGGCGTCTGCGGCTGCCAGACGTAGGCGCGGTCGAAGTCATAGGCGGGCTCGCTGTAGCCGCCTTCGTCGCTGTAGCCGTCATAAAGCTCGGACTCGTCTGCCGCGATGCAGTAAAGCGCCTCCGGGTATTCCGTCAGCAGCGCTTTCTCGCTGTCGCCGACCTTGACGCCGCGCGGCGTTCCCACGCCCACAGCACTGGTGCGCAGATAGCTGATGACCTCGCGCTCCGTTTCAGGGTAGTAGTCCGTCCCGACGACGAGCTGCGCGTCCGCGTCGTAATGGCGCGCAAAGTCGTAGGGCAGCATCCCGTCGCTGTCGTAGGTCGTATTCTCCGTTTTCCCGTTCGGCTCGTAGTCCGCTCCAAGGCTCAAAAATCCGCCCGGCAGCTCCAGCGTAAAGTTCGCGTCCGGCTGCGGCTCGACCGTCAGATCTTCCTCCCGCATCAGGGGCTCGTCCGGTGCGTCGTCCGACGCTTCCTGCTTTTCTCCGCAGCCTGACACCAAAAGCGTCAGCGCCGCCAAGAGCGCCGCAAGCAGCTGCGCTGTATTTTTCCGTCTCATATCGGTCTCCTCCTTGATTTTGTTTTTTTACGCTTCCTTCAACTTTTCCTCCAGCAGCTTGAAGGCTTCATCCGCGGCTTCCTCGCGGATCTCCGCGCGGGAAGCCGCGCCGAAGTCAAAGCGCTCGGCGATTGTCTCCTTGGGCGACGAAAATCCGATGAATACCGTGCCGACGGGATTTCCCCGCTCGTCGCGGTCGGGTCCAGCGACGCCCGTGACGCTGACGGCGCAGTCCGCCGTCGTCGCCTTGCGCGCGCCCTCGGCCATTGCGCGGGCGACGGGCGCGGATACGGGGCCGTATTCCTCCAGCATGTCCGCCGGAACGCCGAGCACGCGGTGCTTAACGATATTCGTATAGCTCACGACGCCGCCCATGAACACGCCCGACGCGCCCGGCACATCCGTGATGCGCTTGGCAATGAGGCCGCCGGTGCAGCTCTCCGCCGCGGCGAAGGTCACGCCGCGCGCCTTGAGCGCTTCATAGCAGCGCTGTTCGACTGTTTTTTCTGCCATGATAAGACTTCCTTTCAGAACTTGATGCGCACAAATTCGCGATTCGTCATCGCGCGGTCGATAAGGCCCTCGATATCAAGGACAGCCTCGGCCTCACGGACCTCGTCGAGGTTCGGCTTCGTGCGCGGATGACGCGGGGTGAAGACCGTACAGCAATCCTCATAGGGTAAGATCGACGTATCGAACGTGCCGATCTTACGGGACAAACGCACGATCTCTTCCTTATCCATGCCGATGAGCGGGCGCAGGACGGGAAGATCGACCACATCCTCGGTCACGCGCAGGGCCTCCATCGTCTGAGACGCGACCTGACCGAGGTTCTCGCCCGTGACGAGCGCCTTGGCCTTGACCTGATCGGCCACGCGCTGGGAGATGCGCATCATAAAGCGGCGCATGATGAGCGTGAAGAATTCCTCGGGACAGTTTCTGCGAATTTCCTCCTGAATTTCGGTAAACGGCACGATCTGCACCGTCAGCCGCCCGCACCAGGGGACTAAGAGCTTGGCAAGGGAAAGCACCTTCTCCTTCGCCTCATCAGACGTGTACGGTGGGGAGAAGAAGTGCACCATTTCGAGCTTGACGCCGCGCTTGGCGATCATGTAGGACGAGACGGGCGAGTCGATGCCGCCGGAGAGCAGGCTGACCGCCACGCCGCCCATGCCGATGGGCAGGCCGCCCGCGCCCTCTTCAGCGGGGCCGTGGACATAGGCCGCATCGTCGCGAATTTCGATATGCACGACGAGCTCTGGGTCGTGGACGTTGACCTCGCACGTCGGGAACGCCTGATGCAGCGCGCCGCCGACCTGCTGGGAGATCTGGATCGACGTCAAGGGGAAGGTCTTGTCGGCGCGCTTGCTCTCGACCTTGAAGCTCCTGGCCGTGCGCATCTCGCACGCAAGGTAATTTTTCGCCGCGGAGATGATCTTCTGGATGTCCTTTTCGCACGGCAGCGCCTTTGAAACGGCGATGATGCCGAAGACCTTCTTGCAGCTCTCAAACGCGGCCTCGATGTCGCACTCGTCGTCCTTCGGCTCGACGTAGATGGTGCTCTGCTTGGAGTAGACGCGGAAATTGCCGCATTTCGACACGCGGCGGTTGACGTTCGACATCAGCTTATCTTCGAAGCTGCGGCGGTTCAGGCCCTTGAGCACGACCTCGCCGAGCTTGCACAGGATCATTTCATGCATTGGTATTGTTCTCCTCATTTGTTATGGCCGCTTCCGCATCGGCGGAAAATGCGGCTGAATTTTCGTTGTCTTCGGATTTGGCAGGCTTTTTTCCTTTGCGGGTGAGCCCCAGTGTAAAGCACAGCGGCTCAACGGCGGCCAGCAGGGCAAAGAGCGCATAGCTGAACATCGTGCCCTCTCCGCTCACCCCGTTGATCCCGACCATGGCGGGCGCCATCGGCAGCTCCCAGATCATCGCAAGGATGCTCCCCGAGCCGAACGGGACAGGCATCACAAGAAGCGAGGCAAGATTCAGCACATAGAGCACGATCGCCGCGTTCCAGCAGCAATTTTTGTCGATGCCCCGCTCCGGCCGCAGGCCCCAGCCGAACAGGAACGAAAGCGCCGACACATAGACGACGCCGAGCGCGAGCCCGACGGGCGTGGCAAACGTAAAGGACGAGGTCGTCCCCGTGCCGCCGAACGCCGCGAACAACAGGATAAAAGCCGCCCCTTGGGCGATATGGCTCAAAATGGAAAGCGCGCCAAACTGGATGTAGTCATACCTTTTCATCTCATTCACCCCTGTAAAATATCCGTGTTGCGGTACTGGATGGCCTCGGCCAGATGATGCGCCTCGATCTTCTCGCTGCCGTCGAGGTCGGCGATCGTGCGCGCAACGCGCAGTAATCTATCGTGGCTTCGCGCCGTGAGGCCGAGGCGCTCGAACGCGCCTTTTAAGAGCTTTTCACCCGCGGCGTCCAGCGTGCAGAACTCGCCCACCATCGCGGGTGTCATTTGCGCGTTGCAGGTGATGTTCGTGCCGGAAAAGCGCTGCTTCTGGATGTCGCGCGCAGCGTTCACGCGCGCTTTGACGTCGGCGGAGGACTCCGCCTTTTCGCGCCGGCGCATGGCTTCGAACTCGACGCTCGGCACGTTGACGTGTAAGTCCATGCGGTCGAGCATCGGGCCGGAGATTTTTTCGACGTATTTTTCCACCTGCTGCTTGGTGCAGTGGCAGCGCCCCGAGGGGTGGCCGTACCAGCCGCAGCGGCAGGGGTTCATCGCGCCGACGAGCATGAAGCGGCTCGGCAGCGTGATACTGCCCGCGGCGCGGGTGATGGTGACCTCGCCGTCCTCGATGGGCGCGCGCAGCACCTCGAGCACGTCGCGGTGGAATTCGGGGAGCTCATCTAAAAAAAGCACGCCGTGGTGCGCGAGCGAAATTTCGCCGGGCTTGGGCGTCTGCCCGCCACCGGTCATCGCGGAGGCTGAGAGCGTATGGTGCGGCGCGCGGAACGGGCGGTGCAGCAGCATCGGGTGCGAGCTGTCGGTCAATCCCGCGACTGACCAGATCTCGGTCGCCTCAAGTGCTTCCTTTCGCGTCATGTCGGGCAGGATCGACGGAAGCCGCCGCGCCAGCATGGATTTGCCCGCGCCGGGCGAGCCGATGAGCAGGATATTGTGTCCGCCCGCAGCGGCGATCTCCAGCGCGCGCTTGACATTTTCCTGTCCCATGACGTCGGAAAAGTCGGGGCCGGTCTCGCTCGTCTGCTCCGCCTGCCACTTCGGCTGGGGCGAGAGCTTCTTTTCACCCTTCAAATGCTGCACGAGCGACACGACGTCCGGTACGCCGTAAACGGTCACGCCGTCGGCAAGCGTCGCCTCCGCTGCGTTCGCCGCGGGGACGTAGAGCGTCCTGATGCCCGCGCGTACCGCGGCCATCGCCATCGGCAAAACGCCGTTCACCGCGCGAAGCGTGCCGGTCAGCGAGAGCTCGCCGACAAAGGCCGCGTCCTTCGCGGGGGGCTTGATCTCCCCCGCGCTTGCAAGGATGCCCAGCAGGATCGGCAGATCGTAGAGCGTGCCCTCTTTTTTAAGTCCCGCCGGGGCGAGGTTCACCGTGATGCGCGAGACGGGGAACTTGACGCCGCAGTTTTTCACTGCCGCGCGCACGCGCTCGCGCGATTCCTTGACGGCCGTGTCGCCAAGGCCGACGATATCGAATGCGGGCAGGCCGCCGGATAAAAAGCATTCCACCGTGACCTCGTAGCCCGAGATGCCCTGAAGGCCGAGCGAGCGCACCGCTGTGACCATACTGTTTTCCTCCCTCTTTCGCATCGAATCGTACAGTTTGCAATTAGTATAGCACATTTTTTGCATCAGGCAAATCCCCCTCCGCGCATTTTTGCACATTTTGCACAAAATCAATAAATCCTCGCAAAAGTTCTCGAAAAATAAAAGGAATTGAACCTATTGTTGCAAAATAGTGAATGTTTTTGCGGGAACAAGGCGTTTACATAGCGAAAAAAGTGTGCTATAGTGTCATCGTTGAATTTTGCGTTCACACGCAGAAGAACCGTTTTTTGACGGTGAAATAAATAGGAGGTTCATTTATGGCAAGAAAAATGAAATCCATGGACGGCAATAATGCTGCGGCTCACGTAAGCTATGCTTTCAGTGAAGTTGCGGCAATTTATCCCATTACGCCGTCCTCCCCGATGGCCGACCTGGTCGACCAGTGGTCTGCAAATGGCCTGAAAAACATCTTCGGCAGCCAGGTCAAGGTCGTCGAGATGCAGTCCGAAGCCGGTGCTGCCGGCGCAGTGCACGGCTCCCTCGGTGCCGGTGCTCTGACCACCACCTACACGGCCTCTCAGGGCCTGCTGCTGATGATCCCGAACATGTACAAGATCGCGGCTGAGCAGCTCCCCTGCGTGTTCCACGTCTCCGCCCGTACTGTTTCGACCCACGCGCTGAACATCTTCGGCGATCACTCCGACGTCATGGCCTGCCGCCAGACCGGTTTCGCCATGCTGTGCGAGGGCAACGTGCAGGAAGTGATGGATCTCTCCCCCGTGGCGCACCTGGCCGCGCTTTCCGGCAAGGTCCCGTTCATCAACTTCTTCGACGGTTTCCGCACCTCCCACGAGATCCAGAAGATCGCCGTGTGGGATTACAAGGATCTCGCCGACATGTGCGACATGGACGCTGTCAAGGCGTTCCGCGAGCACGCCCTCAACCCCGAGCATCCCGCCATGCGCGGCTCCCATGAGAACGGTGATACGTTCTTCCAGCACCGCGAGGCCTGCAACCAGTACTACGACGCTCTCCCCGAAGTCGTGGAAAAGTACATGGGCAAGATCAACGAGAAACTCGGCACCGACTACAAGCTCTTCAACTACTACGGCGCGCCCGACGCTGACCGCGTCATCATCGCGATGGGCTCCATCTGCGACGTGGCCGAGGAAGTCATCGACTACCTCAACGCCCACGGCGAGAAGGTCGGTCTCATCAAGGTCCGTCTGTACCGCCCGTTCAAGGCTGAGCGCCTGATCGAGGCCATCCCCGCCACCGCCAAGAAGATCGCGGTCCTCGACCGCACCAAGGAGCCCGGCGCACAGGGCGAGCCCCTCTATCTCGACGTTGTCACCGCGCTGGCCAACGCCGGCATCACCGACAAGACCGTCATCGGCGGCCGTTACGGTCTCGGCTCCAAGGACACCCCGCCCGCTTCCGTGTTCGCTGTTTACACCGAGCTTGCCAAGGCGGAGCCCAAGCGTCAGTTCACCATCGGCATCGTCGATGACGTGACGAACCTCTCCCTGCCCGAAGACAAGAACTGCCCGAACACCGCAGCCGAGGGCACCATCGAGTGCAAGTTCTGGGGTCTCGGCGGCGACGGTACCGTCGGCGCGAACAAGAACTCCATCAAGATCATCGGCGACCACACCGACAAGTACGTCCAGGCCTACTTCCAGTATGACTCCAAGAAGACCGGCGGCGTGACGATCTCCCACCTGCGCTTCGGCGACAAGCCCATCCGCAGCCCCTACTACATCAACAAGGCCGACTTCGTCGCCTGCCACAACCCCAGCTACATCATCAAGGGCTTCAAGATGGTCAACGACGTCAAGCCCGGCGGCGTGTTCATGATCAACTGCCAGTGGGACTTCGATGAGCTGAACCACCACCTCAAGGCGGACGCCAAGCGCTACATCGCCAAGAACAACATCCAGCTCTACACCATCAACGCCATCGACCTTGCCATCAAGATCGGCATGGGCAAGCGCAACAACACCATCCTCCAGTCCGCGTTCTTCTCCCTCGCGAAGGTCATGCCCGAAGAGCAGGCCATCCAGTACATGAAGGACGCCGCGACGCACTCCTACCTGAAGAAGGGCCAGGACGTCGTCGATATGAACCACAAGGCCATCGACCTCGGCGCCACCGCCTATAAGAAGATCGACGTTCCCGCCGATTGGGCGAACGCTGTCGACGCTGACGAGGCCGTCTCCTACGAGGGCAAGGCCGAGCTCGTCGAGCAGGTCAAGAACATCCTCGATCCCGTGGACAAGATGGACGGCGACAGCCTGCCCGTTTCCGCCTTCATGCCTCACGTGGACGGCCAGTGGGAGCTCGGCGCTGCCGCTTACGAAAAGCGCGGCGTTGCCGTTTCCGTTCCCACGTGGGACGAGACGAAGTGCATTCAGTGCAACAACTGCGCTTACGTCTGCCCGCACGCCACCATCCGTCCCTTCGCTCTCACCGAGGAAGAGGCCAAGAATGCTCCTGCCAATGCCAAGATCGTCGACATCAAGGCCGGCAAGGGCAAGGGTGTTTACAAGTACACGATGGCCATCTCCCCGCTCGACTGTATGGGCTGCGGCGTTTGCGTCGGTCAGTGCCCGGTCGGTGCTCTGACCATGGTCGGTCAGGAGAGCGAGCTGCCTGAGCAGGATGTGTTCAACTACTGCGTCTCCAAGGTCTCCGATAAGAAGGATATGCAGGATCTCACCGTCAAGGGCAGCCAGTTCAAGCAGCCCATGCTCGAGTTCTCCGGCTCCTGCGCAGGCTGCGCCGAGACCAGCTATGCCCGTCTCGTCACTCAGCTCTTCGGCGACCGTATGTACATCTCCAACGCCACCGGCTGCTCGTCCATTTGGGGCGGCCCCGGCGCTACCTCTCCGTACTGCACGGATAAGAACGGCCACGGCCCGGCTTGGTGCAACTCCCTGTTCGAAGACAACGCCGAGCACGGCTTCGGTATGTATGTCGGCCAGGAGAAGATCCGCGAGGATCTGATGGCCAAGACCGAGCAGCTCCTTGCCATCGAGTGGGCACAGCCCGCACTGAAGGCAGCCGCTCAGAAGTGGCTCGACACCAAGGACGACGGCAACGCCAACGCCGAGGCCACGAAGGAATACGTCGCAGCTCTGCAGGCGAACATCGCCACCGTCGACGAGCTGGCCGCTGTGCCCAAGTTCGCTGAGCACGCCGCCGAGCTCAAGGCCAAGGGCGAGAAGTTCTGCGACTGCGATGCCTGCAAGCTCGTTGCTGAGATCCTCGACAAGAAGGATTACCTCTCCAAGAAGTCCGTCTGGATCTTCGGCGGCGACGGTTGGGCTTACGATATCGGCTTCGGCGGCGTGGACCATGTGCTTGCTCAGAACAAGAACGTCAACGTCTTCGTCTTCGATACCGAGGTCTACTCCAACACCGGCGGTCAGGCTTCCAAGGCTTCCAACATCGGTCAGGTCGCTCAGTTCGCGGCTGCCGGTAAGGAGACCAAGAAGAAGAGCCTCTCCGAGATCGCGATGAGCTACGGCTACATCTACGTCGCTCAGATCGCCATGGGCGCCAACCCGGCCCAGACCATCAAGGCCATCACCGAGGCTGAGGCTTACAACGGCCCGTCCCTGATCATCGGCTATAGCCCCTGCGAGATGCACTCCATCAAGGGCGGCATGATCAACTGCCAGAAGGAAATGAAGAAGGCTGTCGAGTGCGGCTACTGGAACCTGTTCCGCTTCAATCCCGCGGCTGACAAGAAGTTCACGCTCGACTCCAAGGCTCCCGCCGGCGGTTACCGTGAATTCCTGATGAACGAGGCGCGCTACAGCCGCCTGACCCGCGAGTTCCCCGAGCGTGCGGAGGGTCTCTTCACCCGCAACGAGGACGCGGCCAAGGAGCGTTACGAGCACCTCACCAAGCTCATCGACCTGTACGACAAGCAGTAATTGCTGTTCCTACGGTATGAAAAAGGAGCACCCAAAAGGGTGCTCCTTTTTTGCGTTATTTTATGTCTGCATTCAGCAGCTTTTCGCCGACGATGGCCATGCGCGCGTCGGTCATTTCCAGATCATTTGAGACAAACTCCACTATGCGCGTCCCGCGCGTAATGAGCCAGTAGTCCCTGTACTGCCCGTCTTTTTCATCGCAGAGCCGCCATGCTCGTTCCGCGCCCCACGGCTTAGCGTCGACCTCGCGATAGACAGCGTCCGACCATGAGTATCTTTTCTGATAGTCAAGCTGCGCGGCAAGACAGAGGGCAAACAGCGATTCGGCATACACATCACTGACCACATAGCACATGTTCGTTGTGACCCCGTGGTACTGTCTCGGTTCATTCGGGTCTGGATAGCAAAGGGCGTCCTCCTGCCTGCCGCTGCGCTGCGCGCCAAGGGGTGAGGAGACCTCCCAGCTCCGGCAAGACCAGCGCGCTCCCCCGTCCTCCACGCCAAGGTCAGAGAGATAAAGCAGCAGCGGATCGTGATAGATCGTAAAATGAGCGCCGTTTTCGCTGTACCACTCCGCGTTGGCGTTTCCGTCTTCAAATAGGCCGTTTTGCTTCATCGTGTAGCTCAATCCTGCCACAGCCGCCACAGTCAGTACCATCACGAGGGCCGTGATCACGCAGCGTTCGCCGCGTTTTGCACCCGCGCGCTCCATGGAGGAATACGCAAAAAACGCCGCGGCGATCGGGCCGCAAACGATCAGCAGCGTGACATAGTAGAGCCTCGCCTGTCCGCTGGTGTCATTCCCCATCAAGATGACAACAACCGCACTGAAAATCGTCAGAAGCAGGATCAATCTCCATAGTGTCTGAAGCCAGGGACGCGACTTCGGCCTGAGGAATCGCCCCTCTTTCGCCGCAATCTGCTTTGCCTTGCCATACCAGCGGTAGTAGCCGATGCACTGCGACAGGCAGATCACAATGAGGATCATCCAAAGCCCGAGCATTACGAGCCTCGCGCCGGAAGCAATTCCCGAGAACGGATCCCGCCGCAGTCCATCGGCAATGGTATCCAGCTGCGTGATCAGCAGAATCGAAAATGCCACCAGCCAGTGGCAGTAGGGCTTGAGCCCGCGGTGCGTCGCGTCCACCTGTAAAACAGGGTCGGTGTCGATCTCGACGGCGTTTTCATCTGCCGTGCAGAACACGTGGCGCGAGCGTCCGGAGTGGCTGCCGCCCTCGCCATCCACATTGCCCCCCCAGAATGTCAGCGCTCCCGCGCCCACAGCGTGCTGCCAGCCCGCTTGTTCACAGTAGTCGATGAACACATCCTCCCCCTCGGGCGTGTCATCGCTGTCGGGGTAGAACGCCACGGCGAAGCGCAGCTTCTGCGGCTTAATGCGGCGGTAGCGGATGAACAGGCCCACGCGATCGGGCGCCCAGCCCTCCGCCGCCATGCGCTCAAAGTGGCGCGCAAGGCCCTCGGTGTCGTAAAAAGAATAGGGATTCAGCTCCCGTTTGGTGTTGCGCATCAGAAAAACCTCGCTTTCTCTCATTTCTCGCCGCCCGCAAGGGGCGTTATCTCTCAAATAGCTTCTCGTAGTCCCGCACCTGCGCCTGCAGACGCTCCACCTCGTTTTGCAGCAGCGTTTTTCCCTCCGCTGTGAGCTGATAGCTGCGCCGCCGCCCCTCCGCGCGCGTTTCGACGATATACCCCGCCGCCAAAAACTGCTCGAGCAGGTTGTAGAGCGTCCCCGGGCCGACGGCCACGCGCCCGCTCGTCAACTCGTTCACGCGCGCCATCACGTCCATGCCGCAGCACTCCTCGCGCAGGCACAGCAGGATGTAAAACATCTGCTCGGTCAGCGTGCTGAATTTCTCCCGCGCCATCGTCAGCCTCCTTTTATCGATATTCGATATTCTTGAGGAGAGTATATTATCGAATATCGATATTGTCAAGAGGGAGATTTTCTTTTTCAAAGAAAGACTCCCTCTTGTTCGCACAGGTGCGAGGGATTTGCGGCACTGGTGCCGCGGGGAAGGCAGCGCCGTAGGCGCTGCACGGGATAAGGGGGATATTCTCTCACGTGAGAGAATATCCCCCTTAAACCCCCAAGAGAACGCAAGGGGCCTTGCCCCTTGACCCTGCACATTGGCAGTTTGCAGCTTGAAGGACTGCACGCGCTGCGCAGTGTGGGTGCGGTGTACATGGCTTCGCCATGAATCTTCTGCAAATCGTTACGGATATCAACCGCGTCTTACTATCGTGAGGCGTGAGTGACGGTAGCGTGGCGGCAGACTGCTTGCGAAATAGCGGCATTGCTGCGCTCGCCGCATTGTGGAGACTGGCGGTAAACGGAAATTAGGCTGCACTCCTACAAGATAGGCAGAGCGGCAGCGGATGATAGGAGCAGAGGCAAATCGTCTTGCAGAACCATTGGCGGCGAGCGAAGCAATACCGCCACGCAGGCACTTCCACTCCGGAGGCACAAAAGTCATTCGAGCTCGAGACTGCCAATCTAAGCCTTTCTCTTGGGGTTCCAAAGGGGCCATTCTCTTTTGCGAAAGAGAATGGCCCCTTTGACTCGCCCCCTGCACGGTGCAGGGACAGAAGCCGCCCTTTCGGGCTGCAAAATCCCCGCGCGCTGGAGAGCGCGTAAAAAAAGGAGCACCCCTGCGGGTGCTCCCTCTTTTCACTCTCCCAAGAGCCGAACGACACTTTCCCAGCGGAGCTGGTCCGTGTCGTAGCCATACGACTTCCCCTTCGCGTCCGTGTAGCGGAAAAACGGCCCCTCCGTCCAGTCGTTGGACGGATTCACGAGCTCGACCTTCCAGATCTCAAGCGTCGAGCCGTCGCCGTAGTCGATCACGGCGTAGGGCATCTCCTCCGGCGCAGCGGCGGTGCGGCCCGCGCCGGCCTTGTCGATAAGGTATAAAAGGTCACTGAGATCGTCGATCGATACGTCCGTTTCGCTTCCGTTCACTGTGACGCGAAACGTCTCTGTGCTTCGCGCATCGCGCGTGCTGTCCGTCAAATCGGAGATAAAGACATGAAAACGGAACTGGTGGTGACAGGCCCAGTACGTCAGGCCGCCGAACAGCAGAAACAGTGCGCAGCAGAGCGCGATGGGGCCGGTCAAACGCTTGGGCTTTGGCTTGCCGCGGTCAACGGAATCGTAAAGTCCCATGAGTTTCCTCCTGTTCTCTTGTCCGATCAGTTTCTTTCCTCTCTATGCCGGTTGAATGCGAAAATTACTGGTTCGCCGCGCGCTCCGCCGCCTCGACGACATGGCTTGCGAGGATCGTGCTCGTCACGGTGCCGACGCCGCCGGGGACCGGGGTGATGGCCTCGACGACCGGCTCAACTTCGGCAAAGCGGGTGTCGCCGCAGAGGTTGCCGTCCGCGCCGACGTGGATGCCGACATCCAGCACGACCTGACCGGCGCGCACGCTCTCCGCGCCGACCATACCGGCCTTACCGGCGGCGACGACGAGGATATCGGCCTCGCGGCAGATCTCGGGCAGGTTCTCGCTGCGGCTGTGGCAGATGGTCACGGTCGCATGCTCGGCGAGCAGCAGCAGAGAGACCGGCTTACCGATGACAAGGCTGCGGCCGATAACGACAACACGCTTGCCTTTGATGGGGATGTTGTAGTGCTTGAGCAGCGCCACGCAGGCCGCGGCGGTGCAGGGGGGATAACCGCCCTTGGTGCCGGCGTACACGGCGGTCATGGAGCCGTCGGTGATGCCGTCCATGTCCTTTTTCGGGTCGAGCGCCGCGCGCGCCGCCTCGTCGTCAAGGTGCCCCGGCAGCGGGCGGAACATCAGCACGCCGTGGACCTTCTCGTCCGCGCCCAGCGCGTGGATGTTCTCCATCAGCACCTCCTGCGTCACATCCTCAGGCAGGACGACCTGACGGACGGCGACGCCGACCTTTTCGCAGCGCTTGAGCGCACCGCGCTCGTAGGCCAGGTCATCCTCGCGCGCGCCGACGCGCAGGATGGCGAGGCAGGGCTCTACACCGTTTTTCTTCAGTTCTTCCGTCTTTGCATGGAGCTCCTCGGTCAGCGCCTTGGCGACCTCGGCTCCCTTGAGCAGCATAGCCATGGTAAAAATTCCTCCTCTGATTGACGCGGTCATCCGCGTTCCTATCCATGATTAGGATAACAAAATTAAAAATTGCTGTCAATTTCTTTTGACAAGCGCGGCGGGATATTATTTTACTTTCTTCGGCAGCTTGCCTTTTGCCGCGCTTTTTGCTACGATATTGCTGTCAAATTTTGAAAGCATCAGGAGGGTCCTTCCCATGTCTGTGATCGAAGAGAAAAAAGCACTGAGAACCTTTATCCGCAAGAAAGAGCGTACGCTCGATCCCACCTATAAGGCCGAGAGCTCTGAGGCCATCTGCCGCCACCTGCTCGCGCTCGATGAGTACAAGAGCGCGAAAGTCGTCTTCGCCTTTGCCGGCACCGAAAAGGAGATCGACACCTCGCTCTTTATGAACGAGACCATCGCCGCGGGCAAGACGCTGATCCTGCCCCGCTGCGCCGCCGAGCACGCCATCGATCTGTGCGTCGTGCGCTCGATGGACGACCTGGAGGCGGGCGCCTACGGCATTTTAGAGCCGAAGAAGAGCTGCGCGCTCGTCACCGCGGCGGACATCGACTTCGCCGTCGTGCCCTGCCTGTCGTTCGACCGCAAGGGCCGCCGTCTCGGTCAGGGCGGCGGGTACTATGACCGCCTGCTGCCGCAGCTCCACTGCCCGACGGTGCTCATCTGCCGCGAGCAGCTCATGTCGCCCGAGGTGCCGGTCGAGGAGCATGATATGCGCTGCACGATGCTGGTTACAGAGAAGGGCGTTCTTACGCCGGAGGCGTAAAAATATTTCCCTGCACTGGTGCAGGAGGATGATTCCCGTACCGTGCGGGAGTGCGTAAAAGGGGGATACTCTCTTTCTCGAAAGAGAGTATCCCCCTTTTACAACCCACGAGAGAAAGGACGAGGGGCCTTCCCCCTCGACCCCGCACATTGGCAGTCTGCGGCTCGAAGAGCTGCGCAGCCTGCGGATTGCACAGCCGTTGGCAGCTTTGCTGCCTTACGGATGTGGCATACCCCTTGCGGGTAATCAGGTGCGGTGTACATGGCTTCGCCATGAGTCTTCTGCGATTCGTTACATGTTGCAACCGCGCCCTACTATCGTGGGGCGCGTGTGACGGCAGCACGGCGGCAGACTGCCTGCGGGCGCGGCATTGCTGCGCTCGCCGCATACAAAGAAATGACCGCATCAGCGGTCGTTTTCTTGTTCTTTTAAGTCGTCAAGTGCAGCTCGGACAGCTGCGACGACGAATGCCGAGAATGTGCAGTCCTTGCCGCGGATCGCGTTCTCGATCTCTTCGAGCATATCATTTGGAAAACGCACCGATTTGTTGGTCGTCGGCGGTACGCTTGGAATTTTAAAAGCCATAGTCTCACCTGCAATACATTTCATATGACAAGTGTATTGCATTTTTGTCCAAATATGTGTAATATAAAAGTATTACATTTGTATTGCGATAGGAGGACTATACTATGAACTACGAAAAGATGTACCATCTGCTGTTCAACGCCATCACCGACGCACTGGAACAAATGGAAAAGCAAAACCTTGGCAGCGCAAAAGACCTGCTCACCACCGCTCAGCAGAAAACCGAAGAAATCTACATGGAATCCGCCAACTAACCCGCAGCGAGCGCAGCAATGCTGCCTCGGCAGGCAAAAGCAGGTTTGCACAAATCTGAAGTAGCCGGAAATTGCGTTAGACTGCCGAATCGCAGGCAGAGCGGCAGCGGGTAATAGGAGCAACCCAAATCGTTTAGCAGCACCACTTGGCAGGCACCCGATTCGGCAAGCACCTCAGCTCTTCAAGCCCCAAGCTCGCAATGGCGGGGTCAAGGGGCAGAGCCCCTTGCGTTCTCTTGGGGGTGTAAGGGGGCCATTCTCTCACGTGAGAGAATGGCCCCCTTTATCCGTGCAGTGCCATCGGCACTGCTATTCCCCATCCACGCGCAGCGTGAAAAGCCTCCTCTTATCTGCAAAGATAAGAAAACCACCCCTCGCTGCTGCGTGTCTCTTCGATCGTCCATCCCGCTTCGACGAGCTTCTCGCGCACCTCCTCTGCGCGGTCATCAATAATGCCCGAGCAGAGGAAAACTCCACCCTTTTTGAGGAGCTTCCCCACCTGCGGGGCGAGCGCGATGATGACGTCCGCGACGATGTTCGCAACGATCACGTCATAGTCGCCGCCGAACTCCTTCTGGAGCCTTTTGTCGCTGAGCACATCGCCTGCGCGGACGGTGTAATGCTCCTTGCCGACGCCGTTGAGCGCGGCATTTTCATACGCGACGCCGACGCACTTATCGTCGATATCGCAGGCAAAGGCGTCCTTCGCGCCGAGCAGCAGCGCGGCGATGGATAAAATGCCGCTGCCGCAGCCAAGGTCTAAAACCTTTTCCCCGCCGTGGATATGCTGCTCAAGCGCCTGTAAGCACAGCCGCGTCGTCGCGTGGCTGCCGGTGCCGAACGTCAATCCGGGATTTAAGACAAGCTTGACGCGCCCGTCCTCCTGCGCCTGCTCCCATTCCGGCACGACGAGCAGCCGCTCGCCGATCTCCATGGGCTTGTAGAACTGCTTCCAGTTGTTCTCCCAGTCCGCGTCTTCGACATTTTCCATGCTGAGGATCAGCGGCGCGTACTCGGGATGCTGCTTTTTGAAGGCCGACAGACCGATGCGGAACTGCGCGAGGGTGTTGTAGCCCTCCGCGCTGTCCTCCAAATAAAACGTGATGCGGCTCTTGCCGTGCATCTGCTCCATCAGTTCGTCGTCGACATAGTCCCAGTACTGGTGGTTATTTTCGAGGAAGTCCTTGAAGTCGCCCTCCTCGTCGATCATCAGGCTGTCGATGCCGTACTCGCTCAAAAGCTCCGTCGCGGGTTCGATGCCCGCGGGCTGCGTGTCAAGGTGTAATTCCAGCCACTTCATCGCTCAGTCCCCACAAAGAACAGGCCCAGCGTGCCGCAGCCGGTGTGCGCGCCGATGACGGGGCCGATGAAGTCATCGCGCACATCCGTCACGCCGAAGCGCTCCTTGAGTAGCCCCTTGACGTATTCGACGGACTCCGGGCAGTTGGCGTGGCAGATGAGCATGGGCTGGTTTTTCGCCGGCTCGACGCCGATCTCGCCAACCTTGTCGACAAGCGCGCGCAGCGCCGCCTTCGTGCCACGGGCCTTGCTCACGGGGGTCAAGCGGCCCTCGCTGTCCGTGTGCATGACGGGCTTGATGCCGAGCATCGTGCCGACCAGCGCCGCCGTGGAGCTCACGCGGCCGCCGCGCTTTAAGTGGTTCAGATCGTCGACGATGAACCAGTGGCACTGGCTCTGGATGATGGAGCGGACGTAGGCATCCAGCTCGTCGATGGTCAAATTCTTCTCGCGGCGCTCGCGCACGGCGCGATAGAGCAGCATACCCTGCCCGCGCGAGGCGGACAGCGAGTCAATGACTAAGATTTTCGCCTCGGGGTACTTTTCGCGCAGGTCCTCCGCCGCGATGCAGGCGGACTGATACGTTGTGGACAGCGCGCTCGAAAAGCAGACGCAGAGGATGTCCTTGCCCTCCTGCAAGGCCTTTTCCATCGCGTCGGTGAACTGGCCGACGTTGGCCGCGGCGGTCGTGCAGTCCGCGCCCGCGGCGATCTTGGCGAAAAATTCCTCAGGCGACATGTCCGCGTGGTCGGGCGTATTCAAAAGCGTCTTGCCCTCGATGGTGAACGAGAGCGGCAGGACCGTCAACTCGAGCTCTTCGACCTCCTGCTGGCTCAGATCGCAGCAGCTATCGGTCATAATGATATAATCACGCATTACAGCACTTCTCCTTTCAGGGAAGAAAATCACGTTTTTGTCTTTTGTATCCTGTCGGATGCCATATTATACCAAATTCCCCCACAGCCTGTAAATATGCCGTGAAATTTATTTTTCCTTCCGCTTCGGCATAGCCGCATGGAATTTGCAAAGGGGCGCGGCCATGCCGCGCCCCTTACCGTGCTTTTATTTTGTATCCGAGCACTGCTCCACCTGTACTCCCGCAAGCTTCAGAAATTTTTTGTCCGTTTGAATGCTCTGGGTCAGGAACTTGCCGTCCTTGAACAGCGCGTAGGTCGTCACCGGGGCGGGTACGCTCTGTGCCTGCTCCCTGCTGGTGACGTGGATGACCTTCAGAGGCACGTGGTACGCTCTCGCGGCCTCTTCCACGCGCGGCACCCAGTAGTAAGTAAACGGGCACTGGTCGGTATAATAGAGGACAAAGCCGCTCTCTTCCACCGCAGGGTGCTTGGCACAGGCCTTGAACCTCGGCGGCTCTGCATCCTGTGCAAGCGGCAGGTACATCAAGTTGATCCCGCATTCTGATGTATCGGCAACGGCAAATCCCTTATATGCCAGATACTTCGGGTCGGAGAGGAACTCCCGCTTCCGCCCCTCGGATGAGAGAATGCACAGCCCCTTTCGTCCCTGCTCCTTTGCGTCCCGGATGCACTCTTCCAGCAGATCGTTGGAATATCCGTGCCCTTTCAGCGAGCCGGAGACCCACAGGCAGTCAATATAAAAATACCCGTCCGCCTGAATAGGGACCCACGCGTTTTCTGCCGGAATATACTCAATAAAGCACTTGCCGCGCTCCGTGCTCCGGCAGAAGACCAGCCCCTCTTTAAAGCGCTGCTTGAGCCACTCCTTTTTGATGACGCCCTGCTTGCCGGACATCGCACAGCAGATGTGCTCTTTCTCAATATTATCATCGGTGATTCGGATATAGTCCATCGAAAGAACCTCCCGGATATTTCATAAATTCTCCGCACCTTAAAACTTCGCATCCAGCATACCATGCCGCCCGTTGCCCCGCAAGCGAAAAAAAGCAGCGTCTTACGGCGCTGCTTTTTGATTCTTTTGGGAATCTGAATTACTGCTGCTCGGCGGCCTTCGCGGCGGCCTGCTGGGCTTCGATCTCGATGAGGGCGTCCTTGCGGGAGAGGTTCCAGCGGCCCTTCTCGTCGATCTCCATGAACTTGACCCAGATCATATCGCCGACGGTGACGACATCCTCGACCTTCTCGACGCGCTTGCGGTCGAGCTTGGAGATGTGGACGAGGCCGTCCTTGCCCGGGGCGATCTCGACGAACGCGCCGAACTGCATCAGGCGCACGACGCGGCCATAGTAGAGCTTGCCGACCTCGGGCACGAAGACGATATCGTCGATGCACTTCTTCGCAGCGTCGCACGCGGCGGCGTTGGCGGAGGCGATGTGGATGGTGCCGTCGTCGTCGATATCGACCTTGGCGCCGGTATCGGCAACAATCTTCTGGATGACGCTGCCGCCCTTACCGATGACCTCGCGGATGCGCTCGGGGTCGATGTGCATGGTGATCATCTTGGGCGCATACTGGCTGACCTCGGCGCGCGGCTCGGAGATGCAGGGCAGCATGATCTGGTCGAGGATCTGCACGCGCGCGTCATAGGTGATCTCAAGGGCGTTCTTGATGATGGCCATCGTCAGGCCGTCGTTCTTGAGGTCCATCTGGATGGCGGTGATGCCCTTCTTGGTACCGGCAACCTTGAAGTCCATTTCGCCGTGGAAGTCCTCAACGCCCTGAATGTCGATGAACGTGGTGAAGTCGTCGCCGTCCTGAATGAGGCCGCAGGAGATACCGGCGACGGGTGCCTTGATGGGAACGCCTGCGTCCATCAGCGCGAGCGTGGAGCCGCAGATGGAGCCCTGAGAGGTCGAGCCGTTGGAGGAGACGACCTCGCTCACGACGCGGATGGCATACGGGAACTCGTCGACAGACGGGATGACCGGCAGCAGCGCGCGCTCAGCAAGCGCGCCGTGGCCGATCTCGCGGCGGCCGGGGCTGCGGGAGGGCTTGGCCTCGCCGACGGAGTAGCCGGGGAAGTTGTAGTGGTGCATATAGCGCTTTTCGGTCTCTTCCCAGATGGTGTCGAGCTTCTGGCAGGCGGAAAGCGTATCGAGCGTGCAGACGGAGAGCACCTGCGTCTGGCCGCGGGTGAACAGGCCCGAGCCGTGGACGCGGGGCAGGACGCCGACTTCGGCGGCGAGAGGACGGATCTCGTTCTTCGCTCGGCCGTCGACGCGGTGGCCTTCGAGCAGCCACGCCTTGACGATCTTCTTCTGGAACTTATAGGTGATCTCGTCGAGGAACTGATCCATATCGGGATACTCCTCGAGGTACTTCTCGTGCCAGTGCTCGATCATCTCGTTCCAGCGGGCCTCGCGGACGTTCTTGTCGTCGGTATCCATCGCGGCCTTGGCCTCGTCCATGAAGTTTTCGACGATCTTGTCGAACAACTCCTGGTTGAAGCTCGCGTGCGGGTAGTCGAACTTGGGCTTGCCGATCTCGGCGACCATGCGGTTGATGAGCTCGACCTGCTTCTGGTTCTCGTTGTGGGCAAGCTCGATGGCTTTGTACATGGTGTCGTTGTCGACTTCGTTCGCACCGGCCTCGATCATGACGACCTTCTTGCCAGTCGAGACGACCGTGACGTCGAGATCGCTGACCTTGCGCTGCTCGGAGTTGGGGTTGAGCACGAGCTCGCCGTTCACAAGGCCGACCTTGAGCGCGCCGACAGGGCCGTTCCAGGGGATATCGGAGATGGCGAGCGCGGCGGAGGTGCCGATCAGAGCCGCGATCTCGGGAGAGCAGTCATGGTCGACGCTCATGACCGTCGCCATGATGGAAACGTCGTTGCGGAAGTCAGAGGGGAAGAGCGGGCGGATGGGGCGGTCGATGACGCGGCTGGTCAGGATGCCCTTTTCGCCGGGACGGCCCTCGCGGCGGTTGAAAGAACCGGGGATGCGGCCGACGGAGTAGAGCTTCTCCTCAAAGTCAACGGAGAGAGGGAAGAAGTCGATGCCGTCGCGCGGGCGGGCGGAAGCCGTGGCGCAGACGAGCACGCGGGTGTCGCCGTAGCCGACCATGACGGCGGCGTTGGCGAGTTCAGCAAGCTTGCCGACCTCAAGCGTGAGGGGACGGCCAGCGAGCTCCATCTCGTACTTGTGGTAGTTGGGGAACTGTCTGTGGGTGATGATGGTAGACATTTGTCGATCTCCTTTTTTGTAAAATTCCGTATGGGAGCCGACCGTTTAGCACTTGAAAAAACGTCGGTCACGCCGCCGCTTTTTCAACTGCTAAAGCATAGCAGGCTCTCATACGCGCGGGGAAAGTGCCAAGGGCGAAAGTGCGAAAGAAGGGTGGTGCGCATGCACACCACCCTGTTTTCAAACTTACTTACGGATACCCAGCTTGGCGATCAGGGTACGATAGCGCTCGATGTCCTTCTTCATGAGATAATCGAGCAGGCTGCGGCGCTTACCGATCATCTTGTACAGGCCGCGGCGGGAGTGGTTGTCCTGCGGGTGCTGCTTGAGGTGCTCGGTGAGCTGAGTGATGCGCTCGGTGAGGATAGCGACCTGGACCTCCGGAGAACCGGTGTCGCCTTCGTGGGTGCGGTTGGCTTCGATGATAGCCGTCTTCTGGTCTTTGAGCATCATAGTGTGATATCCACCTTTCTTAAATTCTCCCAACACTGAGCGGCGGGTCGGTGAATCCTCCACGTCCTAAGTGCGGGAATGCGCACGATAAGCGTGCTGAATTATGATAGCACAGCTTTTCCCTATTGTAAAGCAAAACCTGTGAAATGATACCGCTTTTTTGCTTTTTCCCGTCCCTCGCGGCAAAACAGAAGAAAAAAGAGACAGCCAAGGCCGTCTCTTTGAGACCGTCGAAAAAGTGGCAAAGCCACTTTTTCGATTATTTTCTCAGTCCCGCGAAATGCTCCTTCGTCACCTTGATGACCACGGGGCTCAGCAGCAGCAGCGCGATCAGGTTCGGGATGGACATGAGGCCGTTGAGCGTGTCGGAGATATCCCACACGAGCGTCAGATCCGCGACCGCGCCGGCCACAACGACGAGGCAGAAGATGATCTGATAGGGGCGGATGATCTTGCTGCCAAAGAGGAACTCCGCGCAGCGCGTGCCGTAGAGCGCCCAGCCGAGGATGGTGGATGTGGCAAACAGCAGCAGGCCGACCGCCAGAATGACCGAGCCCGCCTTCGCGCCGAAGACGCTCGAGAAGCCCGCGACCGTGGTCGAAACGCCCGCAGCTGCCGCGTTGCCGTAATTGCCGTCCGCCGCGCCGGAGCAGAGGACGACAAGGGACGTGAGCGTGCAGATGACGATGGTATCCATAAAGACCTCAAAGATGCCGTAAAGGCCCTGCTTGACGGGGTTTCTTTCCGACGTGGCGGCGTGCGCGATGGGCGCGGAGCCGAGGCCCGCCTCATTGGAGAAAACGCCGCGGCCGACGCCCTTGGTCATCGCAAGCTTGATGGAAATGCCCGCCGCGCCGCCGGTGACGGCCGCGGGGTCAAAAGCGCCCTTGAAGATGGAAGCGAACACGCCGGGAACGGCGCTGACATTCGCAAACACGACGATAAGCGCGCAGACGATGTAGATGACGGCCATGAGGGGCACGAGCTTTTCCGTGACCTGACCGATGCGCTTGACGCCGCCGAGCAGCACCAGCGCGACGAAGATGGCGACGCAAATGCCGGTGATGAGGCAGATCATCGTCTCCCTGCTCGCCGCGTTTTCATTGAATGCGACGGCAACGGACTTGACGGAATCCGCGATGGAGTGCACCTGTGCGATGTTGCCGATACCGAAGGCCGCGATCGCGCCGAGGACGGCGAACACACCGCCGAGCCACTTCCACTTCGGACCGAGGCCGTTTTTAATGTAGTACATGGGGCCGCCGCACCAGTCGCCCTTTTCATTGCGTTCGCGGTACTTGACAGCGAGCGTGACCTCGGAGAACTTGGTCACCATGCCGAAAAGCGCCGACACCCACATCCAGAACACGGCGCCGGGGCCGCCTAAGATGATCGCGCCCGTGACGCCCGCGATGTTGCCCGTGCCGACGGTGGAGGCAAGGGCCGTGGACACGGCCTGCAGGGGCGTGATCTCACCGTCGCCCGCCTCACTCTTTTTAAATATCTTACCGATGGTGTTTTTCCACCAGTAGCCGATCTTGGTGAACTGGATAAAGCCCACAGCGATGCTCAGGTAGATGCCCGTGCCGACGAGCAGCACCAGCATCACCGGTCCCCAGACGAAGCCGTTGACCGCAGTGTTGATCTTCATAAACTGTTCCATACACTTCTCCTTCCTAAAAATCACATTCCGTAAAACGTTTGATGAATTTCTTTCATATCTCAGAGAATACCAAATCGGCCGCCCGCTGTCAACGGGGCAAGTGTCGTTTTTTGTCGTGCGCACATGGCAAATCATACATTTTGCATAAATTTTAATGCATTCTTTACCTGCATTTAGTGATTTGCACAGCAAAACGGCGGAAAATTTTTGCATTCCCCGCTTGACAACCGGTGTCCGCCATGCTATCCTAACTGTACTAACACACTTAATACAGCAGGAGGCGCCTATGTTCCACTTGATTTTTCTGATCCCGGTTCTTGTTGTACTGCTGCTCGGCATTTTGCTGCTCGCCGTGCTGTGCAGCCGATGAATGCAGGAGGAATGCCATGATCACCTTAAATTACCGCGACGCGCGCCCGATCTACGAGCAGGTGTGCGACGGACTGCGGCGGCTGATCGTCTCGGGCGCGATCGCCGACGGGGATAAGCTCCCCTCGGTGCGCGCGCTGGCGACGCAGCTGGCCATCAACCCCAATACCATCCAGCGCGCCTACAACGAGCTGGAATCGAGCGGCTACTGCTGCTCGGTGCCCGGCAAGGGTTGCTTTGCCGTGCACACCTACCGCGCGCAGGACGACGCGCGCCGCTTATCGCTCGAGCATCAGCTCAAAGAGCTCTTGCAGGAGCTGCGCGCCATGGGCGTGAGCGAAGAAGACATTCAAGCATTGTGCAGGGAGGGAGAAGCGAAATGATCGAAGTACGCGGTCTTAAAAAGACCTTTGACGGCTTTGCCGCGCTTGACGGTGCAGACCTGAGCGTACCGCGCGGCGCGGTCTACGGCCTTGTGGGGCCGAACGGCGCGGGCAAGACAACGCTGCTGCGCCACTTGACGGGCGTTTATCATCAGGACAGCGGCAGCGTGACCTTTGACGGCCAGCCCGTCTGGGAAAACGTGGGCGTGAAGGCTCGCATCGCCTCCATCCCCGACGACTGGTTCTACTTTATGCAGGCGGGGCTGCGCGATATGATGCGCTTTTACCGCGGGCTGTACCCGAAGTTCGATCAGGAGCGCTTTGAAAAGCTCCGCGAGGTCTTCGCGCTCGACGAAAAGCGGCCGCTGCGCCGCATGAGCAAGGGCCAGCAGAAGCAGGCGGCCTTCTGGCTCGCGCTGTGCACGATGCCCGACTATCTCATCCTCGACGAGCCGGTGGACGGTCTCGACCCCGTGATGCGCCGTCAGGTGTGGAGCCTCATTTTGCAGGACGTTGCCGAGCGCGGCACGACAGTGCTTGTCTCGTCGCACAACCTGCGCGAACTGGAGGACGTGTGCGACCACGTGGGCGTGATGAGCCGCGGCAAGCTCCTGCTTGAGCATTCGCTGAGCGAATTGCAGGACTATACCGTCAAGCTCCAGCTCGCCTTCGAGGGCGCGGATCTGCCCGCCCTGCCGCAGGACATCAAGGTGCTGCACCACGCGCAGACCGGGCGCGTCCACACGCTCATCTGCCGCGGCAGTGCAGAGGAACTGGAACAGCAGCTCGCCGCGCTGCACCCGATCTTTATCGACGCGGTGCCGCTGTCACTTGAAGAAATTTTCATCTATGAACTGGGAGGTGAGGACTATGCGATCCGCGACATCGTTCTTTGATAAGACTTTATTCCGCAGCCAGCTCAAGCACACCTGGCCCCTCTGGCTCGGCTACACCGCCTTGTGGCTTTTCCTCGTGCCGGTCATGCTCTTTTCAGAGCTTTCCGCCTATCAGGGCGGTTACAGCGCAGCGGATGCATCCTACCTGCTGCTCAATACCGGCGTGCGCGGCGGCATCTTCATTTCCTTCTTCTTCGGCCTTTTCTTTGCGATGCTCGCCTTCTCGCACCTGACGCAGAGCCGCGCGACGAACGGCTTCCACGCGCTCCCCGTGCGGCGCGAGACCATCTTTCTGACCGCCTACCTCACGGGACTGTTCTGCCAGCTTTCCAGCATTCTCGTCACGTTTCTGCTCGGCGCGGCGATCTCCGCCCCGCTGCACCTCAGTTTCTGGAGCGTCACTGGCGCGGCCATGGGCAGCGCCATGCTCGAAGCCGTCTTTTTCTACTCCTTCGCCGCGCTGTGCATGATGATGACGGGGCAGATCCTCGCCGCGCCCGTCTTCTATTTCGTCGGCAATATTCTCGTTCCGGGAATGGAATATCTGCTGCGCAACTTTGCGGGCAATTTCCTCTACGGCTACAGTGGGCACACCGACGTTGCGCTCGGTTTCCTCTCCCCGCCCCTCTATATGTACCCCGAGGTGGACATCGCCTCGATCGAGACCTGCGAGAGCGGCTCGTACTATGTGACTGCCTACGCGCTTGAGCACCGCTCTTTCATGATCCTCGCCGCCTACGCGCTCGCGGGACTTGTCATCGCCCTCATCGCGCTGCTCCTCTACCGCACGCGCAAGAGCGAGATGACCGGCTCGACGGTCGCTTTCCCGTGGGCGACGCCCATCTTCAAGTACGGCGTGGCGTTCTGTACCGCCGTTGCCCTCGGGCAGTTCCTCTCCTATTTTCTCTTCGGCCAGTACCGCTCGAGCGACAACGATTCCCTGCCCGGCACGATCCTCTGCATGGCGGCGGCGGGGCTTGTGGGCTACTTTGTCGCCGAGATGCTCATCAAAAAGAGCTTCCGCGTCTTCCGCGCGGGCGCAAAGGGCGCGGCCATCGTCGCGCTTGCTCTTGTGCTGCTCGGCGTTGCGATGAGCTTCGACCTCACGGGCTATGAAAAGCACGTGCCGGACGAGAGCGAGATCGAATCCGTTTACTACACCTTCTCCGGCATGACGAACGTCACGACCGACGACGCCGATACCATCCGCCGCCTCACCGCGGCACACCAGGCCATCGTCAAAAACCGGAACGAGCAGGCGCGCATCGCAGACGCATGGGACGCGGATACGCTCTCCCAGAGCGATCATGACGACATCGAACATTTCTCCCTGCGCCTGACCTACTACCTCAAGGACGGCTCGCAGCTCTCGCGCTCCTATTCGCTCTACCTGCGGAGAAGTGACCTCACCGTGCCCTCGTCCGTCACGGCGCGCGTGAACGCGCTCTATATGTGCAGAGAGTCCGTGCTCCGTCGCGTCCTCGGCTACGGCTACGAGCACCTCGGCGATACGCCGCGCTTCCTCGACAGCTACTGCTATTACGATGAGAAATCCAACACAAAGGACTATGCCCTCACCGCCGCGCAGGCCGGGCAGGTCTACGCCGCGCTGATGCGGGACGTTCAGGATTCCGATAACGGCGGCAGCGACATCTTCGCCGTGCAGGAATACCAGTACGTTTCCCCCATCTCCTTCTGGCTCGAGCTGTACTTTGAGTCCACCAATGAAAAAGGCCGCCCGGAGGTGTATACGCTCAGCCCCAATGTGAACGGCTCGACGCCCAACACCCTGCAAGTACTCAGCGAGCTGCTGCCCGAGCTGAAATCCAACACCGTAACGCCGCCCAGCGACGACGGCATTGACACCCTCCCCGCCACAGAGGACGTTTCCACCGAGGAAAGTGTGAACTGACATGGCAGAAAACGCAAAGCGGCGGCGCAAGCGCCGCCGCACCGGGAACAAGAAAGCATTTCTCGTCCTGCTCGCGCTCGTTTTGCTCGTTCTCGGCGGCGTGAAGCTGCGCTATGCGCTCGCGCACCGGAATCTCCCCGGTTCGAATGTCGGCGTGCCGGACTTTGTCACGGTCGACTATCTGCCCCTCAACGAATATTCCCGTCCCGGCACGCCGCTCAGGAAAATTTCCGGCGTGGTGGTGCACTATGTCGGCAATCCCGGCACGAGCGCCGCGGCGAACCGCAGCTTTTTTGCCAATCTCGCCCTGACGCACGAGACCTACGCGAGCGCCCACTTTGTCGTCGGGCTGGAGGGTGAGATCTTGCAGTGCGTGCCGCTGACGGAGATCGCCTACTGCTCAAACACGGCGAACGACTACACCGTGTCCATCGAGGTCTGCCATGCCGATGAGACGGGCAAATTCGACGACGCGACGATGGAAAGCCTTGAAGCGCTCGTCGCGTGGCTGTGCGAGACGTTTTCTCTCGACCCCGACGCGGACGTCATTCGACACTACGACGTGACGGGCAAGATCTGCCCCAAATACTACGTGGAAAACGAGGATGCGTGGCTCGCCTTCCGCGAGGACGTGAGCGCGCGCATCGAAGAGGACAAAACCGCGAACAGTGAAACCAACTGACTGACCCCTCAGGAGGGATCTCATGCACGACTTTGTTTCCTATCTTTTTTATCTGCTGCAGCGCGGGATGCGCTTTGCCGTGCCCGCTGCGCTTATCTGCGGCCTTATTCTGGCCGTCTGCTATGCCGTCTGCCGCAAAAAAGGCCGCCGCTTCCCGTGGGGAAAGGCGGTCTGCGCGCTGCTGCTTGTCGGCTGGGCGGCGGTCACGGTCTTCGTCACGCTGCTGCGCAGCGAGCCGAATGAATTTGCCGCGCGGCAGTGCAATTTGCAGCTTTTCCTTGCTTGGCGCGAGGCGTACCAGCGCTTCACGCTGCAAATCTGGCTCAATGTGCTGCTCAACATCGCGCTCTTCATCCCGCTCGGCGTGCTGCTGCCGCTCTTGTGGAAACCGTTTCGCAAGTGGTATGCCGCGCTGGGCGCGGGCTTCGGCGTTTCGCTCCTGATCGAGCTGGCGCAGCTTTTCACCGGAAGCGGCATGTGCGATGTGGACGACCTCTTCACCAACACGCTCGGCGCGATGCTCGGCTGGTGTGCAGCAATGCTCGTGCTCGCGCTGCATCAAAAGAACAGGACGTGGCCGCGCTACTGCGCGCTGCCCGCCGCGTTCGCACTCGCACTATCCGCCATTTTCATTTCCTACGCCGCGCAGCCCTACGGCAACCTGCGCGACGCCTCCGTCACGACGACGGACCTGAGCGGCGTCCGCTGGTCGGTCGACTTTGCGCTCGACGAAGACAGCAAAACCGCCTGGGTCTATCGCTCGCAGGCGCTCGACAACGTGGGCGCCGACCGCTTCGCCGCGGAATTCGCCGCCGCGCACGGCGTCGAATTTCCGGATGCGTACTACTACGATGACCTTGTGATCTACGCCAACCACTCTTCCGGCGACTTCCTCAACGTCACCCTGCACGACGGCACGTGGGAATACAGCTTTGGGCGCGATCACACGCCCGTTTTCGATGCGCCCGCGTCTGGTGTCACAGAGGACATGCTGCGCGAAGAGCTCGACAAGTTTGGCTTTTCCATCCCCGCCGACGCCGCGTTCACGCTCTCGCCGTATGGCGAGACCTCTTACCGCGCGGTGTTCTCCGCCGATCTTCTCCCTGCGGAGAACGGCTCCCTCCACGGCATGCTCACTTGTGATCTGAGAACACAAGACGACGGTCAAGCGACGCTCTCGCAGCTCGAAAACCGCATCACCACGCTCGCGCCCGTGCGCGAAGAGCCTATTCTCTCCCCCGCGCAGGCGCTCGCCGCGCTGCAATCGGGCAAGAGCTTCGAGGGCGCGTGGTTCGCGCAAAGCGTCCAGCAAATTGAGGTGCGCTCCTGCACGCTCGACTACCTCTCCGATTCCAAGGGCTTCTATCAACCGGTCTACCGCTTCGAGCTGTCGCTCGCCGGTCAGGCGGGCGGCATCACCGACGCGGTCGACTATGTCCCCGCGCTCTTCTGAGCGCCGGAGTGCAAGGAGGCTTACGATGAAACGCATACTTGCCTCGCTGCTCAGCTTCGCACTGTGCCTCGCGCTGCTTTTCTTCGTCCGAAATAAGTCTGACGAGCCGATCCTGCACGTCGCGCTGAAATCCGCCGGCGAGCAGGACGCCGCCTACGTCTATGAAATGGTCTATGCAAGCGGCAAAAGCCGCGCCTGCGACGCCTTCACACCCGACACCTGCGTCTTTTACACCGCCGACTACGCAGACTTTGACACCTCCGCGCTTCGCTCGCACAGGGTCAACACACTTGTCGCCACCACGCTCTACGATTCTGTCGGCAATGTCGTTGAACCCAACGAAACGATGATCGCCATAATGCACGCCGCCGCGGACCAGATCGACCACGCGATCTTCGATTTTCAGATCATCGTTGTGAATGGTCAGCGCTACTTTGCCTTTGTTAAGCTCAACGTCAACTGGTGGGATCCGTGCACGCTGTACGAGTACGACGGCGGAGAGCTCCGCGAGCTCGCGCAGTGGGACAACATGCGCCTGCTGTCGATCGGTTTCATATGAAAAAAACGGCTGTCTCGACAGAGACAGCCGCTTTTCCTTTTTCACTTGTTTTTCTCCAAGCTGTACGGGTCCCGTCCCGCGGCAAATTCGGCGATCATCTCTGCCGTCAGGGCGATGCCGTTGTTGACGAAGGTCTCCTGCAATTCCTTTCTGCTGACCCACGCGCCGTCCGCCAGCTCAAAGTTGTCGAGATGGATCGTATCGTCGTCGCCGTCGAGCCTGCACCAGTAGCCCATCATGATGTTGCCGCTGATGCCCCAGGGCTGACAGCGATAGTAGCGCAGGTCCTTGACCTTTAATCCGACCTCCTCCATCACCTCGCGGTGTACGGTCTGCTCAAAGCTCTCAGCAAACTCGGTGAAGCCCGCGACAAGTGCCGTGCGCTGCGCGCCGGGACGGTTGGCGTACTTGGTCAAAAGCAGGTAGTCCCCGTGCGTCACGGCCACGATGACCGACGGGTTGATGCGCGGGAAGATCATGTTGCCGCACTTCGGGCAGCGCATCATGCGCTCGTTCCCGTCGTGGACGAGCTTTTCCCCGCAGCGGCCGCAGTAGCGCGCGTCGCGGTACCACGAGCACAGGTGCCACGCGCTGACCGCCGCATAGGCGAGCTCCTTGGGCTTTTCCGTGCGGAAAAGGCCGATGTTGCGGTAGGAGTAGCCGTCGAGCGCGCGCTCATTTTCGTCAAAAAGCAGGTAATACTCCCGCCCGTCGAGCTCAAAAAGATAGGTGAACGCCTCGTCAGGCTCGGTAAACTGCGCGCGCGACGGGAACTTGAGGCCGTTGTCGTCGATGCGGCACAAAAGGTCCTGCCCGCGGAACTGCACCACGGCGCTGCTCTTTTTCGGCACGGCGTTCTTTTTCCACTCGTTGTAAAGATGTTTCGGCTCGATATCCTGGATCATGTCGGCTTTCCTCCCGCGTGTTTGTTCTTTCGCAGGACTATTCTACAACGGATCAAAGGGATTTGCAAGCGGGGCTTATTCCTCGATCATGCGTCTGCGCTTCAGCTCTTTGATCTTTTTCCCCTCGCGCCGCACGGAAATCATACCGGCAATACCGCCCGCCAGCAGTCCCGCCACGATCAGGACGGTCAGCACCATATACACAGGTGAATCAAGCTGTGTGTCCAGCCAGTTTGAAAAACCGTACTGCGAGATTGCCTTGTACGCATAGTTCCCTTCCAGCAGCACCAGCACCAGCGCACCGAGCATCATGTTTCTCGAGTGCGAGCGCCGCTTTTCCAGCGCCGTGATCTTGGAGTCCAAGTCAGAGTACAGCTCAAACGCGCCGTCCGCCGTCTTTTTGCGCAGGATCAGCACCTCGCCGTACTCGCCCACCAGCGCCGCGCCCGTCTCGCCGAGCGTGCGCAGATAGTCTTTCTTCTCGCCGTCACGCGATTCGTAAAAGTATTGTACGCGGTAGATATACTCGTCCTGTTCCCCGCGCACAAAGCGCAGCTCATCGCGCACGATCTCGCAGCATTGCCAGCCCTCGTGGGACATCTTGTTGAGATAGCGCTCCATCTCCTCCACCCGCTCGGGGCCAAGCGGTGCTCTGTTCCACTTCTTCGTCATCGTCTCTGCCATTTCTGCTCTCCTTTCACTCGCAGATGCACTGCTCGTCTTTGATCTTCTTCCACTTTTTGTGCGTGCGCACGGCTGCGCTCGCGCCCCATACGGCGAGGGCGAGCCACGAAAGGCCGAGCACTGCCTCCAGCGCGATCCGCGGCATCCAGGCCGCCACAACGCTCGGCCCGCCCGCGGCGATCAGCTCGGCATAGAGCTCTTCATAAATTTGCGCCGCGTACAGATACTCCCATGCAGTATAAAATTGCATCGCCGCGCCGAGCGCGCACAGCGCCGCCGCAAAAATCTGCGCGCTGCGCACGCACCTTGCCTCCTGCGCCTGCGACGCAAGGTCGGAAAACATCTCCTCCGGCCTGCCGTCGTCCACCCAGCGGAAGTACGCGCGGTGCAGAAAGCAGCCAAGATAGGTGACGCCCAGCTCCTCCACGCCCGCAATATAGGCCCTGCCCTGCTCCGTCCACGGGAAGTCCTTCATCACCTGCACATAGTAGCGGTAATCCGTGCCGTCGCCGCGCGTAAAGTGGAAAAACAGCCCGCCGACGTGCGCCAGTTCCCACCCGCGCCTGCGGTGCCATGCGAGCCAGCGCTGAAAATGCGCGTTGTCAAACAGCAGATACCAGATCCACCAGAGGCAGAATTTTTGTTTCAGCATTGTGCGACCCCCTCTCAGTTCCATTCGTTTGTCAGCGCGTCGCCGTTTTGCGTCAGCTCATGCAGTCTTCGCAGCTCCGCGCGCACGGCCTCGCGGCCCGCGGACGTGATCTGATACTCTTTCTTGCGCCCCTCGCTCTCGTCGCCGAGCGAGACGATCCAGCCGCGCTCGGTCAGCGTCGCGAGCGCGCCGTAGAGCGTGCCCGCGGCGAGCCGCACGCGCCCGCCGCTCAAATGCTCTACGTTCTGCATGATGCCGTAGCCGTGCAGCGGCGTATCCAGCGAAAGCAAAATGTAAAAGACCGCTTCGGTCAGCGCCGTCGTTCCCATGTGTATCCCTCTTTCTTCGGCCCCCGTTATAACGGAAACCGATATATCGTCTACCGATAAAGTATCATATTGCTCTCTCCCCGTCAACTGAAAAAACGGAATGCCCTCCCTGCCATCGCCAACGGTTTTCCACAACGCAAAAAGGCGGGGAATGCTTCCGCATTCCCTGCCAAAATAACTTATCCCGCCGCCCACAGGCGGCAAAAAGCGTCGCAGCCTTTCGTGTCCGCAGACGCGAAATAAATTTGAATCGTTTTTTCTGACGTCACCGTCGTGACATTACGACTCCCACGCCCTTTTGGGCGCGCCAATCGTGCCACTTCCTCGAAACCGGCGGCGCTTCGCCGATTTCCATGTGCGTGACAATTTACACTTCTCAGGCCGCAAGTGTGGAAAACGCCCGCCAACGGCGGGCGTTTTATGCGCGCAGCGGCCTGCAAGCCCCCAATTAAAACAAAGGAGCGGCAAAGCCGCTCCTTTGTTTTAAAGTTTCGTGATAACCGGTAAAACCATCGGGCTTCTCTTCGTCGCCTTAAAAAGATAGTTGCTCACCGCGCTGCGGATCGCGCCCTTGAGTTCGTTCAGGTCGCGCCCGCGCTTGCCGCGGTAGGCCTCCGCCGTGGACATCGTGAGATTCCTGAGATCTTGCAGGAGTTCCTCGGAATCCTTGACGTAGATGAAGCCGCGCGTGATGATCTCCGGCTCGGCCAGAAGGTCGCCGTTCTGCGCGGAGATCGGCAGCACGACGACGACCATGCCGTCTTCCGCCAGATGCTTGCGGTCGCGCAGCACGACCGCGCCGACGTCGCCGACGCCGTAGCCGTCGACAAACACCTCGCCCGCGGGCGCATAACCGGGCACGCACTTCATCGAGCGCGCGCCGATCTCGACGGCGTCGCCGTTGTCGCAAATCACAATATTCTTGCGGTCCATGCCCATCTGGAGAGCGAGATCCTTGTGCAGCTGGAGCATGCGCTGCTCGCCGTGCACGGGGATGAAATACTTGGGCTTTGTCAGCGCGTGGATGATCTTGAGCTCCTCCTGGCACGCATGGCCCGAAACGTGCAGCATGTCCGCGCGGTCGTAGATGACCTCAACGCCCTTGCGGAAAAGCTCGTTGATGACACGCGAGACGGTGTTCTCGTTGCCGGGGATGGCGCTCGCCGAGATGATGACACGGTCGCCGGGGCCGACCTCGATCTGCTTGTGCTGGGAGAACGCCATGCGGTACAGGGCGGACATCTCCTCGCCCTGCGAGCCGGTGGTGACGATGACCTGCTTTTCAAGCGGCATCGACTTGATCTTGTTGATGTCGACCACGGTGTTTTTCGGCGGCTTCATGTAGCCGAGGTCCATGGCGACCTTTGTGACATTTTCCATGCTGCGGCCCGTCACAGCGACCTTGCGCCCGCACTCCGCCGCGGCGTCCATGATCTGCTGGATGCGGTGGACGTTGGAGGCGAACGTCGTGACGATGATGCGCTGTTTGCAGCCCTGGAACAGGCGGTTGAAGGTCCTGCCCACCGTGCGCTCACTCATCGTATAGCCTGGGCGCTCAACGTTCGTCGAATCCGCGAGCAGCGCCAAAACGCCCTGCTTGCCAAGCTCGCCGAAGCGGGCAAGGTCGATGACCTCGCCGTCGATGGGCGTCGAGTCGATCTTGAAGTCGCCCGTGTGGACAACGGTGCCAAGGCCTGTGTGGATGGCGAACGCGACAGAGTCCGCGATGGAGTGGTTCACGTGGATGAACTCCACGCTGAACTTGCCGGCCTTGACGGTCATGCCGCTTTCCACCGTGACGATCTTCGTCGATTTGAGAAGGCCGTGCTCTTCGAGCTTTAAGCGGATGAGGCCCGCGGTCAGGCGCGTGCAGTAGATGGGAATATTCACCTTTTTGAGGATGTAGGGCACGGCGCCGATGTGGTCCTCGTGCCCGTGGGTGATGAACATGCCGCGGATGCGGTTCTTGTGCTTGACAAGATAGCTCACGTCGGGGATGACGCAGTCGATGCCGTACATGTCGTCGCTGGGGAAGGCCATGCCGCAGTCGACCACGATGATCTCGCCGCCGTATTCGTAAACGGTCATATTCTTGCCGATCTCATTGAGACCGCCGAGGGGGATGATTTTTAACTGTTCAGCCAATGCTGGTTCAACTCCTTTTGATTCGTTTCACAATAGAATAACGATAGATTTGTTTTGATTTTGTCATGTGCGTCCGGACCAAAAAGCGCAAAGCATTGGAGACGTCCGTACTCTCACTTCGCCCTGCTTCACGAAGCGATCGCACCTGCGGCGCCTTTTGGATCCCTATGGACTTTCTATGAGAACCGCGAAAATGCGGTCAAAACCCGTTGTCGCGGAGGCTCTTGCGCGTATTTTTCCAGCGCGGCCATCCGCTATTACGGGATAGTATAGCACGTTTTCCACCAAAAGTATACCACATTTTTTGTCGACGCCGAAAAATAAAATATTGATATTGTATCCGCCCGCCCCGCCGTGTTATAATGAAATGGATTATTCCCGCGGTTTGCCGCAGTAATATCGATCATAACGGGAGGGCAGCTTCATTATGCGGAACAAAAAGATCAGCAAACTGGTAGACCCCAGCTTCCGGCTCTACTTTCTTGTCGGCTTTCTCTTTGCCGCCGTCACGGTGCGCGTGAGCATCCCTCTCGCGATCTGCGAGGCTGCGGCGATGGCGTTTCTCTGGTGGTACTTCCGCCACACGGCGCAGAAGCGCCGCGAGGGCATCCGCCAGTACATCGACGACGTGACCGACGACATGACCACCGCCGACAAGGCCTCGATGCTCTCGGCCCCGTTCGCGATGATGGTCTTCCGCCCCGACACGCAGGAGATCCTATGGAGCAATGACAGCTTCATGCAGCTCACCGGCGTGCGCGAGGATATCTTTGACAACCGCATCGACGATATTCTCCCCGATTTTCCGACACACTGGCTGCTCGAGGGCAAAAGCGAGTGCCCCGAAACGGTGCTGATGGGCGGGCGCCACTTCCGCGTGTTCGGCAATCTGAGCCATCCCTCCTCCCGCCACGGCGGACAGAGCCTTCTTGCCACAACGTACTGGACGGACGTGACCGAGCAGGACTCGCTGCGCGAGGAGAACGAGAGCCGCCGCCCCATCGTCTCGGTCATCGTGATCGACAACTACGAAGAGCTGATGAAGGCTGGCAGCGAGGCGTCGCGCAGCGCGGTGCTCGCCGCCATCGACGAAAAGATCAGCACATGGCTCAAGGATTCGCACAGCCTGCTGCGCAAATTCGATCGTAACCGCTACGTGCTCGTCACGACCGAGCAGGAGTATCAAAAGCTGCTTGAGGGTAAATTCTCCGTGCTCGACGCGGTGCGAAGCGTCGTCACTGAGGACGGCGTCGCCGCAACGCTCTCGATCGGCGTGGGCAAGGACGTGGATGACTACGAAACGCTCTATCAGAACGCCATGCTCTCGATCGAAATGGCGCTCTCGCGCGGCGGCGACCAGGTCGTCGTGCGCAACCGCCTCGACTTTGAATTCTACGGCGGCAAGGCCAAGTCCCCCGAAAAGCGCACAAAGGTCAAATCCCGCGTGATGGCCAACGCCCTCGGCGAGCTCATTTCCGACGCAGGCCAGATCTTCGTCATGGGCCACGCGCACGCGGACATGGATGTGGTCGGCGCAGCGGCCGGCATCTGCTGCATCGCGCGCAAGCGCGGCAAAAAGGCGCAGATCGTCATCGACATGGAGGACAACGTCGCAAAGCCGCTGCTCAGTAAGCTTGCGGCTCTTCCGGAATACAAGGGCGCCTTTATCTCCGGCAACGACGCGTTCATCTCCGCCCAGCCGGGCGCGCTGCTCGTCGTGGTGGACACGAACCGCCCCGACTTTGTCGAATCCGAGCAGCTGCTTGATGCGTGCAACCGCGTGGCGGTCATCGACCACCACAGAAGAGCCGCGAATTATATCGAATCCGCCGCGCTCAACTTCCACGAGCCCTACGCCTCGAGCGCGTCCGAGCTCGTGACGGAGCTGCTGCAATACCTCGCCGACCCGACCGATTTACTTCGCGCAGAGTCCGAGGCGCTGCTCGCGGGCATCGTGCTCGACACGAAGAACTTCACGATGCGCACCGGCGGGCGCACGTTTGAGGCCGCCGCGTTCCTGCGCCGCGCGGGCGCGGACACGTCGGACGTACAGCGACTCTTCCAGAGCGACCTTGCCGGCATGGTCGAGCGCTATGACATCATCCGTCACGCCGAGCTCGTGCACGGCGACATCGCCGTGGCCGCGGTTGAAAAGGAGATCGACCGCGTGACCGCCGCCAAGGCGGCCGACGAGCTTTTGACGCTCTCCGGCATCCACGCCTCGGTCGTGCTCTATAAGCACGGCACGGGCGTGAACCTGTCCGCGCGCTCGCTTGGCGAGATCAACGTGCAGTTCATCATGGAAAAGCTCGGCGGCGGCGGCAATTCGACCACCGCGGGCGGCCAGGTAAACGACGCCACCGTGGATGAGGTGCGCGAGCGTCTGCTCGCCGCCATCGACGAATATATGGAAGAGTGACGCTCTTCCCCACAACGTAAATCACCCCACAAGGAGGAAACAGATATGAAAGTCATTTTAACGCAGGATGTGAGAGGTCAGGGCAAAAAGGGCCAGCTCATCGACGCAGCCGAGGGCTATGCAAGAAACTTCCTGCTGCCCCGCAAGCTCGCCGTGCTCGCCACGGCTGATGCCATCAACACCATGAACCTGAAGGAAAAGGCCCGCCGCGCCGAGGAGGCCGCGAACCGTCAGGCCGCCGTCGAAATGGGCGGCAAGCTCAAGAACGTGACCGTCAAGCTCACGGCCAAGGGCGGCAAGGAGGGCAAGCTCTTCGGTGCTATCACGAGCAAGGAAATTTCTGAGGGCCTTGCGAGCCAGTTCCAGCTCGACGTGCCCAAGCAGAAGATCGTGCTCGACGAGCCCATCAAGGCCTTCGGCACCTACGAGGTCAAGGCCAAGCTCGGCTACGAAGTGAGCGCCAGGTTCTCCGTCAGCGTGAGCGAGGAGTAAGGCGCAAGATTACGCAATTAAGGAGGTCTTCTCGTGGAAGATATCTTCTACCGGCAGATGCCTCATTCACTCGAGGCCGAGCAGTCGGTGCTCGGCTCGATGCTCATCGACGCAAACTGCGTCAAGGACGTGATGGAGCAGCTCCGTCCCGATGATTTTTACTTAAAGCAGAACCGTGAGATCTTCGAGACGATCTACTCCATGTTCGTCTACTCCAAGCCCATCGACGGCGTGACCGTCGCGGGCGAGATGGAGAAAAACGGCACCTATGAGGAAAGCACGACGCGCCCGTACCTCGCCCAACTGATGGACGTGACGCCCACGAGCGCAAACGTGATGGAATACGTCGGCATCGTACGCGACAAGGCGCTGCTGCGCGCGCTCTATACCGTGGCGGGGGAAATTTCCACCATGGTGCAGGACGGCACAGGCGGCGCGTCCAGCGTGCTCGACGCGGCGGAGCAGAAAATTTACGCCGTGCGCCGCGGGCGCAGCGCGCAGAGCATGGCGAGCATCGGCGTTGTTTTGCAGGGCGTTCTCGACCATTTGAGCGAGCTGAGCGCCAACGGCGGCAAAACGCTGCCCGGCCTCCCCACGGGCTTTGGCGTACTGGACGACAAAATGAATGGCCTCAACAAATCGGACCTTGTGCTGCTGGCCGCGCGTCCCGGTATGGGTAAGACGAGTATGGCGCTCAACCTTGCGCTGAATGTCGCGCGCTCAAGCGGGCAGGCCGTGGCCGTGTTCTCGCTCGAAATGTCGCGCGAGCAGCTCGTGACGCGTATCTTATCGAATCAGGCGACGGTCGAGAACCAGCGTCTCGTGACGGGCAACCTGCGTGAGCAGGACTGGGTCAACATCGCAAACGCCGCCTCGGTCCTCTCAGGACTCAATATCCTCATCGACGATAACCCGATGCTCACGGTGGCGGATATGAACGCCAAGTGCCGCCGTATCGACAATTTAGGTTTGGTAGTCATCGACTACTTGCAATTGATGGCGTCCTCCGGCACGAAGGGCTACAGCGGCGAGAGCCGCCAGCAGGTGGTCAGCGATATTTCCCGTATGCTCAAGATCATGGCAAAGGAGCTTCAGGTTCCCGTGCTGTGTCTTTCCCAGCTCTCGCGTGCGAACGAAAAGCGCGAGGACAAGCGCCCCATGCTCTCCGACCTTCGTGAATCGGGCGCTATCGAGCAGGACGCGGATATCGTCATGTTCCTGTACCGCGACGATTATTACAACGAGGACTCGGAAAAGCGCAACATCGCCGAGTGCATCATCGCCAAGAACCGCCACGGCGAAACCGGCAAGGTCGAGCTCGCCTGGTCGCCGCAGTATACGACGTTCTCGTCGCTCGACTACCGGCATGAAGAGGACTGAGCTGCCGCGCGCGGAAGCGCTCTGCGCGCGCTATCTCGACAAGAACCGGCCCGTGCTCGCCGCCGTGTCCGGTGGTTTGGACTCGATGTGTTTACTGCATTTTCTGCGCGGGGAGGGGTATGACGTCTCCTGTGCGCACTTCAACCACCAGCTTCGCGGCGAAGAGGCTGCGCGTGACGAAGACTTCGTCCGCGCGTGGTGCGAAAAAGAGGACATTCCCTTCTATCTGGGCACCGGTGACGTGCGTGCCCACGCGCGCGCAACCGGCAAATCGGAAGAGGAAGCTGCGCGCGACCTGCGCTACGCCTTTCTCCGTGAAACAGCGCAAATGCTCGGCGCCCAGATCGCGCTGGCACACCATGCGGACGACAACGCGGAAACGGTGCTCTTAAACTTCGTCCGCGGGACGGATCTGCGCGGCCTGTGTGGTATGCGGCCCAAGCAGGGCGACATTGTCCGCCCGTTTTTGGAGCAGATGCGAGAAGAGCTCGTCACCTATGCGCGCGCTCACAACATCCCGCATGTCGAGGATCACACGAACGCGGACCCGAACGCCGCCGCACGGAACTACCTGCGGCTTGAAATTCTGCCGCGGCTCAGGGAGCTCAATCCCCGCGCGCCTCAGCATATCGCCACAACGGCGCGTTCATTGACTGCGCTCGACGATGCGCTTGAGCAGGCGGCGGAAGCCGCACTTTCCCATGCAAAAACGCAGGACGGCGGTATTTCGCTGTCGCTGGACTGCTTTCTTGCCGCCGATGAAGTCGTGCAGCCACGTATCCTGCTGCACTTGGCCGACGCGCTCGGCCTCGGGCGCAAGGACATCGGGCGCAAGCAGCTCGACGCGATCTGCGCCCTTGCACAGAGAGGCGGCAGCGCCGAGCGGCGCTATACGCTGCCGCAGGGCGCGCTTGTCCGCATCGCGGACGGTTCGCTGACGATGGCGTTCTCCCCCACCGCGCTGCCAAAGGCGGCGCTTGTGGAAAACGTTCCCCTCCCATGGGGCAATTTCGAGCTGACGCTGCTGCATAAGCCCGACGGCGAGGGCATTTCGCTCCGCGTGCCGGACGACGGTGAGATCATCACCGTCGCCCCGTGCGACCTGAACGCGCGCTTAATGCTTCAAGGCGCGAACGGCGCGCGCAGCGTCAAGCGGCTGTGCGTCGACCGAAAGCTCTCCCTCACCGAGCGCGACGCGCTCCCCGCCCTTTATGTGGGCGGCCGGCTTGCCGCCGTGTGGCGGCTGGGGACGGACGTTACTTTCCTGCCGAAAGGCGGGAACATGGCGTGCTTCGTGCGCGTCATCCCCCGATAACGCCAATTTGTGCGACCTGCGGCGGAATGCCGCATCAGATACAACAAATACGAATAAAAAGAAAGTGGAGAAAAAAGCTATGGCTAAGAGCAATATGGATCAGGATATCCTGAAGGTACTGTATTCCGAGGAGCAGCTCAAAACGCGCGTGCAGGAGATGGGTGACGAGCTCTACGAGCGCCTCAAGGACAAGAATCCCCTGTTTCTCGGCGTGCTGAAGGGCTCCTTCATCTTCATGGCCGACATCGTGCGCGCCTGCCAGCTCAAGAGCGACATTGAATTCATCGCCGTCTCGTCCTATCAGAACGCGACGACCTCGTCCGGCGTCGTGCAGATCACGCGCGATCTCCAGCAGGACATCACGGGCCGCGATATCGTCGTCATCGAGGACATTCTCGACTCCGGCAACACGCTCTACTTCCTCAAGAATTACTTTATGACCAAGGGCGCTTCCAGCGTGACCGTCGTGACGCTGCTTGACAAGCCCGCCCGCCGCACCAAGCCCATCGCCGCCGACCTCGCAGGCTTCGAAGTGCCCGACGAATTCGTCGTCGGCTACGGCCTCGACTACGCCCAGAAGTACCGCAATATGCCGTACATCGGCGTGCTCAAGCCCGAGGTTTACGCCAACTGATTCAAAAACAGCAAACGCTGTTTTTTGAGAAGGCTGCACTCCGCTGCAGCGCACTCGCTATCGCTCGCACGTTTGCGGAGCGAGCGGTGTTATTTCCGACGCACTTGTCGTCGGAAATAACGATCTCACATTTTTTCACGCCTGCGGGCGTCTGGACAGCCGTTAGCAGCTCTGCTGCTCTACGGATGTCGCGTGCCCCTTGCGGGCAGAAACTCTGCGAGGCTTTTATCTTTGCAGTGCAAGGAGGATATCCCATTGACTCAACAGACCAAGCGTCCCAATCTTTTGCCGTATCTGCTGGTGCTGCTGGTGCTCGTCGGCGTCTACGGCTTTATGAACAAGCCGGTGGAGGCCGAACCGTCGTATGCCGAGGTACGCGAGCTGTTCGAATCCGAGCAGGTCTCGGCCTTCACGGTGACGGACACCACGCTGCGCATGAAGCTGCGCGAGCCCATCGACGGCAAAACGGAGCTCAAAAAGGACCTTTTCAGCGTGACGCTCTTCTATGACGACTTAGGCGAGCTCATCGAGCAGCAGAAGGCCGACGGCATCATCGAGGACTACGACTTCACCGCCGACCACTCGATCAACTATGTTGCGATGTTCGCGCCTTATATTTTAGCGGTGCTCGGCATTTTCGCCATCTGGTACTTCCTCTCCGTCCGCTCCGCTGGCGGAGGCGGCGGCGACCGCATGGCAAAATTCGGCACGGCGTCGTTCAAGACCGGCGGAGACAACAAGCGCCCCACGACGTTCTCTGACGTCGCCGGTGCGGATGAGGAAAAAGAGGAATTGCAGGAGATCGTCGACTTTTTGAAAGCGCCGGGCAAGTTCATCGACCTCGGCGCGCGCATCCCCAAGGGCGTGCTGCTTGTCGGCCCTCCGGGCACGGGCAAGACGCTGCTGGCCCGCGCGGTCGCGGGCGAGGCAGGCGTGCAGTTTCTGTCGATCTCCGGCTCTGATTTTGTCGAAATGTATGTCGGCGTCGGCGCGAGCCGCGTGCGCGACCTCTTCGAACAGGCGAAAAAGGTCGCCCCCGCGATCATCTTCATCGACGAGATCGATGCCGTAGGCCGCCAGCGCGGCACGGGCCTCGGCGGCGGCCACGACGAGCGCGAGCAGACGCTCAACCAGCTGCTCGTCGAAATGGACGGCTTCGGTACGAATCAGGGCGTCGTCGTCATGGCGGCGACGAACCGCGCCGACATCCTCGACCCCGCGCTGCTGCGCCCGGGCCGCTTCGACCGTCAGGTCTACGTGGGGCTTCCCGACATCCGCGGCCGCGAGGAGATCCTGAAGATCCATGTCAAGAATAAGCCCCTTGCCGAGGATGTGGACCTCTCCACCGTCGCCAAGGGAACGCCCGGCTTCACGGGCGCGGACCTCGAGAATCTCTCGAACGAAGCGGCGCTGCTCGCCGCGCGCCGCGGCAGCAAGCTCATCACGATGTCCGACTTCTCCGAGGCGGAGATCAAGGTCATCGCAGGTCCCGAGAAGAAGAGCCGCGTCGTCAGCGAGCACGAGCGCAAGCTGACCGCCTATCACGAGGCCGGTCACGCCATCGTGATGCACGCGCTGCCGACGCACGACCCTGTGCACCAGATCACGATCGTCCCGCGCGGCGGCGCGGGCGGCATGACGATCTCGCTGCCCACGGAGGACCGCTCGTACCAGTCCAAGCGCTATATGGAAGAGCAGATCGTCTCGCTGCTCGGCGGGCGCGTGGCGGAAAAGCTGATGCTCGGCGACATTTCGACCGGCGCGTCGAACGACATCCAGCGCGCCTCGCAGATCGCGCGCAAGATGGTCTCGGTGTACGGCATGAGCGACAGGCTCGGCTCGATCTCGTTCGAATCCGGCCACGATGAAATTTTCATCGGCCGCTCGATGGCGCAGGCCAAGCCGTATTCCGAGCAGGTCGCCGCACAGATCGACGAGGAGGTCAAGTCCATCGTCGACGCGGCCTACGAGCGCTGCGAGGACATCCTCTCGCGCGATCAGAAGCACCTCATCGCCGTGGCGGAATTCCTGCTTGCGCACGAGACGATGAGCGCTGAGGAATTCGAGGCCGTCTTCACCGACGAAGCCGCCGGCCATGACAAAATCTAATCCTGCTATGAATAAAATATCTCACCAGCAAGCCGCTGGTGAGATATTTTTTCACATTTTCGCAAGAATTCCTGCATTTTCAGTGCTTTTCCCCTTGCCAATTCGGTTTCTTCTGCTATAATGGGGCATTAGTCATTCCATTTACATGAAAAAAAAGAGAGAATCGAACATGAAAAAAAGCAGTAGTTTCAGCGGCTCGCTCGGCTTTGTGCTGGCTGCGGCGGGCAGCGCGGTGGGCGTCGGCAATATCTGGCGCTTTCCCTATCTCTGTGCCAAGGACGGCGGCGGACTGTTTCTGCTCGTCTATCTGGTGCTGGTGCTGACATTCGGCTTCACCCTGCTGACGACTGACGTAGCCATTGGCCGCCGCACGAAGCAGAACGCCCTCAATGCCTTTGCAACGCTCAACAAGAAGTGGAAGTTTTTGGGTTACCTCACCTTCCTCGTCCCCACGCTCATCATGACGTATTACTCCGTCATCGGCGGCTGGATCACGAAGTATTTTACCCTCTACCTCGTCTCAAGCGGCGATGCCGCCGCGCAGGACGGGTTCTTCACCTCGTTCATCACCTCCCCCGTCTCGCCCATCGTCTTCATGCTGATCTTTTTGGCGCTGACGGCGTGGGTCGTGTACTGCGGCGTGGAAAAGGGCATTGAAAAATACTCCCGCTACATCATGCCGGGTCTGCTCCTTCTCATCATCGGCATCGCCATCTTCTCGCTCACGCTCTCTTACACCGACGAGAGCGGCATGACGCGCACGGGTATCGAAGGATTGCTCGTCTACATTAAGCCCGACTTCACGGGCCTGACCGTCCAGCGCTTTTTGAACATCGCGCTCGACGCGATGAGTCAGCTCTTCTTCTCGCTCAGTGTCAGCATGGGCATCATGATCACCTACGGCAGCTACGTCAAGGACGACGTCGACCTCAACAAGGCCAACAACCAGATCGAAATTTTCGACACGGGCGTCGCGTTCCTCGCGGGCCTCATGATCATCCCCGCCGTCTATGTCTTTCTCGGCACTGACGGCATGGCCAGCGGCCCGAGCCTGACGTTCATCAGCCTGCCGAAGGTCTTCGCCGCGATGGGCGGCGTGGGCCGCGTCATCGGCGCGGTGTTCTTCCTCGCGCTCGGCTTCGCCGCGCTGACGAGCTGCGTGTCCGTCATGGAGACGCTTGTCGCCAACTGCATGGAGATTTTCCACAAGTCGCGCAAGGAGATGTGCGCCGCCGTGGGTGTCTATTCGCTCATGACGGCTGTGCTCATCTGCATGGGCTACAATGTGCTCTACTTTGAGCTTCCGCTGCCCAACGGCTCGACCGCGCAGCTGCTCGATGTGATGGACTACATCAGCAACAGCTTCCTGATGCCGTTTATCAGCCTGCTCACGAGCATTTTGGTCGGCTGGGTCGTGGGTCCGAAATGGATCATTGCCGAGGTCGAGAAAAACGGCGAACACTTCGGCCGCGCCAAGCTCTACAGCGTGATGATGAAGTATGTCGTGCCCGTTGTCATGCTCATCCTGTTTTTGACCTCCACGGGGCTCGGCAGCCTGATCTTCGGCGGCAGGTAAGAAATTTTGGCAAAAAAGGGAACGCTTGCGCGTTCCCTTTTCTTTTGCTCTCCCGCCTTTTTCTCCGTTCAACGTGCGCAAAATATGTTTTTCCGCCGCGTGGTTTTTTGTCAAAAGCGCAAATTTCTTTTTCCCTGCTTGACAAAGCGGGGGCAGGCGATTATAGTAGCATCATTAAATCTCATAGTTCACAAATACCGTGACGGGGAAAAATTCGTCCTACAGACGCTTCAGAGAGTTGCCGGCCGCTGCGAGGCAATGCAGAGCGGGATGATGTCACTGGCCCCTGAGTAGCTCCGCTGAGACGATTTTCGTTTAGGCGCAGCCGGATCTCCTCACCGTTACCAACGAGGCGCATTCGCTTGATTTTAAGCCGATGCAGAAAGCGGGCATATTTTATGCCAACAAGAGTGGTACCGCGGAAGTTTTGAGCTTTCGTCTCTTCAAGGGAAGAGACGGAGGCTTTTTTTGTTGCTATGCGAGAGAAAAAAGAGCAGGAGGAACACCCCATGAAACGCATTAAAATTTTTGACACGACCTTACGAGACGGCGAGCAGTCCCCCGGCTGCAGCATGAATCTGACGGAAAAGATCGAAATGGCCCGCCAGCTTGAAAAGCTGGGCGTCGACGTGATCGAGGCGGGCTTCGCCATCGCGTCTCCGATGGACCACAAGAGCGTGCAGGCCATCGCCGCCGCGGTGACGAACTGCACGGTCGCCTCGCTCGCGCGCTGCGCCACGGGCGATATCGACGCGGCGTGGAATGCCGTGAAGGAGGCCAACCACCCCCGCATCCACGTCTTCCTTGCAACGAGCGACATCCACATGGAGTACAAGCTCAAGATGACGCGCGAGCAGGTCATCGACCGCATCCGCGAGATGGTCGCCTACGCCAAGAGCTATTGCGATGACATCGAGTTTTCCGCCGAGGACGCCTCCCGCTCCGACTGGGCATTTCTGGCCCATTGCTACTCCACTGCCGTCGCCGCGGGCGCGACGACGCTGAACGTGCCCGACACCGTCGGCTACTCCACGCCGCAGGAGATGTATGACCTCATCACCTACCTGCGTGAAAACATCGAGGGCGTCGAGCACGTCGACATCTCCGTCCACTGCCACAACGACCTCGGCATGGCGGTCGCGAATTCGCTCGAATGCGTCCGCGCGGGCGCGACGCAGGTCGAATGCACGGTCAACGGCATCGGCGAGCGCGCGGGCAACGCGAGCCTTGAAGAGATCGTCATGGCGCTGCGCACGAGAAAGGACTTCTACGACGCCGAGACCGGCGTGAACACCAAGCAGATCTACCGCTCGAGCAAGCTGCTGAGCAACATCACGGGCGTGCCCATCCCGCCGAGCAAGGCCATCGTCGGCGCGAACGCCTTCGCGCACGAGTCGGGCATCCATCAGCACGGCGTCATTGCCAATGCAAGAACATACGAGATCATGAACTCCACCGACGTCGGCATCCCGCAGAACACGATGGTGCTCGGCAAGCACTCCGGCAAGCACGCGCTGCGCGAAAAGCTCGAATCCATGGGCTACGAATTGAGCGACGAGGATCTTGAAAGCGTGTTCACCCGCTTCAAGGATCTCGCCGACAAGAAAAAGAACATCACGAGCAGCGACATTGAGGCGCTCGTGCTCCACCGTCAGGCCGCGGTGCAGGGCAGCTGCCAGCTCGTGAGTCATGTGGTCAACACGGGCCACGGCGTGCCGAACATCTCATGCATCAAGCTCCAGCGCGGCGACGAGCAGATCGAAGACGTCGCCATCGGCACGGGCCCGCTGGACGCCTCGTTCAAGGCCATCAACCGCATGCTTCATATGGACGTGAAGCTCGAGAGCTTCAGCCTCAACGCCGTCACGGACGGCGAGGACGCCATCGGCGAGGCCGTGGTCAAGGTCTCCGGCCCCGACGGGCGTTCGTACACCGGCTCGGGCCTCTCGACCGATATCATCGAATCGTCGATCCGCGCCTACGTCAACGGCATCAACAAGATCATGGAATCCGGCAACTGAAAGGAGAAACGCGACATGGGCATGACAATGACGCAGAAAATTCTCGCCAAGCACGCAGGACTTGAGAGCGTGCGCGCGGGCCAGCTCATCCAGGCAAAGCTCGACCTCGTCCTCGGCAACGACATCACGACCCCCGTGGCCATCAACGAGTTTGAGTCCGCGGGCTTTGAAAAGGTCTTCGACAAGAGCCGCATTGCGATGGTGATGGATCACTTCGCACCGAACAAGGACATCAAGTCCGCCACGCAGTGCAAGCAGTGCCGCACCTTTGCCCGCCGCTTCGACATCGACCACTTCTACGATGTCGGCACGATGGGCATCGAGCACGCGCTGCTGCCCGAGCAGGGGCTTGTCGCCCCGGGCGAGGCCGTGATCGGCGCGGACTCTCACACCTGCACTTACGGCGCGCTCGGCGCATTCTCCACCGGCGTCGGCTCGACCGACATGGGCGCGGCCATGGCCGCGGGCGAGACGTGGTTCAAGGTCCCGTCCGCCATCAAGGTGAATCTCACCGGCAAGCTCCGCCCGTTTGTCTCCGGCAAGGACGTCATCCTGACGCTCATCGGCATGATCGGCGTGGACGGCGCACGCTACCAGTCCATCGAATTTTCCGGCGAGGGCGTCAAGAACCTCACGATTTATGACCGCCTGACGATCTGCAACATGGCCATCGAGGCGGGCGGCAAAAACGGCATCTTCCCCGTCGACGACGTGACGCGCGCCTATGTTGAGGGCCGCGTGGACCGCCCCTGGACAGCGTTCGAGGCCGACCCCGATGCAGAATACGAGCGCGTCATCGACATCGACCTTGGCAAAGTCGACTGCACGGTCGCCTGGCCGCACCTGCCCGAAAACGCGCACAGCGCGCGCGAGGGCAGCGACATCGCCATCGACCAGATCGTCATCGGGTCGTGCACGAACGGCCAGCTCCCCGACATGGCCGCTGCCGCCGCGATCTTAAAGGGCCATCACCTGGCCCCGAACGTCCGCGGCATCATCATCCCCGCCACGCAGGAAGTTTACCGCGCCTGCATGCACGAGGGCTACACCGATATTTTCCTCGACGCGGGCTGCATCGTCTCCACGCCCACATGCGGGCCGTGCCTCGGCGGCTATATGGGCATCCTCGCCGCCGGCGAGCGCTGCGTTTCCACCACCAACCGCAACTTTGTCGGCCGCATGGGCCACGTCGACAGCGAGGTCTACCTCGCCTCCCCGGCGGTCGCCGCGGCGTCTGGTATTACCGGCCACATTTCTCATCCGGAGGAGGTCATGAACAAATGAATGCACACGGCATTGTCCATAAGTATGGGGATCACGTCGATACGGACGTCATCATCCCCGCGCGCTATCTGAACACTCAGAGCCACAAGGAGCTCGCCTCCCACTGCATGGAGGACATCGACAAGGACTTCATCCACCGCGTCAAAGACGGCGACATCATGGTCGCGGGCGTAAACTTCGGCTGCGGCTCGTCGCGCGAGCACGCGCCCGTCGCCATCAAGGCGAGCGGCATCTCCTGCGTCATCGCGGCGAATTTCGCCCGCATCTTCTACCGCAACGCTATCAACATCGGCCTCGCCATTTTGGAGTGCCCCGCCGCGAGCGCGGACATTGAAAACGGCGACGAGGTAACGGTCGACTTCGACACCGGCGTCATTACAGACGTGACAAAGGGCACGACGTATCAGGCCGAGCCCTTCCCGCCGTTTATCAAGGACATGATCGCGCGCGGCGGCCTGATGGCCTCGCTCAAGGCAAAGGAGGCGGCGAAATGAACAAGACCATTGCCATCATCAAGGGCGACGGCATCGGCCCCGAGATCGTCACCGAGGCCATGGGCATTTTAGACGCCGTGGCCGCGAAGTTTGGCCACACCTTCACCTACGTCGACGCGCCGATGGGCGGCAACGCCATCGATAAATTCGGCGTGCCGCTGCCGGATTCGAGTTTAGCGACCTGCCGCGGCGCGGACAGCGTGCTGCTCGGCGCGGTCGGCGGCCCGAAGTGGGACGACCAGCCCGCCGCCAACCGTCCCGAGCGCGGTCTGCTCAAGCTGCGCGAGGGCATGGGCCTCTACACGAACGTGCGCCCTGCGAAGATGTTCTCCGAGCTCTCCGCCGCCTGCCCGCTGCGCGCCGACATCGCGGAAGGCGGCATCGACTTCGTCGTCGTGCGCGAGCTCATCGGCGGCGTGTACTTCGGCGAGCACCGCACGGAAGAGGCGAACGGCGAGCAGAAGGCCACCGACATCATGGCCTACTCCGAGCACGAGATCAAGCGCGTCGCGCACGTCGCGTTCGAGACCGCGCGCAAGCGCCGCAAGCGCGTCACCTCCATCGACAAGGCCAACGTGCTCGACACCTCGCGCCTCTGGCGCAAGACGGTCACAGAGGTCGCGAAGGACTACCCCGATGTCGAGCTTCGCCACATGTATGTCGACAACGCGGCGATGCAGCTCGTGCGTGACCCGAGCCAGTTCGACGTCATCGTGACCGAAAATCTCTTTGGCGACATCCTCTCCGACGAGGCGAGCCAGATCACGGGCTCGATCGGCATGATCCCGTCCTCCAGCATGGGCGACGGCACGAACGGACTCTACGAGCCCATCCACGGCTCCGCGCCGGACATTGCGGGACAGGACAAGGCGAACCCCATCGGCACGATCCTGGCCGCCGCAATGATGCTGCGCTACAGCTTCGACATGGCCGCCGAGGCCGACGCCATCGAGCGCGCGGTGGATAAAACGCTGCGCTCGGGCTTCCGCTGCGGCGACATCATGCAGGAAAACTGCCAACTCGTCGGCTGCAAGGCCATGGGTGCGGAGATCCGCAGCCGTATCTGAAACGATCTCTTCCAAACTTCTTTATGAACCTCTCCTTTGATCCTCTGCATCGCGCGGCGATGCGAAAAAGGTTCCCAAGCCAATGGCTTGGGAACCTTTTTTCTTCCGCTGTCAAATTTTGCCGATCAGCACAACGATCCCGCCGACCGCGGCCGCGACAAGAAGGTACAGCGCTGTGGCCGCACTGCGCTTGATGACGACCGCCCGCCACGGCTTCACGTAGGGGACGCCCTCCATGCCCTCGATACGCCAGATCTTGCTGTGGCCGACCCACAGCAGGTCGATGACAAAGCCGTCGAACCAGTTCACGACCACAAGGAAGAGGTAGGTTTCAAAACTCGCGGTCTTAAAGTCCTTCACGCCGTTCCATCCGGCGATGACCGCGATCAGCACGACGAAGATCACAAGGCAGAAGAACGTCATAAAGCGCTTGCCCTTGCGCAGCTCCTCAGTCTTGTCGGCGATGCCGCGCTTCTGCGCCTCGTCGAGATACGCGTCCGGGTAAAAATAGAGGCAGTTGCGCCCGCTGTCTCGCACCGCGCATTTGACCAGCGCGAGATAGAGCCGCGTACTTCTCCATCTTGTCTTGCGGTAGTGACGCCAAGTTCTCACCGTCAGTCCCTACGACATAGAAATCGCCAACCAGCACGTCCTGTCCGAACCGGCGATTAGGCTCAAAGCCAATGAGCTTACCCTCATCGTTCAGGAGCAGGTCTACGCCTTCTTCCACGCCGACCAACTGGATCAGGTGATGGTAGTCCTTCACTCCACTGCTCACGGCTTCTTGCAGAGCCGACAACTCATTTTTCAGGGTGACTACTTCCGGTTTCTTATGAGGGCTGACCTTGAGCACAGTGATTTCCTTCTCTTTGCACATAAACCATACCTCCGCTTTCAAAATTGGGATGGCATCGTACACGAGATTTTCTTGAATTGCAAGCTTTTTTTTGCTCAAAATTCTTGCAGAAGCGGTGCCTTGGTTATTGACTATTTCCCCTTAAAATGCCTTTGCCAGTCGTTGAAAATTTCACCCCTATCACTCTTCCCACAGGTTTTCGCGGCAAATACCGTGGGCACCCCTTAGAATTGCAAATGAACACTCTTTTCCAATCACCAATATCACAGTTACTTTAAGCCTCAATGTGTATAAAAAATAAGATGACCATTCGCCCTTTTGTTTTAGGGTTTGTTTTGCTCATCTCTAAGAAAATAAGGGTTGAGATTATGCGGAGAGGGGGATTTATCATGAACGATATTCTAAAGCGGTTTTGTTGGTTGGACGACAAAATGACCGCCGGTATCGTCCGGCGGTCATTTTATCGTCTTAGCGCTATCTCGGCCTTCTGCGATCGTGCTCGGCGTAGTAGGCGCGCTTGCTCCCGAGCATCTTCTCGTCCGCCTCGCGGACCAGCTCTCTTAGCCCGTTTGCCGCCTCGCAGACGGCGATGCCGTAGGAGATGCTGTAGCCCTGCGCGGCAAGGCTTTCAGAAACCGCCCACATCCGCGCCTCGTATTCCGCCTCTGCCGCCGGCGCGGGAAACACGACGAACTCGTCGCCGCCGACGCGGTAGAGATCGTCCCTCGGAAACTGCTCCCGCAGACGCTCTGCGACCGCGCGCAGCAGCTGATCGCCCGCCTCGTGACCGCGCTCGTTGTTGATCTCGTGCAGGCCGTTCGCGTCGATATAAATGCAGGCGGCCGGAGCGATGACGCGCTGGTCGCTCTTGCGCAGACACTTCTCATAGGCGACACGGTTCATCAGGCCCGTGCCCTGGTCCGTAATGCTCATACGGTAAACGCCGCGCCGCGCCGAAGCGAGATACCAGACCATAAAGCCAAGATAGCTCAGCAGCAGCGCGGTGACGATGATCGCCATCATCGAAAGCGTCTGCACCACGTCGCGCGTGCCCGCCAGCGCCTCACCCTCGCTCACGCCGAGCACAACGCTCCAGTTGTTGATGCCGACCGGCTCGTAGTGCAGGTAGACCGTCAGCCCCGTGGAGCGGGATACGGTGCACATATCGCCGCCGATGCCGTTGGGGATTTTTTTCATCGCCTCCTCGTAGGTGTAGCCCTTGAGCATTTTGCGGCCACGCAGCTCCGAGATGTTGCCGAGCGAGTCATGCCAGGTATCCAGCAGGATGTCGCCGTTGTTGCCGTCCACAAGAAGGAGGAAGGCATTGCCGTTGTAGAGGTCGATCTGATAGTTTCGGGAAAGCTCCTGCAGGAGGACGACGCCGTAGAGGATGGCGATGGTCTCGCCGTCGCGCACCACCGGCACGACGTTGCGCACCACCAGCTTTTCCGGCGCAAAGTAGCTTGTCACGCGGTCTGAGATGTACGCGCCCCGCGCCGCCTCTGTTTCAAAATCGAATGTGTCGGAAACGTCGTAGCGGGTGCCGTCGGTCAGCAGCAGCGTGCCGTCGGGCCGCAGCAGCGCGACGGTGGAGACAAAGGTCTCACTGAGGCTGAAGGATTTCATGATGCGCAGCACCGCGTCATTGTCACGCTCGTCATGCCCCGCGATCAGCTCCGCCATGGCGGAGAGGATGGTCTGGTCCGCGTTCGCCGCGTCGACAAGATCCTTTGCGATCTGGCGCGTCGCGGTAGCCAATTCGTCAAAGGAGCGCTGTGTGATCTCACGATTCGCCCGCCGGACGAGGAAAAAGACCGAACAGAAGAGCAGCACGCCGGTCAGGAGCGTGACCGCCACCATCATGCCTACTCGTTTTTTGTTGACCATGTTCATTTCTCCTTTATCCTTCCTCCCTGTCGCGCGCCGCCAGGCTGCGCAGGAAGGATTCCGCTTCGCGCCCGGGCAGGACGCGCGAGAAATAAAAGCCCTGAACGAAGTCGCAGCCCGCCGCAAGCACGGCGTCGCACGTTGCCTTGTCCTCCACGCCCTCGCACAGCACGCGGATGCCCATGTCGTGCGAAAGACGGATCATGCCCTCCAGCAGCGCGTGGGCACGCGGCAAGGCGGACTCGATCACGATGCTGCGGTCGATCTTCACGCCGTCGATTGGGTAGGTGCTCAGGTCGGAGAGCGAGGAATAGCCCGCGCCGATATCGTCCAGCACGATGCGAAGCCCCATCGCGTGCAGCCCCTCGATCGTCCGCAGCGCCGTCTCGCGGTCGTGCGCGTAGGAGTCCTCCGTCAGCTCCACCACAAGGCGGTCGCGCGTAAAGTCGTACTGCTCGACGATCTCGTGCACGCGTGCAAGGATCTTTTCGTCTGCGATGGACTGGCGCGTGAAGTTGCACGAGAGCCACAGCGTCCCGCGCCCCTCCCGCTTCCACGTCTGGAGCTGCACGCACGCGCAGCGGAGCATATAGAGATCCAGCTCGGTGATCGTGCCGGCTCGGATCATCAGGTCGATGTATTTTGAGGGCTTGAGCAGTCCCTCCTCCGGATTTTGCCAGCGCGAGACGGCCTCCGCGCCGACGACCGTGCCGGCGCGATCGACAACGAACTGGAGGTACGGCTCAAATTCACCCTTTTCCACCGCCTTGCTCATGCTGCCGCGCAGACGCTCGAGCTGCTCGCTCTCGTCGATCATGCCGCGCGTGCTGAACGCGCAGGGCGTTTCCGTGCGAAACGCGTGGGCACAGCCCTGGCGCGCGTTGTAGAGCGCAGCCTCGGCGCCGCAGTCGGGGTTTTCCGACAGCGAGCAGATGCCCGCGCGGAACGCGCCGGCATATTCGGCGCGGAAGCCCGCAAGGTAGCCGTCCAGCCCGCGGATAAGCCCCTCGGCGCGCTGCTGTGCCGCCTCGCGGCTGCCGCACTGACACACGAGCGCGAACATCCCGCGCCCCACGCAGGCGAGGTATTCCTCGCGTCCGCAGCCAAGGCGCAGATACTCCGCCGCGCGGGAGAAGATCTCCTCGCGCTCCGCCTCGCCAAAGCGCCGTTCGAGCGAGGGCATATCGCAGCCGATGCAGAAGACATAGACGATGCTTCTGAGCGGGGCGGGGATGAGCGTTTCCATGCAGTTCAGATAATACCCGTCGTTGCCGATGCCGTAGCGCGGGTCGATGAGGGCGTTGGCCTTTTGCTCGGCACGCTTTTTTCGCGCAAAGACTATCAGCGCGACCGCCGCGGCAAGCATCGCCGCGATCAATGCGGCGAGCGTAATGAGCCAGCGCGTGCGATAGAGCGACGCGCCGCCGTCCTTCACGCTGACGGCAAGGATGCCGAGGCGCTCCGCCGCACCGATGCCGTCGAGCGCACGCGCAATCTCCTCCGCCTGCGCCTCGGGCAGCGCGGAGGCAAAGCCGATGCAGATCTTCTGCGGCTTGCCGGACGCGGGCAGTGAGCAGAAAAGCTCGCTGCGGCGCAGGTACGCGCTGTCCACCGTTCCGGCGGGAAAGGCGGAGATGATATCCGCCTGCCGGTTCTCCGCCTGCTGCGCCTGCGTGGTATTTTTGCTGTACGGCAGATAGACAAGGTCGTAGTCCGTGCACTCGCTCACGCGGCGGTACAGCTCCGGCAGCAGCCCCACATAAGAGTCGCTGCGGCTGTCGTAGGACTCGATGGGATAGAGGTCCGCGTTGCCCGCGATGAGCACCGTCTCCCGCGCGCTGACCTCCTGCGCGCCGACCAGCGCCGCGCCGAGCAGCACCGCGGCACACAGAAGGCCCCTTAGAATGTTCTTACGACGCACGCTTTGCGCCCCCTTTTACTTCAGATCGATCTTGCGGCGCTCGATGCGCCCCCAGCTGAGTTTTTTCTTCCTATAGCCGATAAAGGCCGTGCAGCGTACCCATGCGAGAATAAAGCGCAGGAACACCAGCTCAAAGAGACACAGACAGACGGCCTTGAGGCCGTCGCTGAACGAGAGCGTGAGGTCCGCCGTGTAGATGCGCGAGAAAAAGGCGGTAAGCGTTAGGACCCCGCCGAAGACGGCGTAGATCAGGAAAAAGAGCAGCATGAACGGCACGTTGATGAGGTCGCACCACCATGCGAGCACCATCGTGAACACGCCGAAGACCTCGATAAACGGCGAGAGCAGCTCATAGATGAGGAAATAGAGATAGGATACAAAGCTCACCGCGCCGAACCTGTGATTGGAAAACATGACGCGATGCTTGTACATACTCTGGAACAGTCCCAGATGCCAGCGCTTGCGCTGCTTGCACAGATCGCGCAGCCGCTCGGGCACCTGCGTCCAGCAGATGGCGTCGGTGGCGTAGCGGATGGCATAGTCGATGCCGTTGATTGTGCAGTATTCGTGCAGCTTGACCACCAGCTCCATATCCTCGCCCATGGTCTTGTTGTCGTAGCCGCCCACGGCGATGACCGTGTCCTTTTTGAACAGTCCGAAGGCGCCGGAAATGATGAGCGAGCCGTTGAAGCGGTCAAAGAGAATGCGGGAGGCAAGAAACGAACGGTCATATTCCAGCACCTGCATGAAAGCGAGGATGCTGCGCGGCAGCCGGTAATGCTTCACCCGTCCGTTTTCCAGCTCCACATCGTTGGAGATGCGCACGATGCCGCCCACCGCCACCACATTGCCGTTTTCCAATATCGGCTGGGCGATGCGGCGCAGAGAGTCGTATTGCAGCACGGAGTCCGCGTCCATGCAGATAAAGTACGGGAAATTTGCGGCGTTGATGCCCATGTTCAGCGCGTCTGCCTTGCCGCCGTTCTTTTTTTGGATGAGCGTCACCGGTACCTTCTGTGCGCGTGTCTCATAGACGTATTCCTCGCGCTGACAGTTGATCTGCCGGCGAATGGGCCGGTGAACAACGTGCATATCAAATGTCTCGGCCAACACCTCCGAGGTGCGGTCCTTCGATCCGTCGTCCACCACAATGATCTCATAGGAGCGGTAGTCGAGCGCAAGCAGCGAGCGCACCGTGTCCACAACGGTGATCTCCTCGTTGTGGGCGGGAACGATGATGCTGATGGGCAGGTAGTAATCCGAGGGCAGAATGCTTTTGAGCATTTCCTGCCGGCGGTGCTTGTACAGCTCAAGTGAGCCGACGACGACCGACAGAAACAGAAAGGTCGAGTAGCCGATCAGATAAGCGATAAAGAAATAGCCCACCCACTCAAGAAACAGCTTTATACCGTCGTACATACTGCGTCCTCCTTTCGCTCCTCCAGCTCCCGCACATCAAAGCGATAGCGCAGGATCTCGGAGGCGTAGCGGTCGTGCCCCTCGATCACGTCGATCAGATCGCGGTAGCCGAAGCCGAGCTGCTCCAGGCTTTTTGACGCGTTGAAGCGGATATACCAGTTGGGATGATAGAGGTTCCTCTCCAGCACCGCCGCAGTCTCCGCCCCGGGATAGCTCGCCAGCACCGACGAGGCGATGGCTGCATACTCCCAGCGCGCGTTTTCCGAGGGCGTCGCATAGCGCAGCAGATCGGCGTAGGCGGGCGGATAGGGATAGCGGCCAAGATAGCGCAGGCAGGCAAAGCGCACCTCGTCGTCCTGCGCGGGATCGTTGAGGAGCGCGTGTATTTTCTCGCAGTATGCGCCGGAGGAAAAGCGGAAATAGTTGAGCAGCGTCACCTGCATCCACGGCTGAAACGCATCAAACGCCTCCCAAAGCGCGTCGGCAAGCTCCCATGTGTCGCCCGTGTAGTTCAGCAAGCCGTCGGAGAGGAGCTTGCTGTGATAATAGAGGCTGCTTGCGTCGATGATCCGCAGCGCACGCACAAGGACGGCGGGATCGCCCGCCGTGTAGAGCGCCTGCATGGCATTCTCGCGGCAGTAGATGCTCGATTCATGCAACAGGTCGAGCAGCATCGTTTTCAGCGCCTCGTTCTCCTGCCCGTCGAGAAGCCGGTATTTCCGGATGATATACGGAAAATACGCCGCCTCGATCTCATCGCGGCGGCAGTAATCCTCTGCCAGCGTGATCGTCACACCGTTAAGCGCCGTCAGATAGGAGCGGGTCAGCTCTGGCCGCCTCACGCACAGGCGCTCCAGCGCGGCGTCAAAGGCCGCCATGCCGTTCACGCGGCGCAGTCTGCGCTCCATGAAGCGCAGATGCCTCTCGCTGACCGCTCCGGTCTCCGCGAGACGGTCAAGCTCCTGCGAGACCGTCAGCTCAAGGCGGATGCCGTCGAGGAAGGACCGATGCTCCCTGCGCCGCGAAAGGAGCGCCGTTACAATGTTAAAGAGGATCATGCCGGCGCAGATGCCGAGATAGACGTAGATCAGGATTTGAACAAACACCGGCGTTCTTCCTTTCTTGTGTGTTTTACTGCCAGAGCTTTTGCAGAATGTAGTACGAGGGCTTGAGCCGCTCGTGATAGCTGACCGTATTGCCCCAGCCCTTGAGCGCGGCGGGATAGAGCGGCGTGCGCTCCTGCGCCGCGCCGTCGGTAAGACCAAGGTACATCGTGTCGATGGTAATGTAGTCCACACCGTAGTTTTCATAGTAATCGTCGTGGATGGTCATGCGCGAGGGGTCTGAAAAGTTCAGAAGCTGCCAGGGCAGCTTCAGCTCCACATAGTCGCCCGCGAAGATGAAGTCCGCGAGGGAATCGTAGTCCGGCGCGGCAGGGTTCGCGTTGCCGTAGGCAAGATCGCCCGTCTCGTAGGTCTCAGAGCTTGCCTGCCAGTTGCCCGTGAGCAGCGGCGTCGCCGTCTGGAGCATCAATTCGATGGGCTTGAAAAGCGGTGTGTCCGCGTCGGGCGGGTCAAGGTAGGCGTCCGCGTCGTGCGTTTCGTGGTAGAACATGGCGCGCAGCACCTCGTAGCGCTCCTGCACCAGGAGGCGGCTGTTGTCCCTGCCGTCGATGGCAAGGACGAAGTCCACCGGGTCCTCAAAGCGCAGGCCGAAGTTTTCGCAGTAGGTGCTGCCCGTCTTGGGCGTGGTGTCGATGGGGATGTAGAGCGTTTTCTGTCCGTTCGCAAAGCCCTTTTCATAGGCGAGCAGATAGATGAACTTCTCGTCGTATTTCATCGAAAGGGCGCGCGTGCCGGTATCGAAGAGTTTATCCTCCTCCATCCACTCCGAGAGGTCGCCGTCCACATAGCAGACGCTTTCCTCCTCGCCGGGGTCGAAGGAGAGCAGACCGAAATACTGCTCGTTGGTCTGGTAGTCACTCCAGTAGGGCGTGCGCTGCAGGTTCACCGCGTGCATGGTGTTCCAGGTGCGCTTGAACCACTCGTCCTGCCAGGTAAAGACGCAGCCGCCCGCGCAGTTTGCCGCGGTGATGTCGCGCCAGCAGTCCACGAGCGCCTGCCCCTGCTCCTGCTCGGACATATGGCCCTGATTGCGTCCGGTGTTCCGGTCGATCTGCGCCATGCCGCGCCCGGTGGAAACGCCGAACTCGGAGATGACGACGGGCATCGTGTGATGCCGCCGCAGGGCGCGCAGATAGGCAAGGTAGGTGTTCGCCGCGCCGGTCTCATCGTAGAAGTCCGATCGGCGCAGCACGGAACCGATGGGCGTGCCGGAACCGGTCTCCACACGAGAGATGACGGCCTTGCCGTCCCAGATGGGCGTGCGGTCCATCACCGCGGGGTTGAGGATATAGTTGAGATAGTCGGGATAGTAGGGATACACATGATAGGAAACGAATTGCCCGGCAAGAAAGGCGTCCTCCGCACGGATGTGCTCCACGTCCACCTGCGCGCACTTCATAAAGAAAGTCGTGATATCCTCCGGGTAGAGGAAGGGGTCGGTGGTCGGCCAGTTGGAAAACGCCACAAGGCGCTGGGTCTTGTAGCGGCGGCTTTCATATGAGACGATCCGATCGCCCACCTGCGCGAGCATGGATTCAAAGGCGGAGGCGTCCTCCGTCGCGGAGAGGTACGTTCCCTGATAGGGCGGCAGATCGGGGTATTTGTGGTTGGTGTAGGCGACGGTCACATCCTCCCACTCCACACCGAGAATATAGCCGATGACCCAGCGGGAAACGTCCTTATTGTAAAAGCCCGATCCCGTGCCCCGCCCGAGCGAGATCTTCTTGTTGCCGTGCAGAACATCGACCAATGTGCGCCCGTCCCTGACGAAGGACTCAAGAAAGTCCTTGTCATAGGCGTCGCGGTGGGAGTTTTGGATATAGTCGTTCACCCATACGCCGTGGATGAGCCAGAGCGGTTCCTCGTTCGCCTCCTCGCGCGCGGTGTTGTACTCGTAGAAGGCGTTGTAGAAGTCGTCGTGGAGCGTAATGTAGACGCGCACGGTGTTCGCGCCCATCTCCTGCATCTGGGCAAACCAGCGCAGATAGGTCTCCTTGCTGACGGCGTAGTCCGTCGCCCACTCGCCCGGGATGCCCACGCCGAGGTTCACGCCCTTGACGGTGAACTCCTCCGGTCCCGCGCCGCGGTCCATATAAAGGTGCTGCGCGTCGGTGGACATGAAAGCGCTGACCGGCGCGTCCGGCTGAAGGTCGATGTACCAGCCGAGGTAGTAGCGCGCGGTGTCGTAGGCGAGATAGCCTAAGATCAGGGCGGTGAGCACGATGAGAAATCTTTTCAAGCCGCCGCCCTCCTTTCTCGATGGTGTGGTGGCTCAGTGGTTGAATTTCTTGTTTTTGGATTCGTGGCTGTACTGGCGAAGAATGTCGATATTCTCGTCCATCCACGCGCCGCGCTCGATGCAAAAGCGCTTCATCTGCGCGACGGCAGCCGCGTGTGAGTGCGGGTTGCGCCACGCGGGGGAGAGCATATCCTTTTCGAGCGTGTAGCCCCAGACGGAGAAGTTGCGCTCGACGGCATCGCCGAGCCACGCGGTAACGTCGTCTATGTAGGCGCAGAGATACTCGTCGCTGAGGATGCCCTGACGCAGCTCGCGGTAGCGGTCGATCACGGCGTTTATGAACTTCTCGTCTTTGCTGAGCATATAGTACCAGACATTGTATTGTAGCTCAAAATGCTGCGGCTCTGCGACCGGATGACTGTAGTTGTCACAGGCGGAGTTGAAGTCCCAGATGCACATTTTGTATTTGCCGCGCACATCCCTGTAGATATAGGTGGAAAGCCAGCCCGCATCATAGTTGCAGGTAAACTCGTTGAGGATAAAGTAGTCCACGAAAGAGCTCATGTCCGCCTGCTCCCACCATGCATAGGGCTCGGTATCATAGTCATAGGAGTAGAGTGTCTTTTCAAAGTCGGAGAAATCCTGTGCGATCCACGCCGCGCGCTCCGGCGTAAGCCATTTTGTTCCCGGATAGACGATGTCTATATCCTGCAGATTTCGCAGGGCGTATTGGGAGAAGGTCTCGATGTTTTTGACCTCGTTGCCGCTGCCGCGGTCAAGGCGCAGAGCATAGCTCGTCTGCACCGTGTCCTTCGACGGCTCCGTGAGCTTCAAGCGGGCATCCGCGCCGGAGCTGACAGTCTCCGTCATAACATAAAGCCCCTGATACACTCCGTTGAGCAGCACCTCGCAGAAGCGCACATTCGGCGCGTAGTCCATGATCTCGCCCGCAAGATTGTACCACATATAATTGCGGATGAGCGTCTTATCGAGGTACGGCCCATGCAGCGCCCACTCGTCGAAGGCATCCATCCCCAGCATGGCGACATCGCGCGAGGCGGCGCCGTCGTCCGTCAGCGTCTTGACAAGATAGCTGTGCTTATCAAAATAGCGCGAGGAGTTGCCTCGCACTCGAATGTCAATGACGCTCTGAAGCGTCGGCGTGTCGGCGGGGTGATTGTTGCCCTCGGCATGATCCACCACCGAGACGGACGCGCGCAGCAGCGTACTGCCGTCTGCGGTCGTGGTGAAAGCATCGTCCTCACGGCCGCTGCCGCCGCTCTGGATGGGAACGCCGGGAATCTCCGCGCCGCCGGTGTCGATGAGAACGAGCGGCAGATGAGAGCAGAGCAGATCTTCTCCGTGGTCGGCACAGGGTGTATAGGCGGGGCGCTCAAGATGCTGATGATAGCGTGGGTGCTCATCGGTCAGCACGGCTGACAGGTTTGTTGCGGATAGGAGAAGCAGCAGCGCACAGGCCGCAAGAGCCATTCGCTTGTATTTCATGTTCGTCTCCGCTCCCCTCTTTCCGGTTTCTCAGTTCGACACCTCGTCGTTCTGCATGACAAGATTGACATAGTCGATGCTTCCCAGCGAATAGATGCTGCCGGGAATGTCCGGCGTTGTCTGCTCCGCGCGGCGCAGGAGCTTTTGCGTGATCTCGTAGATCAGTTCGACCGTATCCTCCGTCGTGTTTTCCACACGCAGCGTCGCTTTGGCGCGAAAGAGCTTGTAGACCTGCGCCTTGATCGGCTCCTGCTTGCTGCGGTGGGCGCGGATGATGAGCAGCATCCGGTTATCGCTCTTGATGCAGCCGAGCAGCAGGATCACCGCGAAGGTCACGGCGCTGCCGATGCAGGCCACGGCATAATCGCCCACGCCGCAGCAGATGCCGACAATGATGGACCAAAAAATATAAACCGTATCGCGCGAGTCCTTGATGGCGGTGCGGAAGCGGACGATGGACAGCGCGCCCACCATACCGAGAGACAGCGCAATGTTGTTGCCGATGACGGTCATGACCGTCCCCGTCAGCACCGCGAGAATGACGAGTGAGGCGTTGAACTTGCGGCTGTAGATCGTCCCGCGGTGGGAGATGGCGTAGGACAGGAAGATAAAAAAGCCCAGCACGGCGGCAAGGACGATATTGAGCAGAATATCCTCCCACGACATATCGCGGGGTGTGGTAAAAAGGTTCAGGATCTGTTGTCTCATGGTGTTTTCCTCCTATAGCCTCGTCTGACATCCGTTTTGGCGGGCAAGCACATATTTGCTGACAGAAAGCTCACTGCGATCCACGCTGTTGATCAGCTCGCGAAGGTAATCGAGCAGAAAGCCGTTGTACTTGACCTCAAGCACCACGCAGTACGGATCGAGCACGGGGTTCATGTTCAGCCGCGGCGAAAAGAGGTCGAAGCAGCTCTCGACGGAAACAATGCGGCTGTCAAAGGTAATGCGTATTTTGTTCTCCTTGGCAATAAATGCCTTGCGGTTGTATTCTACGATCGTTTTGGGGCGATAGCACCGGCTGTGCATCAGCGCGTAGCACTCCGCGGCAAAAGACTCCGGATACCGCAGCAGCGGCGCGTAGTCGCCGCGCGTGAGCGCTTGGGCATCCTCCCGTGTCACGCGCAGAGAGCGCTTGAGCTGACTTGCGCCCTGCTTCTGCTTCATCTCCAGCATGGCGAAGTCTGCCGCCGGATCATAGCAGCGCAGGCGCAGCTTGCGCCGCAGCTCTACGCCCGCAGCCTTTTCGTGGAAGTCCCTGTCGTCGAGCGTATCGAAGTAAAGCGAGCGGACAGGGTAGCCGCTTATGCCGTTGTGCGGGTCCTCGTGCATGACCTGCGCGAGCCGATGGCCTGCTTGCAGCGCCTCCGGCAGCGAGATCAGATATTTCTTTTCCTCGCGGAACACGCGGTTTACCGATGCTCCCTCCTTTCGCAGAGAAAAAAACTGACCGCAGTCCTGCTAAGACAATACCGCAGCTTTCACTGCGCGTTGTTGCCTTAAGAGTGCGGTCGGTCGATCATAGGGGCTCTCCCGCTCAGACGTATGGCCCTGCAGCATAGTCTTTCGACGATTTTCCATCTGAAACGATTATACAGGGCTGCGCCGCATAAGTAAAGTCCTTTCTGGCATTTCCGGCATCTGGCGTGTGCCGTCGCTTGTGCGGCGGAAGTCCTCTCGTGCGCGGGAACCGGATAGGATCACCTCACGAAATAATCATAACACCGCATGAGCAAAACGCAAGAAATGCAGTAATTGCAATGGTTCCCAGCCATGGCTGAAACCGAAAATCACTCCATTGATATAGAAAGCGGAGCCCCTTTTTGGTAAAATGGATTTGCGAAACACACCAACCGGAAAGGGGCTGGCCGCTATCTGCCGACAGGAAATCATTCAGGATGTGACATTGTTTACATCCCAAAGCGCCGCTGCGTTCTACGACAAGCTTTTCAGCAGTCTGGACTTCACGCTGCCCAGGGCGGCAACCGGGCGGCGGGGCTTCCCCAAAGAAGCCATGGTCTGTGCTTTTATCGTTATGAAATGTGAGGGGTTCTCACAAATCACAGATTTGGCGGATTATCTGGACAACAACCGGCTCATTGCCCACTATAGTAGGGTGGGCGGTTTATATATTTGGAACTATGTCGAGTGGTCAATTTATATAATTGGACTTATGCCAATGAGGGGATTTTACTTTGTCTTGGCCTTGGACTTCTTCTGCTTGACCCTCTTGGAGTTGCTGCCCTCAGGGTTTGCATCAGGCTCGGGTTTCACTTTGTCATTTGTATCAGCGCCAGAAATTCCTGCTTCGGAGAGGGAGGATGTGGGCTGTTCATCCCAGATAACCTGTTCAACTTTTCCCGTTGCAGGCTGAGGTTTGGCCTGCTTACTGTCTGTGGCGGGTTCATCAGTTGTATCAGCAAGCAGCTCATCAAGTCGATCCACTACTTCCGCAGGAACAGCAACCACAGCGGGGAAGATGGAATCGAGATTACTCAGTCCTCCTTCGGGAACTGTGTCTCCTGCGGGTTCTGCTGTGTCTGTTGTGCTGCCTTCACCATGATCTCTGTGATCAGGGCTTCCAGCCTTCTGTACAGACATTTCATCAGCAATGCCAGCAGTGCCGCTGTCAGCATCAGAAAAATGTATGTTTACTCTCATTGAAGCAGGCGCGCACTGATCTCCTGCCCTCCATTTCCGACCGTAAGAGGGCTTCTCACCTATAGTGTCGTTCCATACCTCCCCAATTTGTCGAATCACTATCTCCTGTTGACCGCAAAACCACATCATTCTAAATTTGGAACATTTGGAACGCTGCGTTCTTTTTTATACTGATCCCGCATCCTGTAATACGTCCCCGCACCGATATTCATTTGCCTGCAAGCTGCGGAAATACTCAGCTCATTTGCTTCTATTTTGGCCTGCAATTCCTCAAAAAGCTCTGTGTGACGCTCCCTCTGCGGGGCACTCTTGACCTTACGCCAATAACGGTAGTAGGTTGTCTTCCCAATGCTCATTTTCCGGCAGACCTCCGCTACGGTCATCTGCCGCCTCTCCACAAGGTCAAAGCACCGGTGCAGTTCCTCCATAAACCGAGACAGCCGCGCCGCATCTCCGGTGTCCCTGCTTGTCAACAGCGCAAGGTCGGAAAGCACCGCCTGTCAATGACCTGCCGCTGGGTCAATCTTCGGAGACTTGCAGAGCAAAGTTGCCTGATGTCGATAGAGGGCAAGTGCCATCTCCACGAACGCACTGGCTGTGCCGCCCAACTCACCGACCATCTCCACGGTTACACTGTCACCCGCTCTCACATACGCAAGCAGCTCCCGCAGGACGTTGCCGTCCCCATCGGCCTCCGTGTAGACTCTGTCAAAGCCCTCCGGCGCTGCGCCCTTTCCTCCGCGCCTGTAATAAAGCCTCATGCTGCATCACCTCTGCACGGACTGTACCGCGAGGACACGCAAAAGGCAATGCATCACTTTCGTTGATGCCGCCGACCCTTCCGAGTGCCGCTTCCGCGTGCCATTCAGAGTGCCATTCCAAGTACCGGCGGCACACGGAATCTCTCCATGACGCAGTTTTTCTCAACCTGCCCCGCAGAAGATGCAAAAAATCCGGTATCGCTCCAAACGGAACAATACCGGATTTTTGTTTGTTTTCAGCCAATGATGCCCGCAAACGCAGTTACATCAAAGGTTTGTAAGTTTCAAGCCGCTTTGTGAACGCTCAAAAGATCGCTCACATTTCCTTGATGGCGGCCTGCGCGGCGGCGAGGCGGGCGATGGGGACACGGAACGGGCTGCAGGAGACATAGTCCAGGCCGACCTTGTGGCAGAACTCGACGGACGTGGGATCGCCGCCGTGCTCGCCGCAGATGCCGAGGTGGATGTGCGGGTTGGTCTCGCGGCCCATCTTGGCGGCCATGGAGACGAGCTTGCCGACGCCGGTCTGATCGAGACGGGCGAACGGATCGCTCTCGTAGATCTTCTTGTCGTAGTATGCGCCGAGGAACTTGCCGGCATCGTCACGGCTGAAGCCGAAGGTCATCTGGGTCAGGTCGTTCGTGCCGAAGGAGAAGAAGTCCGCTTCCTTGGCGATCTCGTCCGCGGTCAGAGCGGCGCGCGGGATCTCGATCATGGTGCCGACCTTGTACTTCATGGAGCTGCCGGCCTCGGCGATCAGCTTGTCAGCGACCTCGACGACGACGTCCTTGACGTACTTGAGCTCCTTGACCTCGCCGACGAGCGGGATCATGATCTCGGGGATGATGTTCCAGTCGGGATGCGCGGCGTTGACGTTCAGCGCAGCCTTGATGACCGCACGGGTCTGCATGGCAGCGATCTCGGGGAACGTAACGGCCAGACGGCAGCCGCGGTGGCCCATCATGGGGTTGAACTCGTGCAGGGAGGCGATGATGTTCTTGATGTCCTGAACGCTCTTGCCCATGTCCTTGGCGAGCTGCTCGATGTCAGCTTCCTCGGTGGGAACGAACTCGTGCAGCGGGGGATCGAGGAAACGAACGGTCATCGGACGGCCCTCGAGCGCGATATACATGGCTTCAAAGTCGCCCTGCTGCATCGGCTCGAGCTTAGCGAGCGCCTTCTCGCGCTGCTCGACGGTGTCGGAGCAGATCATCTCGCGGATGGCGGGAATACGGTCAGCCTCGAAGAACATGTGCTCGGTGCGGCAGAGGCCGATGCCCTCAGCGCCGAACTTCACGGCCTGCTCGGTGTCGTGCGGGTTATCGGCGTTCGTGCGGACGCCCAGACGGCGATACTTGTCGGCCCAAGCCATGACGCGGCCGAACTCGCCGCCGATGGTGGCGTCGACCGTGGGGATGATGCCGTCGTAGATGTTACCGGTGGAACCGTCGATGGAGATGAAGTCGCCCTCGTGATAGGTCTTGCCGGCGAGCTCGAACTTCTTGTTCTCCTCGTCCATGTTGATCTCGCCGCAGCCGGAGACGCAGCACTTGCCCATGCCGCGCGCGACGACAGCCGCGTGGGAGGTCATACCGCCGCGGACGGTCAGGATGCCCTGGGAGGCCTTCATGCCCTCGATATCCTCCGGAGAGGTCTCGAGACGGACGAGAACGACCTTCTCGCCGCGCTCCTTCCACTCTTTGGCATCCTCAGCGGAGAAGACGATCTTGCCGCAGGCGGCGCCGGGGGAGGCGGGCAGAGCCTTGGCGATGGCGGGAGCCTTCTTGAGGACAGCCGCATCGAACTGGGGATGGAGCAGGGTGTCGAGGTTGCGCGGGTCGATCATGGAGACGGCCTTCTTCTCGTCGATCATGCCCTCGTCCACGAGGTCACAGGCGATCTTGAGAGCAGCCTGCGCGGTGCGCTTACCGCTGCGGCACTGGAGCATATAGAGCTTGCCGTTCTCGACGGTGAACTCCATGTCCTGCATGTCGCGGTAGTGATCCTCGAGCAGGTCGCAGACCTTGACGAAGTCGGCGTAAGCCTGGGGGAACTTCTCTTCCATCTGGGAGATGGGCATCGGGGTGCGGACGCCGGCGACGACGTCCTCGCCCTGAGCGTTGGTCAGGAACTCGCCCATGAGCTTCTTCTCACCGGTGGCGGGGTCACGGGTGAAGGCGACGCCGGTACCGGAGTTGTCGTTCAGGTTGCCGAAGACCATCGGCATGACGTTGACGGCAGTGCCCCAGGAATAGGGGATGTCGTTGTCGCGGCGATAGACGTTCGCGCGCGGGTTGTCCCAGGAGCGGAACACGGCGCGGATGGCTTCGTACAGCTGGGTCTTGGGGTCGGAGGGGAAGTCCTCGCCGATCTGCTGCTTGTACTCGGCCTTGAACTGCTCGGCGAGTTCCTTGAGGTCGGCTGCGGTGAGCTCGATGTCGAGCTTGACGCCGCGCTTTTCCTTCATCGCGTCGATGAGCTGCTCAAAGTACTTCTTGCCGACTTCCATAACGACGTCGGAGAACATCTGGATGAAGCGGCGATAGGAGTCGTAAACGAAACGCTCGAAGTTGGGGTCGGGGTTGCCCGCGATCATGGCGGCGACGACGTCGTCGTTGAGACCGAGGTTCAGGATGGTATCCATCATGCCGGGCATGGAAGCGCGCGCGCCGGAACGGACGGAGACGAGCAGGGGATTCTTCAGATCGCCGAACTTCTTGCCGTTCATCTCTTCCATCTTCGCGACGTATTCCATGATCTCTGCCATGATCTCGTCGTTGATCTTGCGGCCGTCCTCGTAATACTGGGTGCAGGCTTCGGTCGTGATGGTGAAGCCCTGGGGCACGGGCAGACCGATGTTGGTCATCTCGGCCAGGTTCGCGCCCTTGCCGCCCAGAAGCTCACGCATGGTAGCGTTGCCTTCCGAGAACAGGTAGACATACTTTTTGCTCATTGGTTTTCCTCCATTAAAAATGTATCGCTGTGTGATCATTATCAAGCCATATTATTATAGACAGAAAATCCTCGACTTTCAATAACAAGTTGTGAAATTTTTGTCGACTTTCCGCATTTTTTCTCCCACAAAACGCAATTTGGCGCAAAATCGTTCTGTTTTTCCGTCGCGGGGCGCGGATTTTCTTGCAAGCGCCGCACTTTTGCGATATACTATTTTTAGATTTGCGCTGAAAATGCGCGCAGAGTACAGAGCATGGAGCGGGCAATGGAGCTTTTGGATTTTGCAAAAACCGATACGGCGGCGCGTCTTCGCGCGGCGGCAAAGCGCGGCGCACTGTCGCACGCACTCATTTTCAGCGGCAGCGGCGACCGCGTGAACGCTGCGCGCTATGCCGCCGCGGCGATGGAGTGCACAGCGGAAAGCAAGCCCTGCCTCGCCTGCCCTGCCTGCCGCAAGGTGATGCAGGACATCCACCCCGACGTCACGTTCGTGCGCGACGCAGAGCACAAGGAGCTCTCGATCGACACGGTGCGCGCGATGCGCGCCGACGCGTTCATCCGCCCGAACGAGGGCGCGCGCAAGGTCTACATTTTCGAGGACTGCACCATCCTGACGGAAAAGGACCAGAACGTGCTTTTGAAGCTCGTGGAGGAGGGGCCCGCTTACGCAGCGTTCTTCTTCTGCGCGGAAAATCCGGCGGTTCTGCTCCAGACCATCCGCTCGCGCTGCGTGGAGGTCAAGCTCTCCCCCACCGTCGAAGAGGGCGGCGCGCCTGACGAGCGCGCGCTCGAGCTCGCGCGGCTCATCGCCGAGGGGTCGCGCGCGTCCCGCGCGGCATTCCTCGCAAAGCTCGAAACGCAGAAGGTCACGCGCGACGACCTGTCCTCGCTTTTCGAGGGGACACGGCTTCTGCTCTCGTCCGCCCTGCTGGGGCAGTACGGCGTGAGCGTACCGGAGAGGGATCTTCACATCGCGCGGTCACTGGCTTCGCGCTTGACAAAAGCCAAATTACTCGGCACAATAGATTTATTGCAGGACTACCGCAATAAATGCACCTATAACGTCGGCGTCGGGCCCACGCTGGGCGGCTTCGCCGTTGAATTGGAGGAAACCCTTTGACAGAAGTGATCGGAGTCCGCTTCCGCGGCGGATGCAAGGAATATTATTTTGACCCGCACGGCATCACGGTCGAACCCAACCAGTTCGTCATCGTCGAGACCGCGCAGGGGCTCGAGTACGCCCAATGCGTCTCGGGCAACCATGAGGTGGAGGACGATTCCGTCGTCCAACCGCTGCGCCCGCTCGTGCGCGTGGCGACGGAGAACGATGACCGCACCTACGCCTACAACAAAACGCGCGAAAAGAACGCCTTCGAGGTCTGCCAGAAGAAGATCGCCGAGCGCGGGCTCGACATGAAGCTCGTGCGCGTGGAGAGCAACTTTGACGGCAGCAAGATCATCTTTTTCTTCACGTCCGATGGGCGCGTGGACTTCCGCGAGCTCGTGCGCGACTTAGCCGGTGTGTTCCGTGCCCGCATCGAGCTGCGGCAGATCGGCGTGCGCGACGAGGCGAAGATGCTCGGCGGCCTCGGCATCTGCGGTCGGCCTTTCTGCTGCTCGCAGTTTTTGGACGACTTCGTCCCCGTTTCGATCAAGATGGCCAAGACGCAGAATCTGAGCCTGAACCCGACGAAGATCTCCGGCACGTGCGGCAGGCTCATGTGCTGCCTCAAATACGAGCAGAACGCCTACGAGGACGCGGTGCGCCGCTGCCCGAAGCAGGATTCGTTTGTCGCAACGCCCGACGGCCTTGGCAACGTGAGCTCGGTCGACATTCTGCGCGAGCAGGTGCTCGTGCGTCTCGACGGGCAGAACGAGAGCCCCAAGCGCTACCGCACCTGCGAGATTCAGGTGCTGCGCAACGGCAAGGGCTCGCGCGACGGCATCGAGCTCCCCACGACGCTTCCCGAGCGCTATCAGGAACCGCCGGAGGAGCCGCAGCTGACGCTGAACTTCTTCTCGTCGGCCAAGCCCATCATGCCGCCCGAACAGTGGACGGCCCCCGTCGCAAAAGCGGACGCCCCCGCCTCTGACGACGAGGAGAAGGAAAAGCGCCGTTCCCGCCGCGGCGGCCGCGGGCATCGCGGCGGCAGAGGCCGCGGCAAGGGCAGCGGCGAAGGCGGCGAGAGAGCCGCCGCGCCGAAGGCCGAGAACGCGTGCGAAAAGAGCGACAAGCCCGCCGAAAAGCGCGGCGAACGCCCCGCGCGCGGCGATAAGCCGAGCAGCGAACGTCCGCCCCGTAATCCCGACAAGAACGGCGAGCGCCGCGCCCCGCGCCAGAGCAAGCCGAACAGCGAAACTCCCGACGCGCCGAAAGCCCCGCGTCCGCCCCGCCCGCCGAAAGCCGAGGGCGCGATTGAGGGCGGCGAGAACAAGCCGCGCCGCCGCAGCCACCGCGGCGGCAGAGGCCGCCGCAGAAGTGGCGGTCAGGGCGGCGAAAATCCCGCGCCGAAGAGCGAAGCGTAAAAAAGAAATAGAACCGCCGCGAAGCACAGTTGTTTCGCGGCGGTTTTGCCAAAAGGCGGAAAGGAATTGCTTCCATGCTGTACCATGCCTCCCCCACCGGCGGTCTCACCGTCCTCACGCCGCACGTCTCCAACCATGGCCACCCGCTCGTCTATTTTTCGAAGAAACGGGAAAATGTGCTGGTCTATCTGAGCAATGCCGTTGAAAAATACTGCCGCGACACCGGCTTTGTCCACACGGGCCGGTGGGAAAAATGGGGGCCTTACGGCTTCGACTTAGACGGCGTGCAGCGGCTGGAGGAATACTACCCCAACGCACTGGAGGAGACCTATGCCGGCGTCTCCGGCTATATCTACGGCGCGGAACCGGCAAATACCTCCCCTGTTTCCGACGTGCCGTTCGCGGTCACGTCCGAAGAGGCGGTAGCAGTCGTCTCGTGCGAGTTCGTCCCCGATGCCTATGAGGCCATTCTCCGCGCAGAGCGGGAGGGGCTGCTGCGCATTCTGCACTATGCGCAGACCGGCGATCCGTTCCGCGCCTGGATATGGCAAACCATGAAACATGAATACGAAAATGCCGAAAAGCAGCCCGACTACCGTCATTTTATCAAAGGAAAATTCGGCATCATCGGCTGATATCTTTACGCAAAACATCCCTTTTCATTTCTCCCGCGCCGTGGTATACTTTTGCCGAAAAACAACGAGAAAAGAAGAGAGGATCAACCATGCTGAAATTCAACAAGGTGCTGCTCGCCAGCGACTTTGACAACACGCTCGTCTATACGCAGGGCGCGCTGGAGCGCGGCGAGGACATCCCGCCGATGAGCGCGCGCAACCGCGAGGCAGTTGAGTATTTCATTCAAAACGGCGGCTATTTTTCGATCTCCACCGGCCGCGCGCTGCCCGCCTTTGCCCGCTACGCCAAGGATCTGCCCTGCAACGCCCCCTGCGTCATCGCCAACGGCGCGGCCATCTATGACTTCAACAAGGACTGCTATGTGGAGACCGCGTTTTTAGACGCGGACATCTACGATCACGTCGACGCGCTGCTCGCGCGCTTCCCCGGCCTGTGCTTCGAGATCTACCACGACGACCGCCGCATCCACGTCCTGCACCCGAACGACTACACGCGCAACCACGAGCACCTGACGCGCGCGAAGACCGAGGAGGTCAAGGACTTCCGCGAGGTGGATCTGCCGATCATCAAGCTGCTCTTTGAAGAGGAAAAGCCGCTTTTGGAGCAGGTGCGCGATTTTATCGTCTCTCGGGACTGGGGAAAACGCTACGAGCTCATCTTTTCGAGCGATCACCTGCTTGAGCTGACGCGCCGCGGCGCGACGAAGGGCGGCATGATCTTAAAGCTTGCCAAGCTCCTCGGCGTTGCGCGCAAGGACATCTACTGCATCGGCGACCACAACAACGACATTCCGATGCTCGAGGTCTCCGAGATCGGCTTCGCGCCCGAAAACGCCATCCCCGAGGTCAAGGAATGGGGTGCGCACATCGTCTGCCACTGCAAGGACGGCGCGCTGGCGGACGTGGTGGAGATCCTAAACCATCGCTATTAACTTCAAAAAAGCGGCAGAGCCGCTTTTTTGAGGGGGATCACACTCCGCTTCGTGCCTTGCCGCCCGCAGGGCGGCTGCGCCACGCGCAGAGCGAGAAGAATAAATCGCCGCGCACATGTCGCGGCGATTTATGATCGAAATTTATTTCGCGTCTGCGGACGCGAAAGTCTGCGACGCTTTTTGATCTTGCAGATACAATGTCCCTCTTGCGCGTAAAAATCTGCGAGACGCTTTTTTATCCTCTGCTGTCCTTTTTCGTACAACTTTTCGTTTGCTCGCGCATATAATAGCCGGGTGAGAGAAAATCTGAAAGGAATGGTACAATGAAGGAAAAAGACAACATCCGTCATGGCGACGTGGACGACATGATCTTCGGCAGCGAGGCGCATGTCAGCGAACGATAATATGCCAAAAGGCTCCGCTTTCGCGGAGCCTTTTCTCACTTTTATAACGCCTTTTCGATCGTGCCGCCGCCGAGGACCTCTTCGCCATCATAGAAGACGACGGCCTGTCCTGCCGTGACGGCGCGCTGGGGCGTGAGGAGCTCGACGTGCGCGCAGCCTCCTTCCAGCGGTGTGACGACGGCGTCGCACTCTTTCTGGCTGTAGCGCGTTTTGGCGGTGCAGTAGACTTTTTCCGCAGGCGTCTCCCCCGCGATCCAGTTCACGCGCGAGGCGAGCAGCGCTGCGGAAAACAGTTCCTCGTTGTCGCCGAGCAGCACGGTATTATTTTCGGCATTTTTGGATATCACATAGAGCGGGCGGTCCGCGCTTACACCGAGACCCTTGCGCTGACCCGCCGTGTAGCACTCCAAACCGCGGTGGCGGCCGAGCACGCGGCCCGTTTCGTCGACAAAGTTGCCGGGCTGCGGCGTGACGCCGCCATAGTCGCGCAGAAAGCGCACATAGTCCCCGTCGGGGATGAAGCAGATGTCCTGTGAATCGGCCTGATGGGCGTTTGCAAGGCCCGCCTCCTCCGCCTGCTCGCGAATTTCCGGCTTTTCAAAGCTGCCGACCGGCAGCAGCAGGTGCGAGAGCTGCTCCTGCGTGAGCTGATAGAGCACGTAGCTCTGGTCCTTCGCGCGGCTCTCGCCGCGCAGCAGCCGGTAACGTCCGCTCGCTTCGTCATAGCCGACGCGGGCATAGTGCCCCGTCGCGATGTAGTCAAAGCCCATCTCCAGCGCGCGGTCCAAAAATGCGCCGAATTTGAGGCAGCGGTTGCAGTCGATGCACGGATTCGGCGTGCGGCCCGCGCGGTACTCGCTGACGAAGTGATCCATCACCTCGCGCGCAAAAAGCTCGTGCTCATCGAAGATGTAAAACGGCATACCGAGACCGTCGGCAATACGCTTCGCGCCGTCCGTCTCGTTGCCGCAGAGCGACAGCGTCGCGCCCGCGCACTCGTAGCCCTGCTTTTGCAGCAAAAGCGCGGCGGCGGAGGAATCCACGCCGCCGCTCATGGCGATCAAAACTTTTTTCTTCATCTGTGTCCCTTAATCCAGATACTTTTGCAGAAATGCCTCGCTCGAAAGCGCGTCGGACATCTCCACGAGCGTGCGGTTGAAGCCGCCGGCGTAGTCGCTGCCGCGGTCCTTGAGCTGTACGCGCCCGGCCTTTACCGCAGGGAGCGAGACGGTGAAGAGCGAGCCCTTTCCCTCCTCCGACTGCGCGACGATCATGCCGCCGTGGCCCTGCGCGATGCGCTGGCAGATCGGAAGGCCGAGCCCTAAGCCGCGCGGCGGCATGGGGTCCTGCCCGCCGTCCATAAAGCGGTCGAACAAATGGGCCAGCGTGTCGCTGTCCATGCCCCTGCCGGTGTCCGCCACGGTGATCTTGACAAATCTCCCCTCCGTTTTCACGCGCACGCGGACACTGCCGCCCTTGGGCGTAAATTTAAGCGCGTTGGAGAGGAGATTCAGCAGCAGCTTACGGATGGCCTCGGCGTCGAGGGCGATGATGCGGCTGTCACGGTCGGCGAGGAAGTCGAGCTCCACGCCGCACTGCGCAAAAAGGAAGTCCACCTCGGCGCACACGCTGCGGCAGACGCCGACAATGTCGTCATCGTAGAGCTCGAAGCGCTTGCGCTCAAACAGGTTCCCCGCGTCGGTCAGATTGCTGATGACGCGGTAGAGCTGGTAATAGCTCTGGTAAAATGCCGCGGCGGTGCGGTCAGTCTTCGGGTCCTTCTCCCGCGTCTCCTGCGGTGCCATGCGGTCGAACGCCGTGTAGATCGTCGAAAGCGAGGTGCGCAGCTGCAATGCAATATTCGGCAGCACATCCGACAGCATTTTCAGTTCTTCTTCAGTATAATCCCGCATAGCGTCTCCTAATAAAAGTTCTCCTACCGGTAGCATTCACCGCAGGGAGGCGGAGTTTGCGCGGAAAGAATTGGTGTTTTCGCGATAAGCTCACGCTTAGAACGTTTTGTTGTACAGCGTTGTAGTATGAGGGTAGCAAAATTTCGGTCAAAAAGCAAGGAATTTGTGGAAATTATGAAAAAAATAGAATTTTTGCAAAAAAGGACTTGCAAAACGAAACTACTGCTATATAATATCTAAATGTACCAAACATTCGATATATTCCGATAAACAGGAAGGAAGTAAGTTTTATGAGTATTAAGGTCGGTATTAACGGCTTTGGCCGCATTGGCCGTATGGTCTTTCGCGCAAGCCTGAACCATCCTGAGATCGAGATCGTGGGCATCAATGACCTCTGCCCCGCCGATTATCTGGCCTACATGTTGAAATACGATACTATGCACGGCAGATTCGCCGCCGATGTGAAGAGCAACGACTACGGCATCGTGGTCAACGGCCGCGAGATCCCCGTCTTCGCCGAGCGCAACCCCGCGGACCTGCCCTGGGGTAAGATCGGCGCGGAGTACGTCGTCGAATCCACGGGCCTGTTCCTGACGAAGGAAAAGGCGCAGGCGCACATCGACGCCGGCGCGAAGAAGGTCGTCATGTCCGCCCCGTCCAAGGATGACACGCCGATGTTCGTCTGCGGCGTCAACCTCGATTCCTACACGAGCGACATGCAGTTCGTCTCCAACGCCTCGTGCACCACGAACTGCCTGGCCCCCATCGCCAAGGTCCTGAACGACTGCTTCGGCATCAAGGATGGCCTGATGACCACCGTGCACTCCGTCACCGCCACGCAGAAGACCGTGGACGGCCCGTCCCTGAAGGACTGGCGCGGCGGCCGCGCGGCCACGGGCAACATCATCCCCTCCTCCACCGGCGCCGCCAAGGCCGTCGGCAAAGTCATCCCCTCGCTCAACGGCAAGCTGACCGGTATGTCCATGCGCGTTCCCACGCTGGATGTCTCCGTCGTCGACCTGACCGTCAACCTTGAAAAGCCCGCCACCTACGATGAGATCTGCGCGGCCATGAAGAAGGCCAGCGAGGGCGTGCTCAAGGGCATCCTCGGCTACACCGACGAGCAGGTCGTTTCCTCCGACTTCCTCGGCGATACGCGCACGTCCATCTTCGACGCCAAGGCCGGTATCGCCCTGACGGATACGTTCGTCAAGGTCGTGAGCTGGTACGACAACGAGATCGGCTACTCCAACAAGGTGCTCGACCTCATCGAGCACATGTACTCGGTCGACCACGCCACAAAGTAACTTAGCTTTTTCCTGTTCCTGTTTTTGGGTAAAAACAGGACGGTGCTCCTCTGAGACAAGAGGGATCTGGTGCGAGATCCCTCTTGTTTTTTTCGCGTTTTCGGTGGTATACTGCCATCGTTGCAAATTTTTCTTTGAGGTGGATCATGTTTCAAGGTTTTACGCCCGAGGCCGTCGAGTTCCTCTGGGGCATCAAATTCAACAACAACCGCGAGTGGTTCCTGCCGCGAAAGGAGCAGTTCCTCGCGCTCGTTGACCGGCCGATGCGCGAGCTCGGCAGCGAACTGTTCGACGCGATCGCCGCGGCATATCCCAAGCAGTCGCTCAAGCTGCACGTCTGCCGCATCTACCGCGACGCGCGCCGTCTCTTTGGCCGCGGCCCGTATAAGGACCACCTGTGGTTCACGATCGAGCGCCCGCACGAGCGCTTCGAGGGCGTCCCCGCGCTGTATTTCGAGCTCGCACCGAACTACTTCAGCTATGGCTGCGGCTACTGGGACGCCTCCCCCGCCACGATGGCCAAGCTCCGCCGCCGCATCGAGACCGACCCCAAAAGGCTTGAAAAGCTCGTGCGCAAGCTGAATAAATCCCGCTTTACGCTCTCCGGCGAGCAGTTCAAGCGCCCGAAGGGCGACGTCGGCAAGCTCCTGAACCCGTGGTACAACGCGAAAAATATCGCCGTCGGCTATGACGACAATCCCGAAGGCGTGCTGTTCACGCCGGAGCTCAAAGACGAAGTCCTCGCGGGCTTCCGCGAGCTGATGCCGCTGTATCTGTATCTCGATTCGCTGGCGGGCGATCCCGAAGCGAATAAAGAATAATGCCGCTCGCAGAGCGGCGGGATAATCCCCTGCGCCGCGCAGGGGTGCATAAAAAGGGGGATACTCTCTTTCTCAAAAGAGAGTATCCCCCTTAGACCCCCGAGCGAAAGGACGAGGGGTCTTGCCCCTCGTCCCCGCTTACATTGGCAGTCTGTGGCTCGAAGAGCTGCACGCGCTGCGCAATCAGGTGCGGTGTACGTGGCTTCGCCACGAATCCCTACGTTTCGTCACCACTCGCAACCGCGCCTTACTATCGTGAGGCGCGAGTGACGATAGCACGGCGGCAGACTGC
>ENA-ORTQ01000199-ORTQ01000199.1-human-gut-metagenome-genome-assembly--contig:-NODE-199-length-81666-cov-9.881670_pt1 | contig 81666 bp, 79 predicted proteins | sample MGYA00241912_ERZ509188 | MGnify/ENA primary metagenome ERZ509188 (study PRJEB26280, sample SAMEA2338849) | human gut metagenome | biome: human gut; feature: human-associated habitat; material: faeces...
CTTTCTCTCGGGGGTTTAAGGGGGATACTCTCTTTCTCGAAAGAGAGTATCCCCCCTTGTTCGCACCCCTGCGGCACGCAGGGACTAAGGTGCAGCGCTGCGCGCTGCTTACTTTTTGTTAGGATTATAATAATCCGTCTCCTCCGGCAGGACGATCGGCAGCCCGTTCTGATACACCGGAAGCGTCTGGAACTTGAATCTCGACACCTTGTGCTTGCGGTCGATCTGCCCCTTGATGGCGGGGTCGACCTCGCCCTTGCGGATGTACTCGTTCACCGCGTGGTAGGTAAAGCCGAGGTTGTCCTCGTCCGTCTTGCCGGTCAGGCCGTCGGACGGCGGCTTGATGAGGAAGCGCTCGGGCAGACCCAGCTCCGCGCCCAGCGCGATGACCTCCTCGGTCGTGTACATGCCGAGCGGCGAGAACGCGCCCGCGCTGTCGCCGTAGATCGTGCAGTAGCCGACCCAGTCCTCGGAGAGGTTCGAGGTGTTGATGACGATGCCGCCCTCCTCGCTCTGCGCGATGGCGTACAGCGTCGCCATGCGGATACGGGACGGCAGGTTCACCTTTGTCTGGCGGCTCGCGTCGATGCCCACGCGCGCCATCTCGTCGAGAATGCCGCTCGTGCCGCCGTGAATATTGAACGTGTAGTGGCGGATGTTCAGCACGTCGACAAGGCCGTTGGAATAGTCGATGTCCGGCTGCACGCCGTCGGGCATCAGCACGCCGACGACATTCTCGCGACCGTAGGCCGCCACGCTCAGCGCCGCCGTGACGGAGCTGTCCTTGCCGCCCGAAATGCCGATGACGGCGGTCTTGCCTCCGCAGGCCTTCATCTGCGCGCGCATCCAGTCGAGAAGTCCCGGAAGCTGCTGCTTTGCGTTGAATTCTGCCATAGTCTTTTGCTCCTTCATATTACTTCAGCAAAGCGGGAAGGCTCCCCTCCCTGCTGAGAAAAAATTTGCTTTTGTTGTACCACACTTCCGCTAAGCTTTCAAGTACCCTTCGGCCTGCTTTAAAAACATTTCCCGATATTTTCCGTTCTGCGCCATCAGCTCCGCATGCGTGCCGGATTCTATGATTCTTCCATCGGAGAGAAGATAAATTCGGTCCGCATCCACGACTGTGGAGAGCCGGTGCGCGACCATGACGGTGGTCGTCGGCGAGCGGTCGAAGATCAGCTTTGCGATGCGGTACTCGGCGATCGGATCCAGCGCGCTGGACGGCTCGTCGAGGATGAGCAGCCCAAATTCGCTGTGCAGCAGCCGCGTCAGGCATAGGCGCTGCGCGTCTCCGCCCGAGAGCACCGCGCCGTTTTCATCGAACTCCTTCGTGACCTGCGCGTCCAGAGAAAGCCGCAGGCCGACCTCCTCAAGGCAGGATTTGAGCCGCGCATCGTCCGCGTCGGCGTAGGCCGTCATATTTTCGCGGACAGACAGCGCGTACAGGCGGGACTGCTGAAACGCGATGCCGATCCTGCCGCGCAGCGTGCTCACGTCATAGTCCGCGATCGGGCGGCCGTTGATCTGCACCGTTCCTCCGTCCGCGTCGTACAGGCGGAGCAGGAGCTTTGTGAGCGTCGTCTTCCCCGCGCCATTTTCGCCGACGATGGCGATCTTTTCTCCGGGCGCGATGGCAAGACTCAGATCACGGATGGCAAACTCATCGCTGCCGCCGTAGCGGTAGGACACATGGTCGAATCGGACGGAAAACGGGCCGTCTGACGCTTTTTCGCCGTCTGTCGACGCTTCGATGGTCGAATCTGTGTCGAAAAAGCGCTGCACCTTCTGCGCGTAGGCAACGCCTAAGGCGACCTGCGAGCTCCACCAGCCGAGCGCGTTGAGCGCCTCCTTGAGCGCGAGCGACGAGGCGATCAGCGTCGCATAGACGCCGATGCCGCTGATATTACCAGACATCACGCCCCATGCGACATAGACGGGCACGGCGAACGTCGTGCCGAGCTGCGCGAGGTTTACCAGGAGGTCAATCAAAAATTCTTTTGCGCCGTATTTTCGATAGATCGCGGCCCTGCTCTTCACAGAGCCGTCGAACAGCGAAAAAAGCGGCTTTTTGATGTTCGATGCACGCAGGTCTGCGACCGCCGTATGATCAAAAAACAGCCGTCGCAGATAGTCGGCCTTCCGCTGGTCGTTGACCATGGCCGTCTCACGATCCACGGACACCCTGCTCCAGTAAATTTGCGCATACGCGACAAACGCAGAGCAGCCCAGAACGATGAGCAGCAGCGCAACGCCCTGCGACGCGATCAGCGCGCCGTAGACAATGCATTTCGCGACGCCGCTCAAAAGCGAGAAGAGATTTTGCAGCGTCTCCGACGACTGCGAGGCAAATTTCTCCGTCGTTAGCTTGTAGCTGTCGAAATAGCTCGGATCGTCAAAGTGCCGGTAGTCGACCGTCAGGGCTTTTTCGTAGATCGACCGCTCGATCGTCCCCTCGATCTCCTGCTTTTTCCACCGGAGGTAAAAATCCTCGTACACCGCGTGGAGCAGATCAAGCGCCAGCGCGAGCAAAAGGTATGTCAGGCCCGTCAAAAATGCCGCTTCAAACGGCTTTCCCGCTTCGATCATTTCGATCACCGCCTGCGCCAGCGTCGCGGAAAAATACCCCGCCGCCGGCACAAACAGCACCGATGAGATAAACGAGCCGACCATTAAGGTCTTGCCGTACTTCCACCAGGGCGCTAAAAGGAAGCAAATGCTGCCCCAGCCCTGCCTGAGCTTTCCAACCGTCTTCTCCGGAATCAACCTTCTTTCTGTAATTGTCGTTGGTTTTATTCTTACTTAAACTGATTCACCGTCGCGGCATTATTTTCCCACGCGGCAGGCCGCGCGGGAGCCCTGTTTTATTCCATGTCTTGCGGCGGCGAAGTGAATCCGCCGCTCGCGCCGCCGGACTTCCGGCGAAAGGCCACGCTATCTCTTACTTAAACTTGTGCCACTCATTAACAGCCATCTCATCGCAGCGGTTGTTGTACTCATTCTCCGCGTGGCCTTTGACCCAGTGGTAGTGCAGCTCGTGCCGGGCGATGAGGGACAAGAGCTGCTCCCACAAATCGACGTTCAGCGCGGGCTTTTTGTCGCTTTTGACCCAGCCGCGCTGCTTCCAGCCGTAGACCCAGCGCTTTTCCAGCGCGTCGATGACGTAGCGCGAATCGGAATAGAGCTCCACGACGCACGGCTCCTTTAAGAGCCGCAGCGCCTCGATGACGGCGGTGAGCTCCATGCGGTTGTTCGTCGTGCTCGCCTCGCCGCCGGAGAGCTCGCGCTCGTGCGCGCCGTATTTGAGCACCGCGCCCCAGCCGCCGGGGCCGGGGTTGCCCGAGCACGCGCCGTCGGTATAGATAATGACCTGTTTCATGCGTTTCCTCAATAAGAGCTGATCTCGAGCGATGCATCGTCCTCGCCCGACGTGATCGAACGAATTTCGACCGTGTACTTCATTTCCGGCGAGACGACGATCTCGACGCGGTCGCCGACCTTTTTCCCCAGGATGGCCTTGCCGACGGGCGATTCCTTGCTGATGAGGCCCTTGAGCGCGTTCTGCCGCAGGGTGGTCACGAGCTGGATGTTCTGCTCTTTCCCCAGTTTTTCGTTATAGAGCACCACGTGGTCAAAAAGGCCGACGGTGCCCTCTTTTTCGTTCACTTCGATGACCTTCGCCGTCGCGATCATGCGCTCCAAGTAACGGATGCGGCTCTCGTTGCGGTTTTTCTCCTGCTTGGCGACCTTGTACTCGTAGTTTTCGCTCAAGTCGCCGAACGCGCGCGCCGTCTGCACATCTTCGATGAGCTTGGGGCGAAGCGTAAGTCGCCGGTGCTCCAGCTCTGCCTTCATCTTGTCAATGTCGACCTGTGTCAGTTCGTCATACATGGTGTATTCGCTTCCTTTTATTTTGCTTACCCTCTGCTCTGCGCGTGCTGACGCTTGACGCGCGCGACGCGCTGGGCGTATTCCTCGCGGTCCAGAATGCCCGCGTCATATAAGACCTTCAAACTCTCGAGCCGGTCCTCGCAGCTGTCCATGTGGACAGAATGCACCTCGCCGCTGTCGGCCTGCTTCCTGCGCGCGATCTCCCAGCGCTTTTCGCTGTGTGCGCGCTCATCGGCGTGGCGCTGCTCGTTTCTCTCCCACTCGTCGGCGCGGTGCTGCTTGTGGAGCGCCTTGATTTCCAGCGGGTCGGGGCGCTTTTTCTCCGTCTGCCCGCGCAGTGCATCAAGATCCTCGGCTGTGCGCTTTGCCTTTTTGATGAGCTCGTCGGGCGTCGACGAAATGCCGCCCGTTTCCCGATCATTGGCCTTTTTGTCCTCGTTGGCGACAGCCGCCTTGAAAACCCAGACAAGTGCGATGATAATAAGGATCAAAACTTCTCCCATTGTCCGCGCTCCTTTCTCTTACAGCCGGTCCAGAATGTCCCTGCGTTTTTCCTGATACTCCTCTTCCGTAATGAGGCGGCGGTCGTAAAGGGTCTGCAACTCCTCGAGCCGCACCTCCGCATCGGATTTTCTTTCCTTTGCGCCGTCGTCTGTCTCGTCGGTGATCTCGTATCCGCCGTTGTACTTCACAACGCCCGCCGCGAGCAGGAAATTGTAGATGCCCATGCCGAAGGCCATCAGGCACCAGATGGCCTTGAAGCCGATCAGCGCGCCCATATCCGGAATGGCAAAAAGGCCGAATATGCCCATCGCACAGCCGATGATACCGCCAAAGATGCTTGCGCCCTTGCTGGGTTTATAGTGGATGTTTCTTCTCATGGTGACCTCCCTTTATTTTCTTTTCTCTTTCAAAGGAAATGCAGCGCGTCACGCTGCTGCATAGCACACCCCCCATTTTCTTTCCCGAGAAAGAAAACGGGCGGTGTGACCGCCCAAAAGAAAGGCGTCTGCATTGTATGTCTTCCCTTGAACATCCTTTTTGCCTGCGGATTGCACTGCCTGCCAAGTGTCGTATCTAAACGACTTGGTTTGCTTCTATCTCCGCTGTCGCTCTGCCTGCGTATCGGCAGTCTCCATCAATTTCCGTCTATTTCGGATATACTACTGTACTTCATTATAGTGGACAGAAGCGTTTCTTTCCAGCAAATTCAAGTTTACATGCAGAGTTTTTCCGCAAGTTTGGTGTTACACACCGTGTTCTGCCTTTCGGCAGACCAATTCGTCCAGTGAAAGATCATAAAAATCGGCCAGCGCAATGAGCGTCGACATCCGCGGTTCACTTTTTCCGTATTCATACGCCTGATAAGCGCGGACGGTCACACCGATCGACGACGCAACATCGCTTTGTTTTAGCCCGCGCGCCTGTCTCAGTTTTAAGATATATTCGTGAAAATTCATTTCTGTTTCCTATTGACATGAAGTTTTCTTCGTGTTACAATAAAGGAAACATGAAGAAAACTTCGTTTCTTGTTGAGGTTATTGTATGCTGCATCTTTACGAATCCCTGTTCCGTGCCGGATATGGCGAACATCCGGAACGCTTTTTGTCAAAGGACGAACTCGACGATTATCGGGCATCCTTGTCCTATTACAATTCACAGTATCTTGAATTGCTCGCCATGCTTAACACCGAACAGTCCGTTCTCTTCAAAAAATTACAGGACAATCGCTCTGACATTATCGGTCTTGAGCGCGACGCTTCTTTTCGCTGCGGCCTGTGTGTCGGCCTAAAGCTCGGCAGTCTTTCTTCTCTTCTGCTCTAATCAATGCGGCGAGCGAAGCAATGCCGCTATTTCGCAAGCAATCTGCCGCCCAACTACCGTCACTCGCGCCTCACGATAGTAAGGCGCGGTTGATAGTAGTAACGAATCGCAGAAGATTCATGGCGAAGCCATGTACACCGCACCTACACTGCGCAGCGCGCGCAGTCATTCAAGCTGCAAACCCGCAATGTGCGGGGTCAAGGGGCAAGGCCCCTTGCGTTCTCTTGGGGGTCCAAGGGGGCCATTCTCTCACGTGAGAGAATGGCCCCCTTTCCCGTGCAGCGCCAAAGGCGCTGCCACCCCTCCGCGCGACGCGCGGAAAAGAGGGCCGAGGCCTTACGCCTCGTCATCCTCCTCATGCTCTGTGAGCGCCATGGAAATGACGCTGTCTCCCTCTTCCTTGAAGCGCATGACGATCACGCCCTGCGTGGCTCTGCCCGTCGTGCGGATCGCTTCGACCGGCGTGCGGATGAGGATACCCGCACGCGTGACGAGCAGCAGATCCTCGCTGCCGTCCACGACCTTGACGCCGACGATGCCGCCGGTCTTCTCGGTCACCATGTAATTCTTGATGCCGAGGCCGCCGCGGTTCGTGATGCGGTATTCCTCGACCGGCGTCTTCTTGCCGTAGCCCTTTTCGGTGATGGTCAGGACTTCCTTGCCCTCCTGGGCACGGGCGGCGCCGACGACGTAGTCGCCCTCGCGCAGCTTGATGCCGCGCACGCCGACCGCCGTGCGGCCCATCGCACGGACATCGGTCTCGTCAAAGACGACCGCCATACCGTCGTGCGTGGCGATCAGAATTTTCTGCTCGCCGTCCGTCTCGCGCACGCTCACCAGCTCGTCGCCCTCGTCGAGGTTCAGCGCGCGGATGCCGTTGTTGCGCAGATTCTTGAGCGTTTCGACCGGCAGACGCTTCACCGTGCCGTTGCGCGTCACCATGGTGAGGAACAGATTCTCGGCATTCAAGTCGCGGAAGTGGATCATCGCCTGCACGCGCTCGCCCGTCTCCACCTGGATGATGTTGACGATGTTTGTGCCCTTGGCAGCCTTGCCGCTCTCGGGGATCTGATAGCCCTTCTTGCGGTACACCTTGCCGGTGTCCGTAAAGAAGAGAATATAGTCATGGGTCGAGGCGGTGAACACGTCGACCACCGTGTCCTCGTCGCGGGTGGTGATGCCCTTCTTGCCCATGCCGCCCTTACTCTGCGCGGTGTACTCGCTCGCGCTCGTGCGCTTGATGTAGCCGTTGCGGGTCAGGGTGAAGACGCACTGCTCCTCCTCGATGAGGTCTTCGATGTCGATCTCGTCCTCGACCTCCTGAATTTCGGTCTTGCGCTCATCGCCATACTTGTCGCGAATTTCGATGAGCTCGTCCTTGAGGACGCCCTTGAGCATCGTCTCGTTGGAGAGAAGCTCGACAAAGTAGGCGATCTTCTTTTCGAGTTCGTCGTACTCGTTCTGAAGCTTCTCGCGGTCGAGGCCCTGCAAGGCCTTCAGGCGCATATCGAGGATGGCCTGCGCCTGCACGTCGGAGAGGGAGAAGCGCTCCATCAGCTTTTCCTTCGCGTCGTCGTAGCTCGTGCGGATGATGTGGATGACCTCGTCGATGTTGTCCTGCGCGATCAGTAAGCCCTGTAACAGGTGCTCGCGCTCGCGCGCCTTTTTGAGGTCGTACTGCGTTCTGCGCGTGATGAGCTCTTCCTGGAAGGTAAGATACTCGTCGATGATATGGCGCAGGGACAGAATTTTCGGCTGCTTCTGGTTGTCGACGAGCGCCAGCATGTTGATGGCGAAGCTCGTCTGAAGCTGCGTCTGGGCGAACAGGCGGTTTAAGACCACCTGCGGGTTCGCGTCATGCTTGACTTCAATGACGATGCGCATGCCCGTGCGGTCGGTCTCGTCGCGGATGTCGGAAATGCCCTCCAAACGCTTGTCGTTCACCTGGTCGGCCATGTTCTTGATGAGCATACGCTTGTTGACCTGATAGGGAAGCTCGGTGACGATGATGCGCGTGCGGTCGCGGCCGAATTCTTCAAATTCCGTGCGGGCGCGCAGGATGATCTTACCGCGGCCCGTGGCGTAAGCCGCGCGGATGCCGCTGCGGCCCATGATGATGCCCTTGGTCGGGAAATCGGGGCCGGTGATGTGCTGCATCAGGTCGTAAAGCGTCGCCTCCGGGTTGTCGAGCACGCAGACGCAGGCGTTGATGACCTCAGTGAGGTTGTGTGGCGGGATGTTCGTCGCCATACCGACGGCGATACCGGAAGAACCGTTGACCAGCAGGTTCGGGAAGCGCGCGGGTAGCACGCGGGGCTCCTTGCGGCTCTCATCGAAGTTCGGGTCCCAGTCGACGGTCTCCTTATCGATGTCGCGCAGCATTTCGTTCGCGATCTTCGACATTCTGGCCTCGGTGTATCGGTAGGCGGCCGGAGGGTCGCCATCAATGGAACCGAAGTTGCCGTGGCCGTCGACGAGCATATAGCGCATGGAGAAGTCCTGCGCGAGACGCACGAGCGCGTCGTACACCGACGCGTCGCCGTGCGGATGATAGCGGCCCAGCACGTCGCCGACGCAGGTCGCCGACTTTTTGAACGCCTTGTCGCTCGTCAGGCCGTCTTCGTACATGGCGTACAGGATGCGGCGGTGGACAGGCTTCAAGCCGTCGCGCACATCAGGCAGCGCGCGCCCGACGATGACCGACATCGCGTATTCGATGTAGGAGGACTGCATCTCGTGCACGAGCTCGCTCTGCACGATCTTTTGGTTGGGGAATTGAATGTCTTCGGGTTTGTAATCCACGTTTTTGTGTGCCATTTTCTTCGTCCTCCTCTCTTAAAAGTCCAGATTGACCGCGTATTTCGCGTTCTGTTCGATGAATTCCTTGCGCGGCTCGACCTTCTCGCCCATCAGCACCGTGAACGTCTCGTCGGCGAGCACCGCGTCCTCGAGCGTGATGCGCTTGAGCGTGCGCTTTTCGGGGTCCATGGTCGTCTCCCACAGCTCATGCGGGTTCATTTCACCAAGACCTTTGAAGCGCGAAATATCGACCTTTGCGTTCGGATTGTCGCCGCGCAGCTCGGCGGAGTATTGATCGCGCTCCTCCGGCGTGAAGGCAAGGCGCGTCGTCTTGCCGCGCGTCAGCTTGAAAAGCGGCGGCACCGCGGCGTAGACATAGCCGTTTTCAATGAGCGGGCGCATATAGCGGAAGAAGAACGTCAGCAGCAGCGTCCGGATGTGCGAGCCATCGACATCGGCATCCGCCATGATGATGACCTTGTGATAGCGGAGCTTATTGATATCGAAATCTTCGCCAAGGCCGGCGCCGAGCGCGATGATGACGGGCTGGAGCTTGTCGTTGCCGTAAATTTTGTCGGCGCGCACCTTTTCGACGTTGAGCATCTTGCCCCAGAGCGGCAGGATCGCCTGAAAGCGCGAGTCGCGTCCCTGGGTGGCAGAGCCGCCTGCGCTGTCGCCCTCTACGATGTAGAGCTCGGTGAGCTCGGGGTTATTTTCGTTGCAGTCGCGCAGCTTGTCGGGCATCGCCGCGCCGCCGAGGGCGCTCTTGCGGCGGATGGATTCGCGCGCCTTGCGCGCGGCCTCTCGCGCGCGGTTGGCGGTCATCGCCTTATCCAAAATCGTGCGCGCCACGACGGGGTTCTCCTCAAGGAACTGCATCAGCCGGTCGGAGACGATGCCGTCGACCAGTGTGCGGATCTCAGAATTTCCTAGCTTTGCCTTCGTCTGGCCCTCGAACTGCGCGTTCGTGAGCTTGACGGAAATGACGCAGGTCAGGCCCTCGCGGCAGTCTTCGCCGCTGACCTTGTCGCCCTCTTTGATGATGCCGTTTTTGATGCCGTAGGCGTTCAGCACGCGCGTAAGCGCTGCCTTGAAACCGGTCTCGTGCATGCCGCCTTCGGGCGTGTGGACGTTGTTGGCGAACGACAGGATATTTTCCTGATAGCCGTCGTCATACTGGAGCGCCAATTCCGCGAACGAATCGCCCTTCATGCCGCTCATGTAGATGACGTTATTGTGCAGCGGCTCTTTCTTCTTGTTGAGCCACGTGACGAATTCGCGGATACCGCCCTCGTAGCACATCGAGTCGCGGCGCTCGCTCTCGGGCTTTTCTTCACTCTCAAGGCGCTTATCCTCGATCGTGATGCGAAGGCCCGCGTTCAAAAACGCCTCCTCGCGCATGCGGGTGTGCAGCGTTTCGTAGGAGTATTCGAGCTCTTCGAACATCTCGGGGTCGGGCTTGAACGTAACGGTCGTGCCCGTGTGATCAGTCGAGCCGATGATGGTCATCTCCTGCGTGATCTTGCCGCGGGAGAATTTCATCTCGTAGATGTTGCCGTTTTTGTGCACCTGCACCGTCAGCCATTCGGACAGCGCGTTGACGACGCTCGCGCCGACGCCGTGCAGACCGCCGGAGACCTTGTAGCCTCCGCCGCCGAACTTGCCGCCCGCGTGCAGCACGGTGTAGACGACCTCGAGCGCAGGACGGCCCGTCTGCGCCTGAATGTCGACCGGAATGCCGCGGCCGTTATCCACAACGGTGATGGTGTTGCCCTCGTTGATCGTCACTTGAATTTCCGTGCAGTAGCCTGCAAGCGCTTCGTCGATGGAGTTATCCACAATTTCGTAGACGAGGTGGTGCAGGCCGCTCACCGACGTCGAGCCGATGTACATGCCCGGGCGCTTGCGCACCGCCTCCAGTCCTTCGAGCACTTGGATCTCTGAGGCGTTATAGTCGTTGTTTTCATCCACCGCCGTGGATTGCAGGATCTCATTTTCTGCCATTTGGGTTCTCCTTTCGTCATCAGGCAGGAAGAACCGGGTCGGAGCCCTTTCCGGCCCGTTTCTCCCTGCCTCGAGCACTATTTTGATGGGAAAGCCGCTTACATCGCGGCTGTTGTTTTCTTCTTTTGAATCACGCAGTAAATACCGTACACCAGCGCCTGACTCATTAGGTACAGAAACAAAATGCCCGTGATCGGCCCGACGGGAAACGTCGAATCCGCACCGTGGAACTGCCAGAGCACTTCGCATGCAAGCCAGAAGAGCACCGACACCTTCATTTTCTTCCGAAAGAGCCACTTGTCGCCCTCTTCCGCTTTGAGCCGCCACGCGTGAAATACACCGTCAGCAGCGTGAAAAAGCCGAGCGCGATGGGCAGTATCCAGCGCTCATTGTGTGGAAGGGAAAAGGGACTTGCCAGCATCGTCAATGCAATAGGAAGCTTCATGTCTGCTCCTCCATTCTCTTTTGCAGTGTTTGGCTCGAAAGCTCGGATAGATAAACCAACTGCGGGTGATACGGGTGGTCGCACACTAAAAACGACTTGGGAATGTCCTCGCAGGCGTCGATGACTAAGCTCTCATCCTCCGCCCGGCGGAGAAATTCTGACGTTCTTTTCGATTGCGACGTGATCTCGAGATCAAAGACGCCGATGATGTGCTTTTCTGGCAGCATGACATTGTTGCCGATGTGCAGGTACATGGTACCTCCTCAGATATCGCGCCCAAAGGGCGCGGGGTCATGCGGCGTGCGCGCCGCAGTACCACACCCCCCATTTTCTTTCCGTGGAAAGAAAACGGGCGGTGTGACCGTCCAAAAGAAAGGCGTTAGATTGGCAGCCTCGATTTTGAACGACTTTTATGCCTCCGGAATGGAAATGCCTGCCAAGTTTTGTATCTAAACGACTTGGTTTGCTTCTATCTTCGCTATCGCTTTGCCCATCTTGTAGAAGTACAGCCTAATCCCCGTCTACCGCCAGTCTAATCAATGCGGCGAGCGCAGCAATGCCGCATTCCGAACGCAGTCTGCCGCCCAACTACTGTCACTCGCGCCTCACGGTAGTAAGGCGCGGTTGCGACTGGTCACGACTTGCAGAAGATTCATGGCGAAGCCATGTACACCGCACCCACACTGCGCAGCGCGTGCAGTCATTCAAGCTACAAACTGGCAATGTAAGCGGGGTCGAGGGGGAAGGCCCCTCGTGTTTCTCTTGGGGTTCCAAAGGGGGTATTCTCTTCCAAAAGAGAATATCCCCTTTGTGGGGCAGTCCCGTGACGCACGGGACAAACTTCCGCGCAAAGCGCGGCTATACAACTTTCCCATCGGCGATGTGAAACACCTTGCCACTGAGCAAGGTTCCAAGTCTATCCTCTTCACAGCACGTGATAAACACCTGCCCGCCAAGGATGCGGTTGAGCACATATTCCTGCCGCCGTGGGTCCAGCTCGGACAGCACGTCGTCGAGCAATAACAGCGGTGTGCGGGATGTGATCTCGCGGTAAATCTCCCGCTCGGCGAGCTTGAACGCCAGCGCCGCCGTGCGGGTCTGGCCCTGGGACGAAAACTGCCTTGCGTTCACGCCGCCGATCGTCACGGCGATATCGTCCTTATGCGGGCCGGAAAGGCACATTCTTGATGCCCGTTCCGCCGCCGCGTGCGATGCCTGATGCGCGCGCAGCTGTTCGTAAATCGTTTCAATTGGCGCGAGCGGGTCTGAAATGGTCGAAACCGTCTGGTATTCGACGCCCAGCTCTTCCCTGCCGCCGGAGCATTCGCGGTGCGCGATGCCCGCATATTCCTTCAATCGCTCGCAGAACCGCGCACGGTAGTAGATGACGACCGCTCCGCTCTGCGCCATGCGCAGGTCAAATTCCGGCAAAGTATCAAGAAGCGACGGATACTCTTCGCTGTCGCGCAGAATGCGCGTCTTGTGCTCGTAGGCGCGGTGATAGTCGCTGAGCGCCTGCGCATAGCGCGCGCGCAGTTGGCAGAGCGCGTCGTCCATGAACTTGCGCCGCGCCGCCGCGCCGTCGCGGATCAGCAGCATATCCTCCGGACAGAAGTAGACCGCGCCGAGCACGTCGCTGAGGTCGCTCCCCTTTTTCACGGGCACCTTATTGATGAGAATTTTTCGTCTTCTCCCCGCGGCGAGCGCGATCTCGAGCAGAAAATCTCGGTTGCGCGCAAACGCGTTCGCCTTGATGCTGCATTCGCTCTTGCCGAACGAAATGAGCTCTTTTTCCGCCCTCGCGCGCGGCGAACGGGCGGAAGAGAGATAGACGATTGCTTCCAAGAGATTCGTCTTTCCCTGCGCGTTCTCACCGACGATGACGTTGCAGTCCGGCGCGAACGTGACATTCAGCGCGTCGTAATTGCGAAAGTTCCGCAGCGCCAACGCGTCAATTCGCATAGGAGACCGTCAGCTCTTTGCCGTCGAAGGCGACCGTATCGCCCGGGCGGATCTTCTTGCCGCGCATCGTGCAGACCTCGCCGTTGACCGAAACGTCGCCGTTCTGGATGACGATCTTCGCCTCGCCGCCCGTGCCGACTAAATTCGCCAGCTTCAAGAGGTCCTGCAATTTGATAAATTCCGTGGTGATGGTAATGTCAGTCATAAAAAGTCCTTTACAAAGCGATTCCTATCAGAAATCGTTGTACCATTTTATACGATATGGATTCAGTTTTTTGTCTCAATTTGCCTTCAGGCGCACGGGCAGCACCATGTAGAGGAAGTTCTCTTCGCCCTCGACGGGAACGATGATGGCCGGCGAAATGCCGGTGTTGAGCTCCATTCTCACGGTGTCGGCGGGCGCGTAGCGCAGCGCGTCCATCAGATAACGGTTGTTGAAGCCAATCTCAAGCCCCTGACCGTCGCCCGCGATGCGGCAGACGTCCTTTGCGTCGCCGTTGGAGGTCTTGGCGGACATCGTCACCTTGTCCTCGCCGAACTGGCAGCGCACGGGGCTCTTGAGCTTTTCACTGATGACGACGCTCACGCGCTCGAGGCTCTGGAGCATCGTCTTCGTGTCGACGACGACGTTGATGGGGTTTCTGCGCGGGATGGCGTTCTTATAATCGAGGAATTCACCCTCTAAGCGGCGGCAGATGAGCTCGGTCTCACCGACCTCGAAGAGAATATGGCGCTGGCCGAGCGTGATGGTCACGACCTCGTCGATCTCCTCGCAGATGCGCTCGACCTCATTGAGCGCCGTGCCGGGCGCGACGAACGAGAACGCGCCGCCCTCGATCTTTTCAAGCGCTTCCTTGCGAAGCGCAAGGCGGAAGCCGTCGACGGAGACGACGGTCAGCCCCTCGGCAGATACCTCGAACAGCGAGCCCATGTGCACGGGGCGCGCCTCGTTCGTCGAAACGGCGAAGCTCGTCTGCTGGATCATGGTCTTGAGCGTCTTTTCGGCGATCTGGACGGCGTACTTCTCCTCGACCTCGGGCAGCTCGGGAAAATCGGCGGCGGAGAGGCCCATGATGTCGAAATCCGCGTCGCCGCAGGTCAGGTGGATCAAAAATTTGTCGTTTGCGGTGAAGGTCACGACGTCGTCGGGCAGTCTTCTTAAAATCTCGCTGATCAGGCGCGCGTTGACGACCAGCTCGCCGGACTCCTCGACCTCGACGGCAAACTTCGTGCGGATGCCGGTCTGCATGTTGTAGCCTGAAACGGTCAGGCTCTCGCCGCCGCAGGTCAGCAGCAGTCCTTCGAGCGCAGGGATGGAGCTTTTCGCCGCGACGGCGCGGGAGGCGGTATTGACTGCATTTTGCAGCAGCAGCTTTTCGCAGGAGAATTTCATAGCGGCGTTCCTTTCGTAAAACGGATGATTTTTTCTCTTTTGGAAAAGAAAAAGGATAGTTTTTAGAAATAGCAGCAGTAGGGGCGCAAAAATGTGGAAAACCCAATTTTTGCCCGAAGTGACAAGGAAAATTTATCCCTCATGGGTTGTTGAAAAGTTCTATCACTTTCCACACCCAAAATTTTGAAAAAATGTTTCCACAGCTTCCCTCTGCACAACCCTGTGGATAATGTGGAAAACTTTGTTATCTCTTGGAGTTGATGTTAATCGTGATCTCTTTGATCGTCTGGTTGAAGACGGGATCGGATTTCATCTTCTTTTCGATCTGCTCGAGCGAGTGGAGCACGGTCGTATGGTCGCGCTTGCCGAACTCGCGGCCGATATCGGGCGTTGACAGATTCGTCATGCGGCGCACGAGGTACATCGCGGCCTGACGGGCGTTGACGGCCTCGCGGCTTCGAGACGGGCCCTTGATGACCTCTTCGTCGATGCCGAAGTAGCGCGACGTTTCAGTGATGATCATCGCCGCCGTGGGGGCGAGATTCGCGTTCTTTTTCATAAAATCCTCGACCGCGCGGTGCGCGGCGTCGGCATCCATCTCGCGTCCGATGAGATCGCGGTAAGCGAGAATCTTGTTCATCGTGCCCTCGAGCTGGCGGACGTTGGACGTGACATTCTCGGCAATGTAACGCGCAATGTCGTCGTCGATGACGGTGCCCCACTGCGCGGCCTTGTTTTTCACGATAGCAAGGCGCGTTTCAAAATCGGGCGGCTGCACATCGACAAGTAAGCCCCACTCAAAGCGCGTGCGCAGGCGGTCGTCGAGAAGGTGCATGTCAGAGGGCGGTCTATCGGAGGTCAGGACGATCTGGCGGCCGGCCTCGTAGAGCGTGTTGAACGTATGGAAAAATTCGTTCTGCACCTGCTCCTTGCCCGCGACGAACTGCACGTCGTCCACGAGCAGCAGGTCCGCGTCGCGGTACTTCGCGCGGAACTCGCTGCCGCGGCCCGCGCGCACGAGCTCGATGAATTCGTTGATGAAATCATCGCCCTTGATGTAGATGATCTTCGCCGACGGGCGCGTCGTGCGGATCTGATGAGCGATGGCGTAAATGAGGTGCGTTTTGCCAAGGCCGGAGTCGCCGTAGATAAATAGCGGGTTGTAGTGCCCCACGCCGTCGGCCACGGCGCGCGCGGCGGCATAGGCCATCTTGTTCGATTCGCCGACGACGAACGTGTCGAACGTGAATTCGCCGGAATCGAGCAGCGCGGTGGACTTTTTGACCTCGGGCTCGAAAAGGGCGGTGCTCTCCGCGGTGGAGAGGAGCTTGACGTCGAAATCGGCGGAGTAAATGTCCCGCAGGGAATCCTTGATGCGGTCAGAGAACATGGATTCGATCGTGCTGCGCTTAAAATCGTTCGGGCAGTGGAGATAGAGCGTCCTGTCCTTGATGGACACGGCCTCCACCTCGTCGAACCACGTGGAGATGGTCGTCTCGGACAGGTCCTGGCTGAGGCGGGAGAGAACGATCTTCCAGATGTCTGCAACAGAGTTCACGGAAGCGCTCCTTTCTTTCTTTGGAATAAACGGCTGTGACAGCCGAAAATTTACTCCCTATATTATACCAAAAAACGCGCGCGAACGCAACACATATTCTAAATATAAAACGCTGTTTTTTGCAGTGCAAAAGCCCTGAAAAACAGGCAAAAGGACACAAGAGATAGTTGCATGTTTCGATACGCGCCACAAGGTTTTGCGGGAAATGGAAACATGCACCAATTTTTGCATTTTTGGTTGACAGAATGCGGCAAAACCGATATAATACTCCCCGTATGCCGCATCAATACGGCACTATTTTTATCAACTGCGGTCCGCGGGGAGCTTTCTCCGCCCGCCGTCGAGTAAGTGCAGCGCCTCAAAAAGGGGTGCTGCCGGTAAAATTTTTTCAGGAGGTAAAACGAAATGGCTACTTCTCGCACCTACCAGCCCAAGAAGCTCCAGCGCTCCAAGGAGCACGGCTTCCGCAAGAGAATGTCCACTGCCAACGGCCGCAAGGTTATCGCCCGCCGTCGTGCACGCGGCCGCGCCCGTCTGACCCACTAAAGCGGGAGCAACTTGCGTATCGTATGCTACACATGAAACAATGAGGGACGGCCGATGAGAATGTGTTTCGATCGCCGTCCCTTGCAGGCTATGCGGAGAAATCCGCAAAAGCAGGGAGATCACGCGTGAAAAGCACCACCACCGTCAAGGAAAATTACGAATTCCGCCGGATGTACGCCAAGGGCAAGTCCGGTGTTTCGTCCTGCCTTGTGGTGTATTACCGGAAAAACCGGCTCGGACACAACCGCCTCGGCGTCACGGTCAGCACCAAGCTCGGCCACGCCGTCGTGCGCAACCGCGTCCGCCGCCGCATCCGCGAAATTTTCCGCCTGAGTCAGGGGAAGATGAAGCAGGGCTACGACTGTATCGTCGTCGCCCGCACAAGGGCCGCCCACGCGGACTACTGGGAGCTCAAGCGCGCGTTTGAAAAAACGTGCAAAAAGCTCGATCTGTGGGAGACGCAGGCATGAAACGCTTTCTGCTGTTTCTCATCCGGTTTTACCGCAGGGCCATCTCACCCTACCGTCCCCCCTGCTGCCGCTTTATCCCCACGTGCTCTCAATACGCGCTCGAAGCGATCGAGAAGTACGGGGCGGTCAAGGGCGGCTGGCTTGCCTTCAAGCGTATCATGCGGTGCCATCCGTTCTACAAGGGCGGAAAAATCTACGACCCGGTCCCGTGACCGAACCTAAAACCACGGAGGAAACCGAAGAATGTCAACCATCGGCTACTACATTTGCGTTCCCTTCGCCTGGGTCCTGCGCACCTTCTATGAGCTGACCGGCTCCTACGGCTGGGCTCTCGTGCTCTTCACGATCGTCGTGAAGCTCATCACGCTGCCCTTCCAGATGAAGTCGAAAAAGAGCATGATGCGCATGAATCTCTTCCAGCCCAAGATCAAAGAGATCCAGACGAAATATGCCAACAATCCCCAAAAAATGAACGATGAGATCCAGATGCTCTACGCCAAGGAGGGGGTCAACCCCATGAGCGGCTGCCTCTGGAGCTTCCTGCCCTTCCCCATCCTCATCGCTCTGTATTCCATCATCCGTCAGCCGCTCAGCCGCTTCATGATGCTCTCCAAGGACGTTGTGACGGAGATCACGACCCTTGCCACCACCCTGGGCTACAATGCCGAGCTCGTGCGCAAGGGCTATGAGGAGATCGGCCTTGCCAAGTTCATTTCCGACAACTTTGCGGAGTTTTCCGGCAAGTTTGACGGTCTTCTCAACGTGAACTACAATTTCCTCGGCCTTGACCTCACGGTCATGCCGGGGGATGTGTGGAAGGATTTCTTCACCGGCGGCTGGCCCGTGATCGGCGTTGTGCTGATCCCGTTCATTTCCGGTGCTTTGAGCTTCCTGCAGTCCAAGGTCTCCATGTCCGGCAACATCGCCGCTGAGGGCAACGACGCCGCGGCCCGCTCCAACCGCATGATGATGTGGATGATGCCAATCATGTCGCTGTGGATCGGCTTTACGCTGCCCGCGGCTCTCGGCGTTTACTGGATCGTCAACTCGCTGCTCTACGCCATCCAGGAAAAGGTTCTGACCAAGTACTATAAGAGCCACATGGAGGACGAGCTCAGCGAGAAGGAAAAGCAGAAGCGCGATGACCGTCTGCGCCGCATGGAAGCCGCCCGCGAGCAGCAGCGCAAGTACGCTGCCGAAGAGGCTGAGAAGAAGAGCCTCAAGGAAAAGCGTGCGGAAAAGCAGGCTGCCAAGGCCACGAAAAAGAAAAATTCCACGAGCGAAAGCGGACGCGTCGGCGACCGCCCCTATGCCCGCGGCCGTTCCTACGACCCCGAGCACTACGGAGAATAATTGTAAGGAGCTTGTCTGAATGATCAAGTTTATTGACGTAACGGGCAAGACGGAGGACGAGGCCATCCAGAGCGCGCTCGCGCAGCTCAAGATGGACAGAGACGACGTTTCTGTCGAAATTCTTGAGCGTGCGAAGGCCGGATTCCTCGGCATCGGCAGCGCGCCCGCGCGCGTTCGCGTGAGCTATGACGACGGCAAGGCCGAAGAGGTCAAGCCGGTGGAAAAGCCTGCCGCACCCAAGCCCGAAAAGAAAGTTGAACCCGCTTCTGCGCCCAAGGCCGTGCCCATGTACGCGCCCGAGGTGCTGCAGAAAAAAGAATCCCGTGCAAACGACAAGCCGCGTACCGAACGCGGCGACCGTCCCGCGCGCGAAGACCGCCGCGAGAACCGCGCTCCCCGCGCCGAGCGCGCGGAGCGTCCCGCCCCGCAGCCCAAGCCCATTGTCGACCTCGGCGAAGAGTGCCACGACGAGAAGAGCGAGCAGATCCGCGCGTTCCTCAAGGGCCTTCTTGAGCACATGGACTCCGCCGCTGAGGTCAAGGTCTACGAGAGTGAGAAGGGCCGCTACAAGGTCTTCCTCGAAGGCGAAAAGCTCGGCGCGCTGATCGGCCGCCGCGGCGAAACGCTCGACGCCATCCAGCAGTTGACGAACTACAGCATCAACCGCGGTAGCGAGAAGAACCGCGCCCGCGTGCAGGTCGACGCAGAAAATTACCGCGAAAAGCGCGAGCAGAGCCTCGAGCGCCTGGCGGAAAAGGTCGCCGGCAAGGTGACGAAGTACCGCCGCAATGTCACCCTCGAGCCCATGAACGCCTACGAGCGCCACGTCATCCACACCGCGCTCCAGGATACGCCGAGTGTGACAACGTTCTCCATTGGCACCGAGCCGAACCGCCGCGTGGTCGTTTCGTACGACCGCACCAAGGCGTGAGTGATTTCCACATTCTGTGGAGAAATAGGGTCCCCTGCAAGCAGGGGGGCGCGAATAAAAGGGGGATACTCTCTTTCACGAAAGAGAGTATCCCCCTTTTGATCCCCCGAGAGAAAGGTTTTAAATTGGCAGTCTCGGGCTCGAATGGCCTTTGTGCCTCCGGAATGGGAATGCCTGCGCGCGGCGTTGCCGCGTTGGGTGTTGCTAGACGATTTGATTTGCTTCTATCATCCGCTGCCGCTCTGCCGATCTTGTTAGAAGTGCAGACTAATTTCCGTCTATCACCAGTCTCATCAATGCGGCGAGCGAAGCAATGCCGCATTCGGTACGCAGTCTGCCGCCAGACTACCGTCACTCGCGCCTCACGATAGTAAGGCGCGGTTGAAAGTAGTAACGACTCGCAGAAGATTCATGGCGAAGCCATGTACACCGCACCTACACTGCGCAGCGCGTGCAGTCTTTCAAGAATAAGACCCGCAATGTCGGGGGTCGAGGGGGCCTCCCCTCGTCCTTTCTCTTGGGGGTTCAAAAGGGGGATATTCTCTTTCGTGAAAGAGAATATCCCCCTTTTACCCGTTCCCCACGTGGGCGTGGGGGTGAGAATCACTTTTTTTGATTTTTAAGTACCCCCAATGATTTGCATAGCGTGTAGGAAAACACCACCAGCGCGGCGGAGATCGCGATCGCGAGCACGTTGCGGCTCTGTTCGGAAAGGGCGAGCGCGCCGGCGGCGAACAGCACAACGGTCACGATGCCGGCAAGCATGACCGCACCGCTGATGATCAGGGTGATCTTCGTACCTCCGGTCATTTCCTTTTTCATTTTGATTCCTCCTTGAGCTCGAGCAGCACGGGGCAGTGGTCGCTGCCCATGACCTCAGCTAAGATATCCGCGTTTTCGATGCGGGAGCGCAGGCGTTCGGAGACGATGAAATAGTCGATTCTCCACCCCACGTTCCGTGCGCGCGACTGGGCGCGGTAGCTCCACCACGAATAGGCGTCCGTCTTGTCGGGGTACAGCGTGCGGAACGAATCGAGAAAGCCCGAGGACAAAAGCTGCGTCATCTTGCCGCGCTCCTCGTCGGAAAAGCCGGGGTTAAAGTGGTTCGTCTTCGGATTTTTGAGGTCGATCTCCTCGTGTGCGACGTTTAAGTCCCCGCAGTACACGACGGGCTTGATCGTGTCGAGCTCGCAGAGGTACTGCCGCAGCGCATCCTCCCATTCCATGCGGTACGAAAGGCGGCGCAGCTCGTCCTGCGAGTTCGGCGTGTAGCAGCAGACGAGGTAGAAGTCCGGATATTCACACGTGATGACGCGCCCCTCATGGCGGTGGATGTCCTCGCCAAAGTCATAGGTGACGGAAAGAGGCTCCTGCTTGGTGAACACCGCCGTGCCGGAGTAGCCCTTTTTGTCCGCGCTGTTCCAGTAGATGTGGTACTGCGGCAGGTCGAGTTCGATCTGATGCGGCTGCAGCTTCGTCTCCTGTAGGCAGATGACGTCTGCGTCGATGAAATTCACAAAATCCAAAAAGCCCTTGCCAATGCACGCGCGCAGGCCGTTGACGTTCCATGAGATGAGTTTCATTGGGGAAAAGTCCTCCGAAAGTTTGATGGTGAGACCATTGTACTATCCGGGGGAGGGAAAAGCAATAAAAATCACGGCGAGCCTCCCTCCATGCCGCGCAAAATGCCGCGTTCTGTTAAGCCAAAGCGGCAAAAACCCTCATTTTCTGCGGACTTTTTATCTCTCCACAGAGAAGCGTTTACAACGCTCGCTGACATACGGTAAAATAGACCCCATCACACGGTCTGGAGGAGTTTCCGCATGAAAAAGATCTTTCTCTCCGCGATCCTTGCCGGCGCGGTCATCGCCTTTGGCGGCACAGTGTTCCTGTCGGTGGAAAATACGGTCGTCGGGTCGCTTTTTTTCACGATCGGCCTTTTCGCCGTCTGCACGCGCGGGCTGCATCTGTTCACCGGCAAGGTCTGCTACGTGTTCGATAACGATATGGCCTATGCCAAAACGCTGCCGGTCATCTGGCTGGGGAATCTCGCCGGCACATCGCTCATCGCGCTTGCCGAGAAGTGCACGCGGCTTACCTCTCTCAGCGCCCGCGCGCAGGGCATTTGTGAACTGAAGCTCTCCGAGCCGCTGTTCGGCGCGTTCATCCTCGCCGTTTTCTGCAACGTGATGATCTACATCGGCGTGGAGGGCTATCGCTCCAACCCGCACGAGCTCGGCAAATATCTCGCGCTCTTTTTCGGCGTGTGCGTGTTCATCCTCTGCGGCTTTGAGCACTGCGTGGCGAATATGTACTATTTCACGATGGGCGGCGCGTGGAGCGGCCGTGCGGTTTTATATCTGCTTGTGATGACGGTCGGCAACGCCGCCGGCGGCGTAATCGGGCCTTTGGCAAGAAAGGTCTTGTCCCGCTGAGGGATGGGAATTCCCTGCGTGCGGGAGTGCGCAGTAAGGGGGCCATTCTCTCACGTGAGAGAATGGCCCCCTTGAACCCCCAAGAGAACGCGAGGGGAGGGCCCCTCGACCCCCGACATTGCCGGTCTGAGGCTTGAAGAGCTGCACACGCTGCGCAATCGGGTGCGGTGTACATGGCTTCGCCATGGATCTTCTGCGAGTCGTTACGTCTCGCAACCGCGCCTTACTATCGTGAGGCGCGAGTGACGTTTGTCTGGCGGCAGACTGCCTGCGGAATGCGGCATTGCTGCGCTCGCCGCATTGTGAAAATCAGAGTTCGATCTTGCCGTGTTTTTCCTCGTAGGCTTCGATCGCGTCGCGGATTAAGATCAGAATTTCGTTGTTTGCGCTGCGGCCCTCGTAGTCGGCAACGACGTGAAGTTTATGGAGCATCGTTTCATCAATGCGAATAGATAAGCTCTTAATAGCCATAGAAAAACCTCAAAATACAGTTATTGTATATTTACAATAAGCTCGTTTTGAAGTATTATGCGTTTAGTAGATATATAATATATCTAAAATATGTTCGGAGGTTTTGTTATGACAGACTATCTGAAAATGTACTTGACCCTGTTTAACGCCATCACCGACGCACTTGCTCAGATCGAAAAGCAAAACTACGGCGACGCAAAATCCACACTCATCGCCGCCCAGCAAAAAGCAGAAGAAATGTATATTACAGCACAGAACTGAAATAGAAGCAGCCCTGAGCGGCGAGCGCAGCAATGCCGCGCCGTCAGAAGCGCGGGGAGGATAATCCAAAAAGGAGGGGCGAGGCCCCTCCCTTTTGGTCGTTAGGGGGTGCAGGGGGCGAAATCGAAACGCCCCCTGCCTTTCTCTTGGGGGATTCAAAGGGGGAGGTTCTCTTTTGAAAGAGAACCTCCCCCTTTGCCTGCGCATCTCCCCGCGGGAGATAAAATTCAAAAAACACTTGTACGATTTTTCTCTCCGTGATAAAATACAATATTAAGACAAAAATAGGAGAAGACTGCCGCGTTTTGCGGCAAAAACGCCCCGGAAAGGAGAGCACACATGCCGGTACACGAAGGACATCGCTCGCGCAAAAAAGAGCAGTTCCGCGCCCACGGGCTCGATGCGTTCGCCGACCACGAGGTGCTTGAGCTTCTCCTTTACTACGCCGTGCCGCGGCAGGATACGAACCCCATCGCGCACCGGCTGATGGAAAAATTCGGCTCGCTCGACGCGGTGTTTGCCGCCGATCGCGCGGCGCTTGAGGAGGTCGAGGGCATCGGCGAGAACGCCTCGACGCTCATCTCTCTCATGTTCCCGCTGATGCGCCGCATCCGCGCGTCCTCCGGCGCGCACGAGACGATCCTCAGCGATACCGAGCAGGCGGGCGCGTACTTTTTAGACCTCTTTCTCGGCGAGCGGGAGGAAAAGCTCTACGAAGCGTGCCTTGACGCCAAGGGCCGCCTCCTCGCCTGCCATTTGGTCGCCGAGGGCGACACGGAGAGCGTCCAGCTCAATATGCGCAAAATTGTGGAAAACGCGCTCAAGTGCGGCGCGAGCAGCGTGCTTCTTTCCCACAACCACCCGAGCGGCGTGGCGCTCCCCTCCCCCGCGGACAACGCGACGACGCTGTCGGTCTTCGACGCGCTGCGCACCGTGGGCGTCGAGCTCGCCGACCACATCATCGTCGCGGACGACGACTTTGTCTCCCTGCGGCACAACGGACTTCTGCCCGAAAGAAAGGGAAACGGATATGGAATTTAAGCTGCACGCGCCCTTCAAGCCCACGGGCGACCAGCCTGAGGCCATCGAAAAGCTGGCGCAGGGCGTGAAGATGGGCCTCGACGAGCAGGTCTTGCTCGGCGTCACGGGCTCGGGCAAGACGTTCACGATGGCGAGCGTTATCGAAAAGGTTCAGCGGCCGACGCTCGTGCTGGCGCACAACAAGACCCTCGCCGCGCAGCTGTGCGCGGAATTCAAAGAGTTTTTTCCCGAAAACGCGGTGGAATACTTCGTTTCGTACTACGACTATTACCAGCCCGAGGCCTATATCCCCCACACCGACACCTATATCGCCAAGGACGCCTCGACGAACGAGGAGATCGACCGCCTGCGGCTTTCGGCCACCTGCGCGCTGCTCGAGCGGCGCGACGTGATCGTCGTCTCGTCCGTCTCGTGCATTTACGGCCTCGGCGAGCCGGAGGACTTTGAAAAGCTGATGATCTCGCTCCGCCCCGGCATGACGATGGAGCGCGACTTTCTCTTAAAGCGGCTCATCGAAATTCGCTACGAGCGCAACGACGTCGCCTTTGAGCGCAACCGCTTCCGCGTGCGCGGCGACACGGTGGAGCTCTACCCTGCGTACTACCGCGACAAGGCCGTGCGCGTCGAGTTCTTCGGCGACGAAATTGACCGGATCAGCGAATTCAACCCCGTCAACGGTCAGGTGACGCGCACTCTCCAGCACATTGCCATCTATCCCGCGTCGCACTATGTCACGACGAAGGACAAGCTCGAGCGCGCCATTGTCGAGATCGACAAGGAGCTCGACGAGCGCGAGGCACAGTTTTTGGCTGAGGGCAAGGCCGTCGAGGCCCAGCGCATCCGCCAGCGCACGCGCTACGATATCGAGATGCTGCGCGAGCTGGGCTACTGCACGGGCATCGAGAACTATTCCCGCGTCATCAGCGGGCGGCCCGTCGGCTCGCCGCCGCTGACGCTCATCGACTACTTCCCCAAGGATTTCCTGCTTTTTGTGGATGAATCGCACGTCACGCTGCCGCAGGTGCGCGCGATGTACAACGGCGACCGCGCGCGCAAAGAGAGCCTTGTCGAGTACGGCTTCCGCCTGCCCTGCGCGTTTGACAACCGCCCGCTCAAATTCGACGAATTCGAGCAGCGCGTCCACCAGCGCATCTACGTTTCGGCCACGCCCGGCGACTATGAAAAGGACCGCGCGGGCCAGATCGTCGAGCAGGTCATCCGCCCGACGGGCTTACTCGACCCGAAGGTCGAGGTGCGCCCTGTCGAAAACCAGATCGATGATCTCATCGGCGAGATCAACGCCCGCGCGGCGCGCAATGAGCGCGTGCTCGTCACCACGCTGACGAAAAAGATGGCCGAGGACCTGACGCAGTATCTGACCGGCGTCGGCATCCGCGTGCGCTACATGCACGCGGACGTCGAGACCATCGAGCGCATGGAGCTCATCCGCGGCCTGCGCCTCGGCGAGTTCGACGTGCTCGTCGGCATCAACCTCCTGCGCGAGGGCCTTGACATCCCCGAGGTCTCGATGGTCGCGATTCTGGACGCGGATAAGGAAGGCTTCCTCCGCAGCGAAACGAGCCTCATCCAGACCATCGGCCGCGCCGCGCGAAACGCCGACGGCCTTGTCGTGCTCTACGCCGACACCATCACCCCCTCGATGCGCCGCGCCATGGACGAGACTGAGCGCCGCCGCCAAATTCAGGACGACTACAACAAGGCGCACGGCATCATTCCGCAGACCATCCGAAAGGACGTGCGCGAGATCATCGAAATTTCCAAGAAGGACGAGGAATCCGCCCGCCGCCGCGGCAAGCGCAAGCTTTCCGAGCGCGAGCGGGACGAAGAGATCAGAAAGCTCGAAAAGCAGATGCAGGAGGCGAGCCGTATGCTCGAATTCGAGTATGCCGCCATCCTGCGCGACCGCATCATCGAGCTGCGCAAGGAAAACACGAAATAACAAGAAAGAGACAAAACCTGTGAAAAAATACGCTTCCTACGCCTGCATTTTAGCGGCCGCCGCCTGCTGGGGCTGCATCGGCCTATTCAACCGCCCGCTGCTCAATGCCGGCATCGCGCCGGAAAACCTTGTCGTCATCCGCAACCTGGGCGGCCTTGCGGTGCTCGCGCTCTTCTTCCTCTGCACCGACCGCAGCGTCTTCAAAATGAAGGCAAAGCACCTGCCGATCTTTATTGCGACGGGCATCATCAGCGTCGTGCTCTTCACGCTCTGCTACTTCAACGCGCAGAAGCTTTGCTCGCTCTCGGTCAGCGCGATTTTGCTCTACACCGCGCCCGCGATGGTGGTTCTGATGAGCGCGCTCGTCTTCAAAGAGAAGATCACGGGCAAAAAGCTCCTTGCTCTCGCGCTGGCGCTGCTCGGCTGCGCGCTCGTGACGGGCGTTTTCACGGGCGGACTGTCGCTGACGACAAAGGGACTCTTGTTCGGCCTCGGTGCGGCATTTTTCTACGCGCTCTATTCGATCTTCGCGCCCTTCGGCCTGCGGCACTACAGCCCGCTCGCCGTCGTGTTCTGGACGTTCGTGTTCGCCGCGCTCGGCGCGCTGTTCGTCGCCGACTGGGGCAACCTTATGACGGTTCTGAGCGTGCCGCAAAACGCCCTCCTCGCTGCGGGACTCGTGCTGCTCTCCACCGTCGCACCCTACATCCTCTACACCAAGGGCCTCGCCAACGTCGAGAGCGGCAAGGCATCCATCATGGCGAGCATCGAGCCGGTCGTCGGCACGCTCGTCGGCACCCTCGTCTTCGGCGAGCCCATCAGCGCGGGCGTTTTCTTGGGCCTCGCCTGCATTTTAGCCTGCGTGTATATTCTGCGGTGATTTTATCCCCGTTTTCCACATAGGAGGTCCCTTATGGCAAAGAATAAAGAAGAAAAAACCAACGTCATGCGCGTTTTGGAGCAGAAGAAAATCGCCTACACCGCGCACACCTACCCGCATGAGGAGGGCGTCGCGGTCGACGGCGTCACGGTGGCGAAGTCCATGGGCTTTGACCCCGCCATCGTCTTCAAGACCCTTGTCGCGCGCGGTGCAAGCAAGCAGTATTACGTCTTCGACGTGCCGGTCGCGGAGAATCTTGACCTCAAAAAGGCCGCGAAGGCTGTGGGCGAAAAGTCCATCGAAATGATCCACCAGAAAGAGCTGCTGCCGCTCACGGGCTACGTCCACGGCGGCTGCTCGCCCGTGGGAATGAAGAAACTCTTCCCCACGGTGTTCCACAGTTCGGCAGAAAACCTTGAAACAATGATCGTCTCGGCGGGCAAGATCGGCTATCAGGTCGAGCTTGCGCCCCACGACCTCGCCGCGCTTGTGCGCGCGAAATTTGCGGATATCATTGTTGAATGAGGTTGACATAAAAAATTCAGAAGAGTACGTTGGTCTCGCAGCTGCGAATCCAGCAACAGGAGTTATCGATTCATGCCAAGTAAGATTTTTGTCAAAGGCGCAAGAGAAAATAATCTCAAGAACATCGACGTTGAGATCCCACGCGACGCGCTGACCGTCATCACGGGCCTGTCCGGCAGCGGAAAGTCGTCGCTCGCGTTCGACACCATCTATGCCGAGGGCCAGCGCCGCTATGTGGAGAGCCTGTCGTCCTACGCCCGTATGTTCCTTGGGCAGAAGGAAAAGCCCGACGTCGACTATATCGAGGGCCTTTCCCCCGCCATTTCCATCGACCAGAAGACCACCTCGCAGAACCCACGATCCACCGTCGGCACGGTGACGGAGGTGTACGACTATCTGCGCCTGCTCTGGGCGCGCGTCGGCACGCCGCACTGCCCGAACTGCGGCAAGGAGATCCGCCAGCAGTCCATCGACCAGATCATCGACCAGCTCATGGCGCTGGGCGAGGGGACGCGCGTGCAGATCATGGCGCCGGTCATCCGCGGCAAAAAAGGCGAGCACGTCAAGATTTTTGAGGACGCGCGCAAGTCCGGCTATGTCCGCGTCCGCGCCGACGGGAACATGTATGACCTCAGCGAGGAAATTTCTCTCGAAAAGAACAAAAAGCACAATATCGAGGTCGTCGTCGACCGCCTGATCCTCCGCCCTGACGTCGTCCACCGCCTGACGGACTCGTGCGAGACCGCGGCGGCGCTTTCGGGCGGTCTCATTCTCGCAAATATCCTGCCCGACGACCGCGATATCCTCTTCTCGCAGAATTACGCGTGCGAGGACTGCGGCATCTCCATCGAAGAGCTGACGCCGCGCATGTTCTCGTTCAACAACCCGTTCGGCGCGTGCCCGACGTGCACAGGCCTCGGCACGCAGCTCAAGGTCGACCCCGAGCTCGTCATCCCAAATAAGAGCGTTTCCCTGCTCGACGGCGCGATCTGCGCCTCGGGCTGGAACAACGTGCGCGGCGACGGCATCTCGCGCATGTACTTTGAAGCGTTGTCGAAAAAGTACCATTTTTCCCTCCGCGACCCTGTGGAAAAGCTCTCCAAAGAGGTCATGGACGTCATTCTCTACGGCACAAAGGGCGAAAAGCTGGAGCTCCAGTATGACCAGCCGCGCGGCAAGGGGGTATTGTATCAGGCGTTCGAGGGTATCATCCCCAACTTAGAGCGCCGCTACAAGGAGACGCAGAGCGACGGCGTGCGCGAGGAGTTAGAGTCCTGCATGAGCGAGTGCCCCTGCCCCGCCTGCGGCGGCAAGCGGCTCCGCCGCGAATCCCTCGCCGTCACGGTCGGCGGACTTAGCATCAGCGACTACTGCGAAAAATCCGTCGTCGACGCGCTCGACTTTGTGGATAAGCTGACGCTGACCGAGCAGCAAATGCGCATCGGCGAGCGCATTTTGAAGGAGATCAAAAACCGCCTCGGCTTCCTGCGCTCGGTGGGTTTGGAATACCTGACGCTCTCGCGCGCGAGCGCGACGCTCTCCGGCGGCGAAGCGCAGCGCATCCGTCTCGCGACGCAGATCGGCTCGAGCCTGATGGGCGTGCTCTATATCCTCGACGAGCCGTCCATCGGCCTGCACCAGCGCGACAACGACAAGCTGCTCGCCACGCTCAAGAGACTGCGCGACCTTGGCAACACGCTCATCGTCGTCGAGCACGATGAGGACACGATGCGCGCGGCGGACTACCTCATCGACATCGGTCCCGGCGCGGGCGCGCACGGCGGTCAGGTCGTGGCCTGCGGTACGCCGGCAGAGGTCATGGCGAACCCGAATTCCCTGACCGGCCAGTATTTGAGCGGAAAGAAAAAGATCGAAGTGCCGAAAGAGCGCCGAAAAGGCAACGGCAATTTCCTCACCGTGCGCGGCGCGCAGGAAAATAACCTCAAAAACCTCGATGTCTCGATCCCGCTCGGCACGTTCACGTGCGTCACGGGCGTGTCCGGCAGCGGCAAATCGTCGCTCGTCAACGAGATCATCTACAAAAAGCTCGGCGCGGACTTAAACCGCATGAAGGTCCACCCCGGCCGCTGTAAGGCTATCGAGGGCGAGGAATTCCTCGACAAGGTCATCTGCATCGACCAGAGCCCCATCGGCCGCACGCCGCGCTCCAACCCCGCAACGTATACGAATTTATTTAACGACATCCGCGACCTCTTCGCCTCGACGCCCGACGCAAAAGCGCGCGGCTATGCCGCGGGCCGCTTCAGCTTCAATGTCCGCGGCGGCCGGTGCGAGGCCTGCTCGGGCGACGGTCAGCTCAAGATCGAGATGCACTTCCTGCCCGATATCTACGTGCCCTGCGAGGTCTGCAAGGGCAAGCGCTACAACCGCGAAACGCTCGAGGTCCACTACAAGGGCAAGAGCATCGCGGACGTGCTGGAAATGACCGTGGAGGAAGCGCTTGAATTCTTCCGCGACCTTCCAAAGCTCGAAGCGAAGCTCCGCACGCTCAGCGAGGTCGGCCTCGGCTATATCCGCCTCGGCCAGTCGTCTACGACGCTCTCCGGCGGCGAAGCCCAGCGCGTCAAGCTCGCGACCGAGCTTTCTAAGCGCTCCACGGGGCGCACCATCTATATCCTCGACGAGCCGACCACGGGTCTCCACACGGACGATGTGAAAAAGCTCCTTGAGGTTTTGCAGCGCCTTGTCGACGCGGGCAACACCGTGCTCGTCATCGAGCACAATCTGGACGTCATCAAGTGCGCGGATTATCTGCTCGACCTCGGCCCCGAGGGCGGCAGCGGCGGCGGAACGCTCGTCACCTGCGGCACGCCCGAGGAGGTTGCCGCGTGCGGGCAGTCCTATACGGGCCAGTATCTCAGGAAAATGCTGCGTTAAGATTCACCCATCGCCCGTCCGCGCCGTAGAATGGCGCGAGGTGATGATATGCGGCTTTTACAGGACGGCGTTGTCGCGGCGCTCGCTGCCATCGGCTTAACGGCGGTGATCTTTCTGCTCGTTTCGGCCATCGTGCACCCGCGGCGGCGCGGCACCATCCCCGCCACGGCGGTCATCGAGACGTGCGGCGAGGCAAAGACGCTCGAATACACGGTGCGCGCGCTGCTGAGGTCGCGCTATGAAGAGGGCGGCTTTTCGCGCGTCGTCATCGTGGACTGCGGCCTTGCCGACGAGCCGCGCCGCGTGGCGGAGCTCTTGTGCCGCAGCGAATACGAGGTCTACCTCTGCCAAAGGGAAGAACTGACCGATTTTTTCACTTAGGAGACAGTTATGGGAGAAGAAACGACCATCATGGGCACGGTCCTGTCCGTCGTTTTCCAGAATGAGGAAAACGGCTATGCCGTGCTGCGCCTTGTGACGGACGACGGCGAGCTTTTAACGCTCGTTGGCTGCGTCCCCTGCGCGGCGCCGGGCGAAAATCTGACGGCGACCGGCTCGTTTTCCTCCCACCCGCAGTACGGCGAGCAGTTTTCCGCGAGCGAGGTCGAGCGGTATCTGCCGTCGAACGAGACGGAGATTTTAAACTACCTCGCCTCCGGCGTCGTGCGCGGCGTCGGCCCTGCGACGGCGGAAAAGCTCGTCGCCAGATTTGGCATCGAGACGCTGCAGGTGCTTGAATCCGAGCCGGAAAAGCTCACGGCCATCAAAGGCATGACCGCCCGCCGCGCGCAGGAGATCTCCGCGGCCTTCAACGAGCAGATGGGCCTTCGCCGCGTGATGGAATTTCTGGCGCATTACGATCTGCCCGCCGCGCTCAGCGTGCCGCTCTACCGCCGCTTCGGCGCAAACGCCATGGCCGCGCTCGAGCGCAACCCGTACTTACTGTCCGACAGCGCGTTCGGCGTGGACTTCTCCGTCTGTGACGAGATCGCGCTCTCCATGGGCTTTGGCGGCGACGCGTCGCTCCGCACCGAGGCGGGGCTTCTCTTCGAGCTCTCCCACAACCGCGACGCGGGCGGACACGTCTTCCTCCCGCGCGAAAAGCTCCTCGCCGCGACGGCCCAGCTTTTGGACTGCGATGTCGACGCGGTGGAAAAAAGCCTCGACGATCTCATCGCCCTCCACCGCATCGTGCAGGAGGGCGTCGCGAATGTGACGGCCTGCTATTTGCGTCAGTCGTGGGAGGACGAGACCTACGTTGTCACGCGCATCGAGGCGATGCTCGCGGACAAGCCAGACGCCCTGCGCGGCGTCGAGCGCGTCATCAAAGAAATCGAGCGCGAGCAGGGCGTGCAGTACGCGCCGCTTCAGCGTCAGGCCGTCGAGCTCGCGGCAAAGGAAGAATTGCTGCTGCTGACCGGCGGTCCCGGCACGGGCAAGACGACGAGCGTGCGCGCCATCGTCGCGCTCTTCGAGCGCATGGGATTGAACGTTCTGCTCGCCGCGCCCACGGGCCGCGCCGCCAAGCGCATGGGCGAGCTCTGCGACCGCGACGCGCAGACCATCCACCGCATGCTCGGCATGACCTTCAACGACCAGACCGGCGAGGTGACGTTCACCAAAGGCGAAAAGGAACCGCTCGAGGCCGATGCGCTCATTGTGGACGAGACCTCGATGGTCGACCTGTCGCTCATGCGCGCGCTGCTCGCGGCGCTGCGCCCGGGCTGCCGCCTTGTGCTGGTCGGCGACCCCGACCAGCTGCCGAGCGTCGGCGCGGGGAACGTATTTTCCGACCTCATCCGCAGCGGGCGCATCGTGACCGTTGCCCTGCGCGACATTTTCCGTCAGGCCGAGCAGTCGATGATCGTGCGCAACGCGCACCTCGTCAACACCGGCATGCCGCCCAAGCTCAAAAACGCGGCGGCGAACGACTTTTTCTTCCTCCCCCGCCGCGACAGCGTGCGGCTCGTCGAAACCGTGGTCGAGCTGTGCAAAACAAGGCTGCCCGACAAGATGGGCATCCCCGCGGACGAATTGCAGGTGCTCACCCCGACCCGCCGCGGCGACGCGGGGACGCGGTCGCTGAACTTTGCCCTGCAGGCCGCGCTGAACCCGCCGAAACCCGGCAAACAGGAGCGCCGCTTCGGCGAGCTCATCTTCCGCGAGGGTGACCGCGTCATGCAGACGCGCAACGACTACGACGTCGTCTGGCAGAAGGAGGACGGCACCGCGGGTACGGGCATCTTCAACGGCGATGTCGGCAAGATCGCAAAGATCGACCCGAGCGGCGAGCTTTTGGAGATCGTCTTCGACGACCGCACCGCGACCTATACGTCCGACATGCTCGCGGAGCTCGACATGGCCTACGCCATGACCGTACATAAGGCGCAGGGCAGCGAGTACCGCGGCGTTGTGTTCGTCGGCGCGCCGTGTGCGCCGTCGCTGATGGTGCGCGGCGTGCTCTATACCGCCATCACCCGCGCGCGCGAGCTGCTCGTCATCGTCGGCGACGATTCCGCCGTGAACAAAATGGCGGAGAACGACCGCCGCAGCCGCCGCTACAGCGGCCTCAAGTGGCGGCTTCGGAAAGGTGGGGAGGAAAAATGAGCTTTTTGGAATCGCTCGCGTCCTTACTTTTTCCACCGCGCTGCGCGTTCTGTGGAAAACCCGGCGTTCACGGCGTGTGTTCTGAGTGCGAAAAGGCGCTCCCCTACTGCAAAACGCCGCTCCATGAGAGAGCGGAGATCGGCGCGTGCCTTGCCCCGCTCAAGTACGAGGGCATCGTGCGCGAGGCGCTGCTGAACTACAAATTCCACGCGGGACAGAGCCGCTGCACGGGCTTTGGCGATGTTTTAGCGCAGGCCGCCGCCGAGCATTTCGGCGGAGAGTTCGATTTGGTTACCTATGTCCCCGTGTCGAAAAAGCGCAAACAAGAGCGCGGCTACGACCAGTCGTATCTCTTGGCGCGCGAGACCTGCCGCCACTGGAGCGTCGCGCCGGAAACGCTGCTGCAAAAGACGAAGGACAACGTCGCGCAGTCGTCGCTTTCCTCCCGCGAGGAGCGGCAGAAAAACGTCGTCGGCGCATACGTTGCCGTCAATGAGGACAAAATCAAGGGTCAGCGCATTCTGCTCATCGACGATATCCTCACCACCGGCGCCACGCTCCGCGAAGCCGCGAGAGTTTTACGGGAAGCTGGCGCGGAAAGAGTCATTTGCGCCACCCTCGCCGCGGCGGACGAAGACTAAAGTCTTCAAAAAAGAGGCGACGCCTCTTTTTTGAGAAAGTTTCGCTGCGCTTCGTGCCTCACAGATTCGACACGCGCTCCGCGCAAAGTGTTTTTACCCACGTACACGCCGCGGGTAAAAACGATTCAAATGTTTCGCGTCTGCGGACGCGAAAATCAGCGGCGCAGGGGTATGTTTTTCCTTATTTTCCCCTGATACCGTGCGGAAAATCGCGCACAATGCTATTGCAAACTCAATTTCGAGCCGTTATAATAAAAACATCATGGGAAAGTATGAGCATCGCTCATTTTAGTTTTCAGAAAAATAAGAGGTAACACGCTATGTTTTCTTTTACCAAAGACATCGGCATGGATCTGGGCACCGCGTCGGTGCTGATCTACATTAAGGATAAAGGCATCGTGCTCAACGAGCCCTCGGTCGTGGCGCTCGACAAGAACACCGGCAAGCTCTTGAAGGTCGGCGCGGATGCGCAGGCCATGCTGGGCCGCACGCCGGGCAACATCATCGCCATCCGTCCCCTGCGCGAGGGCGTCATCTCCGACTACGAGGTCACCGAGCGCATGATCAAGGAATTCCTGCATAAAGTCATGGGCTTCCAGCTCTTCAAGCCGCGCATCATCATCTGCGTCCCCTCCGGCATCACCGAGGTCGAGGAGCGCGCGGTCATCGACGCGGGCATTCAGGCCGGCGCGCGCCGCGTCTACCTCATTGAAGAGCCTGTCGCCGCCGCCATCGGTGCGGGCATCGACATCACCCAGCCCGAGGGCCACATGATCATCGACATCGGCGGCGGTACGTCCGATATCGCGGTCATTTCGCTCTCCGGCGTCGTCGAATCGTCCTCTATCAAGATCGCGGGCGACCAGTTCAACGAGGCCGTCGTCAAGTATATGCGCCGCAAGCACAACCTGCTCGTCGGCGAGCGCACGGCCGAGCAGATGAAGATGCAGATCGGCTGCGTCTTCCCGCCGGAAGAGGAAATGACCATGGAGGTCAAGGGCAGAAGCCTTATCACGGGCCTTCCCGAGCTCATCTCCGTCTCGTCTGCGGAAATGCTCGAAGCCTTTGAAGAGCCCGTCGAGCGCATCATGGAGGAGGTCCACCTCGTGCTTGAAAAGACCCCGCCCGAGCTCGTGGCCGATATTTCGAACAACGGCATCGTCATGACCGGCGGCGGCAGCTTAGTCCGCGGCTTTGATAAGCTCGTCACCGCCCGCACCGGCATCCACGCCATGGTGGCCGAGAACGCCATCCAGTGCGTGGCCGAGGGCACGGGCAAGAGCCTCGACAGCATTCAGGACATGCAGGACGGCACGATGAACCTGAGCCGCCGCAAGCAGATCAACTAAGAAAATTCGGGAGGATATCATGGCGGTCTTATCAAATCTCCAGCCGGAAAAGGTATTCTACTATTTTGAAAAGCTCTGCTCCGTTCCCCACGGCAGCGGAAATACGAAGCAAATCAGCGACCTGTGCGTCGGCTTTGCGAAGGAATTGGGCCTTAAATACCGTCAGGAGGCGTGCAACAACGTCATTATCTGGAAGAACGGCTCTTGCGGCTATGAAAACGCCGCGCCCATTATCTTGCAAGGCCATATCGACATGGTCTGCGCCAAAACCGAGGACTGCACCAAGGACATGACGCGCGACGGGCTCGACGTCCGTACCGACGGCGAATGGGTCTGGGCAGACAAGACGTCGCTCGGCGGCGACAACGGCATCGCCGTTGCGATGATCCTCGCGATTTTATCCGACGAAACGCTCCCCCATCCCCCCATCGAGGCGGTCTTCACCGTCGACGAGGAGGTCGGCATGGACGGCGCGTTCGCGCTGGACTGCTCGGACTTGAAGGGCAAGAAGCTCCTAAACCTCGACTCTGAGGAAGAGGGCGTTTTCACCGTGTCCTGCGCGGGCGGCGTGCGCCTTGACTGCACGCTCGAACTCAAGCAGGAGCGCGCGGCGGATATGACCGGCTACCGCGTGACGATCTCGGGTCTCAAGGGCGGCCACTCCGGCATGAACATCAATCAGGGCCGCGGCAACGCCAACTGCCTGATGGCGCGCACGCTGTATAGCGCGATGGAGCGCTGCCCGTCGCTGCGCGTGAGTGATCTCACGGGCGGACAGTTCGACAACGTCATCTGCCTGAGAAACGACGCGCTCGTCGCGCTCTCCGCGTCCGATGCGCCCGCGTTCGAGGCGTTCATCAAGGAATTCGACGCAACGCTCAAAAATGAGTACGCCGTTACCGACGGCGGCATTTCCCTTGTGTGCGAAAAGGCTGACGTTCCGGCCGCGTTCTCCGCAGCGGACACGTCGAGACTGCTGCACATGCTCCTTGCCCTGCCGCAGGGCGTGCAGGAGATGAGCGCCGACTTCCCCGGTCTTGTGCAGACTTCTCTCAACCTCGGCGTGATGCGCACGGACGAGCACGGCGTGAAGTGCTCCTTCTCCGTCCGCTCCTGCATCGCCTCGCAGAAGCAGATGCTCATCCAGCGCGTGAAGGCCATCGTCGAATTCGGCGGCGGCACCGTGGGCGAGCGCAGCAACTATCCCGGCTGGCAATACGACCGCGATTCTGCCCTCCGCAAGGAGATCGAAGCGGTCTACCGTGACCTCACCGGCCACGACGGGAAGATCGAAGCCACCCACGGCGGCCTTGAGTGCGGACTCTTCATCGAAAAGATCCCCGGCCTCGACGCGCTGTCCATGGGACCGGAGCTGCACGATGTGCATTCGGTGGAGGAGAGGCTGAACGTCGCCTCGACGGAGAGGGTTTACAAACTCGTTTGTGAAGTTCTCAGGAGAAGTAAATAAGTTCCCGCTACGCGGGAGCTGATGGTTTCCCCTGCACAGGGGAACGAAACAAAGGGGCCATTCTCTTTCGCGAAAGAGAATGGCCCCTTTGGAACCCCAAGAGAAAGGCTTTTGATTGGCAGTCTCAGGGTTGAATAACCTTTATGCCTCCGGAGTGGGAATGCCTGCGCGCGGCGTTGCCGCGTTAGCGTTGCTATACGACTTGGCCTACTTCTATTATTCGCTGTTGCGCAGCCGTTGGCGGCTCTGCTGCCTTACGGATGCGGCACACCCCTTGCGGGTGCCGCTCTGCTGATCTTGTAGGAGTGCGGACTAATTTCCGCCTACCGGAGTACTCATCAATGCGGCGAGCGCAGCAATGCCGCTATTTCGCAAGCAGTCTGCCGCCGGACAAACGTCACACGCGCCTCACGACAGTAAGGCGCGATTGCAAGACGTAGCGACTCGCAGAGGATTCATGGCGAAGCCATGTACACCGTACCCGATTCCGCAGGCTGAGCAGTTCTTCAAGCCCCAGACTGGCAATGTCGGGGGTCGAGGGGGGGCGCCCCTCGTCTTTCTCTGGGGGATTCAAAGGGGGTATTCTCTTCGGAAAGAGAATCCCCCCTTTGGTGCCGCGGCGCGCACGCCGCTCCCCCTTCCCGCGCTAACGCGGGAAAAAGGATGCAGCGCTGCCGCGCTGCGATTGAATCCCCTGCGCCCTATAGGCGCAAAAAAGGAGCAGCCCTTTCGGGCTGCATAAACTCCCCGCGCCCTTTGGGCGCGAAAAAAGCCGCGCTTGCGCGCGGCAATAAAAAAAGGAGCCTCTTTCGAGGCTCCTTTTTCAGTGGCATCAGCCATTATATCCAAAGAAGTTATTGAAGAAATCCCAGGGATTGGAGTAGTAGCCGTTGCCGCCATTGCCGTACCCGCCGTTGCCGTAACCGCCGTTACCATTGTAGCTGTTGTCGGTGCTCTGGTCGGAGGAACTCGTCTCCGTCGTCTCGGGGGCTGCGTCGAAGGTGAGCTCTACCTCGATCGTCTTACCCTCGCGGTAGACGGTCAGCGTCACGGTGTCGCCCGCGCTGTAGCTCTTCTTGGCCGCGACGAGGTCTTCATAGGATGCAATATCCTTGTCGTCCATCTTCGTGATGACGTCGCCGAGCTTGAGCCCCGCCTTGTCGGCGGCGCTGTCCGGGTCAACGGAGCAGACGAAGACGCCCTCGGTCACGTCGTAGCGGTACTGCTGCGCCATCTGCGCGGTCATCGTCTGCGGCGTGATGCCCATGTAGGCCTTGTTGGTCACATGGCCGTTGGTCATGATGTCCTTGACGAGCGACACGACGTCGTTGATGGGAATGGCAAAGCCGATGCCCTCCACGGTGGTGTTGGAGTAGCTCGAATACTTGGCCGACACGATGCCGATGACCTCACCGTAGCTGTTGAAGAGCGGGCCGCCGGAGTTGCCGGGGTTGATGGAGCAGTCGACCTGGATCATGTTGAACGGCGTGCCGTCAACATTGATGGCGCGGTTGACGCAGGAAACGATGCCCTCGCTCATCGAGAACGTCAGCTCGCCGAGGGGATTGCCCACGGCGGCGACGGATTCGCCGATGGCGACCTTGCTCGAGTCGCCCAGCACCACGGGCGTTGCGCCCGTCACGTCGATCTTGAGAACGGCGATGTCGTAGTCCTCATCGCTGCCGATGACGGTCGCGTCATACGTTTCGCCGTTGTAGAGCGTCACCTCCACGCTGCTCGCATCGCTCACAACATGGTGGTTCGTGAGAATGTAGCCGTCCTGCGTGATGAAAAAGCCCGTGCCGCTCGCGGCGGTCTGCACGGTCTGGCCGAAGTAGTTCGTGGTGGCGGAGACGTTGATCGAAACGACGCTGTTGACGTTAGAGGCGTAGACCTCCGACATCGACATCTGCGTCTTGCCGTCGACCTTGACGGTCTGCACCTGCGCGACCTCGCGGTCGCTGACCTGAACGCTCGTCTTGTTGACCTTGGTCGCAACGCCGCTCACGCCTGCGCCAATGAAGCCGCCGACGAGCGCGCACACCAGCGCCAGCGCCACGATCTTGCCGGAAAGACCGCTGCCGCCCTTCTTCTTCGGGCTGCCGCCGGGATTCTTATCCCACGGGTCTTCGGCGTAGTTCTTCGTGTCGATCGGGGCGTTGGGGTTCTGCTCGTCGCCCTTGCGATAGCTGTAGTGATACAGGTTGTTTTCGTCTTCGTACATGATGATGACCTCCTATGGACTGAGACCCTTGCTTGCAGCCTCTTTGCTTTCGATGGTGCTATCATAGGGCATATTTATGTATATTTCTTGAACGCTATTTGACGATTTCTTAAATTCCCGATGACTTTTTTAAGAATCTGTGATAATCGCGTGATTCCCCTTGCGCTTTCCTTTCCGTCATAATAAAATGAAACGCGACTTGAGAAAAAGGAGGCGGCGCACATGCTTCGCATCGACAATCTGAAGCTCCCCGTGGGGGTAAAGGAAGACAAGCTGCGCGCGGCCTGCGCGCATGCGCTGCGCGTGAGCGGGGAGGCGCTTGTTTCCGTTCATCTCCTGCGCCGCTCCATCGACGCGCGCGAGGGCGTGAAGCTCGTCTGCTCCTGCGCGGTCGAGGTCAAAAACGAATCCGGCGTTTTACGGCGCTGCAAGAATAAGAATGTGCAGCCCTACGCGCCGAAGAAATATACGCCGCCCGCGCCTGTTTCAGCGCCGGAGGTCTCCCCTGTCGTTATCGGCGCGGGGCCCGCGGGCCTTTTCTGCGCGCTGCTGCTGGCCCGCTGCGGCGCAAGACCTATCTTATTAGAGCGCGGGCGCGCGGTCGAGCAGCGAAAGCGCGACGTCGAGCACTTCTGGCGCACGGGCGAGCTTGATCTGACCTCGAACGTGCAATTTGGCGAAGGCGGCGCGGGCGCATTTTCCGACGGCAAGCTCAACACCGGCACAAAGGACCTGCGCCACGGCTATATTTTAGAGGAGTTCGTCCGTTTCGGCGCGAGCGAGGATATTTTAGTCGACGCCAAGCCCCATGTCGGCACTGACAAATTATATGTGGTGCTGCAAAATCTCCGCCGCGAGATCATCGACCGCGGCGGCGAAGTTCGGTTTTCCCACAAGGTTGTGGATATCGAGCAGAACAGCGGCAGCGTCACGGCGCTGCGCGTGAGCGCCCCCGAGGGGGAGTACACGCTGCCCACAAAGCACGTCGTGCTCGCGCCCGGCCACAGCGCGCGCGATACGTTCGAAATGCTGCAAAAGCGCGGCGTGCCGATGGAGCCCAAGCCCTTTGCCGTCGGCGTGCGCATCGAGCACCGCCAGCGCGACATGGACTTAGCGCAATATAAGGAGGCGGCGGGCCGCTACGGCCTCCCACCCACGTCGTACAGGCTCTCCTGCCACACGGAAAAGGGGCGCGGCGTGTTCTCGTTCTGCGTTTGCCCCGGCGGCGAGGTCGTCGCCGCCGCGTCGGAGGAAAAGCGCGTCGTGACAAACGGCATGAGCGAATTTGCGCGCGACGGCGAGAACATCAACGGCGGACTTTTGGTCTCCGTTACGCCGGAGGATTTCCCGTCCGGCGATACCCTCGCGGGCGTCCAGTTCCAGTGCGAGCTGGAGGACGCGGCCTATCGCCTTGGCGGTGGAAATTACGCCGCCCCCGCCCAGCGGGTCGAAGATTTTCTCAAGCATCGCCCGTCAACGGGAGCGGGAAAGGTCGTGCCGACCTATCTTCCCTCCGTCCGCTGGTGCGACCTGCACGACTGTCTCCCGCCCTTTGTGTGCGAGGCGCTCGAGGAGGGCCTTCCGATGCTGGGGCGGAAATTAAGGGGCTTCGATGCGCCCGACGCCGTTTTGACGGCGGTGGAGACGCGCTCTTCGTCGCCTGTGCGCATCGTGCGCGACAACTTGAGTTTTCAATCCGCCCTGCGCGGTCTATATCCCTGCGGCGAGGGCGCGGGCTACGCCGGCGGCATCATGAGTGCCGCGGCCGACGGCCTGCGCGTCGCAGAAATGATTTTGGAGGAATTGAACCATGAATGAAAAAATCGGCGTCATCATCGACTTCCTGACTCCGGCATACGAAAAGACGCTGCGCGACACCGCCGCACGCTGCGGCTACGACATCGTCTTCTTCCCCTCGTCCAAGGCGGCGGAGGGCAATGTGGACGACTGCACGATCCTCTACGGCCATCCGTCCCAGCGCGTTATCGCGGGCGCACGCAATCTCAAGTGGTACGCGAGCTGCTGGGCGGGCGTGGACCGCTTCTGCCGCGACGACCTGTATCAGAATCCCGACTGCCTGCTGACGAACGCCTCGGGCGCTTACGGCACGACGATCGCCGAGCATTCCGTCATGGTCTCGCTGATGCTGCTGCGCCGCCAGATGGAATACACCGAGATCATCCGCGAGGGCGGCTGGCGCGTGCTCCCGGGCGGCATCCACTCGCTCCACGGCGCGCGCGTCACGTGCCTCGGCACGGGCGACATCGGCACGGAATTTGCCCGCCGTGTGCGCGCGTTCCATCCCGCGAGCCTGACCGGCGTCAGCCGCAGCGGCCGCGCGAACGCGGACTTTGACGCCGTTCATCCCGTCACGGAGCTCGATCAGCTCCTGCCCGAGACTGACCTTCTCTTCATGTCTCTCCCCTCGGTGAGCGACACGGTGAACATTCTGAACGCAGACCGCATGGCGTTGCTCCCGAAAGGCGCTTACGTCGTCAACGTTGGCCGCGGCACGGCCATTGATCAGGACGCGCTGATCAAAGCGCTGGATTCCGACCACCTCGCCGGTGCGGCGCTCGATGTCGTCGTGCCCGAACCGCTGCCTGCGGATCATCCGCTGCGCAAGGCCAAGAACCTCCTGCTCACGCCGCACGTCGCGGGCAACATGACGCTCGGCTACACCTGCGAGCGCAACGTGCAGCTCTTCTGCGAAAATCTGGAAAATTACGCCGCGGGCCGCCCGATGCATCACCTCGTCGACCGCAGAAAGGGCTATTAAACCGCGTCGCGTTCCGCCGCTTTTCCGGTGGGCGCAGCACATAAAAAGGCAGCAATATGAAAAATTCCCGCATCAAAAACGGTATCATGCGCATTGTGCAGGGTATCATCATCGGCGCGGGCGCGATTTTGCCGGGCATCTCCGGCGGCGTGCTCGCAGTCGTATTCGGCATCTACCGCCCCGCGATGGAGCTGCTCACGCACCCCAGGCGCGCGCTTCAACGCTACTGGCGGATGCTGCTCGCCGTCGGCATCGGCTGGGCGATCGGCTTTTTGGGCGGCGGCAGCGTGATCCTTGCGCTGTTTCACCAGTCGGAAACCGTCGCCACGTGCCTCTTCATCGGGCTCATCCTCGGCACGCTGCCCGACCTCTGGCACGAGGCGGGTACGCAGGGGCGCGGCAACGGCTCGTACATCTCGCTGATCGTCAGCTTCCTCGCCCTGTTCGGCGCGCTGATGGCCGTCAAGTTCAGTTCATTTGCCGAGATGCCCGCAAACTTCTGGGGCTTTCTCTTCTGCGGCGTGCTGTGGGGCTTCAGCTTCATCATCCCGGGGATGACGTCGTCGTCCATCCTGATGGCGGTCGGCCTTCTCACGCCGCTGATCGACGGCATTGCCCAGCTTGATTTCACCGTGCTCGTCCCCTGGGGGCTTGGCATGGTCGGCGTGATGGCGCTGTTTGCCCGCATCGTGAGCAGGCTTTTCGACACGCACTACTCCATCGCTTATCACGCCGTCATCGGCATCGTGCTTGCCTCCACGATCATCATCATTCCGACGGACTTTGCCTCGACAGCGGAGATGGTCTGGGGCATCGCGTGCGCCATCCTCGGCGCGGTGCTCGCGTATTTTGGCAGCAAGCTCCAGCCGCAGGAGGACGCGGAGATTGAGGCGAAATAAAAGCAGATACAAAAAGCTGACGGTCAAAAGATCGTCAGCTTTTTACGGTATCATCATTTGTGAGCGCTTCGCTTTTGCGCTTGCGCTTGTAGTGGTACATCATCTGGTCGGCGCGTTTGATCGCATCCTCTACGCTGCCGAGCACCGGATTGAAGCACGCATAGCCGACCGACACGTGCGGCAGGTGCTCGTTTTTCACTCGCCGTGCCGTCAGCTCGCGCAGAAATTCCGAAAGATACTTTTCCGCCGCCGTGTCGGAGATTTGCGCGATGACGCAGAATTCGTCGCCGCCGATGCGGTAGCAGTAGCTGACCTTGGAGAACACGGCGTAGATCGTGCTGCCGACCTCGGCAAGCACCGCATCGCCCACGCCATGGCCAAAGGTGTCGTTGACGGACTTGAACTCGTCCACGTCGAAATAGTAGATGACTGCGTGCCCGCGCAACGAGGCGAGACGGCTCTCATAGCTGCGGCGGTTCAGAAGATGGGTCAGCGTGTCTATTTTCTGCGTGAGCTCGGAATACAGGATGTAAACCATCAGAACATCGACCGCTGAGCACGCCCGCATGATGCGCACTCCGGCACCGTACTGGAGGAACAGCCCACAGAAGAAAAAACCGGCAGGACGATAACGAGCGCCCGATACAGGCCATAATGGTGCGAACTCTCGCTCAGCAGCTGACCAATGAACAGCAGAACGCCGCTGGCATAGGCCAGCACGTAGACCCAGTAAAACGTTTCGTGATGATAAACGTTTTGTGCGTCGACCGAGAAGATGAAGCCGAAGAAAGCCGACAGCACCTCGAGCCCCGCATGGACGCCGATGAGGGTATATTATGCTTGAGCGGCGTCATCAGGTCGCTGCAAAGCACAGTGATGATCGGCGCTGTGGATAACTCGATGGTCTTAACGAGGATGTGCAGCGTCCGCAGCGACGGGTCGGCTCCGTCCATCCAAACGCCGAATCATTCCGATACCATGCATGCGATCGCCAGTACGGAGATCGTGTAAACCATCTGCTTTTTGTCATGCTCCATCAGATCATTGCCGCTCACGAGCATGTCCATGATAATCATAATAAAGACCGAAAGGAAGATGATAGCCGAGTAGAAATCCGACATGGCGCGAACCTTCCGTTCTGATAGTTATATTCTTACGATATCACAGTTGAGAAAGACTGCAACTAAAACTAAAAAACGTCGAATCCTGTCGTTTTCCCAAAATTCACACAGAATCTGCCAACAATTCGCTGTACTGCGCAAGGCTCTGCGTGGCGAGTTGCTGCATCGTCGACCAGTCCGCCGCGCCCGCACTTCCCTGCACCGCCACGGTGCGAAAACCCGCGTCCTTCGCGTTTTGGATCGCCGCAAGCGAGCCGGAAAAGACGATCGTATCGTCCTTTTGCGAGTGCAGGCGCTTCATCGCGCGCTCGAACATCGTGCCGCTGTCCGCCTTGCAGAGCGCGACGGATTCTGTCAGCACGAAGCGGAAATACGAGTTAAGCCCCGCCTTTTCGAGCGCTTTTTGCGCGTCCTCCGCGCTGAGCGCCGTCACCGCGCCGAGCCACACGCCCTCCATCTTAAAAAGTGAAAGCGCCTTGTCGAGTCCCTCGCGCGCCGCGCCGTCGGGGGTGAAGAGGGTATCGCCCAGTGTAAAGATTGCGCTTTGCAGCCGCATATTCGGTTCCTCCTGCGTTTGAATGATGATTGCCTCTTATTATAATGCGACCCGCCGTCATTTGCAATCGCGGCGAAGAAGAATATCCTATGCAGCACGGTTCTGTATAAATTTGCGAATATATTCACAAAGGGATCTGAAAGACGGGAGCTTGACGCGCTGCTTTGTGAAAAATGATGAACAAAAATACAGATTCAACGCTGAAATTTGGCATGATTGGGTATGAATATTCTCTTGACTATGTATTTTTATTGAGTTACACTAAACCCATCAACTTTCCGCCGCTGTGTGTGGCGGCATAAGACCACTCTGGAGGATGAAAACCATGAAACATTATCCAAACTCTGTCAGCAAAGCGCTCGCGCTGCTGATGGCCCTGGTAATGACGCTCTCGCTCGCGGTCACGTCCGCGTTTGCCGTCAGCTACCAGGACATGAACCCCAAGGACGATGCGCTGCTGGGAACGAAATTCCCGGTCGACGCGACCATCACCCTTGTTACCGATGAAAACGGCAAGGACGTGTCCCTCTCCATCCCCGTGTCCGGCATGACGAAGGATGCGCTCGCCGCGGCCGTCAGCGCCGGTACCGTTTCGCTCTCGCTCGAGCGCGACGATTCCCGCCCCTACGTCAACGAGGCGCTGTTCCCCTACGCTTACGCGGGCGGCTCTCTGAATGACTGGCTGACCGAGGGCGACGAGCACCAGTTCACGGACATCAAGCTCTCCGCAAGCGAGAAAAACGGCAAGACCGTCCTCGACGTGAGCTTCCACGTGAATAACTACTTCTACTCCACCAACCGCAGAACCGGCGTGACCAGCGTCGACTACAGCGTGCCCCATGTGAACGGCGGCTACTACATCGACCTGTGCGGCTACTTTGATCTCGTCGCCAAAAACAGCGGCAAGGATCTCGGCTCCGCGAGCGTCAAAGTTGCGCCGTATGAAAACTTCAACACCATGTGGGAGATCTACAAGGCGCTCGATACGATCGCGGCAAACGGCACGAAAAACGGTCTCTACGTGGAAGAATTCTCCATGGGCCAGTCCACCGCGGGCCGTGATATGCCCTATCTCATCGTGGCCGACTCCAAGGCGAGCGTGAGCAAGTGGCTCGCCCTGACCGAGCAGGCCGAGACCGATCCCGATGCCGTGCTCGCCCAGATCAAGTCCGGCGCGCTCGACGATATCCGCGTGCCCGTGATGTATTCCAACATCCACTCCAACGAGGTCGCCGCCACCGACGGCGTGCTCGACTTCGCCAAGATGATCACGAGCGAAAAGACCATCGACTACAAGACGCTCACGGGCTTCACCGCCGCGGGCGAAAAAGAGCTCAAGGCCGAGATGGGCCCTGTCGGAGCGGAGGGCAGCGTTGCCATCCCCGACCTCGTTAAGGACAAGGCCAGCTATTTGGGCTATCTGACGGCCGACAACAACGGCAAGTCCGGCAAGGTCGACCTTGAGAAATACTACACCGTCGAGGACAACAGCATCAGCGTCAAGGACGAGCTTTTGTCCGACGTGTTCTTCATCCTCGTCCCCGAGGAGAATGTCGACGGACGTACTTACCTGACGAGACATTCCACCAATGGCTATGACCTCAACCGCGACAACTCCTTCCAGACCACGAGCGAGACGGCCAACATGCAGCAGCTCATCGGCACGTTCAACCCCATGTCGCTTGCCGAGTTCCACGGCCGTGTGCAGGCCTTCCAGTGCGAGCCCTGCGATCCCCCGCACGAGCCGAACTTCGAGTACGACCTGCTCGCCGAGCACCTCATCACCGGCGGCGAGGCGCTGGGCATCGCGGCGGTCGCCAACAACGATGGCTACAACAGCTATGTGATCCCTCAGCGCGATTACCTGAGCTACACCGGCAGCGGCACCGAGACCTACTGGGAAGACCCGTGGGACGATATGTCCACGAGCTACACCCCCCAGTTCGCCATGCTCCAGGGCACCGTTGCCTACACCGTTGAGCTGCCCGCCTACAACGATGATACCGCTCAGGCAGCGCAGTACGGCATCCTCGGCAACGCCGCCTATGTTGCCGCGGAGAAGCTTTCCTATCTCGAATCCCAGGTCACCATCTTCCAGCGCGGCGTGAAGAACTTTAACTCCGATGCCTTTGAGCTGGTCGGCCAGTGGCTGTGCGACCAGAACGACGTCGAGGGCGCGGAGATGGACGTCTTCCGCCCCGAGTACAACGGCACGGGCCAGAACGGCAATTTCTATCCCGAGTGCTACATCATCCCGCTCGACGGCGAGAACCAGAAAAACCTCCAGGCCGCCTCCGACATGATGGAGTGGCTCACGAGAAACGACGTCAAGGTCAACGTGACTGAAAAGGAATTCACCTATGACGGCGTTACCTACCCCGCCGGTACGATGATCGTCTCGATGTATCAGGCCAAGCGTTCTGTCGCCAACGGCGCGCTGTATGACGGCACGCTCATCAACGGCTGGACGATCCTCTACTCCGAGGGTATCACCTCCTTCAATGAAACGCGCGGCTTCGACATGGTCACCGTGGCCGAGCCCGCCGCCTACAAGAGCATCTCCGCCGTCTGCGGCGACGCGATGGATCACGACGACGCGCTCGCTTACACCAAGGCGCTGACCTCCTACTTCACAGGTGACAAGAACAAAGACGTCATCCTCTCCAATGCCTCTGAAGACTCCACCGCCGCCGTCAACGAACTTCTCAAGGCCGGCAAGACCGTCGGCATGGTCACGAGCGGCGACCACATGGGCGATTTCATCTGCTCCTACGCCGACTATCAGACCGTCGCGGGCAAGTATCTGCTCTCTGCCGCGGGCGTCGACAAGACGAGCGTGAAGGCGAAGATCATCACCAAGTCCCCGACCGTCTACGTCCCCGGCACGCCTGCTGAAAGCGAGAAGGGATTTGTCTACACGCCGCAGATCAGCCAGAGCGCCGGCTGGAACTATGATACCGCCGCGATGAACCTCATGGGCTTCACCACGACCTCCGACGTGACCAAGGCGGACGCCGCCGCAGGTGCGACGAAGCTCGACGCCGCCGCAAAGACCGCCGTGAAAAACGGCCTGCCATACATCGGGTACAGCTATTCCGCAGCGTCCTCCGCCTCCGACCTCATCGCCGGCGTGGAATACACCGAGCTGGACGGCGCGATGGACTGCCTGACCCCCGTTGTCTATCCCAACAAGACCCTTGTGAACGCGAGCTACATTGCTGACGGCGACGATATCCTCTACGCCTACGGCCTCGGATACTTCTCCAAGGTCCCCGCCTCCGCGACGGTCCTCGTCAAGAGCGATAAGACCAAGACGCCCACCGAGGGCTTCATCCCCACGAACACTGCCGAGCGCGCCGCGGGCTTCAAGGCCTACCTAAACGGCGGCGTGCAGGGCTTTGCCTACAAGGAAAACGGCATGAACGTTGTCCTCTTTGCAAACTCCCTGACCAACAAGGTCCACCAGAGAGACGAATATGCCTACCTCAGCAACTTCCTCTTCTCCTCCGTCCTGAGCGACAAGAACTACGACGGCTCGGCTTCCCTGCCCTTCACCGACGTTGCGGACGACGCCTACTATGCCGACGCCGTCCAGTGGGCCGTTGCGAAGAACATCACCTCCGGCGCGACCGCCACGACCTTTGCGCCGAACGCGGGCTGCACGCGCGGCCAGATGGTCACCTTCCTGTGGAGAGCCAACGGCAGCCCCGAGCCGAAGTCCACGGCCACGTCCTTCGCCGACGTGAAGAGCGGCGCGTATTACGAAAAGGCCGTTGCGTGGGCGGTGGAAAACAACGTGACCACCGGCACGAGCAGTACGACCTTCTCCCCGGATGCTTCCGTCACGCGCGCACAGGCCGTCACCTTCCAGTGGAGAGCGGCCGGCGCACCGGCGGCTGAGGGCACGAACGCCTTTGCCGATGTGAGCGCGAGCGCCTTCTACGCCCCCGCCGTGCAGTGGGCCGTCAACGCGGGCGTGACCACCGGCACGAGCGACACCACCTTCTCCCCGAACAGCAACTGCCTGCGTGCGCAGATCGTTTCCTTCCTCTACCGCGCCGCCAAGTAAGCGGCCACACAAAAAATACGCTGCGGAGCAATCCGCAGCGTATTTTTTGTTCCGCAGCTTCCACAGGGCGATCAGTTCCTGTGGAAAAGGAGCGAAAATTTTCCGTCCCGCCCGTTGACATAGGGGACATCGCAGACTATAATACTTCAAAAATGAACAGTACAAAAAAGAAAGAAGGAAGGGCATGAACCGAAGCGTATCGATCTTCCGAAAGATCGCTCTGGCCTACAGCGAAGTGTGCAAGCCGCTCTGCAAGGAGCTGGGCCTGCCGCAGACGGCCTTCGACATCCTGATGTTCCTGGGGAACAACCCGGACTATAAAACGGCCAGCGAGATCGTGGAGATCCGCCGCCTCAAGGCAAATCTCGTGTCGGTCAATGTGGAAAAGCTCGTGCAGGAGGGTTATCTCACGCGCTGCGCGGTGGCAGGCGACCGGCGGAAGACGGAACTTCTCTGCACCGAAAAGGCAGCGCCCATCCTCGCGCGCGGGCGGCAGCTCCAGAAGGATTTTTCCGAGAGCCTCTTTGCAGGCATGGACGAAGCGCGGCGGGAAGCCTTCGCCGCGGCGCTCGCGGAGATCGAAAGCAATCTTGATGCAATTCTGGAAGCAAACGAACCATGAGTATCCTGACAACCGTTCTGGTCACATTTTTTGCAGGCATGGGCGCGGGGCTCGGCACCGGCTTTGCCGGGATGAGCGCCGCCGCAGTCATCAGCCCCATGCTGATCACCTTTCTGGGCGTTGAGCCCTACATGGCCGTGGGCATCGCGCTCTCGTCCGATGTGCTCGCGAGCGCCGTCTCGGCCTACACCTACCACAAAAACAAGAATCTCGACATCAAAAACGGCCTCATCATGATGGCGAGCGTGCTGCTCTTCACCGTCATCGGCAGCTACGCGGCAAGCCTCGTCCCCTCGGCGACGATGGGCGGCTTCTCCGTCTTCATGACGTTCCTGCTGGGCGTCAAATTCATCCTGCGCCCCGTGATGACCACGAAGGAAACGATGGCGCAGGTGGACGCGAAAAAGCGCGCGGTGCAGTCGCTCGCCTGCGGCGCGATGATCGGCATGATCTGCGGCTTCATCGGCGCGGGCGGCGGCATGATGATGCTGCTCATCCTCACGAGCGTCATGGGCTACGAGCTGAAAACAGCCGTCGGCACGAGCGTTTTCATCATGACCTTCACCGCCCTGACCGGCGCCGTTTCCCACTTTGCCATCGGGGGATTGCCGGATACGCTCACATGGGTGCTGTGCGTCGTTTTCACGCTCATCTGGGCGCGTATCGCCGCAGTCTTTGCCAACCGTGCGCAGCCCAAGACCCTCAACCGCGCCACGGGCGTGGTGCTCGTGGTGCTGGGCATTGCCGTGATGGGCTTTCAGCTGCTTGCGTGAAAATGCGCCCCTTTGACGGGCACTTCGATTTTCTTCGCCATCACAAGACTTCCTGCGTCCCTTCGTTTCCGATAGGAAGGCAGGAGGTCTTTCCTTTTGCCGAAAACAAGAAAAAACCCTTGAAATCATTGAGATTTCAAGGGTTTTGGTGGAGACTGCTGGACTCGAACCAGTGACCTCCTGCGTGTGAAGCAGGCGCTCTAACCAGCTGAGCTAAGCCTCCTCAAAACCCTTGTGAAAACTGACTTTTTGGATTTGTTCGCCTGATTTTCAAGAAACCAGACCGCCTGATTTTTCCGAGAGTGATGTTGTGGATTTTTTAAAAAAAGTGCAGGTGCACAAGACAGAAATTGAAAAAATTTCATGTTTACCCCTTGCATCTTTTTTGATTATGAAGTACTGTGTGCATACAGGCTACTTAGAAGCGACCGTCCGCGAACGCTTTTTAAGTAGTTTGAATAATAAATAAGGAGGACGCTTATGAAGAAAAATTAGAAGCGTCAATTACTTGCCTCTATAGAGGTACGAAGAATAATTACGAGCCGTTTTACAGATGGTGAGCCATTTGCTTCGTTTAATGCCCTGTGCAGAGAACTTGGATTTGAACCGTGTAAGGGAAAGCGGCGCAAAGAGCTTGAGAAAGAAATGCGATGCTTCTTTGAATGGGAAAAGACAGGTACGGCAAATGAGATTCGTGTTACAGCATTGTATTTTGACGCACCAAAAGAAAGCCGTGACCGGAGAACAGGAGTACACACAACACCGCTGAATGACCTGATGCAGCGAGCATTACTCCAACACATTGAAACGGGAACGTATACAAAGAGTGGGATATTGAAAAGACTTGGCATTCTTTATACAGAGACCGGCAATGAGGGCATAGAGTTTTCAGAATTCCTTGATGCGTACAGGGGTAAGATTTTTAAGCTTCTGAACAGTAGCTTCATCCAGCTTGAGAAGAAGCAACAGGCAACGTGGACAAAGACGTATTTGAGAAGCGATACTTGGGAAGTAGTGTCTGCTGAGGTAGTATCAAATTATTTGCAAATCAAGTCAGATGTGCTCGTGTTACTGAATGAACCTAACGAAGCGATGGTGTTTCGCCATAAGAGATGGAAACAGTATGCCGAACAGGTGGATGAAGCAATGTATGACCGATACGGGTATTCTGTTTGTGAGAAGCAAGTTGTAGAGATACAAAGTGTGCCAGAGGATTTGGAGCCAGTCAATGCAAGAGAGCTGCTGTCAGCAATCCTCGAAGATATGGTAAGAAATGTGGATGTTGGATTCAGAGGCTTTGGAGAAAATCGCAGACTGGTACGTTGCAGAAGAGAAGCAGAACACTTGAAAAAACTTCTGTTGCCAGAGTCCTAACCAGAAGAAGTGTCACTGTTACTCTCCCCTTATTAAGCATACTTATATCTTTGACCGAGTAAAAGTGACACCTTGTTTTGCTACCAGATGGAACCCGTGCTATCTGAGTGAACCGTTATAGAAAAGACCTTTGATTTTATGTGGGGGGAGATTTTGCTGACCAACTGCCAACGTTTTTCGGCAAGCCTCAAAACTTATGGCACCTGCGCCCAAAATCTCCCCCCACACCCCCTGCAAAAGGGCGCACAATTTTCATATTAAGGACAGAGCATATTATACGATTTGAATTGTATTTTTCAAGTCCTGTGAAATGTCGGAAAGAGATTTTTCGTAGAGAGAACCAGTTTGATATAGAGATAGAGAAAGCCTCGCAGTGATGGATAGTTTTTAGAAATCATTACTGCGGGGCTTTTAGTGTAATAAGAGGTCATGCAGCGTTACCAAGACTTCACTTAACGGACACAAATCGAAGCGATATCCTCATAATGAACTACTTCGTAGTCTTTGTGATAATTGCTACGGAGATGAATTTCCTGAAGTCGTTCATTCCATGTTACATAACCACAGAATTTTTCAGTACCATCTTTAAGATAAATAATAGTCGTAGGATATTCCCTCGCCACCTTTCTCCAAAAATATTTTTGCTGTTCACAGAAATGCTTATAATCACATTTCTCATCCCTTCGACGGTATTCTTCATAATACTTTTTAGCCATAGCTAAAGAGTCGATAGATTTACCATCTTTGAATTTCCTTGAAGGTAGAACTGATTCATCATCCATTTTAGCAATTCCAATGAATGTGAGAATTGTAATAGGAATTACAATAAACCAAAACAAAGGAACTCCTGCAAACAGACGAATCAGAATTGCAATGGGAAGACCAATTGCGAAGTAAGCCAAAGTATCACAACCTTTCTATTTTTTCAGCAAATCACAAATGGTGTGCCTGTCAGTGTTTCATACTGCGCCCAAGGATAAGTAAAATAGCAATAGCAACTTCAATACACAGAAGGTATCCCTCAAGCGTCACATCTCTCACCCCTTTCGTGGACAATAAATATATGTCTAAAATACATATTTAACATAAATTATACTACTATTTTGAAAAACTGACAATAAAAAACTCACCGGAAATTGGACCGGTGAGAAATTGAATATTGATATTCACTTTTTCTTGTGTAGCCGATTGATTATCCCAATGAGCATAAGGAGGTCTTCATCATCAAGCTCACGCATTCCTGAAAGTGCTTTTTGTACCAGCTCGGGATTCTTTTCCCCGTCATCAAAGAACTGCGAGGGCGTAATATCAAAATAATCACAGATGGCAAAAAACTCTTTGAACGGCGGGAGGGACTTCCCAGAAGAAATATTGTAAACGTAGCCTCGACTATGCCCAAGGTCATAGCTCATTTGATACTCAGAGACATTCTTTCTTAACCGTAACTGCGTAATGCGTTCTCTGACAAATTCTTCGTTCATAACATCACCTCGATGCTATGATAGCTTATGTAAATTTGTTAATAGACGCACAACTGTTGTTGTAACTACTTGAAAAAGCAAATAATTTATGTTATTATGAGCGTAAATCAATATAGATACTATGTCAGAATTGAAAGTAAAAAGAAGAGAACGTCGCTACAATGACAAAAGAAGAACTATTGAATTTTTTGGCTGATTTAGTTGCAAATAAAGAGCGAGAAGCAAATGAGGTGGAAGCGCGGGGTGAAAGCCAAGGGCTACTAATATGCCCAGACTGTCATGGAATTGTTAGTCAACGGGCGCAAGTATGTCCACATTGCGGTTGTCCAATCGAGCTGATTGCAATAGCAAACAGAAAGCAAGAAAAGAAAGAAAATGCGCTTAGCCAAAAGGCAACGACTACCGAAGCTCCTAAGATTGAAGCTCAACAGGATTGTTCGGTTACTCCGAAGGGGCAAAAACCAGATACAAAAAAGCAGGTTTTCACACTGCCTGAAATGGAAAGAGCGAAAAATATCAACAGTCTCTTAGGGGCATGTGTCCGAAACTATGATGACGGGCACGAAGGTGTGATAGAAAGCATCGGCGACAACGGTTGGGTTCATGTGCGTGGCGAAAAGTACTTTAACGGTGTATCAATCTATAAATTTTTAGGACATTTCAAATTCTTAAATCCACAGGATAAAGTTATCTTCAAGAGTATTTGGGGGCAAGAAATTGAAAATTATAAAGCAAGAGAAGCGAAAGCTTATGCGGAGGCAGCGAAATTAAGGGAATCTAAGAATAAGAATCTCGACTATAATGAACCGTATTACTATGATGAAGAAGAATCCGACAGTGGCCCGGATGACATAGCAGATACCTATTGGGAATATCATAGATATGACTAATCAATATTAAGGCTTCTTTCGGCACTTGATTTATACCAATTTTGATAGTCCTGCAACTTTTTATGTTGTTATTTTAACAAACCATCTATAGGAGGGTTGAAAAGGATGGATGACAATACTCTGCTTTTAAGTGAGATTTTGCAAGAGCTTCGCACGTTGAATCATAACATAACGATTATTTATGGTAATGCAAGTCATGATATTCAGGACATAAATGCCAACTTGGGTAGCATAGATAGTAGGTTAAGCTCAATTGATGGCAATGTATTTAGCATTGAATTATCTGTTACATGATTTTTAATGTATTTCTGAGAGGGAGAGCAGGGTGCTCTCCCTCTTGTCTATATTGCAGTTATACCTCCAACATCAAATGTCCTTCAATGGCTTTCTCAAGCTCCTGTTGTTGAATGCCGATGTACCTTTGTGTGACTGCGGCGGAACTGTGCTGTAAGAGCTGCTGGACGAGGACGATATTGTAGCCGTTGTCATTGTAAATCTCTGTTGCGTAGAACTTTCGGAAGCTGTGCGTGCTGATATCCTCGCTGTACCCCAAGTAGGAGCATACGCTTTGTAGCCTCTTCTGCACAGCTCGCTCGGTGATTGGAAATATCCTTGCTTCGGGAGCTATATTGTGGTCGAGGCAATAGCAGCGGATGAACTGATAAAGGGCAAGGGGCACGGTAAAGGTTCGGGCTTTCTTTGTCTTCTGTTCCACAATGGACAGACGATATCTGTCTCCATCATGTACGATATCAGCAAGGCGCAGTTTGACGATATCGGAAATGCGCAGTCCAAGGTTGGCTTCGAGTATCAAGGCGGTTGCGATGCGCTCATTTGGCCTGCATCCGGAAAAGCCCTGCTTCATGGTAGCGATGATTGTCTTGTACTGCTCAGCGGTTAGTGCGATGGTTTTCTTGTTCATGGGATGCCTCCTGATAGGTGAAAATGGTGCTTGAATACGAACTTTGGTGCTGCGGAATACGAACAGATAGGGCGAAACTCAAGAAATGCCTGTGAGCACTGGATTTTACAGTTCGTTTTCTTTAGATTTTACGAACAGTAGCAAAAGTAGGGTGTGATGCCGTATCTGCTCGCCGTATAAATAAATAACTATCAATTTCCCTCTCAGAATCGTTCGCAGAGGCTTCGGGGTATAAGGATAGCCCCCCTGCCTTGCGTCGCTTAGAGCAAGGAAATCTATAATAATTTCTTATTGAATCTCAAGATGCAAGAATCATCGGCTCTTTACAATCCAAGCAAGCGATGTGAACGCTCTTGGTAGCTCGAACACTGTTCCCGCAGCAGGGGCAGATGTACTTGCGGCTGTTGCTTGTCTTCGGTGGGAGTGGCGGGGTGTTGCTGTGTGTTCCTGTTCCTGTAACCGATACGCCGTAGAACTCATTGCGGGTGATGAGGATATCGCTCAAATCGTTTTCGAGCACAAAGGTCAGCAGCTCGTCGTTTGGCTCAGTGATGGTCCAGCCGTATTTTTCGTGATGGCTTACCGTCAGGCCATGACTCTCGGCAATCTCCTTGAAGCGTTTGTTGTGGTAGGTATTGCCTCGGCTTGTGTCCTTGATGCCGTTGACATGGCAGTAGTAATGCACCATCTCGTGGAGCAGCGTTGCACAGACGTTTTCGATAGGTCTTGCAAGCGTACCGGCTCCGATGTTGATTTCATTGCTGCTGCCGGTGACGGATACCCACGTGTCGTCTCGCATCGAGAAGTGCCCATACGCTCGTGGGGTGGATTGAATAGTGATGGTCGGTCTTGATAGTTCATTTTCAAAAAAGCGTTGGTTGAGCAGGTCGAACAGCTTGTTGAGGTATCCTGCAACACGATTATAAGACGTTAGCTGTTTCACGGTAATTTCCTCCTTGAAAGTCAGGAGCGAATACAGTATAATCACTGTACCCGCTCCTTTGGTGTGTGGTATGAAGCTCTTTGTCTGTGGCTTGGTAGGCAGTCAGACAAGGGGCTTTTTTCATGCGCTGATGGAGAAGCGGCGGGATGCGACCTGTTTCGTAAAAGCCTTGTAGAGGTCATCGTGCACACGCTTAAAGGCGGCAGAGTCAAAGCGGGTGGAAAGTACAGAGGTCCAGCGTATGATGTAGCTGCCAGCTTGTAACTCTTCTACACCTCGTTCCTCCATTTCTGCCTTGATGCTGCTGCGGATAGCATCTGCCTCAGTCTTGGCCTCTTCCATCATGGCTTCCCATTCATTGAGGGCTTCGATTTTGGCGATGAGTTCATTTCTTGACATAGGGATACTTCCTTTCTTCAATGTAGGTTGGTGATAGGTCTGTAGTTGGCACAGTGATTAGATGCAGCCAATGAGAATGAAGAGGACGAACAAGACCTCCATGCAGAGCGCAATGCCTTCTCCGGTCATCTGAGACACCTCCTTTCGCTTGAAAATGCAGGTTCAATTTTTCTTGCTGTCGTTGTCATCTTCGTGCGCGGTTGTGATGCAGAGCAGGACAGTGACAATGAGCGGGATAATGATGAAAATTGCCCACGCGAGGAACGAGGCCCAATTATCCAGCGGGCCAGCCTGCAAAAACGGGAACACGAAGAGCACGAAGAAAATGAAGAACGCCATGGGGATACCTCCTTTCTTGGCGAAAAATAGAAAAGAGCCAGCCTGTAAAGACTGACCCTAAAAAACAAGTGTCACTGTTATCGCGCCCTCAATACTATTAAAAAAGTATGGAGCGAGAAAAAGTGACACCTGAATTTACATTTTGGTATAGAAAAACCTTTTGACTCTGATAGTGAGGTGTTGGTCGTCGGTCGAGAAAGATGACCATCATTACTTCTTATGAGCAGGCATTGTGAGCTTTTTTGAGACAGAAGAATTCATTTGCTCCAATGGCGAAATATTATCAAAGCCCTTGAGGATGTCTGCATTGAAAATGGCACAGTAGTGTTTAGTCATTTCCAGAGTAGAATGCCCCAAGAGCTTTTGCAGAGTGAATGCGTTTCCTCCACAGTCTATCAAATACTTTCTTGCAAAGGTATGACGGAACTTGTGAAGAGAAGTGCTTTGAACACCATGACTTCGATTATAACGAGCGATTGACAGGCGAAGTGCGTTTTCAGTGAGCTGTTCTCCATGCTCAGTGCAGAAAAGATAGTCAGATGCCTCACCACCCCTGATTCGCATATATTGACGAAGATTTTGAGACAGTGTAGAACAGAGCGGAATTACCTGTATCTTGCCTGTTTTGGTGTGTCGAAAAGTGACCTGTCGGCTTTCGAGGTCTATATCCCGATTCTGGATATTTCTGATTGTTGATGCGCGACAGCCACTATTCAAGAGGAACTGAACGATGACCCAACTTCGATATTCTACGAAAGAACAAGATGCAGAGGGCCTTTTTAGAAGTAATGAAAGCTCACTATCACTGTAAGTTTCCTTTACGGTTTCCTTTGGCTTGTAGTTGGGGACAGTCAATCCGGAATAACCGTTTTCTCTGCACCAAGTCAGAAAAGAATTAAAAGCGCGTAAATAGCTGCTGATGGAATTTGCAGAGAGACCTGAGTTTCGCATAGATACGATTGCTGCATCGACCTGTGCGCGAGAAAGAGAAGAAAGCGGAACTGTGATGTCAAGATGTTTCGAGATACAATGAAAGTGCTGCCGATATGTTTTGAGGGTTTTTGAAGACAGACCTTTTGCAGAGGCAGCAGATAGATATTGTTCAAATCGTTCTTGAATACTGCTGCTTTCGGTGGAGAACATTGTGATTTTTTTGCCCATGATGAGACCTCCTGATTGATGAAAAAAGATATTAAAATCAGGCGGTCAGATTTTCTTGAAGATAAAAGAAAAAACCCTTGAAATCATTGAGATTTCAAGGGTTTTGGTGGAGACTGCTGGACTCGAACCAGTGACCTCCTGCGTGTGAAGCAGGCGCTCTAACCAGCTGAGCTAAGCCTCCAACTGTGGTGACCCGTACGGGATTCGAACCCATGTTACAGCCGTGAAAGGGCCGTGTCTTAACCACTTGACCAACGGGCCATATGAGTCACGGGATGCTTTCGCATCCCGTGCATCTTGGTAGCGGCACCTGGATTTGAACCGGGGACACTGCGGGTATGAACCGCATGCTCTAGCCAGCTGAGCTATGCCGCCAAATATTCCTGCTCGACAGGACAGAAGCTACTATACCAAATAAGATAGTCTTTTGTCAATAGTTTGTCCAAAAATTTTTGCGATTTTCCGAAATCGGGGAGAGGGGCGCGCCCTCTCCCCTGCTTTTCATCAGCGAACGACGTTTTTTCCCTCCGACCAGACGGAGACGATGTTGTGCCGGTGCATCATGTAGATCGCGCGCTCGAAGCGCTCGCGCACCGAGAGCGGATGCGCGGCCTCGGTAAAGTCGGAGTCGTCGACGACAATGGCGTGGATATAGTCGCCTGGGACAAATCCGCCGTGGCCGCCGAAATACTCGTGTCCCGCCGTGGAGCCGAGGTAGTAGCCCTCCTCGACGGTCAGAAATTCGTCCTTTCCGTCGCTCTGCATGTGGCGGAACTTCGACGCGCGGATGGACATGGTGATGACCTTGTTCATCGCCAGCAGCGCGCCGCCTGCGATATCCGACCCGAGCGTGACGAGGTTGCCCTCGCGCAGCAGCGTCCGCACGGGCGCGACGCCCGAGCAGATGTTGATATTCGACCCCGCGCAGTGCGCCGTGACGACGCCATGCTCGCGCATGGCCTCGCGCTCGCGCTCGTCGGAGTGGACGCAGTGCGCCATGACGGTATGGTCCTTCCACAACCCCGCGCGGTCGTAGCTCTCCCAATATTGCGCGCAGTCGGGGCAGAGCTCTTTGACCCACGCGATCTCACCCTTATTTTCAGACAGGTGCGATTGGACGTACAGCCCGCGCTCCGCGGCGAGCTTGCCGAGCCAGCTCATCAACTCGTCGGTGCACGATGGGGTGAAGCGCGGCGTCAGGATGGGCTTGACGGTCTGGAAGCGCCCGCACGCGTCCAGCCAGCGCAGCGTTTCGCGCTTGGACTGCTCGGTCGTCTCCTGAAGCTCGGGGCTGCCGTTGCGGTCCATGTTGACCTTGCCGACATAGCCCGTGACGCCCGCCTTTTCGAGCTCTTCCATCAAAATGAGCGTCGCGTCCGTGTGGAGGGAGGAAAACATGCAAACGCGCGTCGTGCCGCTCGTGATGAGGTCGCTCGCGAGCTTTTTGTAAATGCGGCGGGCGTAGTCGCTGTCTTCAAAGCGCGCCTCGGTCTTGAACGTGTAGGTGTTGAGCCAGTCGATCAGCGGCAGGTCCATGCCCATGCCGAGCATGGGGTACTGCGGCGCGTGCAGGTGCATGTCGACAAAAGACGGCATGATGAGGCTATCACCGTAGTCGATGACTTCCGCGTCGGCGTTCTGAGGCACGGCCTTTTCAACGCTTTGGATGCTGCCGTCGTCATGCAGGACGAGGCAGCCGTGCTCGACGATCTCGAGCTTGCCGAGCGCCGGTGCGGAAACGAGATTGCCCTTGAGGATCTTCATATCAGTCACTCCTGTTTTAGCTTTGTGCAAAAGAAAAAGCGCCCCGCCCGGGGACTTCTCCCCCGGCTGAGCACCCATAGCAGAGCCTTTCGGCGGCTCCGTAGAAACTTTCGCGCCATGTAAGCGAAACTATATGAGTTTTTCTCCGCTGCCATCACCATACCACGCGAAAGCGAAAATTGCAAGCGAAAAGCGGCGGGCGCGCTATGTCATATCGGCGCAAGTGCGCACATAGGATTGTCCCAAGAGGTGAATCACGATGCAAAAGAAACGGACAGGACGGATGCTGTGTTCGCTCGCGCTCTCGGCGGTGACGCTCTGGGGCGTGAGCGTCACGGCGCCGGCGAAGGACGCGCGCGATGCGCTCCGCTCGCTCAAGGACGAGACACTGGGCGTGATGCTGCTGAGATATGAGCGCGGCGACGGCGGCGAGGACTTTCTCAGCCTGCGAACGTCGCTCGCGCTGCACGCGACGCCGCTTCTGCGCGAGGGCGAGGAGAACATTGCGCAGGCATGGTCGGCAGAGCTTGAGCAAAAGCCCGATGACAGCGCGGACGAAACGGGCGACGCGCAGGACAGTGAGGGCACGGTGCTCACGCAGGAGGAGACGCCGGACGAGATCGCCGTGACGGAAAACGGCTCGCCCGCCCGCACGCTCAAGGCGTCCGACCCCTCGGGCTATACGGTATTCGGCAATGTGTACATCAACAACGGCTCGGATGCCGCGCTCGACGCCTCGATGCTCTCGAGCGATTATGCAGCAAAGCTCGGTGCGGAGGGGCCGCAGGTGCTCATCATCCACACCCACGGCTCGGAGAGCTACACCATGCCGCCGGGGCAGGAATACGACGTGTCCGACACGTTCCGCACGCTGGACACGAACTGCAACATGATCCGCATCGGCGACGAGATGGCGCAGGTGCTGACCGACGCGGGCATCAGCGTCGTGCACGACCGCTCGCTCTACGACTATCCGAGCTATTCGGGCGCTTACAACCGCTCGCTCGCGTCGATCGAGAGCTATCTGCAAAAGTATCCCTCGATCTCGTTCGTGCTCGATGTGCACCGCGACGCGGTGCAGGACGCGAACGGCCAGCAGTTCAAGCTGCTGTGCGGCGAAGATAAAAACGCCGCACAGCTCGAATTCGTCATCGGGTCGAACGGCGGAGGCCTGAGCCACGATCTCTGGCGCGAGAACTTAAAGCTCGCCTGCGCCGTGCAGGAAACGCTGTACAAGGATCACCCCACATTGATGCGCCCCGTTACCGTGCGCAACTCCCGCTATAACCAGCACGCGACGACGGGCTCGCTTCTCGTCGAGGTCGGTACGGCGGGCAATTCGCTCGAAGAAGCCGTCAACGCCGCGCGGCTTTTTGCCGCGGGCTTTGCCAAAACGATACAAAACGGGACGTAACGGCGCTCCCGCCGCCAAAATAGACGGAAAGAGGCAAAAAAAGCACAAATTCTTGTCAAAGTTGCCGTGTTGCATTCTGCACAAAAATCCTGTTAAATGGAAGTTACCATTTCAATCGAAAAATTTCGTCAGAAATTATTTTTTCAGGAGGGGTAATTCCATGGAGCTTCTTCAGGAGCGCATCCGCCGCGAGGGCAGAGTCCTGCCCGGCAACATCGTCAAGGTCGACGGTTTCCTCAACCACCGCGTCGACACCCGTCTGCTCGAGGACATTGCGGACGAGTTCGCCAAGTATTTCGACACCAGCAAGATCACTGTCGTTCTGACGGCGGAGGCCAGCGGCATCGCGCTTGCGACCATCTGCGCGCAGAAGTACGGCGTCCCGATGCTCTTCGCCAAGAAGGCCAAGAGCGACAACATCGAAAGCGGCCTGTACCAGAGCGAGGTGTTCTCCTACACCTACAAGAAGAGAGTCACGTTGCTCGTCTCTCAGGAGTGGCTGAACGCGGACGACCACGTGCTCATCATCGACGACTTCATGGCCAACGGCTTCGCCGTGCAGGGCCTTGTCGATATCGTCAACGAGGCGGGCGCGAAGCTCGAAGGCATCGGCATCGCCGTGGAAAAGGGCTTCCAGGGCGGCGGTGACCGCTTCCGCGCGAGCGGTATCCCCTACAAGGCACTCGCCGTCATCGAAAAGGCGGACGAGAACGGATTTGTCTTCCGCGAGGAATAAGTTCTTCAAAAAAGAGAGGCTGGCCATTTGGCCAGCCTCTCTTTTTTGAGCAGGTTTGCACTGCGCTTCGTGCCTTGCCGCCCGTAGGGCGTCTGCGACACGCGCTCCGTGAGAAGTGTTTTTTGGCACGCGCACGCCCCAGGGCGGCTTCTCTTGCCGCTTTGCGGCAATTCACCTTCTGTCGCGCCAAAAAACGATTAAAATTTATTTCGCGTCTGCGGACGCGAAAGTCTGCGACGCTGGCGCCTGTTTTCTGCCCGTGAGGGCAGAAAATGCGGCGGGGACGCGATGGGAGATAGTGCGTGGATTTAGGGTGCGGAGGGCCTGTTCACTGCCGGAGGCAGCGAATGCGGCACGGGAGGGATTTTGCCTGTTTGCCGCCGGAGGCGGCAAATGCGGCGGGAAAAATTACAGTTAGTTGCCGTTCATTGCTTCTGTGGGGACAAAGTAGTTTTCTGAGGCGATGATCGTGCCGTCGTTCAGGGTGACCATCATACGGTCCATGTCTTTGTCGATGTCGATACTTTCCACATCGAGCGGTGAAAAGTCGCCCGCATAGAAAAAGGTGAGGATCGGATACTCGTTGTCCACCCAGTTGATCTTGGCTTCTGCGCCGTCTCTGCACGAGGGCTCGTAACTTTCCATGGCAAAGGTCCCCACGAAGCTGGTGGAAGACCACGTCTTTTTGAGCGTGCCGGAAATGGTGATGGAGGAGGGCGTGTAAGTCGTGCGGTTGTCTTCGCAGACCTTTGCGGGGACGGTTTTGTCGATGGTTTTTCGCGTCCCGCGGATGCCGAGCAGGACGATGGCGCAAAGGACGGCAACCAGAAGAATGAGGGCCGTTTTTCTCTTTTTGCGGTTCATCGTGTGCATCTCCTTGTCCTGTTAAGTTTTGATGTGAAATTGTCCCTCAGAAAAGCGTGCAAACCCACGCGAGGGCGGCGGAGAGGGGGATGTAGAGCAAAAAGTGCATGAAGTGCGCTTTTTTATTGTACCCGAACAGCTGCGGGGCGGCGATGCCCTTGACCTCGGGGTGAAAATGAGGAAAGAAGTTCGAATGGCACAGCAGCACCCAGTCGAAAAAGAGAATGTCGTAGGCCTCCATGACATAGAGGATGACGAGATACCGCGCGAAAAACGCGCCGAAGGGGAAGCTGTTTTTGATGCCGTCCTACGCGGCGAGGACTGCCGCACCGAGAAACAGCAGCATCGCCAAGATGCCGAGGCACCAGCCGAGGATATGCGCGCCGCGGAAGCGCTCGGCTTTTCTCTCAGGAACGGCGGCGAAGACCTCACGCGGCGCGGAGGAGAAGAATTTCTTCTCCTGAATGAGCCCGACGCCGGCGTACAGTAGGAGAAAATACGCCGCCATGACGAGAAGCGATGCAAGCAGGGTGATCTTCATTTCTGTTGATGCCTCTTTTGTTGTCGGTTTTTGATGCCTTACAGGCGGTAGAGCTCCGGACGCCGGTCGTGGAAAACGGGGACGCGGGCGCGGAGGGGCGCGATGGAGGAAAGGTCCAAGTCGGCGGTGACGATCTCCTCTTCCCCGCCGCCTTGGGCTAAGACCGCGCCCAGCGGGTCGAGGATGCGCGAAAAACCGCCGTACAGTGTGCCGTCGCGCTCGCCGCAGGCGTTGCACGAGACGACAAAGAGCTGGTTTTCGATCGCGCGGGCGGCGGTGAGCGTCTCCCAGTGGTATTGGCGCGCCGCCGTCCACTGGGCGGGCAGGAACATGACCTGCGCTCCGCGCAGCGCCAGCGTGCGCCACAGCTCGGGAAAGCGCACCTCGTAGCAGATGAGAAGGCCGCAGCGCACGCCGTCGAGCGTGAAGGTGACGAGGTGGTCGCCGGGGGTGTAGACCTCGTGCTCGCCCATCGGCGTGAAGGGATGGGTCTTGTCGTATTCGGCAATGCACGCGCCCGCGCGGTCAAAGACGCAGGCGGTGTTGTAGATCTTGCCGCCGCGTCTGTTCGACACGCTCCCCGCGACGATGTTGACATTCAGCTCGCGCGCGAGCGGGGAAAAGCGCGCGCGGACGGCCTTTGCGTCCTCATCGCTCGCCGCGGCAAGGTCGCCCGCGGGCATGAAGCCCGTGTTCCACGTCTCGGGCAGGACGACAACGTCGGGGCCGTTTTCCCCGACAGCGCGGCGCACGAGCGCCTCCGCGCGGTCAAAGTTCGCTTTGCTCTCCAGCGAGCGCATATTCATCTGGATCACGCTGACCTTCATGGTGGTGTCCTCCAAAATCGTTTTGATACGGTCATTATACGAAAAGAAAGCCTGCATTGCAATGCACAACAAAAAGAGGACGGCATTTGCCGTCCTCTTTTTGCTGAAAAAAGCCTCGCAGAGTTTTACCCGCAAGGGGTATGCGGCGTCCGTAAAGCAGCAGAGTTGCTAACGGCTGCCCAAGCGCCGCGTATGGCAAAATAAGCGTCGCAGACTTTGCGCCGCGCACGGCGCAAATAAATTGAAATCGTTTTTTGGAACGACATGTGCGTGCCAAAAAACACTTTGCACGGAGCGAACGTGCGCGCCTTTGGCGCGTGCGCTGAGCGCAGTGAAATTCTGCCCAAAAAACTGACTTTGTCAGTTTTTTGAAGTGCGCAGCGCTCTGATCGCATTGAGAACCGCTAAGACCATCACGCCGACGTCGGCGAAGATGCCCATCCACATGTTGGCGATACCGATGGCGACGAGCAGCAGGCACGTCAGCTTCACGCCGAGCGAGAAGACGATGTTCTCGTACACGATGCGGATGCACTTGCGCGAGATCTGGATGCCCTTGGCGATCTTCATCGGATCGTCGTCCATCAGCACGACGTCCGCTGCCTCAATGGCGGCGTCGGAGCCCATCGCGCCCATCGCGATGCCGATATCCGCGCGGGAGAGCACGGGCGCGTCGTTGATGCCGTCGCCGACGAAAGCGAGGCAGTCATCCTTGCCCTTTTCACCCAGCAGGCGCTCGACCTGCGCGACCTTGTCGCCCGGGAGCAGCTCCGCGTGCACTTCGTCGACGCCGAGCTCCTGCGCCACGTGATCGGCGACCTTCTGAATGTCGCCCGTGAGCATGACGGTCTTGCGCACGCCCGCGCGCTTGAGGGCCGCGATGGCGTCGCGCGCGTCGCTCTTTACCACGTCGGAGATCACGATATGGCCGGCGTACTCGCCGTCGACCGCCATGTGGACGATCGTGCCGACGCTGCGGCACTCCTGCCACTTGACGCCGAGCTCATCCATGAGCTTGCCGTTGCCCGCGGCCACACTGTGGCCGTCCACGGTTGCGACCACGCCGCGGCCGCCGCGCTCTTCGATGTCCGTCACGCGGGAGCGGTCGAGCTCCACGCCGCAGGCCTTTTGCAAGCTCTTGCTGATGGGGTGCGAGGATGCGCACTCGGCGAGTGCCGCGTATTCAAGCAGCTTGCGGTCCTCCATCGGGCTGTGGTGCACGCCCGTGACCTCGAACACACCCTGCGTGAGCGTGCCGGTCTTGTCGAAGACGACGATCTTGGTCTTGGACAGCGCCTCCAAGTAGTTCGAGCCCTTGATGAGAATGCCCTCATGTCCTGCGCCGCCGAGGCCCGCGAAGAAGCTGAGCGGGATGCTGATGACCAGCGCGCAGGGACACGAGATGACAAGGAACGTGAGCGCGCGGTAGACCCACACACCCCACGAGGCGGCGTTGCCCATCAAAAGATTGATGACCGGCGGAAGAATGGCCAGCGCCAGCGCGCTGTAGCACACGGCGGGAGTGTAGACGCGGGCAAACCGGGAGATGAACGCTTCGGAGCGGGACTTGTGCGAGCTGGAGTTTTCCATCAGCTCCAAAATCTTGGACACCGTAGACTCGCCGAAGGCCTTCGTGGTCCTGACCTTCAAAACGCCCGTCATGTTGATGCAGCCGCTGATGACCTCGTCGCCGGTCATCACGTCGCGCGGGAGGCTCTCGCCCGTCAGCGCCGCAGTGTTGAGCGTGGACGCGCCCTCGACGATACATCCGTCGATGGGAATTTTCTCGCCCGGCTGGACGGTGATGACCGTGCCGACGGTCACGTCGTCGGGGTCGACCTGCTCGAGCTTGCCGTCGCGCTCGATGTTCGCGTAGTCGGGACGGATGTCCATCAGCGCCGTGATGTTGCGGCGGGACTTGCCGACGGCGTAGCTCTGGAACAGCTCGCCGATCTGGTAGAAGAGCATGACCGCCACGGCCTCGGCATAGTCGCCGCTCTTTTCATAGATGGCGAGCGCGATGGCGCCAATCGTGGCGACCGCCATCAGGAAGTTTTCGTCGAACACCTGATGGTTGCAGATGCCCTTCCATGCCTTGCGCAGAATGTCGTAGCCGATGGTGACATAGGCGGCGAAGTAGAGCACGGTGGAGACGAGCATCGGCATGGGAATGAATTTCGCGGCGAGGAACAGCACCGCCGCGATCAGGATGCGGTAAAGCATCTTTTTTTGCTTTTTCGTCATAAAGATGACCTCCTTGAAGGGGGAGAATTTGAATTTTGCCTAAGAAAGCGCCCCGGTGCGTTCGTCCGGGGCGTGAGAGGGAGAAGATCTCTTACAGATAGATCTCGCAGTCGTCCTCGACCTTCTTGCAATTCTTGAGGACGGCCTTCATCACGGCCTTGGGGTCCTGACCCTCGGCGAACTCGACGGTCATCTTCTGGGTCATGAAGTTCACGACGGCGTCGGCAACGCCCTCGGTCTTCTTGGTGGCTTCTTCCATAAGGTTGGCGCAGTTGGCGCAGTCGACTTCGATCTGATAGGTCTTTTTCATGGTATGTTTCTCCTTTTCGGCACAAAATATTTAACGATTAAGTGCTTGTTTAATCTTGATGACCGTACTATAATATCCTCAAAGGCAAAAGTCAAGGGCTGCTCGCATGTCTCTTCCGTTCGGGCGAAACAAACTTCCAAACGGGATACGGACGCGCCCGCAGGACCCGAAAAGAAAGGCGGAACAACGATGAGCGAAGTGCATTTACCCCACCAGCACAGCGACGAGAGCACGATGCGGGAGCTGCAGGAATCGGTGGAGACGATCGGCAGCTTCCAGACCGTGGCGGACGTGTTCAAGCAGCTCTCCGACAGCAGCCGCGTGCGCATTTTCTGGCTGCTGTGCCACTGCGAGGAGTGCGTCATCGACCTCTCCGCGATGGTCGGCATGAGCTCGCCCGCGGTGTCGCACCATTTGAGGCAGCTGCGTGAGAGCGGACTTCTCGTCTCGCGCCGCGTGGGGAAGGAGGTCTACTACCGCGCGTCGGACAGCGAGCAGGCGCAGCTATTGCACCGCATGATCGAGCGCACGATGGAGATTTCCTGTCCCGAGGAGGAGAGCCGTGCCGCCACCGGCGCGCCGCACCTGCCCCCGCTCGACGCCGAGGTGTACGAGGGCGGCGGCACGAGTGAGCAGATCGAGACCATCCGCGCCGTGCACGACTATCTGACGCAGCACCTTTCAAGCCGCGTGACGATCGACGAGCTGTCGCGCCGCTTTTTGATGAACCCCTCGACGATGAAGGCGCTCTTCAAGTCCGTCTACGGCAGCTCGCTCGCCTCGCACATTCGCGAGCACCGCATGCAGCACGCGGCAAAGCTGCTGCTCGAGGGCGACGAGAACGTCGCGCAGGTCGCGCGCGCCGTCGGCTACGAGAGCCAGAGCAAGTTTTCCACCGAATTCCACAAGGCCTTCGGCGTCCTGCCGACGGAGTACCGGAAATCACAGAAAAAGTGAGTTAGAAGAGGTCGAACGTCCCCTCTTTCCACGGTGTTTCGCGGAAGCCGACGCGCCAGTCGATGTGGTCGACTATCTCAAAGTGCAGCGACGAGCACGCAGTGTGGAGCTTCCCCTGCGCCGCTTCGCCCACAACGATAGCCGTTGGCCCGTCCGCGCCGCCGATGATGCCGACGCAGAAGTCGTTCTGCGCCTCGGGCGCAAAGGAAGCGGTCTCACGTCTGACCTGACGCGGGCGGTCGTTTTCGACGCAGTCCTCGACGAAGATCGAGTGTTCCGGAGGCTCGGGCGTGAGCGTAAAGCTGATGGCTGTGAAATGCGTCGGATAGTCGAACCGCGGGTCGAGATTCATCCGCTCGCGCGGCAGCTCCTGCGGCTCGACCTCCTGTACGGCGAGCGTATACTCTGTGCCGCGGTAGGAGAAGGCAAACGTATCGCCCGCCTTGTCCGCGCGAAAGCGCGGGCCGGGGACGCGCACCTCGTCCGCCGTCATCGTGACGGCGAGCGATTTGAGCTTCGGCGCGCGCTTCGTGACGAACGAGAACGCCGCGCGGCGGAGGCTCCAGCCATACGCGCGGTCAAGGCCGTAGTGCGCCATGGCGGGCTCTGCGTCGGCGCAGAAGCCGGGCTGCTCCGGCAGGAAAATGACGCCGCAGCCGTGGCTCGTGCGGAGCTTCGCACCGTTCAAGGCGAGGCTGGGGGTAAAATCGAGGCTGAGCGGGTGCTCGCGCTCCATCTGTTCGCGTTCGTCGCGCGAGAAGTCGATGGACTCGTCGCTTTCGGGATCGATCCCCCACTTTTCCATAAAGCCGCGCAGCGCGGAGGCCTCCGCGCGCATACAGAAGTCGATGACGATGCCCTTGGCACAGAGATAGACCGACGGCACGAACCAGTCGTGCCCCGCCCACGAAAACCACTTTTGTACGCTCATCTCCCTGCCCGTGCGCTCGCGCCCGTGGTGGCCCCAAAAGCTGCCGTCAAAGTAGACCTTCCAGTCCGTTTTCTGTTCGGGCGCGGCGCCGTTCATTTCGGGATCATAAAAGTCCTCGGTGAATTTGAGCTTGCTGAGATCGAACTCCGCTTGCAGCTTGCGCAGGTATTGCCACGGCCGCTCCATCGGCGTGAGGGAAAAGACTGTGGAAATCTGCGAGAGCACCGCCTTCTGCTCGTCCGTCGGCGGATTCTCGGCAAGGAAGGCGTCGAATTGCGCCTCGTCCCACTGCCACGCCTGCTCGAGCGCCGCACTGTCGCCGGTCGCGAGCAGCAGGCGCAGAAAATCGCTGAAATCGCGCGCGATGACGTGCACGCAGTCCTTGCCGCCGTTCATCGGGCTCACGGCGAAGACCGTTTCGCCAAAACCGCGGACAAAGCAGAAGTGGATGCCGTCCACGCCCGCCCAGCCGAAGATAGAAGCGCCCTTGGGCGTGCAGAAATAGGGATCGTTGTCCTCCCGCCGCATCACGCTGAGAGACGATAAGTCAAGATGCTTGCGCAGAAATTTTTGATAAAACGCCGCCATGGAAAGCCCTCCTTTGGAGTTCAGGTTTTCTATAGCATACCATATGGGTGCGGAAAAGTCACCGGAATTGCGAAAGCTGTGGATTTTTCGCGCCGGAAGCCGCGCTGCGGCCTTGCCACGCTCTCGCGAACATGATATACTATATTGCTAAACTATCGAGATTCGGGAGGAAACATCCCTTGGAACGCAAAGAAGTCATCGTCAGCGAGCAGGAGCTCGCGCGTCAGAAGGAATTTACGCGCAAGATGCGCGAGATGAACGACCGCCGCACCCGCACGCCGCTCGCGCTGGTCGACACGTTCGGCTGCCAGCAGAACGTGGCAGACGGCGAGGTGCTCATGGGTATGCTGCGCGAGATGGGCTACGAGCTCACGCGCGACGAAAATCAGGCCGACGTCATCCTGCTCAACACCTGCGCCATCCGCGAGCACGCGGAAAAGCGCGTTTACGGCCACTTGGGCCGCCTCAGCCACACGAAGGCCGCCAAGCCGGACCAGATCATCTGCCTCTGCGGCTGCATGGCGCAGCAGAAGGTCGTGGCCGACAAGGTAAAAAATTCCTACCATCACGTCGACCTTGTGCTTGGCCCCCAGGCCGAATGGCGGCTCCCCGAGCTGCTGCACGAGGTATACACGAAGAATAAGCGCGTTTTCTCCATCGAGAACGAGCATGGCCGCATCGCCGAGGACCTTCCCATCGTGCGCGAGGGCGGCGTGCGCGCGTGGGTGAGCATCATGTACGGGTGCAATAACTTCTGCTCGTACTGCATCGTGCCCTACGTCCGCGGCCGCGAGCGCAGCCGCGAGCCGGAGAAGATCATCGAGGAATGCCGCGGCCTCATCGCCGAGGGCTACAAGGAGATCACCCTCCTCGGCCAGAACGTGAACAGCTACGGCAAGGACTTGGGCACCGATTACGACTTTGCAGACCTGCTCGCCGCCATCAACGCCATTCCCGGCGACTATTGGCTCCGCTTTATGTCGAGCCAGCCGAAGGACGCGACCAACAAGCTCTTCGACACGATGGCACGCTGCGAGCACGTTGCAAAGCAGCTCCACCTCCCCGTCCAGTCCGGGTGCGACCGCGTTCTGAAAGCGATGAACCGCCCCTATACGCGCGCAAAGTACGAGGAAATGATCGCCTACGCGCGAAGCGTCATGCCAAGCATGGTGCTCACGAGCGACGTCATCATCGGCTTCCCGGGAGAGACCGAGGACGAAGCGATGCAGACGGTCGATCTTGTAGAAAAGACGCAGTTCGACGCGCTCTTCACCTTTATTTTCTCCCCGCGTCCCGGCACGCCGGCGGCGAAGATGGACGACCCCGTCTCGCGCGAGGAAAAGCAGGTCTGGTTTGAAAAGCTCGTCGACGCGCAGAACGCCATCAGCGCGAAAAAGCACGCAGCCTACATCGGCAGGACGGTCAAGGTGCTGGTCGACGGCGAGAGCGACGACGAGGCCTTCCCCCTCACCGCGCGCACGGAGGGCAACCGCCTCGTGCGCATGAAGGGCGACAAGGCCCTGATCGGCACATTTGCCAAAGCGAAGATCACCGACAGCAACACCTGGGCGCTCTACGGCGAAGCGGTAGAGCAGTAACATAAAAGGGGGCATTTTGATGAAAGTCGTCATTTTGATGGAAAACAGCACGTGCAGAGACACCGTCGCCTGCGCGCACGGCCTGTCGATGTATATTGAGACCGACAAGCACAAAATTCTTTTCGACATGGGCCCCGACGCGCAGTTTATCGACAATGCCAAGGCGCTCGGCGTCGATTTGACGCAGGTCGACATCGCCTTTTTGTCCCACGCGCACAACGACCACTGCGGCGGCCTCGAAGCGTTCTTGAAGCTGAACGACCGCGCCAAGGTCTATATGCAGAAGGCCGTCTGGGGCCAGTACTATGTCGTCACGCCCAGCAAGTGCGCCTACATCGGCATGGACGCGGTGCTCAAGAATTACGAGGACCGCTTCGTTCTCTGCGATGGCGTGCAGAAGCTTGACGAAGAACTGACGGTTTTCTCCGCCGTTCCGGGCCGCGAGCTGTGGAGCGGCGCGAACGACACGCTGCGCGAGAAGATCGGTGAGGACTATCCGCGCGACACGTTCCGCCACGAGCAGGATCTATTGGTCACGGAAAACGGCAAGACCGCGCTGTTCGCGGGCTGCGCGCACTGCGGCATCGTGAATATCCTGAAAAGCGCCGAGGACGTGCTCGGCAGAGCGCCCGACGCGGTGTTTGCGGGCTTCCACCTCTATAACCCCTCGCTCGGCAAGAGCGAGCCGGACGAGCTGGTCGACGCCGTGGGCGAAAAGCTGCGCGGCGACAAGGTTGCGCACTACTTCACGGGCCACTGCACGGGCAAGGAAGCCTATGAAAGATTGAAACGCAAGCTCGGCGACCGCCTCGGCGAAATGCCCGCGGGCTCCGACTTTACCGTGTAAATTTTAGATTTTAGAGAGAAAGAAAGCGAGGACGAATCATGGCCGAGATCACGCCGATGATGAAGCAGTATTTGGAGATCAAGGAACAGAATAAGGATTCGATCCTCTTTTTCCGCTTGGGCGACTTCTACGAGATGTTCAACGAGGATGCTCAGCTCGCCTCGCGCGAGCTCGATTTGACGCTGACGACCCGCGACCGCGGCAAGGCGGCGGAGGATCAGACGCCGATGTGCGGCATTCCCTATCATTCGAGCGACGCCTACATCGCGCGCCTGATCGCCAAGGGCTACAAGGTCGCCATCTGCGAGCAGACCGAGGACCCTGCGCTCGCCAAGGGCCTTGTCAAGCGCGATATCATCCGCGTCATCACGCCCGGCACGGTCATCGACAGCGCATGCCTCGACGACCGGCGCGGCAACTTCCTCTGCGGCATCTTTTTGGACGGGCAGAACGCCGGCGCGGCCTTCTGCGACATGACGACCGGCCACACGCACGTGACCGCCTTTTCGGGCGACGACCGCGCAGAGCACCTGTATAACGAGTTATCCCGTTTCTCCCCCGCCGAGGCGGTGCTGAGCGCGGGTGCTTACGACAACGGTGAGCTGGTCGAATACCTTCGCGATAAGCTGTCCTGCGCGGTCGAGCGCGGCGAGAACCGCTTTGAGCTCAAAGCGTGCGAAAAAGCCATCCGCGCGCAGTTTGGCGAGGAGCGCTTTGCGAGCCTTCCGCGCAACAACCCGGCCGCGTCGCTCGCGCTGGGCGCGCTGCTCTCGTATCTGCACGAGACGCAGAAGACCGATCTTTCCTACATCAAGGATTTAGAATACTACGAGCAGGGCCGCTTCATGGAGCTTGACCTCTCCGCGCGGCGCAATCTGGAGCTGACCGAGACCATCCGCGCCAAGGAAAAGCGCGGCAGCCTCCTCTGGGTGCTCGACAAGACGAAGACCGCCATGGGCGCGCGCAATCTGCGCGCGTGGCTGACGCGCCCGCTGCGCGATGTTGCGGCCATCGAGCGCCGCCTCGGCGCGGTCGAGGCGCTGACGAAGAACACCGTCGCGCGCGAAGAGCTGATTCTATCGCTTTCCGGCATCAGCGACATGGAGCGTCTCATCGGCCGCATTGCCTACGGCACGGCGGGCGGGCGCGACTTTGCGTCGCTGCGCAGCTCCATCGAGCGCATCACGGAGGTCAAAGCCCAGCTTACGGCGTTCACGACGGGCAGGCTGCATGAGTTAGACAACGAGCTCGACACGCTCACCGACGTGGCGCAGAGCATCCGCGACACGCTCGTCGACGAGCCGCCGTTTTCCGTGCGTGAGGGCGGCTTCATCCGCAAGGGCTACAATGCCGAAGTCGACCGCCTGCACGAGATACTTTCCGGCGGCAAGGGACTGCTTGCCGGCATCGAGACGCGCGAGAAGGAAAAGACCGGCATCCGCACGCTGAAGATCGGCTACAACAAGGTCTTCGGCTACTATATCGAGGTCTCGAATTCGTTCAAGGACCTCGTTCCCGACACCTATATCCGCAAGCAGACGCTCGTGAACGGCGAGCGCTACATCACCGAGGAACTTAAAAACCTTGAGCAGGAGATTCTGACCGCGGGCGACCGCGACAAGGCGCTCGAATTTGAAATTTTCACCGCCCTGCGCGAGTCCGTCACCGCCGAGAGCGTGCGCATCCAGCGCGCGGCGGGGCTCATCGCCGAGCTCGACACGCTCTGCTCGCTCGCGTCCGTCGCGGTGAACAACAACTATTGCCGTCCGAGCGTGGACGACAGCGGCGTCATCGAAATTCACGACGGCCGCCACCCCGTCGTCGAGCGCGTGCTCAAGGACGCGCTCTTCGTCCCGAACGACACCTATATGGGCGAGCGCGAGGACCGCGCCGCCATCATTACCGGCCCCAACATGGCCGGTAAGTCGACCTACATGCGTCAGGTCGCACTCATCACGCTCATGGCGCAGATCGGCTCGTTCGTGCCCGCCAAGAGCGCGCGCATCGGCGTGGTCGACCGCATCTTCACGCGTATCGGCGCGAGCGACGACTTAGCCGGCGGCCAGTCGACCTTCATGGTCGAGATGACCGAGGTGAGCGAGATTTTGCATCAGGCGACGCCACGCTCGCTGCTCATTCTCGACGAGATCGGCCGCGGCACGTCGACGTTCGACGGCATGAGCATCGCCCGCGCGGTGCTCGAATTCTGCGCCGACCCGAAAAAGCTCGGTGCAAAGACGCTGTTCGCCACGCACTATCACGAGCTCACGGAGCTTGAGGGCATTCTTCCCGGCGTGAAGAATTACAGCATTTCCATTAAAAAGCGCGGCGACGAGCTCATCTTCCTGCGCAAGATCGTCCCCGGCGGCGCCGACCGCAGCTACGGCATTGAGGTCGCAAAGTTAGCGGGCCTGCCCAACGAGGTCGTGAGGCGCGCGAACGTCATCCTAAAAGAGCTCGAGCAGGGCGGCGCGTATCAGGCAAAGCCGCGCGAGGAGACCGAGCAGGTCAGTCTCGACGCGATCGGCGAGGCTGAGGTGCTCGCGGCCATCCGCCGCGCCCAGCCGGACACGATGTCCCCCATCGAGGCGATGCAGCTCCTCTACGAGCTCAAGCAGAAGCTTTCGTAATTTCCCCGGAAAAGAGGTCTCCCCATGGCAAAAAAGAAAACCGCCTCCGGCGGCATGAACCGCACCGAGCGCGTCGCCGGAACGATCTTCTTCCTCGTCTATCTTCTGGTGATGCCGCTTTTGGCAACAAGAATATTCGACCTTCTGGAGGTCGTGCTCGACACCACCATCAACGATTCCCTGCGCAATGTGCTCTATTACTACACGCTCTTCGCCGTCACGGTGCTGCTGTTCCACTCGTATCTGGCGCACACATCGGGCCGGTTTTTAGACAACCTGAACCGCTCGCTTTCGACGCTTTTATTGGGACTTCTCGTCTTCTACGGCGCGAACGAACTTTTGTTCCGCGTGTGCAACGTGCTTTTTAACAGCCGCACGAACTTAAACGACATGACCATCGCCGCGCAGGTGGCCTCCGCCCCGCGCATGACGGCGCTGATCGTCGTGCTGCTCGCGCCGTTTGTGGAGGAGGTGCTCTTCCGCGGCCTCGTGTTCGGGTGTCTCAAAGAAAAGAGCAGAATATTCGCCTATATCCTCTCCTGCGCGCTGTTCGCGTTTTTACACGTGTGGACGGCGGCGGTATCCAACTGGGACTTAGGCTATCTCATTTTGATGCTGCAATACCTTGTGCCCGGCCTTGTGTTTGCCTGGGCGTATGAGCATTCGGGCACGCTGTGGACGTCGATCCTGCTCCACATGCTCGTCAATGCCCTTTCCCTTTTCACCATCGCTTCCTAAAAGGAGGAAATCAATGCCCCATATTCAGCAATTATCGCCGCATGTTGCCGACCTCATCGCCGCGGGCGAGGTGGTCGAGCGCCCCGCGAGCGTTGTCAAGGAGCTGCTGGAAAACGCCATTGACGCCGGCGCGCAGAGCGTGACGGTGGAGATGAAAAACGGCGGCATGACCTATCTTCGCGTCAGCGACGACGGCTGCGGCATCGCGCCAAGCGAGCTGCCGACGGCCTTTCTGCGCCACGCGACGAGCAAGCTGCGCACGGCGGAGGACCTTGCCGCCATCGGCACGCTCGGCTTCCGCGGCGAGGCGCTCGCGGCGATCTCTTCCGTTTCTCGGCTCGACATTTTCTCGCGCGAGCGCGGCGCGCTCAGCGGAGCAAAGCTTCACCTGGAGGGCGGCGTCCCCGGCACGGTCGAGGACGCGGGCTGCCCCGAAGGCACGAGCATCATCGTGCGCGACCTCTTCTACAACACGCCCGCGCGCTTAAAGTTTATGAAGCGCGACAGCGCGGAGGCCACGGCCATCGCGGGCCTTGTCGGGCACCTTGCGCTCTCGCATCCGGAGGTGTCGTTCAAGCTCATCAAGGACGGCACGCAGACGCTTTTGACCCCCGGCGACGGCGCGCTGCGCTCCGCCATTTACGCCTCTCTCGGGCGTGAGTTCACGCTCTCGCTCCTTGAGGTCAAGGGCGCGGACGGCGACATGGGCGTCACGGGCTTTGTGACCTCGCCCATCGCCTCGCGCGGCACGCGCGGCATGCAGACGTTTTTCGTCAACGGGCGGCTCGTCAAATCCCAGCTTCTCACCGCCGCGCTCGAAGAAGCGTACTCCAACCGCATGATGAAGGGCAAGTTCCCCGGCTGCGTGCTGCTCGTCGAGCTGCCGCGCGACATGGTGGATGTGAACGTCCACCCTGCCAAGACCATCGTGAAGTTCGTGGGCGAAAAGCGCGTGTTTGATCTCGTTTACCACGCGGTCATGGCCGCGCTCGACAAGCGCGAGGAGGCCGAGCGCCCCCAGCCGAAGCCCGCGTCTCAAGTACAGAATCCGCGCGGCGATTTCTTCGCCAATATGACCTCACAGCAGTACCGCGAGAGCCGGAAGGCGGCGGAAAAGCCTGCTTATACGCCTGCCGGTGCGCGTCCCGTGTCCGCGCCGCAGAGCGCGCCGGTGAAGCCCGCGCCCGCCCCGCAGTGGCAGACGAGAGTGCCCGCCATCGACACGCAGAGCGGCGGCAAGGCGGCGCTTTCCGACTATGTGCGCCATGAAACGCCCGCGTCCGCGCCAGTACTGTCAGCACAGCAGTCACAGCCTGTGGAAAAGTCTGTCCATTCTGTGGAAAACCATGACGACGAGGTCGTCACGCTGCCGATGCCGGAGGAAGACGCCCGCCCCGTCGTGACCGGCCCGATCATCGGACCGGCGGCGGAGACTGCGGCAGAGCCCGAGCCGGAAGCGCCCGCCGTCCCCGTGTTTGCCCCTGCGAAGCAGGAAGAGCCCGAGATCGAGCAGACGACGTTCGTTCCCCCGTCCGCCGCGCCGTGGCGCATCGCGGGCGAGGTGCTCGACACCTACATCGTCTGCGAGGACGAGGATAAAAACGTCTGGCTCATCGACAAGCACGCCGCGCACGAGCGCGTGAATTTCGACCGCATGAAGGCCAACCAGGAGCCACTGATGTGTCAGGCCTTGCTCGCTCCCCTCGTGGCGGAGTTCGCCGCCGAGGAGTACAGCGCGCTTGCGGCGAATTTGGAGCTTCTGCGCGAATTCGGCTTTGAGTGCGAGGAGTTCGGCGGCGGGAGCCTCATTCTGCGCGCCATCCCCGCCGATATTGACAGCGGCGACGCCATCCCCGCGCTCGAAGAGCTTGCCGACAAGCTCGTCACCGCCCACACCGTCGACCCCGCCGCCGCGCGCGACGCGCTGCTGCACACGATGGCCTGCAAGGCGGCCATCAAGGGTGGATGGAAGAGCGATTTAAGCGAGCTGCGCGTGCTCGTCGACAAGGTGCAGAGCGGCGAGGTGCAGTTCTGCCCGCACGGACGGCCCGTGAAAGCCAAGCTCACGAAGTACGAGCTCGAAAAAATGTTCAAGCGCGTGTGAGCGCAGGAGGGAGAAGATGAAACTCGTATGCGTCGTTGGCCCGACGGGCTGCGGCAAAACGTGGCTCGGCGTCGAGCTTGCGAAAATGCTCGGCGGCGAGGTCGTCTCCTGCGACTCGATGCAGATCTACCGCGGCATGGCCATCGGTACCGCCGCGCCGACGGCGGAGGAGATGCAGGGCATTCCGCATCACATGGTCGGCGTCGCCGACCCGCGGGAAAATTACTCCGTTGCCCGCTATGCGGACGACGCGGCGAAGTGCGTCGACGATATCCTCTCGCGCGGGAAGCAGCCCGTCATCGTCGGCGGTACGGGGCTTTACCTCAATGCCCTGCTTGCCGGTCACGGCTTCGCCGGCGGTGACAAGGACGGCAGATACCGCGCGGAGTTGGAATCCCGATGGGACAAGGAGGGCGGCGAGGCGATGTTCGCCGAGCTCCGACGCATCGACCCCGAGACCGCCGGAAATCTCCATTTGAACGACAAAAAGCGCATCCTCCGCGCGCTCGAGGTCTACTACGAGACCGGCAAGACCATGGCACAGCACAACGCGGAGACGAAACGCATCCCCCCGCGCTACGATTCCGTGCGCATCGGCCTTGCCTATGAGGATCGGGACGACATGAAGCGCGCCATCGACCTCCGCGTCGACAAAATGGTCGAGGCGGGGCTTTTCGACGAGGTCAGAGCGCTGCTCGATTCCGGACTTCCCCGCGACGTGACGGCCATGCAGGCCATCGGGTATAAGGAGACGCTTGCCTACTTGGACGGCGAGGCCGCGCGCGAGGAGGCCATCGACGAGATCAAGCTCCGCTCCCGCCAGTATGCCAAGCGCCAGCTCACGTGGCTGCGGCGCGACCCCAGCATCCACTGGTTTTATTGGAAAAAGACGAGGATTCTCCCCGATTGCCTCGCTTTTTCGACAGAAATTCTCCATACCTATGGCGTATCCTGACTTTAACGCGGACAAGCCGTCCGCAAAAAAGAAAGGAAAGAAAAGCCATGAAAAAAATCGCAAACCTTCAGGACCTATTTCTCCTCTCTGCGCGCCGCAATCGCACGAGCGTGACGGTATTTCTCGTCAACGGCTTCCAGATGCGCGGCGTCATCACGGGCTTTGACAGCTTTGTCGTCATCTTGGAGAGCGACGGCAAGCAGCAGATGCTCTACAAGCACGCGATCTCAACGATCGTGCCCATCGCGGCCATCGACCTCAAAGGCGCGGAGGAAAGCGAGGAGTAAGCACGCCTGATCCGGGAGTGTGCCATGAAATCTACATCCGTTTCCACAAAGATCATCACGATCCTGCTCCTTTTGGCGGTCATCGGGTATTTCGCCGTGCAGGGCTACAACTACTTTGTCAGCCCCGAGACGACGACGCTCGTCTACCGCTATCACAGCGAGCGGTCCATTGCCCTGCGGGGCTACGTGGTGCGCGACGAGCAGGTCGTGGACTGCAATGAAACGCTCATCGAGCTCAAGCACGCCGAGGGCGAGCGCGTGGGCCAGGGCGACACCATCGCCTCCGTCTACCGCTCGGCCGACGCGCTGAACGCCACGCAGCAGCTCGAGACACTGCGCGCGCAGAAAGAGCAGCTTGAGTACGCCAAGAGCGCCTCGAGCGACGCGGCCACCGCGCTGCGTCTGGATACCGACATCCGCGAGCAGATCATCTCCGTGCGCGCGGCCTACGAGTCGGGCGCGTACAGCTCGCTCGACACGCTGATCCCCCAGCTCAAAACGACGGTCTTGAAGCGCGAATACGCCTACAACGGCAGCGATGACTTAACGGCGAAGCTCGACGAGCTGAACGCGCAGATCACCGCGCTCTCGGGCGCGGCGAGCGGCGGAACGACGCGCATCACAGCGCCCGTGTCGGGGACTTACAGCGCCGTGGCCGACGGGTACGAGAGCGTGCTGACGCCGGAGGTCCTTGAGACGATGACGCCCTCGCAGCTTTCGTCCGCCGCGCCGCAGAGCGTTTCGACCACGGTGGGCAAGCTCATTCAGGGCAGCGCGTGGTACTTCGCCGCGAACGTGAACGAGGAGGACGCCGCGTCCCTGAAGGAGAACAGCAGGCTGACGCTCCGCATGGCGTCGGGCGTCGGCTTTGACCTGCCCGTCACGCTCACGCGCATCAGCGCCGCGGAGAACGGCAAATGCCTGATCGTGCTCAAGAGCACGCGGTACTTATCCTACATGACGCTGCTGCGCGAGCAGAACGCCGAGCTCATCATCAGCGCATACGACGGCCTGCGCGTGCCGAAAAACGCGCTGCGCGTGGATGAAAACGGCGTGTCAGGCGTTTACTGCCTCGTCGGGCGCGTGGCGTACTTCAAGCCTGTGAGCATCGTCTATCAGGGCAGCGACTACTGTCTGGTGGAGCCCGGCACGATCGAAGCCGCCACGGAGAGCCAAAAGTCCCTTTACACCCTGCGCCCGAACGATGAGGTCATCGTTTCGGCAGGGGAGCTATATAACGGAAAGGTCGTAGATTAGAAATGAGCATTGCTGAAAACATCGCGCGCGTGCGCGCAAACATTGCCGCGGCCGCCAAAGAGGCGGGCCGCGACGTAAGCGAAATTACCCTCGTTGGCGCGAGCAAGATGAACGACGCGGACGCCTGCCGTCAGGCCATCGCCGCGGGCATCGACGTGCTGGGCGAGAACCGCGAGCAGGAGATGACGAAAAAGCTCGCCGAGCACGCCTATGACGGCGCGCCCCTGCACTTTATCGGCCACCTCCAGCGCAACAAGGTGAAAAATGTCGTTGGCAAGGTCGCGATGATCGAATCGGTCGGCTCGCTCGAGCTGCTCTCTGCCATCGACAAGCAGGCCGAGAAGCTGGGCATCGTGCAGGATATCCTGCTTGAGGTGAATATCGGCGGCGAGGAGGCCAAGAGCGGCTTTGCGCCCGAGAGCCTGGAGCAGGCGGCGGAAGAGGCCAAAAAGTGCGCAAATGTCCGCGTGCGCGGCCTCATGTGTATCCCGCCGGTCGCCGAGGGTGAGCACGGCAGCCTGCCCTACTTTGAAAAAGTTCATGCACTTTTTGTTGACATCAATGCCAAGTTGTATGATAATACACTTGATATACTGTCAATGGGCATGAGCGGAGACTACGAGGACGCGGTGCGCGCAGGCGCGACGATGGTGCGCGTCGGCACGGCGATCTTCGGCGCCCGCAATTATACGATTTGATCGAGGAGGTCTTGATACCATGGGTATTTTGGATGATCTGAAAAAGTGGGCTCACCCCTACGAGGATGAGGACGAGGAATATGAAGATGATTTCCCCGATCTGAGAGACCGCGGCGACACGGGCGCCTTTGCCGACCGCCGCAGCGCCGAGCGCAAGGCGGAGGATCGCCGCAACAAGGTCGTGAACATCAACGCGACCACGCAGCTCAAGGTCGTGCTCGTCAAGCCCGAGCGCTTTGAAAACGCGAGCGAGATCGCCGACCATCTGAAGGAAAAGCGCACGGTGGTCATCAACCTTGAGTCCACGAACAAGGACATTGCAAGAAGACTGATCGACTTCCTCTCCGGCGTGGCCTACGCGGGCGAGGGCAAGATCAAAAAGGTCGCGGCCAACACGTACATCATCACGCCCTATCATGTGGATATCATGGGCGATCTGATCGACGAGCTGGAAAATAACGGCCTCTACCTGTAAAGAAACGGAGAGTGGGATAGCATGCTGACACCGCAGGAAGTTTCCGGCCGCGCTTTCAGCAAAGCGGCCTTCGGCGGATATAATATGGCGATGGTCGACGAGTTTCTCGACGAGCTGACCGACGATTATACCTCGCTCTATAAAGAAAACGCCGCCCTCAAGGCCAAGCTCAAGGTGCTGGTCGACAAGGTGGAGGAGTACCGCGCGACGGAGGATTCCATGCGCGCCGCCCTCCTGACCGCCCAGCGCATGGCCAACACCATGGTCGAAGAGGCCGAGGAGAAGAAAAAGGCCATGCTCGCCGGCGCGGAGGACGAAGCCCGCACCAAGATCGGCGCGCTGCAGAGCGATGTCGAGCTCGAGCAGCGCCGATTGAACGCGGCCAAGGCCGCGACGGCGGAATTTTTGCAGAAGACGCGCGAGCTTGCGCAGGCGCAGCTTGCGCTCATCGAGCGCGCGCCCGACCTGACGCCCGAGGAGATCGCGGGCGGCGAAAAGACCGAGCAGAAGACCGAGGCCGATGTGAACGCCATCGAGGAAAAGATCCTCGCATCCTTCCACCCCGCGGCGGAGGAGGCCGCGCCCGAAAAGGCGCAGGAGACCGCTCCGGCAGAGGAGCAGAGCGCGCCGAAGGCTGAGGAGCCCAAGGCAGAGAAGCTCGAGCCGGACGACAGCCCGTTTGTGGAAACGGCCAGCCATGCCATCCGTCTGGATGACCTCAAGTTCGGCCGCAACTATCACGGAGAAGAGTAACACAGCAAAAGGGCGGTTTTGGCCGGCTCCACAGAGGAGCCGGTTTCAGACCGCCCTTTTATTTTTTCTTTGGCCGCAGCGCGGTGAAAAGGAGACGACATGAACAAAAAGCCCATCATCGCCTTTCTCTACGACTTTGACAAGACCCTCTGCACGACCGACATGCAGGACTATACGTTCATCCCCTCGCTCGGCTACACGCCCGGCGAGTTCTGGAGCATCGCGAATTCCTTCGGCTTTGAGAACCGCATGGACGGCCTGCTCGCCTACATGTACACGATGATCGAGGAGTGCCGCAAAAAGGGCATCCGCCTGGACCGCGACTACCTCGTCTCCTGCGGGCATGCGATCGAGCTGTTCCCCGGCGTGCAGGACTGGTTCTCGCGCATCAACGCCTTCGGCGAAACGCTGGGCGTGGAGATCGAGCACTACGTGCTCTCCTCCGGCCTGCGCGAGATCATCGAGGGCAGCGGCGTGAGCCACGAATTTAAGGAAATTTACGCCTGTGAGTTTTTCTACAACGAAGAGGGCCTCGCCTCGTGGCCGAAGCTCGACGTCAACTTCACAAACAAGACCCAGTTTGTCTACCGCATCAACAAGGGAATACTCGACGTCGCGAAGGACAAGGAGCTCAACGCCTCGATGCCCGACGACTCCAAGCGCATCCCGTTCACGAACATGATCTACATCGGCGACGGCCTTTCCGACGTGCCGTGCATGAAGATGATGCGCGCCTACGGCGGGCAGGCCGTGGCCGTGTATCAGGACAGCAACCGCGCGGGCGTGGAGGACCTGCTCGCCAAGGGGCGCGTGGACTTCATCTTCCCCGCGGACTACCGCGACGGGACGCTCTTTGACGAGACGATGAAAAATATCGTCCGCAAGATCGCCATCGCCGATGCGCTGGCCGAGGAAAACCAGCAGCAGCTCCGCTCGCTCGGCCGGAGCGAGGTGCCGCAGCAGGTGGGGCTGTTCTGATGGTCAATTTGCGCTGCCCCGTCTGCGCTGGGGCGCTTGAAAAACGCGCGGGGGCCTATCTCTGCCCGAAAAACCACAGCTTTGACATCGCCAAGAGCGGATACGTCAACCTCCTGCTCAACTCCTCGCAGGGCCACCACGGGGATGACAAGCTCATGGTACGCGCCCGCCGCGACTTTTTGGACAAGGGCTATTACGACCGCTTCATCGCCGCCGTTGCGGACGCCGCGGCGGAGTTCACGCCGCCGGAGGCGACGGTCCTCGACGCAGGCTGCGGCGAGGGGATTTATTCTCTTGCCGTTCTGCGCGCCATCGAAAAAGCAGGCAAGCACGGCGAGCTTTTAGGCGTCGACATCTCGAAGACCGCGCTCCAGTACGCATCGAAGCGCTCGCCGGACTTCACGCTCTGTGTCGCCTCGTGCGCGCACCTGCCGGTCGAAGGCGGCAGCGTCGACGAGGTGCTCAATATCTTCTCCCCTTTCGTGCCGGAGGAATTTGCGCGCGTGCTGAAGCCGGGCGGCTATCTTCTGCGCGCCTATCCCCTGCGCGAGCATCTGTGGGAGCTCAAAGCGCTCATCTACGACACGCCGCGCGACAACCCGCCCACGCCGCTTACGACTGAGGGCTTCACGCTCGTCGAAACGCGCGAAGTGCGCGATATCATTCATTTATCCTGTAATGAGGATATTCTATCTTTGTTCCGCATGACGCCGTACTATTATAAAACTGGCGCTAAAGACCAGCAAAAGGCTGAGCAGGCTCAGGAGCTTAGTGTCAAACTGGCGTTTGGGCTGGCGATTTATCAAAAGGATTGATGATACTCCCGCACTATGCGGGAGGGGTAGCAGCGCCGCAGGCGCTGCACGGGATAAGGGGGATATTCTCTCACGTGAGAGAATATCCCCCTTA
>ENA-ORTQ01000200-ORTQ01000200.1-human-gut-metagenome-genome-assembly--contig:-NODE-200-length-81660-cov-10.533828_pt1 | contig 81660 bp, 90 predicted proteins | sample MGYA00241912_ERZ509188 | MGnify/ENA primary metagenome ERZ509188 (study PRJEB26280, sample SAMEA2338849) | human gut metagenome | biome: human gut; feature: human-associated habitat; material: faeces...
TATGGGCGCATTTCTGCCCGTCAAAACCGTGCTTGCCCTTGTCAACTGATGGTAAATTCCATGAAAGGAGTTTTCTTCATGCTGGATATTTTCGACATTCTGGGGCCCGTGATGATCGGCCCGTCCAGCTCCCATACGGCGGGCGCGGCCCGGATCGGCTCCATGGCCCGCTCCCTGCTGGGTGCGCCGCCGGTAAGGGCCGCCATCCACCTGTACGGCTCTTTTGCCGAGACGGGCGCGGGCCACGGCACAGACCGTGCGCTGGTGGGCGGTCTGCTGGACATGAAGCCCGACGATCCCCGGCTCCCCTTTGCCTTCGACGAAGCGAAAAAGGCCGGCCTCACCTACACCATCGACGAGATCAGCCTGCGGGACGCCCATCCCAACACCGCCGTCATCGAGGCGTGGGCCGCCGACGGCAAGACGCTGGTGATGCAGGCGTCGTCGCTGGGCGGCGGGCGCATCATGGTCAATAAGCTGGACGGCATCGACGTGAACTTTACCGGTATGTACAACACGCTGGTCATCCGCAACGAGGACGCCAGCGGCACGGTGGCGGCAGTGACCTCCATCCTCAGCCAGCTGCGGGTCAACGTGGCCAACATGAGCCTGTACCGCCATAAGCGGGGCGGCGATGCCCTGATGGTCATTGAGACGGATCAGCACCTCAAGCCCAATCAGGTGGCGTTCCTGTCGGAGCTGCCGGGCATTCTTTCCATGACCTACTACGACAAGGAGGAGGATGAAGATGTCTCTGGATTCGATGAAGGAGATCTTTGACCGCATGGAGCAGGAGGGCAAGCCCTTCTGGGAGATCGTGCTGGAGGCCGACATGGAGGACAGGCAGGTGACGCGCAACCAGTCCATGGCCAAGATGCTGCTGACGTGGCAGGCCATGGAGGATGCCGCCGACAACTACACCGGACGCCGCCGCAGCGTCAGCGGCCTTGTGGGCGGAGACGGCATGAAGATGCGGCAGTACTGCTTCCGCGGCGAGGCCATGTCCGGCGGCTACGTCAGCGAGGTCATCGCCGAGGCGCTGTCCATGGCGGAGTCCAACGCCTGCATGTGCCGGATCGTGGCGGCCCCCACAGCAGGTGCCTGCGGCGTGATGCCGGCAGTGCTGCTGCCCCTGTGCAAATACGAGGAGCTGAGCCAGCATCAGATCCTGGAGGCCCTGTACGTCGCCAGCGGTATCGGCGCCGTCATCGCCTACCGGGCCTGCATCGCCGGTGCGTCCGGCGGCTGTCAGGCGGAGATCGGCACGGCGTCGGCCATGGCGGCCGGCGCGCTGGTGGCCCTGCGGGGCGGTACCGGCGAGCAGATCGGCCACGCTGTGGCCATGGCGCTGAAGAACCTGATGGGCCTGATCTGCGACCCCGTGGCGGGTCTGGTGGAGGTGCCCTGCGTGAAGCGGAACGTCATCGGCGCCGTCAACGCCGTCAGCGTGGCGGACATGGCCATGGCGGGCATCACCAGCCGCATCCCGGTGGACGAGGTCATCGACGCCATGGGCGAGGTGGGCCGCCGCATGCCCGTGGAGTTCCGGGAGACGGCGCTGGGCGGTCTGGCTGTCACGCCCACCGGCAAGGCCGTGAAGAAGAAAATGCGGCAGGGAAAAGGAGAGGATGCCCTATGATGCTGGATTTTGACAAGCTGGACGCGCAGGTCGTCCCCCATTTCAAGGGCGGGCAGGGGGAGTCCCATGTCCGCACGGCGGTGCAGGACGGCATGGGCCGTATCCTGACGCTGACGCTGCCCGCCGGCTCCTCCATTGGGCTGCACACCCATCAGGGAAACTGCGAGATCATCCATGTGCTGTCCGGCAGCGGCGTGTGCCATGACGACGGCGCGGACATCGCCATCTCCGCCGGTATGACCCACTACTGTCCCGAGGGACACACCCACGGCATCGACAATACCGGCACGGAGCCGCTGGTGCTGCTGGGCATCCTGCCGGACGTAAAATAAGCGCAGCGCGCCGCCCTGCCGGGGCGGCGCGTTTTCCTGCCCGCGAAAGGCGGCGAAAGAAAAGCCGTGAGAAATCAGGTTTCACGCTTGACAAAGCCCGCTGCGTATAGTATACTATCCAACGGACTGACAGTTCGGTGACATAGCCAAGTGGTAAGGCAAGGGTCTGCAAAACCCTCATTCCCCGGTTCAAATCCGGGTGTCACCTCCAACCAAAACTCCCGAAACACAGGTGTTTCGGGAGTTTTTTCATGCCCGAAAGCAGGTTTTAGCCTTGTTTTTAGCCTTATGGGGTCAACCGGCGGAAACTGTGCGGATAAAACGCTCCATGCGGTCGGCGCTTTCGCGCTTCATTTGCTTCGTCACATGGCCATACACGTCCAATGTGAAGGCGGCAGTGGCGTGGCCCAGATTACCCTGCACGGTCTTGATGTCATCTCCCGGCGCGGATCGCGGCAACTGCGTAGGAGTGACGCAGGTCGTGAAAACGGGCGTTGGGACAACCAATGGCCGCGACGATACGCTTGTATTCGCGGTAGACTGTCGGCTTTGTCAGGTGCGTCCCGAACTCGTTGGTAAAGACCAGACCCTCCGGATTTTGCCAGTCACTGCCCAACAGAAGCTTCTGCTGCATTTGCCATCGGCGCTGCTGCTGCAACCGGGCAAGGACAGTCTGCGCTGCGGCGATGGTACGGCTTCGGCCATTCTTTGGAGAAACAAGCTCATAGCCCTTGCTCCCCTTGTCCTGATGCAGCTGCATTTGCTTTTCCACAGAGATGATACCTGTATGAAAGTTGATGCAGTCCCACGTCAATCCCAATACCTCGCCCTCACGCATACCGGTGAACAGTGTCAGGATGAACAGCGTTTCAAATCGGTTTCCCTGTATAGCGGTCAGAAATGCGGAGATCTGTGTGTCATCAAAAGGCTTGATCTTCTTACGCTCTATCCGCGGCAGGATACAGGCGTCGGCAGGGTTGTATCGCAGATAGCCGATCAGCACCGCTTGCTGCATGGCCTTATGAAAAACACCGTGAATGTTCTTCACCGTCTTTGCCGAAAGGGGATTGACTGCCGGGTCGGTCGGAGAGACAAGTTGATTATAAAAGTGCTGTATCGTGTGGGCGTTCAGGGCTTCCAGCTTGATGTTCCCCAGATGCGGCGCAATATACAGCTCTACATTTTTCTTATAGAGATACGCTGTAGACGCTTTCACACCGCCGAGATAGTCCTGTGTCCAGATGTCCAGCCATTCTCCCACCGTCAGCTTACAGGGTGTTTTGTAGGTGCCATCGTCCAGCGACGCCGTGATCTGGCGCAGCTTCTGCGCCACTTCTTTCTGCGTCTTTCCGGTGATGCTGCGCTGGATCTGCTTGCCTGTACCGGGGTCGAAGCCCTCTGTGTAGCGCCCCTGCCAGTAGGTGTAAGTCTTTCCATTCTTTGTTGTTGTGATCTTTCTGATGGAACCGGCGCCGCCAGCACCTTTTCCTGTTTTTGTACGCGGCATATACGCTCCTTTCCGCCGCGCGGAATGTACCACCTCCATGATATATCCCACGCGGCTGTTGTGCAAGTTTAATTTCCGCGACGAAGAACTTTACTTCCGTAGAAACTCCAGCAGAGCCTCTCTCGGAATACGAATTTGCCTACCGATGCGAACGCTTCGTATCTGGCTGCTGCGAATCAGCTCGTAGGCGGTGTTGCGGCCAATGCCGAGAATGGGCATCAAATCCTCCACCCGCAGTGTCACGGGCAACTCATGCAGGTCGCGGTACTTATTCTCCACGGGCAGTACCTCCCTTCACGGACGCCAGATAGATGTCCGTCACATCGGGTCGCTCGTGTCCCAGCAGGCGTGACACGGTAAAATGGGTGTCCAGAGGCATCATGCCGCCATCGACGAGGGAAGTGTACTTTTCGACGGCGTAGGTATGCCGCAGTCCATGGAAGGTAATGCGTCTGTCCGGTGCGGTGGGGTCACAGATGGCGTCACGGTGGCGGATGATGAATTGCTGCATGCCGTTGATGGCACGGTCGGTGGGAACGCCGTCCGGCACCAGCAGCTTGTGGCCGCGTTCCGTTTTCTCCAGCAGCCTTTGCAGCATCATCGTGATGCGGTCGTCCTCGATGGGGACGATACGCACCTTACCGCCCTTGCCCTTTACGGTGAGGGCATTTTTACGCAGCGCGCGCTCCGCCGCGGCGGTGTCCATGCGGAAGCACTCGTGGATGCGCAGACCGGCATAGCGGGCCAGATACAGGGCGAGGATATAGTCCTCGCGATCCTCTGCCATGGCGCGGCCGATCAGCTTGCCGAACTCCGGGTTCGTCCATGTGCGATCCTGTTGCCCGAAGCGGCGGCGCTCCAGCACGACGCCTAATTCTTCATTGTCCGGCAGCGTATAACGTGGATGAGACATCTTGTCATGGAAGAAGCGAATGGCGGAGAGGTCGGTTTTGATGGTGCTGGCGGACTTGCCCTGCTCCTGCAAATAGAGAACGTAGCTCACCAGATGCTTGCCGCTGATGTTCTCCAGCTTTTGCAGATGGTAGTGGGCGGCGAGGTAGGCGCAGAACCGCTTAACCGCCTCGTAGTAGCGATCCTTCGTACGGAAGCTGCCCTGTCGGTTGTGCCGCGCCAGCTTGTCCAACTGGGTAACGAGGGTGTGGTAAATGCCTTTTGTGGTCATATAAAGAAATCTCCTTGTAATCGTAGTTATGTTCAGATGGGCGCACTTCACCCGTTGGCAGAGAGAGCCGTTTCCGGCGTATCTCCGCAAAACTGATAGACTTCCGCAGGCGGAAAGCCTTGGTGCTGCGTGCTTTTCGCGGCTTGCCCGTATGTCTGTCTCTCTTTACTTGTGCCAGGTCAGTACGCTGCGGTATGGAGGTCTTTGACCTCTGCTCGTGTGAGCAACCGCGGACACCAGGCCGCTGAACTCGGCTGCGGAAGGCTCCGCCGGTGTCCTGTGATCCGCCCGGTGACGGATCTGAGAATATACGATACCCCGTATGACCGGCGCCGCACTCTGACTGCGGCATACAGGGGCGGGAGCTTGCCTCTCCCTTGACGATTTTCCTGCCGTATCGTCCTGACGGCTTTTACAAAACTTCTTCCTGGCCTGCGCCGAAGCAACTTCGGCGCGTTTTCTTTTCCTGCGGTATCGCGGCGATGGCAAGTGCCGCGACAAAAACGGTAAGCAAAAACGCAGGAAGAATCTTCCTGCCGTTTCGGCTTCATACGATCCTTCCTGCGTTTGCAGTATTGTTCAATTTTGATGGCCGCCCGTTTTTCGGGAGGCGCATTTTGACATACTTCGGGTTCTTAGTCAGAGCGAAAAGCTGTTGATAGCCTTCCACCCGTGCCTGCTCTGCTCCGACCTAAATGCTTGATGCCTTAAGTACATGTTCAGTGTAGTACGGCGGCAGAGAAATGTACAGGTGGAAAATGCCGCAAGGAAAAATCCTCGCAGCATTAGGGAACTTCTCTACACCCTCCCTTCTATCTACTAATAGATCCTGTACAGATAATACCAGCTGTCGCCGGTGTTGTGCCCCGTCTCATCGGTTACATTGTTGTCCACCATGATGGTGTCGTTATCAAACCAGTCCGCATAATGCTCATTTCCGACTTCTTTCGTATCGCGTTCTATTGTGAAGAGCCGCATCTTTTTGAAATCTATGACGGACAGGTGGCACAGGCTGCCATTGGTAGCGTCCCGCTGGATAAGTGCAAGCTTATCGCCCTCCGGGCTGCCCACAAGTTCCGCATATGGCCAATCTACATCGGGCCACAAAGCTCCCTCTATCATATTCCGCTCTCCGCTTCGCAGATCAACGACATAGATATGGCGTTCTCCGTCCACCTCCAGCATATATGCACCTTCATCGTGCGGCACATATACCAGTCCGGGTGAAAATGGCTCCGTTCGTTCGGTGCCATGCCAGAGGACATCAGGGTTTGTGAACGCCGTGGCCGCCGTGCTGCCAACGACGCCGGCCGCCTGCCGCTGGACGTCAACGTTCCACGTTGTAATCATGCCGAAGTCTATCGGCGATGCAGGTGTCTCTCCACGTACATACGCCGCAAGGTCTGCCTCATCCACCGCGCCGCCGGTCAGCGAATGGCAGGAAAAGATGCCTTCACCGATGTAGCTGCACCCAGTCAGTGCCGCACCGCACAGTTCATCAAGGCAGGTGAGCGGTTCCGTACCGATCGCTGCACAGTAATACCTTCCTGCATTCAAAAGGAGGTATTTACCATCACGCGTTATATGAACAGCTTTGAGGAACGGCAGTTCATCCATTACTGCGGCGGGAATCAGCTCCTGCACGCCATCCTCATACAGGTCGATGATAACGGGATATTTACCATCCAGAAGCAGGAGTAGCTTTTCGCCCGTGCCGGGTACAAATTGCAGCACCGCATATTGACCCGTCACGCTGTCGGGAAGCTCCACATAGCCGAGAGCACAGCGCCCCTCTTTATCCTCCGCCCACTCCAGATATACACCGTAAGCCGTTCCGTTGTACGAAAAGTCTCTGCGGGTGCTTTGCAGCTCGAGTTTGACCAGCTCACCGCCCTCCTGCTTATACAAATCGTAGTGACTCCCTTGTTTGTACTCGATCTCATCGGAGCAGATCGCAAATAACCCATTTGCGGCGTGACCGTTGTTGGGAACACGCACTCTTGTGACGGTGATATTTTTCCCAGCCGCGTCATCGCCTGTGAGGGGTTGATCCTCTACCGGAACGCGTTCCACATGATCCTCTGCGGAGATATGAAAGAAGGACAGGACTGCTGCACGGAACTCCTGATCTACGGCAAAGGCGACGGCGACAATGCACAGAAGGACGGCCAGCACAGCGGCAACACCAACTGTCATTTTTCTGAATCGCGGTCTCGCAGCAGCATCTCCCCTATAGTGAAAAGCTTTTGCGTCCAATACAGCGGCATCATTCACCGCACCGATGGCATCTATCAGTTGATTGCTGTTCATAACACATACTCCTCACTTACCAGACAATTATGCAGCGCCTTACGAGTCCGATGAAGCATGACCTTTACTTTACTTTGAGAATAGCCAAACTGCTCGCATATCGCGGAAATAGAATCCAGATACCAGTACCGGCAGAGAAATACACGCCGCTCTGCGGTGGGTAGATCGTTGACAAATGTGTTGATCCTCTTTTCCAGATCAGCGGCAAGGACATCCTGTTCAACGTTTTCATGGGAGGGAACGCATTCGTTTAGCTCATCCAAAGCAGCGGCGAGCTCACCGCCTCGCTTTGCTGCGCTACGCTTTCTCCACCGGTCGATAGAGATGCGGCGGGTCAGTTTTCCCAAAAACGCAGATAACGCGGACGGGCGGTGCGGAGGCATAGTATTCCATGCGTCAAAGTATGTATCGTTGACACTCTCCTCTGCATCCTCTGCATCCGCGAGAATGTTGTAGGCAATGCCGTAACAATATTTCCCATATTTGATTGATGTCTCGGTAATGGCGTCTTCCGACCTTATCCAATAAAGATCGACTATTTTATCATCGTTCATACCTTGCTCCTTTCCTTTAAGGGAAATATCCATCATCTATCTACTCGCAAAAAGCGCAGAAAGGTTACAGATATTTTAGCATACGTTGAAAAATCATTCAATTTGAAGAAAACCGTCTCTGTCAGCAAGTGTTTTGCTCGGCTTTCCGACATCTGTGCAAAATATCCCGGCATATACTAAAACGCACTATCACAAGAAGAACCTCCAATTCCTTGTAGCACAAGGGATTGGAGGTTCTTCCTCGGTATGAATGGGTATAACGCAAAAGCATCCACGGCTTTTCGGTAAGGGTGAGTCATCCGTCCACCGCGTTTTCTGAGCTAAAGGCACAGGTACATTCCGCGCGGCCATAAAATTTAGCCTTATTTTTAGCCTTATAACTTCAAAATCCGATAATACAACTTGGCAGCATTTAACAGCATGATTCCCCACAAGCCCTGTATTTCCAACACTTCCCGGCATCGGTCAACACGACGCAAGACCGCCCCACGGCGATTCAAATCCGCGTGCCGTCTCACCTCACATACGCCGTATGACCTCGCCCAGCCAGCGGCACAGGGTATCCCCTGTCCGGTTGGCGATCTCCACCACCCGGGCATGGCTGTGCTTCACCGCCTGGATCCCCGTGGCCATGTTGGTGATGCAGCTGACCGCCAGCACCTTCATGCCCAGATAGCTGCACACCATGGCGTCCGGCACGGTGCTCATGCCCACGGCGTCGGCGCCCATGGCCGCAAAGGCCCGTATCTCCGCCGCCGTCTCGTAGCACGGCCCCATGAACCCCAGATAGACGCCCTCCCGGTAGGCGATGCCCAACTCATCGGCGGTCTGTCCGGCCAGCGCCCGCAGGCCGGGGTCGAACACCTCGGTCATGTCCGGGAAACGCGGCCCGAACCGCTCATCGTTGGGCCCGATCAGGGGATTCGTGCCCATCATATTGATGAAATCGGTAAGGAGCATCAGCGTACCCGGTGCGAAGCTGCGGTTCACGCCCCCGGCGGCGTTGGTCAGGATCACCTGCTCCACCCCCAGCAGCTTCAGGGTGTAAAAGGGGTAGCAGACCTCCTTCATGGTGTAGCCCTCGTAGAAGTGAAAGCGCCCCTCCAGCGCGTACACCTCCCGCTGTCCCAGCCGTCCCGTCAGCAGCGCGCCCCTGTGCCCCGCCACCGTGGACACCGGGAAATGGGGGATGTCCCGGTAGGGCAGCTCCTCCGTCTCCGTGAAGGCGGCGGTGAGATTGCCCAGTCCGGAGCCCAGCACCACCGCGATCTTCGGCCGCGCCGCGGTGTGCGAGCGGATATAGTCCGCGCTTTCCAGCGCCTTTTCGTACAGCTGCTCCATGGTATCGTCTCCTCCTGTTCCGGCGTCTCCGCCGTTTTCCCTGACATTGTACCACAATGCAGCGCAAAATGATACACCCGAAAGAGGGAGGTCTGTTGCGGCAGACCTCCCTCTTTTTCGTCACCACGCGAACATCACCGCGTAGGCGGACTCGGCGCCCACGCCGCCGTCCTGCTCCGTCAACGGGATGACCGCGCCCTCCGTCAGCACCTCCCGGATGCTGCCGCCGGCGCTGTACAGCACATACTGCGAGCCTCCCTCCGGCAGGGCCAGCACCGACAGCTCCGCCCCCGGCAGCAGCGTATAGATGGCCGGGCCGTCCCCGTCCGTCTCCACGCTGCCGACATAGGTGAACTGCAGCTCCAGCCCGTCGGCGGCGCGGAACACCTCCGTGGTCTTGCCGCCGCTGCCCCGCTCCAGCACCTCCAAGCAGTACAACGGCTCAAAATCGCCGCCCGCCGCCGCGTAGTTCCGCACGCTCACCAGATCATTGACCTGTATCGTCTCCAGCTGGGAGAACTCCCGCGCCGTGCCGCCGTACCAGCGCCCGGCAATGCAGATGGCCCGGAACTCGTTGCCGCCCGCCTGCTCCGTCCGGGTGTCCGTGACAACGCCCGTCCACGGATTGCTGATGGCCATACCGCTGATGGCCGCCGACACATCCTCCCGCTGATCCTGCGAGACATAGCCGTCGCCCAGATCGTGTTCGTCGTAGGCGTCCCACGTCACCCGAGGCGCCTCCGCACGATCCTCGTGTATCTCCAGCTGATGGGTGGTGCCCCAACCGTACTGGTCGCTGCCCGTGCCGTAATCCAGCATGGTGGTCTCCGTCAGCATCAGCCGCGTGCCGCCGTCCTCCAGCGTCCGCACCTCCGTCACATCCACCGTGATGTGTACGGCCCGGAGGTCATCGGCGGCCACATAGGGCCACACGGCGGCCTGTGCGCGGCTCACGGCATCATGCCGCAGCTTCTCCACGCAGTAGGCTGTGCCCACGGTGTTGTCCGCGATGGCGTTGGCCCGCATGAGGAAGTAGCCCTTCACCGTCTCCGCCACCCGCTCGTCCAGCGCCGCGGCGGCGCTGCTCTGCACGTCCACCGCCGGCTCCACATCGTACCGGCTCCCGGCAGCCGACCGGATGGCCGTCAGGAGCTGCTGATCCGTGCCCTCATACTTGGCCGCCAGCTTGCTCAGATAGCTCCGCACCGTGTTGGGCGCCTGCCGGTACCGCTGGGCCAGCGTATCAAGGGCGCCCTCGCTGTACGCGCCGTCCGCCCCCAGATAGTAGGCGCACAGATAGCTCAGCGGGCACCTCTCCCAGTCCGGCATGTGCGCCGTATCGTACACGATGCCGTAGTCCGCCGGGTCGATGCTCACCGGGTCGTTCTCGCCCTCGGAGGGCCACGGCGTGATCTCCTGATACGCCGGGCCCGCGGCGGTGAAATGCGCCGTCACAGGGCCTGTGCCGCCGGCCCAGAACCGCACCGTGAAGCCCTGGCTGTCCGGCACCTCGACGGTCATGGCAAACGACTGGTACAGCGTCAGGCCGTCCGCGCCGCTCTCCACCCGGACGTCGCCGCCGGTGCGCTGCGTCTCGCCGTCGTCCACCTGCGTGATGAGTCCGAACTCCTGCAGCATGGCGGCCGCGCCGCCCTCGCCCTCGTACTGCGCCGTCATCTCCGGCGGCACGATGACCCTCAGCTCGCCGGTGAGTTGGCCGCCCTGATAGGCCACGTCCGCCAGCCGGACGGACACGCCGTCGTCACGGGTGACGCTGGCGGGGCCGTAATAGATCTGCCGTCCGCCGCCCACGGTGCCGGTGACCAGATCGGCCTCCAGCGCATCGATCAGCTGCCGCAGACCGTCCACGCTCTGCCGCGCCGCCGCGATGTCGTAGACGCCGTCGTCGGACACCCTGCCCAGCCCCGCGCCGTCTACCTGCCACGCCACCCATTCCAGATTGTCGATAAGCGCCATGGCCAGATAGCTGCCGGCCTTCAGCTGCTGGGTCCACGCTCTGCCCGTTCCCGCCACCGTCTCATACTCGCTGGTGTAGCACAGCGTCAGGCCGTAGGGCGTCTGCTCGGTATCCAGCCGCAGCACGAAGCTCCATATGCCCTCGCCCATCTTGTCCAGCCCGATAGCGCCCAAAATACCGCTGACGGCGGCGTTGTCGCCCACATAGGGCGTCCGCATGGCGTACAGCGTCTCCGCATTCCAATCGCCGCTGGACACCGGCTCCTCCTGCCGGCCGGGGCTGGTCAGGAAGCACACGGCGATGATCACCGCCGCCACAGCCAGCAGCACCGCCGCCCAGATGGCCGGCTTCTTATAATGCAAAGCGTTTTTCACTCTTTCCTTCACCGCCGTCTCGCCGAAGGCCAGCGGACAAACCGCCGCCGGGCGCTCCCGCACGGCGCAGGCCACCAGCGCCCGGGAGTAGGCCGCCCGGCCCGGGGCGTCCAGCCCCCGCAGCACCCGCTCGTCGCAGGCGTTCTCCATGTCCCGCCCCAGCAGGATATACGCCGCCCACAGCACCGGGTTGAACCAGTGTACCGCCAGCAGCAGAAACGCCAGCGGCTTCACCGCGTGGTCGCCCCGCCGGATGTGGCACCGCTCGTGGGCCAGCACCTGCGGCAGGTCGGCCTCGTCCATATCCTCCGGCACATAGATGCGGGGCCGGAACAGGCCCAGCACGAAGGGCGTGCCCCACTGGCCGCAGCGGTACACGTTGTCCTCCAGCCGCACCGCCGTGCGCACCCGGTAATAGATGCGCAGATAGCTGGCCAGCATATACGTCAGCATCATCACCGCGCCCGCCAGCCAGACCGCCGCCAGCAGCTCCAGCGTCACCACGGGCCGCGCCGCCTGTACCGGCTGCTGCGCCGGGCCTGTCGCCACCGTCCGCTCCGTCTGCGCGGACGGCAGCGGCTCCGCCGGTTCGGCGGCGGGCGTCACGGATGTGTCCGTCGCCTCCGTCCGGGTCTGAGGCAGGTCGTACAGCGCCGCCGCCACGGGGCTCTGCTCCGCCTGTAAGCTCACCGGACTCTGCAGGGAGAACGGCAGCACCAGCCGCACCGCCACCAGCGCCCACAGCATGCATATCGCCCACTTGGGCGCCCGCCGCAGCACCAGCCGCGCCGCCATCACCACCAGCGCCAGCACGCCCGCCTGCCACGACAGCTCCACGATCCGCAGAAAAATATCACTCATCGCGCTTCTCCTCAAAGGCGGCGATCATGCGCCGCAGCTCCTCCGCTTCCTCCGCCGACAGTCCGCGCCCGCCCACAAAGGCGGTTAAAAAGCCCGGCAGGCTTCCGCTGAAATTCCGCTCCACGAACGCGCGGCTCTCGGCACGCTGCACCTCGTCCCGCGACACCAGCGCCGTCACCACCGCGTTCTCCGTTTTCACGACGCCCCGCTCCGTCAGCCGCTTGATCACCGTGTAGGTGGTGGATTTCTTCCACCCCAGCCTTTCGGCGCATAGGCGGGCCAGCTCGCTGCTCTTCACCGGCTGGTGCTCCCACAGGATCTCGCACAGCCGCAGCTCGCTGTCAAATATCTTCGGCGTTTCCAAACGCATCTCCTCCTTCCGCAGGTCTACTCTGTTAGTCCTCTTGTGCCAAGTCTAACGCATTAGACCTCCCCTGTCAAGCAAAATTTGCATCTCCCCGCCGTTTGTGGTACACTGACCCCACGAAGGAGGCGACGCCCTTGGACATTCTCTACGAGGACGCACGGATCGTGGTGGCCGTCAAGCCCGCGGGCGTGCTGTCCACCGACGAGCCCGGCGGCATGCCGGAGCTGCTCCGCGCCCGGCTGCACACCGACTGCATCCGCACCGTTCACCGGCTGGACGCACAGGTATCCGGCGTCATGGTCTTTGCCCGCAGCCGCGCGGCCGCGTCCCTGCTGTCCCGGCAGCTGCGCGACCACCGCTTCACCAAGGAGTATCTGGCCGTCCTGCGCGGTGCGCCGTCCCGGCCCGCCGCCGAGCTGACCGACCTGCTGGCCCGGGATCCCCAGCGCCGCCTGACCTATGTGGCGGACGCCCCCTCCCCTGACACACGGGAGGCCCGCCTGTCCTACGGCACCGTGGACACCGCCGATGGTCTGACGCTGGTGCGTGTCCGACTGTACACCGGCCGCACCCACCAGATCCGCGTACAGTTCGCCTCCCGGGGCCTTCCCTTGTCCGGCGACCGCAAGTACGGCGCGGACGACGCGCCATGGCCCATCGCCCTGTGGTCGTACCGCCTGTCCTTCGACCACCCACAGACCGGCGCGGCCCTGACGTTCTCCTGTCCGCCGCCGCAGGTGGCGCCATGGACGCGCTTCACCCTCCCGGACACCCTGTAACGCATGCAAAATCGCTCCTCCCGCACAGCGGGAGGAGCGCTTTTTCTTCAGTTGTCCTTCTTGGCGGAATCGGTCTTGGTGCCGTCCGTCTGAGCGGCAGCGCCGCTGCCCGCGGCATCCTCCGCCTTCTCCACGCCGATGATCTTGTCGGTCAGGCCGGCCTTCTCGGCCTCCTCCCGGGTCATCTTCAGCGGCTCGGCGGAGTCCTCCACCAGCTTCGCCATCATCAGATAGCGGTGAATGTCGTCGCCCACGCAGGTGGACAGGATAATGACCTTGTCGCCCCACTCCGGCAGGTCGTCACGGTTCACATGGACGCTGCCCACGGCGGGGCAGAAGCCGTTCTTGTAGTCGCTGCCGGTGTAGCTCTTATCCGTGGCCGCCTTGCCCAGCGCCGCGAAGAAGTCGGTGAACACCTGCTCATCCGTGAAGTCGTGGTAGTACAGGATGTTGGTGCCGTCGTAGGGGATAGCCGCGAAAATACGGTACGTCATCCTCCGCCCCGGCTGATAGATCTCCACCACGGTATCGTCGCCGAAGCTCATGGCGTCCGCGTAGTTCCGCAGTCCGCCCAGCATGGTGCCGTTGCGCATGTTGTGGCCGTAGATCAGCGTCACGGGATCGCTCATGTCCGGCTTGTTGAAGCTGGCCTGCGTATACATCGTACCGGCCTTGTTGTCCTTGCCGTCCAGATCGCGGTACAGATAGTAGTCGTCGTCGCCGGGCCGCTGCACCAGGAAGTTGCCCTCCCGGATGGCCATGTTGCTGGCGCCGGGGATCTTGATGTAGGCGTAGGCATCGGGCCACGCCTTCTGCGCCGTCTCAAAGTCCACCGGCACCTCCGCGTCGTCCGGCTGGACCAGCACGATATCCGTGGGCTGCTCCGTATCCGTGGCGTCCGGCTCCACAGGCTTCTCCGGCTGTACGGGCTTCTGCCCGCAGCCCGCGCACATGGCCAGCAGCATCACCACAGCCAGCAATCCCGCTATTTTACGCAAAAAATGTCCTTTTTTCTCCATTCTGTTCTCCTTTCGGGGGCGTTTGCCAAAAAAATGCGGGACAGCGCGCTCGCCGTCCCGCACCTCAGCGCCGAAGCTATGTTACCATACCCCGCCCGCGAATGCAACAGTTTTTCCCCGCCGGTCACAGGGCCGCCGTCTGGCCGTAGCTGCCGAACAGCCCGGAAAAGCTCTTCCTCTGCGCCGGAGTCATGCGGCTCCTGTACTGCTCCAGCAGTGCCTGCGCCGCCTGGGTCTTGCCCTTTTTCAGATAGTTCCCCATGGCGCGGTACAGACTGTCCGCCGCCGTGGAGCTCAAGGACTCGCTGGCAGCCGTCGCTTCCCCGCTGTCCACCTCCGCGCCGGAGGCCGCCAGCTTCTGCTCCTGCTGGGCCATGCTGCGGTAGTGGGCCAGCAGCGTCTCGTACAGCCTTCTGTCCTGCTGGCTGACGCTGTCGTACTGCTCCTGCGCCAGCGAAAGCTGCTTTTCCCAGTCGGACATGCCGTCCTGCCAGCGGTCATAGTCCGCCTTCTCCTGTTTGTCCAGCAGGTCGTACCGCGTCTGCAGCGCCTGTCCCTCCCGGTCGTAGGCCGCCTGTGCCTGCTCCCGAAGCTGGGGCAGCAGCGCCATCAGCTCCTGCATATACTGCCCGTAGGCTTGCTGCCCCGCGTTCTCCGCGTAGCTGGAGCCGTACCCGCCGGTAAGCGCCGCCGCCTGTCCCATGGTGTCCTCCATGGCGGCGCGGCCCTTCTGCCGGTACAGCCGGGCGTACTGCGCAAAGGCGCTGTCTGTCTCCGGATCGTAGGAAAACGCCTGCCGTCCCTCGATCTCGTCGTACAGCGCCGCCAGCCGCTGCCGGTAGGCGGAGTCGTATGCGTCGGGCCGCAGCGCCGCCACGCTGTCGCGGTAGGCCTGCGCCGCCGTCACATCCTCCGAGGGCGCGTACCCCTTCTCCAGTCTCGCCAGCGCCTCCGCCGTCTTTGCCGATGGTCTGGCCACGGGGGCGGGCGTCGTCTCCTCTGCCGGGGTGGGCGACGCCAGCAGACTGCCCCATGTCTCGTCTCCGGCGATGCCGTCCAGCCGCAGGCTGTTCTTCTTCTGATAGTCCCGCACGGCGGCGCGGGTCTTCTTACCGAAAACGCCGTCCTCGTCCAGCTGATAGCCGTGCCTGTTCAGCTCGCTCTGCAGCTGGCGCACCGCGTCGCCCTGCGAGCCGTATGCCACCATTGTATACGTCGATGCCATTGGTTCCGTCCTTTCTCCTTATGTTGTCCTGCGCCACGCGTGCAGGCCCGCCATGCCGGTGTCCACGCTCTCCCATACCGCGCCCTCCGGCGACGGCACGGGCGGCACGGCCTCCGCCGTCAGCCGCACGCAGCCCACCGGCCACAGCACGTCCGCCAGCGGCTTCCCGCCCAGCGTCAGCGCCCCGGTCACCTCCGCGTCGCCGTAGAACACTGCCGGCCACGCGCACTCCAGCGCCTCCCGCTCGCCGTACTTGCCGAAGGCCGCGCCCTTGCCGCCGCTGCGCAGATGCAGCGTCACCTGCGATGTGGCCGCCGTGTACCGCACCGTCCGCACACTGCCCACCGTGTCCGCGGCGGTCAGCTCCACCTCATAGGACGCCGTAGCCGCCAGCCCGCCGCCCAACAGTCTCTCCGCGCCGCTGGTCAGGGTAGTGTAGCCGCTCCAGCTGCCGCCCATGGGACGGTAGCGCGCCCGCACCTGCACGGTGTTCCTCCCCTCCACGGCGGCGCAGGACGCCGTACACCGCACCTTCAGATACGCGCCGCTGTCTGCGGCGGTGCCGTCCGCGCCGCACCGCACCACGGTGCTGTCAGAGATCACCGGCTGGTGGTAGGCGTACACCTTCACGGCGCTGCCCGTCACCGTCACCGACCGCCCCCGGCTGTCCGTCACCGTTGCCGACGGCTTCAGCGACCCCGCGCTGCCGATAAGCGCCGTGGTGCCGGAGGTACCCGCCATCGTCTGCCCCGCAAAGCTGAACCGGCACGTCCTCACCGATGCGCCGCCGGTACCGGCGGCCTTCACGGTGTACCGCACCCGGCTGAGCCCCTGCACGCACAGGCCCCAGCCCTTCACCGCCGCGTTGTCGTTGACCACCGTTACCTGCAAGGTGGCCGTGGGCCGCATGGTTTCCGGCACATAGGCGGTGAACGGGGCCTGTACGCTGCCCACATAGTCGCCGCCGTCGTAGATGTCCATGGTCATGGTGCCCGCGCCCCGCAGGGCGTTGGGGATCTGCTCCGCCAGCGCGGCGGGCGCCGTCCATTGATACACCGCCTTGGCCGCCGTACTGCTGACCGTTTTCAGCGAAGCGCCGCCCAGTGTGCCGGACGCCCCGCCGAAGACGTAGCTGAACCGGAACGTATAGCCGCTGCCGGGCTTCGTCACCGTCAGCGTCCCTGTCTGCCCGATGGCGGCATCCCCCGCCGCCAGCCTGAAATCCTCCGCCGAGCTGCCCGGCTCCACGTCCAGCGCATAGCTGTACCGCTGGTCGCGGCTGGAGCCGGAGCCGCTGTACAGCCGCACCGTCAGCGCCGTGGTGCCGCCGCTCTTGCCGGACACCGTGATCCACCCGCTGTCGTACTCGATGGCGCTGCTCCACCGGTCGGGCGACGCCGCCTTTACCGTGCCGCCGCTCACCGCGCAGTCCCCGTCCAGATACAACGAGATATAGACGGGATACCCGAAGTAGGAGCCGCCTGTCACCGGTGCCAGCGACGCATAGATGCGGTAGCGCATGTCCTGTCCGGAGCGCTGGCTGTCGTAGGCCAGCGTGACGCCGATGTTGGGTGCGCTCCCCCAGTTCACCGTATCCAATGTGATGCTCATGCCTTACCCTCCGATCCACCGGAACGCAAGGCCGCTCTCCGCCGCCTCCACGCTCCAGTCCCCTATGGCGATGCCGCCCAGCACCGTGATATTGGTGATGTACAGCCGGTTGTTGGACACATAGGCCACCTCCGTGGCGTCCTGCCAGAACGACAGCCGCGTGGCGGTGAACACCGCCCGGAAGTTGTTCTGCTCCACCACCTGCTCGCCGTCCACCTCCCGGCACACCAGGTCCTGTCCCACCGCCACGCCGTACACCGGCACCGCCCCGTCATAGCTGACGATGCCCGTGCGGATGTAGCCCTCCGTGTCCACCTTGTAGTGGTGGAACGCGGCGTCCACCGCCTCCACATCGGCCTTCAGATCGGAGAAAAAGCTGTAATACTGGGTCACGGCCTCCGGATTCGCCTCCAGATACGCGCTGAGGGACGCCACATAGCTGCCGAAATCCGACACCGCCACATACTCCTCCTGCAGCCGCGCCGTCAGCTCCTCTCTGGTGTGCCGCACCTGATCCGCCGTCTTGACGATCATGCTCCGCAGCTTCTGGTACTGCCGGTCTGCCGCCGCCAGCTTTGTACCGCCCGCCGCCGCGCCGCCGGAGGCCGCCCCGGCGGCCCGCACCGTACCGCTCTCGGCCTGCTCCAGCTGCTCCAGCGCCAGATTCAGCTGCTGCGCCATCTGGAACAGATAGGCGTACTGCTGCATCACCTGCTGCCGCAGACTCCCCGCCGGACTGGCGGGCATGGGAAGCGCGCTCACGGGCCGTCACTTCCCTTCTCATACACCGCCGACAGGCTGTATACCCGGCACCGTCCCGTGCCCTTCAGCCGCAGCCGCAGCTGGCGACACCGCCGGGGCCGCAGGTGCAGCAGATATCCCCGGGTCTGCCCGTCTCCGCCGATGACCTCGCCCAGCTTCTCCCAGCGCCGTCCGCCGTCATAGCTGACCAGCGCCTCCAGCCGCGCCCGTCTCTCCGGCTGCACCCGCAGCTCCAGCCGCGTCAGATACTTGCTGTCCGGTGCCGACAGACCCAGCTCGCCCGTCTCCGCCATCCACCGTACCGTCTCCTCCGGTTCGCCGCTGCCTCCGGTAAGATCCAGCAGCGTCCCGCTGCGGGTCAGGCCGTACAGCGCCCCGCCGCACACGGCGAAGGCCATGATGTTCGTGTCGTCCTGCCGGTGCCACAGGCCGTGGGCCGTGTCGTACACCAGCACATGCCGTCCCCCGGCCTCGTCCCGCGCCGCCAGCCAGTACTGTCCGTTCCACCCGGCCGCCGCCGCACCGGCGTACCGCACGCTCCCCAGCGGCTGTGACACGCAGGACGGCATGCTGCCGTCAAAGGCGTACACCCCGTTGACACCCACATAGAACAGCGTCCCGTCCACCAGCGCCGCGCTGCCTCCGCACCCCTTCCGGATACCGGGACACCGCACCGTCACGATCTGGTGCGCGCCTGCCGCGCTGGGATATACCCGCTCCATGCACTCCTCCTTAAAGAAGATGACGCCGCCCATACACGCCGCCGCCCCGGTGAACACACCGTCGGAGCCCCGGGACGCCGCATAGCTGTCGGTGCTCAGCCCCGCGAAGCTGTTCCAGTTCCGGAAATCCCCCAGCTTGCTGGCGTAGATCTCGTTCACCGCCTCGCCGTTGACGATGCCGTACTTGCAGCCCCACAGCCGGTTGCCCTGCTCCACCACGAAGTCCATGTCCGGGACGGCCCGCTTCACCGTCACCGCCGCCGTCTGACTGCCCACCGTCCGGCACATCACCGGCAGCACGATCCAGTCGTCGTCCGCCGCCTGCAAAACGTGGAGTCCGTCCACCCCCTCCGTCTCGCAGCCCTCCACGGTCACGCCGTCCCCGGCCCGGAAGCCCCGTCCGATACCGGCGGACGCCGCCCTGGTACACACGTCCTCCACCTCCAGCCATGAGGTGCCGTCGTACCGCTTCAGCACCGGCTCGCCGTCCGCCGTGTCCATCCATAGGCTGCCCGTCCCCGGCGACGCGGGCGCCTCCTCCCCGATGGAGTAGCTTCCCAGTGCCTCGCCGCTGCTCCTGCACAGTGAGATCGTCACCTCGCCGGTGGTGACGGTGCGGTTCTCCAGCCCGCCGAACTCCGTAAGCTCCTGCGTGTTGATGAACTTTTTGTCCGGCCAGATCAGCAGGTACGCGCCCATGCTCACCAGCTGCTTATCGCCCTCCGTCAGTGTCAGCCCCGTCCGGACACCGTTGACGTACAGCGCCGTGCCGTCCACCCATACCGGCGCGTCCCGGCACACCAGGCCGCCCGGTGCCTTCACCGCCGCGACGATGCCCCGTGCGGGCCTTGTCTCCAGCGCCGGATAACCCCCGGCCCACAGGTTCTCCATATCCTGCATGCCGCCCATGGCGCTGCCCGCCCGCCGGTCAAGCCCCAGGAACCGATCCGCCGTGACCCGCTGCTGGGGCGGCGCCGTCAGCTTGGGAAAAAACATCCCCCCACCTCCTTAAAACAGGCGCAGCGCCGCCGTGACGCGGCGGGGTGCCGCGCTGCGGCAGCAGTAGTCCTTGTACGTCAGAAAGGCGTTGTTCCACTGGGCCGCCGCGTTGTTGTACCGCGCCGTTTCCCCGTTGGCGTAGTGGATCTGCGCCTCCACATAGTGGCGGTACAGCTCGTCGTAGGGGGCCTCCGCCGTCAGGACGTAGCCCTCCGTCACCTCCGGCAGCGCCCCCTCCGCCTGCCGCACCTCCCGCAGCACGAAGCCCTCCGCCTGGGCCAGCCACTGCATCTTCTCCGCCCTGCTGTACTGATTGGGCAGCAGAGCGTCCACTCTGCCCAGCAGCTGCCCCGCCGTCAGCCTGTCCATGGCCGCCACCTCAGTTGGCCCGCTCGTCCACATAGCGGCGCGCCGTCTCGGCCATCATGCGGCTGTTCTCCAGCACCTCCGCCACATAGCCGGGCACCTGCACCTGCACGCCCTTCATGATCTTCCAGCTGCGCCCGTTGACGGACACGATCACGAAATTCTCCTCGTTCTTTCTGCCGCGGGGCAGAAAAATACTCACCATCTTCTCTTTCACAACGCCCTTCTCCTTTCATCGTTCCGTTTCACAGCGGGAGGGGTCAAAGACCCCTCCCGCGCCGTGTCAGTTCGCCTTGTCCTCGCCGGAGTAGCTGGAGCCGCACTCCACGCGCACCATGTACTCGTCATACAGAATGGCGGCGGCATGGATGCCCTTCCAGCCCACGCTGGAGCGCTGATCCAGCGGATCGGCGGTACCGGAGGAGCCGCGGGGCTTCACGATGACCTCCGTGCCCTCGCTGAGATCCACCACGCCGTAAGCGCCCTTGCCCAGAAACAGGCAGCCGTACACGGCACAGCCGTCCCTGCCGCCCTCGCCGGGATAGATCACCGCCTTGTCGGCGGCGGTGACGGCCTCCTCCAGCACCAGCTTGGCGGCGGTGTTGGACGCCACTCTCACGCGCTGACCGCCGATGAGCACATAGCGGCCTGCCAGCGCGTCGACCTCCACCGTACCGCCGGTGAAGGGCACCTCGGTGCCGCCGCTCACCGCGCCGCTGACCGTCAGCACGCGGGCGTCCTTGGCCAGATCGCCGCCGCGATAGATCTTGGCCTCCGTCGTCTCCACGAAGCGCACGCCGTGGAGCTCGCCGATCTCGCCGGAGAACAGCTCCGTGGCGGCGGCGTACTGGTGCGCGGCGATCCACGCCTCGTCCTGCCGCAGGTCGAAGGCCACGCTGGGGTGGATGATGCACACATACTTGCCGTCGAAGGTCGGCGCGTTCATCTTCTTCAGCTGGGTGGCGGCCTTGGCCACCAGCTCGCTGGTCATCCTGCACCCGCTGTCCAGCTGATAGCGGCTCACCACTGCGGCGGCGGTGCCGTCGCTGTTCTTTCCGGGCGCGTAGATGACCTGATTGCCCTGCTGGATCTCGTTGCGGGTCACGGTGTCCAGCGTCAGGCCCATATTGGCGCCGTGCCGGTCGGTGATCTCCAGCACCACGTCATCGATGGCCGTCAGATCCAGCATGTCGGACACGGTGGTGTAGTCGCCGTACTGCGCCAGCTCCTTGGTAATGTAACTGACGGCGATACCGCTGCCGTCGGGGGTCACGCCCTCGGTCAGCGGCGTCAGCGCCTTGTCGAAGGCGCCGAACTTACGCCACTCCACGGTCTTGCCGCCGCCCACGGGCAGGCCCTTGGTGGCCGCGAACTGGTTGTGTACCAGCTGGGGCCGCGCGTTCTCCAGCAACTCCATGCCGTAGTAGGTCTTCATCTCGGCGCTGAGACCGCCGGTGGTCTGGGTGTTCATCTCCCCTGCGAACATCTGCAAATTCATGTTTTCCATATTTCTCCTCCCTGTTTTTTCAGAATCGGATCTTCTCCCCGTCCTGTACCCGCCTGCGGATCGCCGCCAGCTCCCGGCTGGTCAGGCTTCTGGGATCGCTGCGGGTCACGGTGCGGCTGCCGCCCCGGTTCTCCGCCGCCCGGCTGCCGCCGGAGGCGATGGCCCGGGCCATCTCGCTGCGGGTCTTTTCCGCCGCGTAGCCCATAGCCGCCTGCAAAAGCTCCTGCCGGTGTACGATCTCGTAGGCGGTCTGTCCGTCCACGCCTGCCGTCACCAGCCGTCCGAACCGGGGCGAGGCCAGCTCCCGCTTCCAGTCGAAGTCCGGATACACCTGCCGGATGCGTCCCTCCTCCGCCTGCAGGCGCAGCAGCGCCCCGGCCTGTGCCTGCCGCTGCGCCTGCGTCTCCTGCCGCAGCCGGGCGTTTTCCTGCCGCAGGCCCCGCAGCCGCCCGTCCAGGATCTTCTGTACACGGGCGTCGAACTGCGCCTTGTACCTTCCCCGGATCAGCTCCGCGAAATCGTCCTGCTCCCCGGCGTCGGGAGCCGCCTGCCCGCCTGCTTCTCCGCCCGTCTCCTGACCGGCCTCCTCCGCGAACGCCTGCCAGTCCATCCAAAGCTGCCTCATAGCCTCTCCTTCCCGTGGTAGGTCACGACCCCGTTATCTCCACGCACCCGGGATACGCCTGCGCCAGCTGTTCCACGCCGCACCGCACCAGTGCCAGCGCCGCCGCGCCCGCCGCCGTGCCCCGGATGTCCGCGAAGCCCCTGCGGATATCCACCCGCTCCGCCTGTCCCGTCTCCTCCAGATACCCCGCCAGCGCGTACACCAGCGCCGACACGGCGGCGCACACGATGTCCCGCCCCGCCGGCGCGTACCCGGCGTGCCCGCTGACCGTCATCTGCGCCCCGTCGAACCGTACCCGGATCATCGGGGCCTCACCGTCTCCCGGGACTGCTTCCTCTGCCGCTGCACGGTATTCAGCGCACCGCGTCCCGCCTCCTGTATCCGCAGGCCGCCGATGTCCGGCGCCTCGTCCTCGCCGCCGGCCATCTCCCGCGCCAGCGTCTCCGCCAGCTGCGTGCCCTGCCGGGCGTCCAGCAGCCGCAGCGCCGTCAGCAGCTGTCCCTGCAGCCACTCCACCTGCCGCGTCCGCTGCCTCCCCTGCCGGATCACCGCCGCCAGCTGATCCTTGTTCTTGAACTCCATCAGATCCAGACACCGCAGGGCCTGCTCGGCCATGTCCGCCCGGAAGAAGCCCATCTGGAACAGCTGCAGCGCCAGCTGATTGTACTCCATGGTCTTGTAGGGCGTCTCATCCTGCGCCGCGATCTCCAGATCGAACTCCGGCACCCGGTAGCCGCCCATCTCCAGCGGCCGGGGCTGCATACCGCCGTTGTCGAACATCCGGAACTCCCGCTCTGCGCCCCTGCCCAGCAGCCGGAACTGCCGGGGCATGCTGTAAAACTGCCGCACCAGCTCGATGCACAGCGTCAGCACCTGCGAGAACGCCTCGTACCCGTCGTCGATCATATTGCGCGACAGCTTGCCGCCGGCCTCCTGCAGCGCCGCGATGGCCGTGGCCGCCGTGACGCCCCCGGCGGTGCCGCCGCCCATGACGTCCCGGTTGCCCGCCGTCTCCTTCATCTCCGCCACCTTGTTCTGCAGGATGGCCACATACACGCTGTCCAGCGTGGGCACACGGATGGGCGCGATGGAGTCCGCCCCCAGATTGCCGTTGGTGTGGACGAAGGGCCGCGTCCAGTCGGCGTACTCCGCCTCGTTCACCGCCCCGTCGGAGCGGATGAAGAACCGCGGCGTGGCCGCCGCCAGCGTGTTCTTCAGGATGGCCTGGTTCATCAGATCGATCTGCTTCTGCGCCGACTTGCACAGATCCACATACCCGTAGCCGCAGGGCGTCCCCTCCTCCGGGAACAGCACGTCGAACACAAAGGGGTACTGCCCGTGGTCGTACCACCCCCGCCCGCGGTAGGCGGGATCATTCTCCGTGGCGTACAGCACCGTCTCCCCCACGAACTTGCAGTACTGCAAAACCGGACGCCCATCCTCCTCCGTATGGTAGTACCAGTCCACCACCAGCGACTGGCCGGAGGTGTCCACCCTGTCGTCGTAGAGATAGCGGCTCACCTGCGCCGCGCCGCCGCGCCCCAGCTTCCCCTCCAGCTGGGGGTACGCCCGCACCAGCCGGTAATCGGGCACCAGCTCTGTGGAGAAGAAGTGCTCCGACGCCTGTATGTCCTGCACCCCCGGCTCCCAGAACAGATTCAGCACATCCATGCTGCGGATGTCGATGTCCCCCAGCCCGTGGAGCTTCCGGTCGTCCCAGAACACGCCGTACACGGCACAGCCGGACTTCAGCTTGTTCCACCACGCCTTGGCATACTCCTTCTTGAACCGGTTGTTCTGCAGGATCACCGGCAGAATGCGGGTCAGCTTCTCCGCCTCCTCCCGGTCGTCCGGCTCCCTGGGCAGCACCGTCGGCTCCGGATAGCTGTCCATGGCGTCCGCGTGCTTGGACAGAATACAGTTCACCAGCCATCCGCTGGCCGGCTGGGGGTCGGCGGGATTGCCGCCCTCCCCGGCCTTTTCCATCTGCTCCCAGTGCCGCAGCTTCCAGAACTGCTCGTTGTCGATGACGCGCTTGTCCAGATTTTCCTTGCCCTGCCGGTACTTCCGCAGGATCTCCGCCGCCCGGAGCACCTCCTGCGTGCCGATCCTGGGCCTCATGACCTCCTGTTCCATGCCGCACCTTCCTTTCCTTGTTACTGTCTCTGTCCGCCGCCCTCCGGTTGTTGCACATCCCGGTGCAGCGACCCTCAGATTTTTCTCACGCCGCCCCAGCTGCCGAACCGGCCCGTCCGCAGCTCCAGCGGGTCGTCGGCGATCTCCCGGCGCTCCGTCCGCACCGGCGCGATGGGCCTTGTCATGCAGAAGTACCGGCTCTCGTCGGCCGCGTGATCCTCCTGACTGGTGTCCACATCCTCCGGATCTGTCCGGCTGTACAGCAGCCCCGGCACCGTCCGGATGAACGCCCGGCAGTTCTCGAACACATACAGCATGGGGTAGCCCTCCGCGTCGAAGGTCATCCGGTAGTGCATCTGCATCCACCCGGCGATGCGCCGGTTGTCCCCCTTCACGAAGAAGATGCGGTGCTTCAGCGCCGTCTCATAGATGCTCTCGCCCCGGCTGGCGTCCCAGATGGCCGGGTCGGCCACCCCCTGTATCTGCCGCCCCCGCAGCAGCGGGTGCTCCTCCTCGATGCGCCGTATCTCCGCGAACTGTCTCTCCGGCGTCCACAGCACCCCCTCGTCCGGCGTGCCGGTGCAGCCGTACAGCTCCGCGATGCGGTACACGCACCCGTCGTGATCCACCGCCCACCAGCCGCAGGAAAAGGGCTTGGCGTAGCCGAAGTCGTAGCTGCGGTACACGTTCCACTCTCTGGGCACGTCAAAGGCCCGTATCACATGGGTGTACCGCCTGTCATCGTAGTGGGCCGGATCGTCGGTGAACTCCTGGAACACCTGCCCGGCAAACACGTCCCAGCAGCCCTCCAGCCACGCCCGCCGCAGCTTGGGGGGCAGCGCCTCCAGCTGCCGGACGTATTCCGGCTGCCGCGCCAGCAGCACCGTGTTGTCCGTGACCCGCGCCGGGATAAAGGCATAGTCCTCCGGTATCTCCCCCGGCTCGTACCGCCTGTCAATAAACAGCCGCTTGATGTACCCGTGCCCCGGCCCGCCGGGGTTGCAGGTGTAGTAGATGCGCTTGGGAAAGTCGTTGACGCCCCGGACGCAGGCGGCGATCTGCCGCATCCACCGCTCCTTCAGCTGGGTAGCCTCGTCCAGAAAGATCACATCGTACTCCGCGCCCTGATACCGGTCGAGGTCTGCGTCCCGTCCGCAGTACCCGAACTGCAGCGTGCTGCCGTTGCCGAACACGAACCGGTGCTCCCCGGCCCGGTATTCCGCTACCCCCGCCAGCTCGCCGCGCAGGAACGTCAGGTGGTTGCTCTCCAGCTCCGGCAGGCTCCGCCGCACCAGCAGCAGCCGGATGCCCGGATACCGCAGGGCCAGCAGCTTGGCCTTGCACCGCACGGCCCAGCTTTTGCCGCCGCCCCGTGCGCCGCCGAAGGCGACATATTTCCTCCGGCACGCCAGAAACTCCCGCTGCCGGGGGTTGGGCGTCCCCAGCGCCATGGTGTCCCCTCTCATCGGCTCAGCTCCTCCGCCTCGTCGGACAGCACCACCCGCACCGTCCCCTTTTCCTTCTTCTCCGCCTTGGGCGGCTCCATGGCCCGCTCCAGCGAGATCAGCGCCTGCATCAGCCCCGCCAGCTCCTTCATCTCCTTCACCCCCGCCTCGTCCAGATCCATCCGGTCAACGGCGGCGGTGGCCGCCCAGTACAGCTGCCGGGCCGTCCGGGCCAGCTCGGTCTGCGCCTCGCCCCCGCGCCGCAGGCTCCACCGCCGGGGGCCCTCCCACGCCTCGTTCCGTGCGTGCAGATACACCGACCGCTCCGTCACACCGTACCGCTCCGCCAGCTCCCGCAGCGTCACGCCGCCCTCCTCATACCGCTCCCGTATGTCCTCCCACGGGATGCCGCTCCTCCTGCCTATACGTCCTCTCCCCCTTTCACCTCGTACACCGCCAGGATCTGTGCGGCGAAGTCCGCCAGGCACTTCCGGCACACGTTCTCGCCGGCCACCCGGTAGTACCGCTCTCCCCAGCCGATCTCTCCGCCGCACAGGCCGCATTCGGCCCACGGGGCCTCCCGGTCACCCCGGGCGCGTCTCGTCTCGTTCATCGCGCTCTCACCTCCTACCTCCCCCCGCTCTCCCCCGCCGCAGTTGCCCATTTCCCCGAAACTCCCTGAAATTTTTTCCCGCACCCGCAAAAAAGAGCGCCCCCATGCCGCAGCATGGAGACGCTTTCCCGCGATCATCCGCTGAAAACCCTCTTGCACTTTCTGCCCTGCCCCCGTATAATGGAAAAAATTTCTCTCATTTTCAGATATTTCACACAAATTTCTAAAGGAGGATTCCCCCATGCGAGAGCTGAAAAACACCTGCCGCGCCGCCATCGTGCAGGCCACCCCCGTCATGTTCGACAAGGCCCGCTCTCTGGAAAAGGCCCTGTGTCTCATGGACGAAGCCGCCGCCAACGCCGCAGAGCTCATTGTTTTTCCCGAATTGTTCCTCCCCGGTTACCCCTACGGTATGACCTTCGGCTTCACCGTGGGCAGCCGCAGGGCCGACGGCCGCCAGGACTGGAAGCAATACTACGACAACTCCCTGCTGGCCGACGGCCCCGAGATGCAGCAGCTTAGGGACAGAGCCGCCGCCCTCGGCGTCTACCTGAGCATGGGCTATTCCCAGCGCGACGCCGTCACCGGCACGCTCTACAACTCCAATATGATGATCGCGCCGGACGGCCGCGCCATGAACCACCGCAAGCTGAAGCCCACCGGCAGCGAGCGGGTGGTCTGGGGCGACGCCGATCGGGACTACTTCCCCGTCATGGACACCCCATGGGGCCCCATGGCCAGCCTCATCTGCTGGGAAAGCTACATGCCGCTGGCCCGCGTGGCTCTGTACCAGAAGGGCATCAGCCTGTATATCTCCCCCAACACCAACGACAACCCCGAGTGGCAGAACACCATCCGCCACATCGCCATCGAGGGTCACTGCTACTTCATCAACGCCGACCTGATCTTCCGCCGGGAGGACTACCCGGAGACGGTCAGCGCCGCGGCGGAGATCGCCGCCCTGCCGGACGTTGCCTGCCGCGGCGGCAGCTGCTTCATCGACCCCTTCGGCCACGAGGCGTCGGAGACGGTGTGGGACAGGGAGGCCGTTATCTACGCCGATCTGGACATGCAGAAGGTGCCCGCCAGCCGCATGGAGCTGGACTGCGTGGGCCACTACGCCCGCCCCGACGTGCTGGAGCTGCGGGTCGACGACAAGTAAAAAGGCAAAAAATAGAGACGGCTGTGCCGTCTCTATTTTTTGCCTTTTATCCCTGATGCGCCAGCGCCGCCGCCACGAAGCCCTGAAACAGGGGGTGGGGCCGGTCGGGACGGCTCTTGAATTCCGGGTGGAACTGGCAGCCCACATACCACGGGTGCCCCGGCAGCTCCACGATCTCCACCAGCCGCCCGTCCGGTGACGTGCCCGCCATGCGCAGGCCCGCCGCCTCCAGCTCCGGCCGGAACTCGTTGCTGCACTCGTACCGGTGGCGGTGCCGCTCCCAGATCTCCGCCGCGCCGTAGGCCGCCCGGGCCCGGGAGCCCTCCGCCAGCACGCAGGGGAACTTCCCCAGCCGCATGGTGCCGCCCTTGTCCGTGACGCCCACCTGATCGGGCATCAGGTCGATGACCGGATGGGCGGTGGTGCCGGAAAACTCGGCGCTGTGAGCATCCGCCCAGCCTGCCACATGGCGGGCGAACTCGATGACCGCGATCTGCATGCCCAGGCAGATGCCGAGGTAGGGCACGCCCTTCTCCCGTGCGTACTGCGCCGCCAGGATCATGCCCTCGATGCCCCGGTCGCCGAAGCCGCCGGGCACCAGAATACCGCTGCAATCCCCCAGCGCCGCCCCGATGTTCTCCGCCGTCAGCGTCTGGGAGTCCACCCATTTGATATCCACATGGCTGTCGCAGGCCGTGCCCGCGTGGAACAGCGACTCCGCCACACTGAGATAGGCGTCGTGCAGCTCCGTGTACTTGCCCACCAGCGCGATCTGCACCCGCCGTTGTACGCCGCGGATCCTGTCCACCATGGCCCGCCAGTGGGCCATGTCCGGCGCGCCGGCGCCCAGCCCCAGCTTGCGGCACACCACCCGGCACAGCCCCTCCTTCTCCAGCAGCAGCGGCACCTCGTACAGCGTGGACGCCGTCACGTTGGAGATGACGCAGTCCTCCTCCACGTTGCAGAACAGGGCGATCTTCCGCCGCACGTCCTCCGTGATGGGGCTGTCGGTGCGGCACACCAGCACATCCGGCTGGATGCCCACGCTCAGCAGCTCCTTGACGGAGTGCTGCGTGGGCTTGCTTTTCAGCTCCCCGCTGCCGGGGATGGACACGATCAGCGGCACATGGATGTACAGCACGTTTTCCCGCCCCTTTTCCGCCGCCACCTGCCGGATGGCCTCCAGAAACGGCTGGCTCTCGATGTCGCCCACCGTGCCGCCGATCTCGGTGATGACCACGTCGGTCTGGCCGTCGTCCATGGCGTAGACCCGCCGCTTGATCTCGTCGGTGATGTGTGGGATGATCTGCACCGTGCCCCCCAGATAGCCGCCCTGCCGTTCCCGGTTCAGCACGGCCCAGAACACCTTGCCCGAGGACACGGAGGCGTTGCCGTCCAGCGCCTCATCCACGAACCGCTCGTAGTGTCCCAGATCCAGATCCGTCTCCGCGCCGTCGTCGGTGACGAACACCTCCCCGTGCTGGTAGGGGCTCATCGTGCCGGGATCTACATTAAAATAGGGGTCGAACTTCTGGTTGCGCACCCGCAGGCCGCACTGCTTCAGCAGCCGGCCCAGCGACGCGGCGCAGATGCCCTTGCCCAATCCGGACACCACGCCGCCTGTCACGAAAATATACTTCATCCCGCCATCTCCCGTCAAAAAATATGCTCCTATCCTACGCCGCCGGCGGCGGGGTGTCAATGTGCTGAAATGTCAATATTTCCGCGAATTTCGCCGTCAATATGTAGAAACACAGAGAAATAGTTGCAAAGCCGCATTTTTCTCTTGCATTGCGCGGTTCGCGGTGGTAAAGTGGGAATAGTCTCACCCCTCCGGGGTGTTTTTTGTGCCCACAGGGGGCGGGGTCTTGCAAAAGCTCACACCTCCTGCCGGTGAAGCTGTCCGGCATCAGCGCTTCAAAACCGTGGGAGAAGCCTGCGGCTCGCTCTTTGTTCTGGAAATCGCAAGAAACGAAAGCTAAAGAAAAACGACCGCCTACAGTGTTCTGTAGGCGGTCTTGCTGCAATATGAGAATGTAAGGTTCACCACGCGGACAAGCGCACAGCGGTTCAGTCCGCCACCACCGACGCCAGCTCCTGGGCGGAGATACGGTACACCGCGCCGTCGATGCCGTGGCTGCGGAGCGCTGCCAGCACCGCGCCCCGCTCATAGGGGCAGCCCATCAGCGCGGCGCAGAGGGTATCTGCGTCCAGCGTGGAGAAAAAGTCGCCGTATACGGCGGCGTCCTGAATGATCCCCTTCTGCACGTCCAGCTTGAATTGTACCTTCCCGCCGGCGAAGCGCCCCGTCCGGTCGATGGTGAACTTTGGGCTTCTGCCGAAGATCCGCTCCCAGCTCCGGAACTGCTCCCCGGCGATCTCCCGGATACGGGCGTCGTCCTCCGGCGTGACGGTGTAGACGGCGGCGCTGCCGTTCATGATGTGGCGCACCATGGTCGCCTTGAACGTCTCCGCGTCCATGGGGGCGGGAAGATGCTCGGAGATGTTGGTCACGCGATCCCGGACAGACTTGATGCTCTTGGAGGTGATCTTGTAGCTGTCCACGGTGGTGGACGCCACCATCTGCTCAATATCCGTGTCGAACAGCAGGGAGCCGTGATGCACGATGCAGTCGCCCAGCCGGTACTGGGCGTTGCCGGAGAACTTTTTGCCGTCAATGGTCAGGTCGTTGCGGCCGTTGAAGGCGGCACTCACCCCCATCTCCCCCAGCGCGCCGATCACCGGGGCGATGTACTGGCTGAACTCGATCTCCCCGGCCTCCTTGTGCTGGATGAACGTGAACTGCCAGCCGCCCATGTCCGTATAGATGGTGCCGCCGCCGCTCATGCGGCGCACCAGATGGATGCCGTGGGCATCGGCATAGGGCTTGTTGATCTCCTCCAGCACATTCTGGTACTTGCCCACCATCAGCGTGGGCGTGGTGCGCCAGAAAAGGAACACCGTCTCCGGCAGACGCTTTTCCAGCGTGAAATAGTATTCCAGAGCGAAGTTGTAATACACATCCGTAGAGCCTGTCTCAATATAGATCATGCACGTCCTCCAGTGCCTCCCACGCCTTGTAGGAGCTGCGGGCCAGCGGCGCGGACGCCACATGGCGGAAGCCCTTGGACAACGCCAGCTCCTTCCAGCGGGCAAAATCCTCCGGCGTGGCGTACCGCGCCAGCGGATAGTGCTGGGGCGAGGGTTGGAGATACTGCCCGATGGTGAGGATGTCGCAGCCCGTCTCCAGAATATCGTCCATGAGACGGCTGATCTGCTCCTCCGTCTCCCCCAGCCCCACCATAAAGCCGGTCTTGGTCAGCAGCGTGGGGTCCTGCTCCTTGCAGTAGCGCAGCACGCCCAGAGACCGCTCATACCGCGCCTGCGGCCGCACGGCGCCTTGCAGCTCCCGCACCGTCTCCACGTTGTGGTTCAGCACCTCCGGGTGGGCGGCGATCACCGTGTCCAGCGCGGCGTGGTCGCCCTTCATATCGGAGATCAGCGTCTCCACGGTGGTGCCGGGGCAAACCTCCCGAATGGCGCGGACGCACTTGGCGAACTGCTCCGCGCCGCCGTCCGGCAGGTCGTCACGAGTGGAGCAGGTCAGCACCACATGGCGCAGATTCAGCTTTTTGGCGGCCTTTGCCACGTTCATCGGCTCCTCCGGGTCGGGGGGCAGCGGATGGCCGGTGGTGACGTTGCAGAACCGGCAGTTCCGGGTGCAGACGCTGCCGAGGATCATAAAGGTGGAGGTGTGCTTCTGGTAGCATTCGCCCAGATTGGGGCAGTTGGCCTCCTTGCAGACGGTGTTCAGCTTCAGATCCCGCATCAGCGCCGCCACCTCGTTGACGGCGTCCTGATTATAGCGGACCTTCAGCCATTCCGGTTTCTTTTCCATGTCTTACTCCGCTTCCACCACCGCCACGGCGGTGTCCACGCGGACGGTGTCGCCCTCCTCCGCCAGCTGCTTCTTCAGCACGCCGGAGACGGTGGCCTCCACCTGATTGACCACCTTATTCGTCTCGATCTCAAAGAGCGGCTCGCCTGCGGCGACGGTGTCGCCCTCCTCCTTCAGCCACGCGCACAGAACGCCGCTCTCCATTTCCGGTGCCAGCTTGGGCATATTGATCTTCTTTTCCATCGTGCTGTTCCTTTCTGCCGTACCCGGCCATACGATTATCAAAAGTGTTTGATAGCAGCTTCACATGAGCCAGTCCATCAATTCCTCCGCCCCATCGCCTGCCAACCGGCGGCAGATGTCGGCAAAGCCCTCCGGGTCTAAGCGCGCACCGTTCAGCAGCTGCGCCGCCAGCGCGCCGTCGATGGCGGCACAGTCGATGACCGCGCTTGAAACGATACCGCGCTTGGCTTGATAGGCCACGCGGATGGGCGCGCCGTGAAAGACCCCGGACTTCTCGTAGGTGAAGGCGGGCGTCTTGCCCCACGTCCACTCCCAGCTTCGGTACTTCTCGTCCCGCAAACGGCAGACCTCCGCCTCCTGCTCCGCCGTCAGCGTCAGATGGGGACATCCGGGCGGCACCATCTGCTCCAGCAGCCGATTTTGAAATTCCTCGATGGTCATGGGGCTCGCCAGATGCTCCCGAATATTGGTGACGGTGCAGATGGCGGACTGTGTCCCCCGGCTCTGGAAGCAGTCGTTTTTCCGGTGGGTGGTGATCTGATCCAGCACGCCGAGATCGGAGGAAAACAGCAGCGTGCCGTGGTGCAGCAGCCGCCCCTTTGTCATCCGCTGGGCGCTGCCGGAGATCTTCAAATCGCCGATGGCGATGTCACAGGTTCGGTTCTTCCGTGCGGGAACACCGATGGCGTTCAGCGCCGCGATCACCGGGGAAAGCACAGCGTCGTAGTCCAAAGCGCCGGCACGGACGATATACGTGTAATTCACATTCCCCAGATCGTGATAGACCGTCCCGCCGCCGCTGATCCGGCGCACCACGGGGATCCCCCGCTGCCGCAGCGCCTCCACGTGCACCTCCCGGCAGATGTTCTGATAGCTGCCCACCACCACCGCCGGAGCGTTCTGCCACAGCAGGAAAATATCATCGTCCAGATACGTCTGGTAGATATATTCTTCAAAGGCCTGATTGTAAAACGGATCGTGGGAAACGTTCCGCACCGTAAGCATACACAGACACCGCCTTTCTCCTGCGCGGAAAGCTCTACTTAATTTGTAAGTCAGGTTTAATTTCGCACATCATATTACAGGAAACGCAACAGAGATGTCAATAGAAAACCGTGTTGTACCAAAGCCTGTCAAGCGGCGCAGAGCTTTGGCGCCGCTCTGCCTCATCCTCCGCCAGCATACGGTACAAGCTGCCGGCCAATGTAGCCATCAACGGCATGAGCGCCCTGCTGGAGACGAAAAACGGCTTTGTAGACGCCAATCTCTACGCCCACGAGGCGGCCCGTATGCTGGTGGAGGAGGCCATCGTGGTGGCCAACGCCTGCGGCTGCACGCTGGAGCATGACGCAGAGCCGGCACGGCGCTTTTGAAGGCGTCAGACGGCAAAGGTCTTTTGCCGTCTGACGCCTTTTCCATGTACCGTATGGAAGTTCTTTCTTGACGCAGAGCGGCTTTTGTACTATGTTATACGTAAAAATGTATAAGTAAAGGAGTAAGCTGCCGCGAGTGAAACCCCGGCCTATGTAAAGAAGAGGAGGCCCTCCACATCTGACGGCGCAGCCGTGCGCCTCCTTGTGACCGTGTGTTTTCTTTCATCCACAGCGATCTCATATTTTGTTTTGTAAGGAGGAATCCCCATGTCCGCATTGAGATCCCGCGTGCGCCTTGGCAGCAAGGCGCCCCTGAGCCAGCAGGAGCTCCGGCAGCTTGACGCCTATTGGCGCGCTGCCAACTATCTGACCGCCTGCCAGCTCTATCTGCTGGATAACCCCCTGCTGGAGCGCCCTCTCGTCAAGAGCGACATCAAGCAGACCGTGGTGGGTCACTGGGGTACCTGCCCCGGGCAGAACTTCATCTATACGCACCTCGACCGGGTCATCAAGCGCGATGATCTGGACATGATCTATCTCTCCGGCCCCGGTCACGGCGGCAACGCCATGGTGGCGCAGGACTGGCTGGACGGCAGCTACACGGAGATCTATCCCAATATCACCCGGGACAAGGAGGGTATGCAGAAGCTCTTCAAGCGCTTCTCCTTCCCCGGCGGCATTCCCAGCCACGTAGCGCCGGAGACTCCCGGCTCTATCCACGAGGGCGGCGAGCTGGGCTACTCCTTAGCCCACGCCTTCGGCGCCGTGGCGGATAACCCCGCGCTGATCGCCGCCTGCGTGGTGGGCGACGGCGAGGCGGAAACCGGCCCGCTGGCCACCTCATGGCACGGCAACAAGTTCGTCAACCCCATTACCGACGGCGCGGTGCTGCCCATTCTGCACCTCAACGGCTTCAAGATCGCCAATCCCACCATCTTCTCCCGCATGAGCCACGAGGAGGTGGAGTGCTTCTTCCTCGGCTGCGGCTGGAAGCCCTACTTTGTGGAGGGCAGCGACCCCATGACCATGCACCAGCAGATGGCAGCCGTTCTCGACGCGGCGATCCGTGAGATCAAGCGCATCCAGCGAGAGGCGCGAAAGAGCGGTGAGGCCAAGCGTCCCCGCTGGCCCATGATCGTGCTGCGCACCCCCAAGGGCTGGACAGGCCCCAAGGAGGTGGACGGACTGCCGGTGGAGGATTGCTGGCGCGCCCATCAGGTGCCCATCTCCATGGGCGCGGACACGGAAAAGCACCTTGCCCAGCTGGAAACATGGCTGCGTTCCTATAAGCCGGAGGAGCTGTTCAACGCCGACGGTACGCCCGTGGAGCTGGTAGCGTCCTTCCCCCCTGCGGGCAATCGACGCATGGGCGCAAACCCCCACGCCAACGGCGGTCTGCTGCTGCGGGATCTGCGTACTCCCGATTTCCGGGACTACGCCGTGGACGTCAAGGCCCCCGGCTCCGTGGAGGCGCAGGATATGTACGTTCTCGGCACCTATGTCCGGGATGTGATGAAGCTGAACATGGACGCCCGGAACTTCCGCATTTTCGCGCCGGACGAAACGGCGTCCAACCGCTTGCAGGCCGTTTTCGACGTGACCGGCCGCCGCTTCCTTGACCAGCAGATCCCCGGCATTGACGACCACCTCGACCCTGACGGACGGGTGATGGATTCCGTGCTCTCCGAGCATTTCTGCGAGGGCTTTTTGGAGGGCTATCTGCTCACCGGACGCCACGGCTTCTTTGACAGCTACGAGGCATTCATCCGCATCGTGGACTCCATGTTTGCCCAGCACGCCAAGTGGCTGAAGATGTGCAGCGAGCTGCCCTGGCGGCATGACATCGCCTCCCTCAACTATATCCTCGCCTCCAATGTGTGGCAGCAGGATCACAACGGCTTCACCCACCAGGACCCCGGCTTCCTCGATCACGTGGCCAACAAGAAGGCGGATGTGGTGCGGATGTATCTGCCGCCGGATGCCAACTGCCTGCTGAGCTGCTTTGACCACTGCATCAAGAGCCGCAACTATGTGAATGTCATTGTGGCCAGCAAGCACCCCCGCCAGCAGTGGCTGACCATGGAGCAGGCGGTGAAGCACTGCACACAGGGCATCGGCATCTGGAGCTGGGCCTCCAACGATCAGGGCGAGGAGCCGGATGTGGTCATGGCCTGCTGCGGCGACACACCCACGCTGGAAACGCTGGCCGCCGTCAGCATCCTGCGTAAGGAGCTGCCGGAGCTGAAGCTCCGCGTGGTAAATGTGGTGGATCTGATGAAGCTCCAGCCCCACACGGAGCATCCCCACGGCCTGACCGACGAGGAATACGACGGTCTGTTCACCAAGGATAAGCCCATTATCTTCGCCTATCACGGGTATCCTACCCTTGTCCATGAGCTGACCTATCGCCGCCACAACAAAAATCTCCATGTCCGCGGCTACAAGGAGGAGGGTACCATCACCACGCCCTTCGATATGCGGGTACTCAATGACATCGACCGGTTTGATCTGGTCATCGACACGGTGCGCCGTCTGCCGCAGTTGGGCAATCGCGGCGCATACCTCGTCCAGAAGATGCAGGATAAGCTGGTGGAGCATCGCCAGTATATCCGCGACAACGGTGTGGATCTGCCCGAGATTCGCAACTGGAAGTGGGATGAAGCTCTGAACAACGCCGAGTGAGATTTGGTGATCGCAGAGGTGATTCCCGGCGCGGCGGGCAGCGAGCATGACCCGGACACGGAACTGAACCTGTTCGCGTTCTGACCTGCGCCGCATCGTACACCTATGAATTTCGCGCAAAAGCTCCCGGCATACCACGTGCGTGGTATGCCGGGAGTCTTTTTGCTTCTACGCCATTGAACGCCGTGTTTGCTCCGAACTCCAGCCAGCACAGTGCCGTTGAAATCCGCCAACACCTTATAGCCGTCCTCCAGACCATCTGCTTTCAAAAAAGGGCGCCGCTTTTTCGGCCCGTCAAAGCCGACAATACGACGCCCCAATATTTGTGATCCTTTTTTGAGAAAAACACCGCTGCCAGTCAGAAAAAACGCCGTTCAAAAAGGGTACTGGCTGAATGCGTCTGCCTGAAAAGGGAAACCGCCCGGTTCGAATCAGGGCAGACGCTCTGAAACAGCGATTTGCATCTATGGTTTGAAAGAAAGAATCCGGACCCGAAAAAGCCCGGAAACCCTTCGGTTTTCGTTGATAAGGCAGTAAATCAAATTATCACCGCAGCTGAATCGGCAATGGGAGAAAAACTGAGTTGCAAAGCCACGGACTGAAAACGAAATGTTAAAAGGACTTAGCTGTCAGGCGTAGCAATGGCAAGGAAAATCACCGAGATCAGTCTATCACAGACTTTTCTCGGTGATTTTCTTATATCCGTACATTCGATTTACGCTAATTCTCCTGCTACAATAATTGCAGAAAATCAAAGGAGGAACAGCGTATGAAGCAGAAATACTATGTGGAACTGAACCGGCAGGAATGGCGGCTTATGAGTTGGTGCGAACTGCGGAGATGCAGCCCATCTTAGAGGACGGCGGCAAGGTAAAGAGCTACTGCCTTTTTCCGGACGATGAAAACCGGAAGTTCTCCGTCTACTATATGGAGCTGGCTCCCGGCAGCCATTGGCAGTCGGAGCCGCATCTGCGGGGTATCACCGAGTTTGTCACCCTTTTCGCCGGTGCAATCGAAATCACGGCTGATCAGAAGGACATTGTCGTTCAGGCGGGCGAAAGCGTCCGCTTTCAGGGCGACACCCCCCACGCCTACCGCAACATCTCCGACCAAACCACCATTCTGCACATGATCCTGTATAACCCGTAAAAAGGTGCGAGCCGCTGTATTGCAGCGGCTCGCACCTTTTCTCTCAGTCCTCCAACTCCGCCTCGTGCTTGAGGATCGCGCCGGTGGCGGCGTTAATCTCGTAGCTGTATTCCATATTGCCGGACTTGAACTCGACCTCATAGACGAGCGTGCCGTCCTCATCGTCCAGCTCGATCTCCATGTCATACGCCTTGTTCTCGCTCACGCCCGCGTGGTTCAGGGCGATGGACTTCGCCTTGGCGTGGCCGATGTCGCCGGTGGGCGCAGTAGGCTTTGCCGTCTCGTCCCCTACAGGGGCCGTGGTCAGCAAGTCCTTCTGCCCGCTGAGCACCTTCCCCGTGTAGGCGTCCACCAGATACTCAAACTCACCCCATGCTGTGTGCAGCTCCACCTCGTAGTGCGCGGGGAATTCGTCCAGCTCGGAATCGACCTCAGCCGTGACGGAATCCAACGCCGTTGTCCCGGCATACTGCTCCGCGGCGTAAGCGGCGGCATCCTTACCGATGGGCATAGCGGGCGCGCCTGCTTCCGCAAGGTCCTTCAGCTCCTCCACTGAGAGCTTCGCCAGCGCGTCAAACTTCAGCGACGGATTGATGGCGAGGACGCGGTTCACCAGCGCCGCCTTGCCGGTGGAAATATTGTTCTCCCGGGCCTGCTGCTCCCGCGCCGCATCCTGCGTCAGCGTCTGCGTCAGGACGGCGGCCTTCGCCTCGCTGGTCTGCAGCACGCCGTCCACGGCGCTGGTCAGCTCACGCTGGAGCTTTTCCGCACGGACGGTATCCTTGTCCTCCACCGAGATCATGATGGCGGAGGAAATGCTGTCGAGATAGCCGTTTCGCACGAGGCTGCCCACGATGGCGTTCACCGCCACATCCAGCTTCGCACCCTTGAGGTCAGCACCGTTGCCCATATCCGCCAGAATGGCTTTTGCGTCCTCGTTGAGCGGGGTACAGACGAGAACCTTTTCGTTCCTGCTGACCTTCAACTCAATGCTGGGGTTCACATCCAGCGACACCACGGACGCCACCGCATGGGCCCGCTGATAGAACACGCCTCCGCCGCACAGCAGCATCACCGCAAGGCAGGCGGCTACCAGCGTTGTCCATTTTCGATTTACCGTTTTCTTTGTTGTCATGGGAATGACCGTTCCTTTCCGCGCTTCACAGCGGGAGAGAACGCCGTTCACGTCGTTTGGCGCGGTCTTTTCCACCGCCGAAGCCAGACGCTGCTCCATTTTTTCATTGGTCATCGGGCGTCATCTCCTTTCAGAAGGCTGCGCATCTTCTTCAATGCTCTGTGATATTTCGACAGGACGGTGGGAAGCGGCAGCGCCAGCAGCGCCGCGATCTCCCGGTGCTTCATGCCTGTGACCGCGTGGAGCAGCACAACGCGCCGCTCCTCATCGCTAAGGTTTGCCAATGCGCCTTGCAGCAGCGCGCGCTCGTCGGCGTCCAGTCCGCACTCCTGCGCGGGAATGGCGTCCCATTCCTCCTCGCTGAGGGCGGCATGGCGTTCCTCCCGCCGCAGACGCGTCAGGCACAGGTTGCGGCACACGGTCAGCAGCCATCCCATCGGCGATCCGCTGGGGCGGTACTGCGCCGCGCAGTCCCACACCTGCACATAGACGTCCTGCGTGAGATCCTGCGCGTCCTGCGCGTTTTTGAGATAGGAAAGCGCAAGGCCGTACACCGCTGTGCGTGTGCGCTGATACAGCACCGCCAGCGCGTCACGCTCCCCGCCGGCAATGTGGAGCAACAACTGCTGCAGCTCGAGTCGATCCTCTGCCGGCGCATATTCGGTTGTCATCAGCATACTGAGCATGGGCTTTTTTTCTCCTGTCATCCGTGTAATGCACAGAAAGGACGATTTATTGCAGTCGGAATTAAAAATTTTTTGATCAAGCTCCGCAGCGTTTTTGTTTCCAGCCTTATCCGCAAAGCCATTTCTTCATTGGGACACCGAACGTTATACAATTTAACCGCATTTTCCATAAGGGGTGTCCGAATGGGAGTTCATTTGACCACCGCACGGAAATGGCTGCGGCAGGCATAGAATTAAGGCAGGCATCCTCGTTATCAGGCCACCTGCCTGTTAGGTATTCTTATGCTGCTTACTGCATCCCGTCAGCCCGGAAAACCGGAATTTGTTTTATAGAGGTCTTTGCAAATACACCATATCTACAAGGTGTACACCACACTCATATATCGGGTGATCATAATGATCCGTAAAGAAATTTGGCACGGTATGCGAGCGTACAAAGCCACATTTTTCATAAAAGGGTATCGTCAACGGGCTGTCGCCGGTTCCCACTTGCAGTATCGAAAATTGTCTGCGGTATTTTTCAACAAGAAATTCAATCAGCGCTTTGGCATAGCCTTTTCGCTGAAATGGGGGAACTGTAGCGATATTCTTAATTTCAAGTATTCCATTCCCTTCGTCCGTTACAACACACTCGCATTTCACTCCGTCATCATCAAGAACATACATTTTACCATTATAGAGATAACGGTCAACCATATCTTCCTGCTCATCCGCCAACAGGAGCAAATCAAGATATTGTTTTTTGTTTTCTGTAACTTCTACAATTCTCATCAATCACACCTGCAACTTCCGATTTGGTAAACGTAGCACATCCATTATAGCTTATACCGGCAGATTCACATACCGCTTCACGCCCGCCATCCGATATTCTCATTCTATCAAAAAATACAGAATAATCAAGCGAAAGGGTCAGAGCCTCGACTGCAGCGAGGTCTCTGCCCTTATCCTTTTATCCGGAGGTTTTTTATGTCTCAAATCAAACGACTGCAGACCATTGACGCGGACACGCTGCAAAGCACCGCTTACGAGCCGGTCTCCTTCGTGGTCGACGATCTGCTCCCGCAGGGACTGCACCTGCTGGAGCGGCGCCTCGTCCAGCGTGGGCGAGCTGTGGCAGTATTTCTCATTCCGCAGGATGTTTTTGATATGAGGCAGCGTCCATTGCGGTGACTTTTCGGAGTGTAACACGATGCTGTCACCGGCAGAGGAGATGGCCTGAGCTGCGAACGGATTTTGATGTTTAGAAATCATTATCCTTGAAGAGCTTTATGATGGTTATTACGACCACCCACAGCAGAAAAGACAGCACAGCCCTTATCTGGACAGCAGGGAACGGTAGTCGGCGGTCAGCGTCAGATAGCCGCGCTCATTGTGAGCAATACCCGCCCAATCCAGCACCGCCGCCAGCACAAACACAGGGTCAAACACATATTTCCCAGCAGGGGCTTTGAAATAGTATTTGCCAATGGCACCGACAACAGTATCCTCCGTGCAGCCACCTTCGCCAAGGGGAGAATTGCGCCCCATGCCCTTGCGGGCAGAGCCGCTCTCACGAAGCAGCAGATCCACGATAACATCAAAAACATCGTAGGTATACGGCGGCTTCATAGGCAGCTCGCTGCAGAGGAAGGAACAGCCATCCTTAGCGGCCCGGATAATGTACGGCTTGCCGGTAACAGAATACACCGTTGCCCTGCCGCCATTTTCGTAGAGCTTGCTCCGCACAATGTCAGAAGCCTTTGTACTGCTGCTCACTTTTGGGGTAAAAAGACTCATGTCAAACGCCTCACTTTCTTCCTCGCCGCGCAGGTTTAATTGCAGCAGCAGCTCATCGAGTTTTTTCTTGGCTGTGGGGTAAGAGATGCCCAACTTGTTTTGCACATCCTTCATGCTGCCGCGGCAGGCGAGAAAGGTCTGCAAAAACCGGGCGTATTCCGGGGCAAGGCACTCATAAGGGGAAAGTGGTTCATCGGTGGGGAACTCTGCCTTGCAGCCGGGGCAGCTCAGCCGTGCTAAATGAAGTGCCGTCCCGCACACAGGACACTGACCAGAGAATTTCATAGCGATCTACCTCCTTCGCCCTCAAGATACCATAATATTTCTTCTATGTCAATAATAGAATTAAAAATATTAAACCCAATTCCGGAAAAGATGTAAAAAATGGTGCTGTCCTGCACGGGCGGCTACAACGGTGTCTCATTGTCCGCAGGGGGACAATACTTCAGCCCTGCGCGCTCATCTGTGACAAATCTTGTCGTTCGTATATATGTTATCTTTTTGAAAATAAAAAAGGGCCGGAGTCTTATTGCTAAAACTCCGGCCCATGCCATGATGATATTACATGGTCTGCTCCTGCGAGACTCGTTCCAATGCTTCCACCTGCTGACGGACACGCTCGTCCAGATCCGGTACGCACACCCTGATCTGCTGCTGGATTCCGCGGATCATTTCTTCCTGCGTATCCGTAAGCTCAAAGAAGTCCTCATCCACGGAATCGGCACAGCAGAGGTCGATCTCAATCAACTGCTTTGGGCTGAAAAGCTGCTCCTTTTGGATGAGTCCGGAACGTGTGGCGATGTCCTCGACGCGATACAGGACATCCTCTGCCTGGGACGTGTCCGCGTCCTCTCGCCGATAAAAATCTATGGTTAAAAAGAAGAAATCCGGGCTCGAAAAAGCCCGGAAACAGTTGATGCGCCTGGCTTTGTGCCAGACGCATCTATACCGGTAATTCTTTATGGTACGCCCGACTGGATTCGAACCAGCGGCCTACAGAGACAGCACACAAAGGAAAGCTTCCCCCATACAGCCTTGTCAGAAAAGTGCTTTTTGTGTTCGTTTTGCCTGCGCGATTATGCCGCTCAGCACTGTCAGGCGATTTGCACCACCGTATCAGGATGCACCCAAGCCCGGTCTACACGCCCACCGGTCAAATATCCAAAATCTCAATATTGTGCGTCAGCACATCTGTGTATGACAGCGTATGCCGCTTTGCCTGCCCAGAGGAGTTTTCTTCAATTTGAAAGATATGAGCATAGACCCCTGTGATCTCCACCGGGACATTACTCAAATGGAGCTTTGGCTGGGCGATGGAAACATTGATGCGGATTTTCGGATCACTTCGGTATCGCTCCGAAATGCGCCGCCGGATCTGTTCAAGCCCATAGATTTCACTCATTATACCCACGCTTTCTATCGCAAACCCGCCTGACTTCCATCAGGCGGGTTTGGCGTTAGTTGAAGTATTCGCTTACGTCAGCTTTGTCGTTATACTGCTTGCGGACGCGGACCAGCACAGAGCCGTCGGCCTGCTCGGTTTCCTCGGTGATCTGATACCGGGTGCGGCTTCTGTCCATCGTCGCCTTGTAGCGACTCACTTCATCGTGGTTGACCTTGAGCTGCTGCTCACGGGTCAGACCGCAATCGTCCTTCTGTGCAAACACCAGTGTTTGCAGGATGCACGCTGCCTTTACGCGCTTCATTGATTTCACCTCCCTCAGCCTCCGCCCGGTCAGAACGGATGCTCTTTTTCAGAGAGATGATCAGTGAACAAACAGCCTGTGCGCGCCAGTCTGCCGCCAACGCACACTGCACCGGATGCACTCCCGTGATACCTTGGGTATACTTATATTTTAACGAGTTTCAGACTTTTTTCTGGAAAGCTTTCAATACAGCTTCGCGATGATGTCCACGCACTTGTCGATGCCGATAACGCCGCTGTCCAGCGTCAGGTGGTAGTTCTGGGCGTGACCCCACTTCATGTTGGTGTAGAAGCGGTGATACGCCGCCCGCCGCTTGTCCTTATCCCGCAAACGTTCCTCCGGGGACTGCTCCCGCTCGCCGTAGACCTCCACGATGCGGTGGGCGCGGAACGCCAGATCCGCATGGATAAAGACCTTCAGGCAGTCCGCCGTGTCCCGCAAAATATAGTCCGCGCAGCGGCCCACGATGACGCAGGGCCCTTTTGCGGCAAGGTCTGTAATGACCTTGTACTGCCGCTCCCACAGGATATCCTCGTTGGTGGGGCCGAACATCCGGTTAGAGAAAGCGTTCGAGAGGAAACCGCCGGGAGCGTACTCTCCCGCCTCCTTCACATAGTCCGGCGCGAAGCCGGTCTCCTTCGTCATTTCCTGAATGATCTCCGCGTCATAGCAGGGGATGCCCAGCTTTTCCGCTACCTTTTTGCCGATGGTGCGTCCGCCGCTGCCAAACTCGCGGCTGATGGTAATGACTCTGTTTTTCATGCGTTCTGTACTCCTTCCACATTCAATTCCTGATAGGTTTTCACGATGATGATCGCCGAGATGATAAAGGTCAGAATATCCGACACCGGCATGGAATACAGCACGCCGTCCAGGCCGAAGAACACCGGCAGCAGCAGAGCAAAGCCCACGCCGAACACCACCTCACGGAACATGGACAGCAGCGTGGAGGCCAGCGCCTTACCGACTGCCTGCAAAAAGATGAAACACGCCTTGTTGACGCAGGCGAGAATCATCATGCAGAGATACGTGCGGAACGCCTTAATAGCAAAGTCCGTATAGTAACCGCTCTCATTGGCTGCACCGAAAATGGCGATGAGCTGACGGGGAAAGCCCTCCGCCAGCACAAGCGCCACCGCGCCCACCAGCGCCTCGGCCACCAGCAGCTTGGTGAACAGCTCCCGAACGCGCAGTTTCTTCTCCGCACCCATGTTGTAGCCCACGATGGGGATGCAGCCTGCCGCCATGCCCACTACGATGGAAATGACGATCTGGAAGAACTTCATCACGATGCCCACCACCGCCATGGGGATCTGCGCGTACTGCTCCTGCCCGAACACCGCGTCCAGTGCGCCGTATTTGCGGAGCATATTGTTGATGGCCGCCATCGCCGCCACGAGGCTGATCTGGGAGAGGAAGCTGGTGATGCCCAGCGTCAGCATCCGTCCGCAGATGTTCCCTCGCAGGGCATAGTCGCCGGAGGCGGGCTTGATGATCTTCATGTGCAGCAGATACCACACAGCAAGAAACGCCGTTGCCACCTGACCGACGACCGTGGCAACGGCTGCGCCCATCATGCCCCATTTGCAGATAAAGATGAAGATAGGGTCAAGAATAATGTTGATGACAGCGCCCGCCAACGTGGAGATCATGGCAAACTTAGGATTTCCGTCCGCACGAATGATAGGGTTCATAGCCTGACCAAACATATAGAACGGGATGCCCAGCGTGATATAGAAGAAATACTCCTGCGAGTGATGGAAAGTTTCTTCGTTGACTGTGCCGCCGAACATAGCAATAATGTTGTCCGCAAAAATGAGATATACTGCCGTTAAAACAAGACTGCTGGCAACCGATAACACAACAGCGTTGCCCACGCTGCGCTTGGCCTTGTCCACCTCGTTTCTGCCCAGCGCCATGCTGACGAAGGCACAGCAGCCGTCGCCCACCATGACGGCGATGGCCAGCGCCACCACCGTCAGCGGGAACACCACCGTATTGGCGGCGTTGCCGTAGGAGCCGAGATAGCTGGCGTTGGCGATGAAGATCTGGTCTACGATGTTGTAAAGTGCGCCCACCAGCAGCGAGATGATGCAGGGGATGGCGTACTGGCGCATAAGCTTACCGATACGCTCCGTCCCCAAAAACTGATTTCCGGTTTCCATATAATTCACCTTTCTTTCAAAAAATAAAAAATGCGTAAGTCCCAACACATCCGGACTTACGCATTTCTGCTACACGATTTGCCTATGGAGTTTTCTCCCATCTTGCCATTTCTCACCCGATTCCGCAAAAAAGCGTGTGGCTGCTCTGCAACTGGATTTACGCAGAAACGCCACACGCTGTACGTCTATTATAGCAGAGGCAAATCGGAATTTCAAATGATTTTTTTACATCCGATGCCGCTTTTTATTCCATATTATTTCGAGAAGACTGCTGCGATGTGATGCCGCACAACAATGCTTTCTCGATCATGTCCACCTTCTGAGGCCGTCCCTTCAGCCGATAGTATTTGCACCATAACTGCGGCGATTGCAGCGGGATGACTTCTGTCCCAAGCGGCATTTTCTCCACGATCTGTTCTTCACGCAGAGAACAATCATAGACCGTTCCCTCATGCACGATGGCAAAGCCTGCCATGACATCGACCTCGATCGATTCTATGAGGAATTCCATAAAGGTCTTCGTCCGGCACATGGGATTCGGCACGGGGTCAGATGGGCGGAGCTCGCCCATTTCCAATAAAATCGTGCGGACACATTCGGCGTCATGGTCAGCAACCATTAAATCAATATCGTGGAACGCAAAGGTGATGCCCTTGAAGTACAGCAGCATCGACGCGCCCAAGGCCCACTGCACATGGGCAGATTCGCATATCTGCTTCACGTCTGCCTTCCGATATGCTCATTCTATCAAAAAACACAGAATAATCAAGTTCCCCGGCGAGCGTGGACAGCTCATCCGCCCGGACACCTTCACCAAGCGGCTGCGGAAGCTCCATGCCGCCCTCCACCACGCTGGATATTTATACCCACGCTTTCGACAAGAACAAAAAGGCCGCCAGCGCGGGCTTGCAGGGAATGCTGGAGATTTGACATAGGATAGCTCAGTTGGATCGCAAAACGCGCAGTAGTGGTCAAATCAGGTTTCAATTCTCCTAATTCTCCGCACATAAAAACCGTCTCAAGCAAGTTGCTTGAGACGGTTTTTGTAATTGCTCCCAGATTTTGTTGTCACCGCTGCGCATCGGGCAGTTCGTTCTTCACATACTTCTCCCATACATACAGGCGGTCGCGCTCGCCGATCTGCCGCAGCACTCTGGCGGGCACACCGGCAGCGATACTGTTGGGTGGGATGTCACGCGTCACCACCGCGCCGGCGGCGATGATGCTTCCCGCTCCGATGGTCACGCCACCGCACACCGTCGCACCGGCGCACAGCCAGCAGTGATCCCCGATGGTGATGGGTTCGGCATACTCCAACGCATGGCAGCCGTTGGGGTAGTCTGTATAGGCTCGTTCTTCGGCGATAAACGGATGGTTGGGCGTGGCCAGCGTCACATTGGGTCCAATGAGTACATTGTCCCCCAGCGTAATGGGCGCTACATCCAGAAATACGCTGTTGTAGTTGACGAAGCAGTTCCGCCCCACATAAATATTCACGCCGTACTCGCAGTAAAAGGGTGCAAACGCCTCGAAATTCTTCCCTTTTGCGGAGGGGATCAGGCGCTCCAGCGCACGCTGCTTGGTCTTGGTACGCCACAGCGGGAGGCGGTTGAACCGGTCACAGCGGCGCATACCAACCCGGTGCCGCTTGGCAATCTCCGGATCGGTAGGCGTATAGAGGCGCCCCGACACCATCCGTTCCCATTCACCGATCGTCCTGCTCTTATCCATGATCAGTCACTCCTTTATGTGCGCCTGTACCAGTACAGATACAGGGCCGTTTCCAATGCCAATCGCTTCATCGGATCGACCGGATCGGCCTCCAGCAGCAACCATAGCTGCTGGAGCCGGTAACTCACGGTGTTGTAGTGCAGGTGCAGCTCCCGCGCCATCCGGCGCTGGTTGCCCATACAGCGCAGCCAGCTCGCCAGCGTGTCCAGCAGCTCTTGCCGCCGCGGCTCTGGCTGCCGCAGGAGCGTTCCCAGCTGCCGATGGATATAGGCGTCCGTTTCCGCCGGGGAGGATTCCTCCAGCAGCCGTACCACCCCCGCTGGGTCGTCTGTCACGCAGGGTGTTTCCGTTCGCGCCGCCATGCGGAGCGCCGCGCGGGCGCTGCGGTCTGCTTTCTGAAAGCCCACCGTACCGCCGTAGGGGCGGCTGACGCCGCAGATAACGCCGTGGTCGGCGGCAAAGTCCGCCATCACCCGCCGCAGCGGTATCTCCAGCGCGAACAGGTCGTCCGCCTCCAGCGCCAGCAGAAGGCCATCCTCCAACAGTGCCCCCCACATGTCCGCGTCCAGCGCCCGGCAGCACTCTTCTGCCTCGTGCAGCCAAGAGCGCCGCTGCAATTCCGGCGCATCCGCCCGTATCCGCAACAGGATATGCGGACATTCCAAATGGATACCGGACTCCGCCGCCTGCCGCTCCATCGCTTCGCTCAGCGGCGCGCCAGAGATGAGATGGTGCAGTAATACGGCCAGTTGCCGCTCCTGCTCCGCCGGTATTCGCCGCCGTGCGATCTCGCGGGACACCGCATCGGCCAACTCGGCAAAGCGCATATCGGTCGGCAGTTGGAGCAGCGGCAGTCCCAGTCGGTCAGCCTTCTCCGCCAGCGCCGCCGGCAGGGGGCTGGGCAGGTAGCGCCCCGGCTTGATACCCACGCCGGACAGGCCTTTTTCTGCCGCCGTGGGCAGCAGCGCATCCACGGCCTGCGGATCGTCTGCGATGGCAAAACCAGTGGTGATGAGCAGTTCTCCCTGCGCCAGCCAGCGCGCGTAGTCCGGTGTGTCCGTCAGATTGACACCGCTGACCCTACGGCCAAGTCCCGCCGCGCCGCCGCAGACCGTGCAGCCCGCGAACACAGGCAGGCGCAGCACCTCCTGCAGTGTGGGATAGTCCGCTGTGTGCTGTGATGTCATGGCTTCTGCCCCCCTTGTGATACTATCACAATTTTCTTAGAAATGTTCATTTATTTTTGCCAATGGAACAGACCTTCCGTTGTTTTATGATAGCGGTAGTAAAACGAACGGAGGTATATTCCATGGCAAAGCAAATGAAACAGGATACTCCCTTAGTCCCCCGCAAGCGGAGACTGGCCGCGCTGATAGCAGCCACCCGGTGCGCCGGAGAGAAACGTGACACGCTCTCCTGCCATGCCCGCCGCTGCACCGCCTCATCCATGGCGCAGGGGCTGAAGCACTACGCCTGACGCGGCGCACCCCTTCGGCAGACTCCCCCGGCAATATGCCGGGGGATCTGTCCGTTCAGGGCTTTCTGGTTTCCTTCTTCAGCAGGGACGCCGCCGTGATGATGGTCAGTACCGACTCTGTCACCATGCCGGAATACGACCGTACCGCAATGACATACACCAGCCACGACAGGCCGCTGACGATGCCTGCCGCCTGTATCACCCGCCGCCTGGACTGGAAGAACGGCAGCAGCGCCGCCAGCGACGCCACGATGGGCAGTACCGTCACTGGCGTCTCATAGGTCACCACGGCAATCAGCAGAAATACTGCCACGATGGGTATCGCGGTGACCAGTTTACTCCAGTTGAATTTCTCCTGCAATAGGAAAAGCAGCAGCACGACAATCTGGAAAAAGCTGCACAGTGCGCCGGAGCATGCGTGGAGCAGTGTGTAGTGGATGGCGAAGATCAGGTTGGCCACCACCTGCCACAGCAAGATGGTACGCTTGTCATTCTGCCAGTAGCTGAGACCCATGGCGATCAGTGCGCCGAACCCGATGAGTTGGTAAAATATGTTCATCCGTCGTTCCTCTTAATAAAAAACGCCGCACACCCTGTCGGATGCGTGGCGAAAAATGAAGGCGATGCTCCAGAAAAATCCACACTTATTTTGGAGTTTTATTATACCATGGGACAGCCGTATTTGTCAATTGCGGCAAAGGACAACCTCCAAAAGCCATGGGCTTTTGGAGGCGAGTGGTACGCCCGACTGGATTCGAACCAGCGGCCTACAGAGTCGGAGTCTGTCACTCTATCCAACTGAGCTACGGGCGCATATTTGGTTGTCGCTGCGCTTCCAGCCTTGGTATTATAGCAGTTCTTCCTACGGATGTAAAGCCGTTTTGGAAAAACTTTTTTGCAGAAAGATTGTTAAAAAAGTTGACAACTATCGTATCATGCGGTAGAATATCTCCATAAATTCAGGTGCCCCGCACCGCATCCCATCCTAAAAGAAGGTTTTTATATGAAAAAGCAGAAGATCTCCGACGCCGTGATCCACCGCCTCCCCCGCTACTACCGCTATCTGGACGACCTGTACAACAAGGGCGTCGTCCGCATCTCCTCCAACTCGCTGGGCGCGAAAATGGACATCACGGCCTCCCAGATCCGTCAGGATCTCAGCTGCTTCGGCGAATTCGGCCAGCAGGGCTACGGCTACAATGTGGCGGAGCTGCGCGCCGAGATCGGCCACATCTTAGGCATCGACAGCGGCCACAAAATCATCGTCATCGGCGTGGGCCATCTGGGTCACGCGCTGCTCCAGAACTTCGACTTCGACAAGATCGGCTTCCGCATCGACTCCGCCTTCGACGTCTCCCCCGCCCTCATCGGCACGGACATCCGGGGCATCACCGTCCGCTCCATGGACGAGCTGGAGGAATACGTCGCCAACTACCACCCGGACGTGGCGGTGCTCACCGTACCGCAGAGCGTGGCGCAGCCGCTGGCTGACCGGCTCATCGGCCTTGGCGTCCGGGGCTTCTGGAACTTCACCAACGTGGAGCTGTCCACCGACGAGCCCGGTGTGTTCTTCGAGGATATCCATTTTGTGGACACGCTGCTGACCCTGAGCTACCGCATTTCCCGCCAGTGACGGCACACTTTCCCGCGACCGGCATACTATGGGAATGAGACCGGCAAGACGGTCAAATTTTCATAGGAGGTCACACTATGTGTAATCAGAATTCCTGCTTTGGCGGCGGCAGCTGCTGCTGGATCATCATCGCCATCATCCTGCTGTTCCTGTTCTGCGGCAACGGCTGCAGCGGCGGCTGCGGCTGCGGGAACACCAACAACAACGGCTGCGGCTGCGGCTGCTGACCCCCCACCGGCCGGTAAACGGCTCCCCCGCCGCAAGGCGGGGGATTTTTTACAGAAAGGACGTACAAGCCATGGATCTCTCCGCGCTGCGCCGGGCCTACACCGGCCATGTCCCCGCCCTGATGGGCGCCCGGGGCGGCTCCGCCGTGCTGGTGCCGCTGGCGGACACGGCGGACGGGCCCTCCCTGCTGTACGAGATACGCTCTGCCGCAGTGCGCCAGCCCGGCGAGGTCTGCTTCCCCGGCGGCAAGACCGAACACGGCGAAACGGCGGTGCAGTGCGCCCTGCGGGAGACGTGGGAGGAGCTGGCTATCCCGCCGGAGGCCGTGGAGGTCATCGGGGAGATGGACTTCCTCCACATCCGCGCCGGCAGCCTGCTGCGTCCGGTGCTGGGCCGGGTGGACAGCGCGGCGCTGGACGCCATGCGCCCCTGCCCGGCGGAGGTAGCCGGCACGTTCCTCGTTCCCCTGCAATGGCTCCGCGATCACCCGCCCGCCGTCTACACCCACCGCCAGCCGGTGTGCGCCCCCGGCTTCCCCTACGAGGACGCCGGCGTCTCCCCCGACTACCCGTGGCGGCCCTATTATATGGAGGTGCCGGTATACCACGGCCTTCCCCACCCGCTGTGGGGGCTGACGGCCCGCATCACCATGGAGGTCATCGCGCATCTGTAAAGGAAAAAAGGGCGTCCGTATCCCGTGGGATACGGACGCCCTTTTTCACGCCTGCTCCGGCGGCGGCAGGCGGTAGATCTCCGCGCAGGCATCGAACTGCCGGCGGTACTCACCATCGCTGTGATGCATGTTGTGCAGCGTCTCGTGGAGGTTCAGGTTGTGCTGGGCGGCGTCGATGACGCAGCCTGCGATGTTGGAGCAGTGGTCGGAGGTGCGCTCCAGATCCGTCAGCAGGTCGCACCACACGAAGCCCGTCTCGATGCTGCACTGCCCCTGCCGCATCCGCAGGATGTGCCGCGTCCGCATCTGCTCCTTCAGTGCGTCGATGACCTGCTCCAGCGGCTCCACCTGCCCGGCGGCGGTCGTGTCCTTCTCCCGGAAGGCTCGCAGCGCCAGCTGCAGGATATCCCGCACCGCACGGGACAGCACGTCCAGCTCGCTCTGTGCCGCCCTGCTGAACGTCAGCCCCTTGGCCCGCAGCTCCTCCGCCGACTCCAGTACGTTGACGGCGTGGTCGGAGATGCGCTCAAAGTCGCCGATGGTCTTCAGCAGCTCCGTGGCCTCCTCGCTCTCCGCCGCGCCCATCTGCTGGGTGCTGAGCTTCACCAGATAGGTGCCCAGCACGTCCTCATAGTGGTCGCAGCGCTTCTCCTCCTGCCGGATGCGCTCCGCCCGCTCCGGCGTGCAGTCGGAAAAGGCGCCCAGCGCGCTGTCCAGCGCCTCCACGGCGCAGGCGGCCATCTCCTCCGCCACGGTGCGGCACTGCTGCAGCGCCAGCGACGGCGTGGCCAGCAGGCGCTCGTCCAGCTCCGCCTGCTTCTCGACCCGCTCCTGCGGCCCGTCCGGCACCAGCCGGATGGCCAGCTTTTCCAGCAGACCGCCGCAGGGCAGCAGCATGGCCGTACAGATGATGTTGAAACAGGAGTGTGCGATGGCGATGCCGTACATGGTGGCGCTCTCGTGGAGGATGCCCGGCTCGAAGACAGCCTTGAGGATGCAGAACACCGTCAGCAGCACCGCCACGCCGATGACGTTGAACATCAGGTGTACCACGGCGGCGCGCCGTGCGTTCTTATTGGCGCCCACGGAGGACAGCAGCGCCGTAACGCAGGTGCCGATATTCTGGCCCATGATGATGGGGATGGCGGCGGCGTAGCTGACCTGTCCCGTGACGGCCAGCGCCTGCAGGATACCCACGGAGGCGGAGCTGGACTGGATGATGCCCGTCAGCACCGCGCCGGCCAGCACGCCCAGCACCGGGTTCTTGAAGGCGATGAACAGCTGTGCGAAGGCGGGCACGTCCTTCAGGCCCGCCACCGCGCCGCTCATGGTGTCCATACCGAACATCAGCGTGGCGAAGCCCAGCAGGATCATGCCGGTGTCCTTCTTCCTGCCGTTTTTGCAGAACATATAGAAGATAATGCCCACCAGCGCCAGCACCGGCGTAAAGGACGTGGGCTTCAGCAGATTGATCCACACACTGCCGCTGCTGATGCCCGCCATGCTCAGCAGCCACGCCGTCACGGTGGTGCCCACGTTGGCGCCCATAATGACGTTGATGGCCTGCCGCAGCGTCATCAGGCCGGAGTTGACAAAGCCCACCACCATCACCGTGGTGGCCGACGAGCTCTGGATCACGGCGGTGATGCCCAGACCGGTCAGAAAGCCGGTCATGACCCGTCCGGTCATCCTGTCCAGCATCGTCCGCAGCTTGCCGCCGGCCCGCCGCTCCAGCGCCTGCCCCATCAGATCCATACCGAACAGGAACAGGCACAGGCCGCCGATCATTGTCAGCACGTTAAAAATCGTCATATCGCCCTCTCCTCGTTTTTACACATTCGTGACCATCCGCAGGATAACACGCCATTGTCAAATCCAAAGTAAGCGTCTTGTAAAATCTGTGTAAAATTTCGGTGCGCGAAAAGAGAGGGCGCATTGACGCGCCCTCTCTGCGATATGCTCTTTTCTCACAGCACGCCGAAGTGCTCCAGCAGGATCTTCACGCCGATGAGGATCAGGATGGCGCCGCCCACGAACTCCGCCCGGTTCTTGTACCTGGCACCGAAGATGTGGCCCACGAACACGCCGCCCACGGAGATAGCGAAGGTGGTGCAGCCGATAAGCGCTGCCGCCGCGCCGATGGAGACGGACAGCTCCACCATGGAGAAGCTGACGCCCACGGCCAGCGCGTCGATGCTGGTGGCGACGGCCAGCAGGAAAAGCTCCTTGTGCCGCAGCTCCACCGGCTCGACTTCCTCGTCCTCTTCCTTTTTGGACAGGCTCTCCCGGAGCATGCTGCCGCCGATCCACGCCAGCAGCACAAAGGCGATCCACGGCGCCAGCTTCGTCACATGCCGGGCGAACTGGGAGCCCAGCAGCCACCCCGCCAGCGGCATCAGCGCCTGAAATACGCCGAAATACGCGCCGATGAGCAGCGCCTGCTTTTTGTTGACCGCGGGCATGGCCAGCCCCTTACAGATGGACACCGCGAAGGCATCCATGCTCAGGCCGATGCCTACCAGAAAAATCTCCAGTAATGTCATCGCGTTCCCTCTCCCCTTATAACACCACCGGCACGGGCCGGTGGATGGTCATGCTGTCCGGCGTCACGCGGCAGCTGTACGCCGCCACCCGCACCCCCGCTGCCGCCGCCTGCCGCAGCGCCGCCCCGAAGGCGGGGTGCGTCGCGTCGTTGGGGGCGAAGTCCGTCACATCCTCCATCTGGATAACAAAGAACACCGTGGCCCGGTGCCCCAGCTCCGCGGCCCGCATCAGCTCGTGCAGGTGCCGGACGCCCCGCTCCGTGGGCGCGTCGGGAAACCGTGCGTGGCCGCCGTCCTCCAGCGTCACGCCCTTGACCTCCACCAGATGCAGGCCCTGCGGCCCCGTCAGGCAGAAGTCCAGCCGGGACTGCCCGAAGGGAAACTCCGGCTTTACCGTCTCCGCCGAGGGCTCGAACGTCCGCGCCCATTCGCCAAAGACCCGGTTGGGGGCCTGCGCGTCCATGTTAATGAGCCGCGTCCCCTTCTCCACCGCGATCAGGTCGTAGGCGGTCTTGCGTCCGGGGTTGGCGGCTCTTTCCAGATAGACGGCGGCGCCCGGCACCAGCAGCTCCCGGCAGCGGCCCGTGTTCTTCACATGGCACACCGCCGTCTCGCCGTTCTCCAGCGCCGCGTGGGCGATGAAGCGGTTGGGCCGCGCCAGAAACCGGGCCCGTATCACCTGTCCGTACTTCACGCGCCATCCCGCTTTCTTTTTGGTATAGGCCTGCATTGTATCACACATACTGCCTCTTGGAAAGCCTTATTTTGCCGCGCCTGTCCATATGCCGAAAAAAATCCTCGGAATACGCAAAAAAGACTTGCAAAATGAAAAAACATCTACTATAATAGCCGTGTTAAATGGATATGCACCTTTAGCTCAGTTGGTAGAGCACCTGACTCTTAATCAGGGTGTCCAGGGTTCGAGTCCCTGAAGGTGTACCATGGTTTCAGCGGCTTCGGCCGATGAAATAGAAGAAAATCTGCGGCCCGTTGGTCAAGTGGTTAAGACAGAGGCCTCTCACGCCTTTAACATCGGTTCGAATCCGGTACGGGTCACCACAGAATAAAGGGACACACATGACGTGTGTCCCTTTATTCTGCGATGACATACCTTATATCCTAATGCCTGCCGCGAGGCAGGCCATTGCTGCATACAGGAGCATTTCTATGGAAAAAAGCATCCGCTTATCCGATCACTTCTCCTACTCCAAGCTGCTGCGCTTCACGCTGCCGTCCATCGTCATGATGGTGTTCACCTCCATCTACGGCGTGGTGGACGGCCTGTTCGTATCCAACTTCGTAGGCAAGACGGCCTTCGCCTCCGTGAATCTGGTGATGCCCTTCGTGATGATCCTGGGCGGCATGGGCTTCATGCTCGGCACCGGCGGCACGGCTCTGGTATCCAAAATTCTGGGCGAGGGCGACCCGGACAGCGCCAACCGGACGTTCTCCATGATGGTGCTGTTCACGCTGGCACTGGGCGCGGTGCTGTCCGCCGCCGGCATCGTCTTCATGCGTCCCGTCTCCCTGTTTTTAGGGGCCACCGACGCCATGATGGACGACTGCGTGCTGTACGGCCGCATCGTCACGGGCTTTACGTTCGCCTTCATGCTGCAAAACGTGTTCCAGAGCTTTTTCATCGCGGCGGAAAAGCCCAAGCTGGGTCTGAAGGTCACAGTGGCGGCGGGCCTGACCAACATGGTGCTGGACGCCCTGTTCATCGCCGTGTTCAAATGGGGCGTGGCCGGCGCGGCCATCGCCACCGGCCTGAGCCAGTGCGTGGGCGGCGTGCTGCCGCTGGTGTACTTCCTGCGGCCCAACAGCAGCCTGCTGCGCCTGTCCCCCACGCGCCTGCGTCTCCGGCCTATTCTGGCCGCCTGCGGCAACGGCTCGTCGGAGCTGATGAGCAACATCTCCTCGTCGCTGGTGAGCATGGTCTACAACCTCCAGCTGCTGCGGCTGGCCGGCGAGGACGGCGTCTCCGCCTACGGCGTGCTGATGTACGTCCAGTTCATCTTCATCTCCATCTACATCGGCTACTCCATCGGCTGCGCGCCGGTGGTCAGCTATCACTACGGCGCGCAGAACCACGGGGAGCTGAAAAATCTGCTGGGCAAGAGCGTCCTGCTGATGGGCATCACCGGCGTGGCGCTGACGGCGCTGGCCATGGCGCTGGCCGATCCGCTGGCCCGCCTGTTCGTGGGCTACGACGCCGAGCTGTTCGCCCTGACCAGCCACGCCTTCCGCCTGTTTGCGTGGTCGTTCCTGCTGGCGGGCTTCAACATCTTCGCCTCCGGCTTCTTCACCGCGCTGAACAACGGCGGCGTGTCCGCCGCCATCTCCTTCCTGCGGACGCTGGTATTCCAGTCCGCGTCGGTGCTGATCCTGCCGGTTTTCTTCGGTGTGGACGGCATCTGGTGGGCCATCACCGTGGCGGAGGTGTTCGCGTTCCTGATCTCCGTGCTCTTCCTGCTGGCCAAGCGCGGCAAATATCATTATATGTAAGGCTTGCGTCTCCATCAGCATAGTGATATACTATGCTTGTCTCGAAGGGGGTCTTATCATGCTGGTTTCCACCAAGGGGCGCTACGCCCTGCGGGTCATGCTGGAGCTTGCCCAGCGCCCGGCGGGCAGCTATACGCCGCTGCCGGTCATCGCGGAAAAGCAGTCCGTGTCTGAAAAATATCTGGAGAGCATCGTCGTGCTGCTGTCCCGTGCGGGACTGGTGGACGGCGTCCGGGGCAAGGGCGGCGGCTACCGCCTGACCCGCACGCCCGCCCAGTACTCCGTGGGCGAGATCCTGCGGCTGACGGAGGGCTCGCTGGCGCCCGTCACCTGTCTGGAGGGGGAGGAGAACACCTGCCCCCGGGCCGGTCACTGCCACACCCTGCCCATGTGGGAGAAGCTGGACAGCCTCATCAACGGCTATCTGGACAGCGTATCGCTGGCCGATCTCCTGCGGCAGACCGACGGCAGCGGCCTGTAAGGCCGCGCCGCCAACGAAGCGCGGTACGCGCATAAACGGAGGATACCTATGGAACAGCTGACACGCACCATGATGGAGCTCATCGCGTCGGAGGTCTGCGGCAGGGCCATCGACCCGTCGATGCCGCCGCTGGATGAGGACGCGGCGGCCCGTCTGTACAAGCTCTCCGCCGCCCACGATATGGCGCACCTGACGGGCAGCGCCCTGCTGCGCCGTAAGCTGCTGCCCGACAGCAGCGCCCGGAACGCCTTTGAAAAGCAGGTCATGTTATCCGTCTACCGCTGTGAGACGCAGCGCCGCGAGCTGTCGCAGCTGCGGGACACACTGAACGCGGCGGGCGTCCCCTTTCTCCCGCTGAAGGGCACCGTCCTCCGGACGCTGTATCCGGAGCCGTGGATGCGCACCAGCTGCGACATCGACATTCTGGTGCCGGAGGAGCGCGTGGATGCCGCCGCCCAGCTCCTGGCGGCGCAGCTGGGGTACACCGTGGGCAACAAGGACACCCATAACGTCGTCCTGACCGCCCCCGGCGGCGTCCTCCTTGAGCTGCATTACCGCCTGCTGGAGGATCACTACAACGCCACCGCCGCGCCGCTTCTGGACACGGTCTGGGACTATGCGGACGCCCCGGACGGTGCCTTTGAACACACCCTCCGGGACGAGATGTTCTATCTCTACCATATCGCCCACATGTCCAAGCACTTTCTCGTCGGCGGCTGCGGCATCCGTCCTTTTCTGGATCTCTGGCTGCTGGAGCACCGCGTGTCCTTCGACGCCGCCCGGCGCGACGCCCTGCTGGCACAGGCCGGGCTCCTCCCCTTTGCCGTACAGGCCCGCCGCCTGTCGGAGGTCTGGTTCGGCGGCGCCGCCCACGACGATGTCACACGGGAGCTGGCGCGCTACCTGCTGACCGGCGGCGTCTACGGCTCGCGGGAGAACCTGATGCACATGCGGCAGCTGCAGCTGGGCGGCCGTGCACGCTATTTGCTGTCCCGCATCTGGATGCCCTACGGCGACCTGCTGCGCAAATACCCCGCGCTGGAGGGCCGCCCCGCTCTGATGCCGCTGTACCAGCTGCGCCGCTGGGGCCAGCTTCTGCTGTCATCCTCTGCCACCAAGCGCAGCCTGCACGAGCTGCAGCTGGCCGCCTCCACCACGGGGGAGAGCCGCGCCCGCACCCGCGACCTGCTGGAAACACTGGGGCTGGAGCCCTGATCCATACGGCAAACGCCCCCGGCATCCTGCCGGGGGCGTTTTTATGTCAGCTTATCCGTCCGCCGCATCACCGGTGTCATCCGCAGCTCCTGCCCCGGTGCCATCTGCGCCGGATCGGGCCGGGCCAGCACATAGAGATCGGTACACCGGCTCTCCACGGCAAAGAGCGTTTCCGCTTCCGTCCCCAGCCGGGACACATCCGCCGGCTTCGTCAGCACCGGCGCGCCGGCGTCCCGCATCTGCCGCAGCAAACGCCGCCCCGTATCGTTGGCGGCCAGCACCCGCAGATAGGGCGCGCATACCGGCGGCTCCGGCAGCGCCAGCCACGCCGCCAGCACCATCCGCCGCAGCCGTGCCAGCGGGTAGCGCTTCGTCTTGGCGGCGGCCAACACCTCCTCCAGCGTACCGCCGGTGCGGGACGCCTGATACAGCCGGTTGCCCAGCCCCTCGCCGCCGCCGTCGTACCGCTGCCAGTCATCGGCGGTCATGGTACGCAGCCGGGACAGGATGGCCCGCTCACACAGGGCCGGGTCGGTGACGCGGCCCGCCGCCTGCTCCCGCCGGAGGATCTCCGCCGCCGCCGGAGGCATATACGCCGCCGCCCGCTCTATTTCGCCCGCCGCCAGCAGCCGCCGCAGATAGGATGCCGACGCAAAACCGCCGAACGCCTCCTGACCGTGCTGCGCCCCGGCCCGCCGCACCGTCCGGGCCTCCAGCGGGCTTCCCAGCCGCCGGATGGCCCGGAGATATTCCACCGCCAGCGTGTTGTTGGGCCGCTCCAGCACCGCCGCGCCCTCCGTCCCCAGCAGCGTGGCCACTGCCGCCTGCCGCCGGGCGGCAAAGGTGCGTCCGTCCTCCGGCAGCGCCGCCAGCGCCGCCGCAAATTCCGGACTCTCCAGCGCGTCCGCCGCCCGCCGCAGCGCCGCGATATCGCCGCACTCCGAGCCGAACACCAGCTCCGTTACCACGCCGGTACGGGTCAGAATGTCCACACCGCCCTGTGCGAACCGCTCCGCCGTGGACATGGCCCACACCGTGGGCGCCTCCAGTACCAGATCGGCGCCGCAGAGCACGGCCATCTCCGCCCGGGACAGCTTGTCCGTCACGGCGAAGCCGCCCCGCTGGGTGAAGTTCCCGCTGAGGGCGCAGACCACCGCCTCCGCCCCGGCCCGCCGCGCCTGTTCCATCAGGTACGCATGGCCGGTGTGGAGCGGATCGTATTCACAGATGATGCCTGCAACGGACATAGACGCCCTCCCCCCGCCGATTTCTTATTCCGATTATACATAAAACCCGGCCGTAATGCAACGCGCCCCTTGACTTTTCCCGATGCGGGTCATTACAATAGGGAAAAACGGTTTTACAAGGAGGAGCTGCCCATGTGCATCGGACTGCTGTACGCCATGAAGGGCGAGATCGAGAGTATGCTGACGGAGGATACCCCCCTGCTGCAGGAGAAGGCCGGCGTGTCGTTCTACCGCATCCGGGAGGATATCATCGCCTGCTGCGGCGGCGTAGGCAAGGTCAACGCCGCCATGGCCACCCAGCTGTTTATCGACCTGTACCGCCCCGACCTCATCCTGAATGTGGGTGTGGCGGGCTGCTTTGAGGATCTGCCCATCGGTACGCTGGTGCTGCCGGATCGCTTCATGCAGCACGACATGGACACCTCCGGCATCGGCGACCCCGTGGGACTGATCTCCACGGTAAATCGCATGGACTTCCCCACCGCCCGGCTGGAGGACGCCAAGACTGTGCTGGACGAGCTGGGCATCGCCTATCGAGTGGGCAGCGTGGCCACCGGCGACTGGTTCGCCACAGAGTGTGACCGCGCCCGCTGGATCGCCGGCACCTTCCATCCCCTGCTCATTGAAATGGAGGGCTGTGCGGCGGCGCAGGTGTGCTGGCGCAACGACGTGCCGTTTCTGGCACTGAAGTCCGTGTCCGACTGCGTGCTGGAGCATCACGATTTCTATTTCAATTTCCCGCAGGCCATGCGGGATTTGAATAAAACCGCGCTGCCGCTGGCGCAGCGCCTTCTGGAGGTTTGAGTCATGGAACGTATTGCGAGCTTTAGCGTAGACCACACTGTACTGGTTCCCGGCCTGTATCTCAGCCGTCGTGACGGGAATATTGTGTCCCTGGACCTGCGATTCAAAAAGCCCAACACCGGCGACCTTCTGAGCAATGCCGAGATACACTCTGTGGAGCATATCATCGCCACACTGCTGCGGAACTCCCAGCAGAAGGACGCGGTGATCTACTTTGGGCCCTTTGGCTGCCAGACAGGGTTTTACTTTCTGTTCGATGAGGCGCGGATCACCATCAGCGAGGCCATCCGCCTCCTGCAGCAGACATTTGCCGCCGGCGCCGCCTTTGAGGGCGAGATGCCGGGAGGAAGTGTGTCGGAGTGCGGCAACTGCCGGAATCTGGACGTAGCGCTGGCACGGGAGTGCTGCCGGTACTATGCGGAGGTCATCGCGGACTGGAGCGTGGAAAAGCTGGCCTATCCCACGGGAAAATAGTGAAAATTTCTGCAAAACAGCGGGTATTTCTGTTGACAAACGGAATATCCGCTGTTATACTTGATAAGCCGCTTTGAATGGGTATCAAGCTCCGGCCCGTCCGGACGCCCCCGACAGCGAGTCCGTAATAAAGGAAAGGCAGGTGCAACAAGTCATGCAGGCTATTATCGTGACTGGCGGTAAGCAGTACAACGTCAGCGAGGGTGACACTCTGTTCATCGAGAAGCTGGACGTCAACGCTGGTGATTCCGTGGTTTTCGATGAGGTTCTGGCCATCGTGGATGGTGAGAACACCAAGTTCGGCACTCCCGTGGTGGAGGGCGCGAAGGTGGACGCCACTGTCGTGAAGAACGGCAAGGGCAAGAAGATCCGTATCTTCAAGTACACCCCCAAGAAGGGCTATCGCAAACGGCAGGGCCATCGTCAGCCGTACACCAAGGTCGAGATCGGCAAGATCACGTTCTGAGGGCGGGATGACCACTGTTACATTCCTCACGGAGGAATCGCGCATCATCGGTTTTGATGCCAAGGGCCACAGCGGTTACGCGGCCGAGGGCGAGGATATCGTCTGCGCCGCCGTGACCAGCGCCGTGCGGCTGGTGGAGGCCACCGTCAACGACGTGATGGGACTGTGCGCCGCGGTGAAAGTCAACCAGCGGGACACCACCATTTCCCTGCGTCTGCCCGGCGGGCTGGCGCAGACGGCGGAGAGCACCTGTCAGAATCTGCTCACCGGCCTGATGGTCTATCTGACCCAGCTTCACGACGAGTATCCGGATCATATCGAAGTCATGGAGGCGTAACACCCTCCTGTTCCCGCGAAAGTATCTTACAGAAAGGATGGTACTGAATTATGCTGAACATTTCTCTGCAGTTCTTCGCCCATAAAAAAGGTATGGGCTCCACCAAGAACGGCCGTGATTCCGAGTCCAAGCGCCTTGGCCCCAAGCGCGCTGACGGGCAGTTCGTGCTGGCCGGCAACATTCTGGTGCGCCAGCGCGGTACCCATATCCACCCCGGCACCAACGTGGGCAAGGGCACTGACGACACTCTGTTCGCCATGGCGGACGGCGTTGTCCGTTTCGAGCGTCTGGGCAAGGATCGCAAGAAGGTCTCTGTCTATCCCGCCGAGTAAACACGCAGTAAAAGCTCCCGCCTGTGGGCGGGAGCTTTTTTATTGACCTTGACAAAAGCGCGGCACAGCGTATATAATAAGCGCAGGAGAGATGCTGCGACAAGCGGTTTGTCTCCGGAAGTGTTATTTTCTAAGTAAAGAAAACCGTCACTTGGCAGAGTGGCGGTTTTCGCGTTTTACTTTCAATGTAATGACAAAGCCAAACAAGTGAAAGGTCAACGTGAACGGCATCAGATCACCCCCTTTCGGGTGGTGTGAGCCAAACCGCCTGCCGTTGTGGTGCAGCATCTCTCCTGCGGTGATAATTGTATCACCGCAGGAGAATTCTGTCAATTTTCCCGACAAAGCGCGCACGCGCGCTTTTTTATTGACCTTTTCCCGCTTTTCGGGTAAAATATCACTATAATGGCGTCATAGGCATATTTTCAGATACAGCGAGGTAAACACCATGGCAACTGGTTTCATTGATAAGGCCCGGATCACCGTGCGGGCCGGCAGCGGCGGCAACGGCGCGGTGGCCTTCCACCGGGAGAAATACATCGCCGCCGGCGGCCCTGACGGCGGCGACGGCGGCAACGGCGGCTCCATCATCCTGAAGGTGGACGACAATATGTCCACGCTGATGGACTTCCGCTACAAGCGCAAATACGTGGCCGGCAACGGCGTGGACGGCCAGGGCGGCCGCAAGTCCGGCAAGGACGGCGAGAGCCTGACCATCCGCGTGCCCCGGGGCACGCTGGTGCGGGACGCCGAAAGCGGCGAGATCATCAAGGACATGTCCGACGACGCGCCCTATGTGCTGTGCAAGGGCGGCCGCGGCGGCTGGGGCAACCAGCATTTCGCCACCCCCACCCGTCAGGTGCCCCGCTTCGCCAAGGCAGGTCTGCCCGGTGAGAGCCACGACGTGGTGCTGGAGCTGAAGCTGCTGGCGGACGTGGGGCTGGTGGGCTTCCCCAACGTGGGCAAGTCCACGCTGCTCAGCGTAGTCAGCAAGGCTCACCCCAAGATCGCCAACTACCACTTCACCACCCTGTACCCCAATCTGGGCGTGGTGTATGTGGACGAGGGCGCCAGCTTCGTCATGGCGGACATCCCCGGCATCATCGAGGGCGCCAGCGAGGGCGCCGGGCTGGGCCACGACTTCCTGCGGCACATCGACCGCTGCCGCCTGCTGGTGCATCTGGTGGACGTGTCCGGCAGCGAGGGCCGCGACCCCATCGCCGACTTCGATGCCATCAACGCCGAGCTGCGGGAGTACAGCCCCGAGCTGGCCACCCGCCCCCAGATCGCCGTGGCCAACAAGACCGACCTGCTGGTGGACACGGAGCAGCTGGACGCCTTCCGCGCCCATGTGGAGGCGCAGGGCTACGAATTCTTCGCCATGTCCGCCGCCACCCATCAGGGCACGCGGGAGCTGGTGCAGCGTATCGGGCAGCGGCTCAGCGAGCTGCCCCCGGTGACGGTGTACGAGCCGGAGTATGTCCCCAAGCCGCCGGTCATCGACACCACAGAGCCGCTGCACATCGAACGGGAGGACAACACATGGCTGGTGGAGGGCCCGTGGCTCCAGCGCCTCATGGGCAACATCAATTTCTCCGACTACGAAAGCCGGATGTACTTCGACAAGATGCTGCGCCAGAGCGGTCTGTTCGACACGCTGGAGGATATGGGCATTCAGGACGGCGACATCGTCAGCATGTACGATCTGGAATTTGAATACCAGCGGTAACACAAAAAGAGACGGCGTCCGCCGTCTCTTTTCGCTTCTCCCCTCAAAACGCGCCGGGGCGGCGCTGGATCTGTTCATCGGCGGCGGCCTGCCGCAGCTGGGACAGGGAGCGGATGCCGCCGTGCTGCTGGAGGGCGGTCTGCATCTCCGGCGGCAGCGCGTAGAAATACTCGTAGGCGGCGGGGTCGTTGTTCAGCAGGTCGGTCAGCGTCTCATAGCACATAGATAAACACCTCCGCGCTCATTGTGCGCGGAGGTGTTCTGCTTTATACCACTTTTTCAAAATAGAAGTATGTCTCATCCTCGCCGCCGGGGCGCATACAGGACGCCAGCATCCGGTGGGACGCGGCGTTCTCCTTGAAGCACTTGGCCACCACGCGGGCAAGTCCCAGCTGGTACAGCGCCCAGTCCGCCGCCGCCGCGAAGGCCTCCGTACCGTAGCCGTGTCCGGCGTAGGCCGGCGCGATGCGGCAGCCCTGCTCAAAGCCGCCCCGGAAGTCCGGCCGGTACAGCACTACCTCGCCGATGAGCTTTCCCTTCAGCCGCACGGCGAAGTTCACGGCGCGGCGGGCGGCGAAGTCCGCCTTGGCCATGTCCAGGAAATAGTTCTCCGTCAGGGGCTTGTCCCCCAGACCGGTGCGGTAGTCGTAGCCCCACCAGCGGTTGCGCTCGTCGTCCAGACACAGGGCGTTGTAGGCCTCCCTGTCCCCGGGCCGCAGGGCCGTCAGGGTCAGCCGCTCCGTTTTCAATGTCGGCACACGGCGCAGCATGTCCAGCTCCGTCCCTACCTCCAGCCGTACCTTGCCGCCCAGCTCCGCAGGCAGGTATTGCAGCTTGGAGGTGCGCAGTCCCTTGTCCCGTGCGTCGTCCTCCCGGTTCACCCACGGGCAGTCCGCGCCGTAGTGGGCCGCGAAGGCCTGCACGATGGCGGGGTACGCCCCGGCGTGGGAGTACAGCGCCTTTTCAATGTGGTTCACCAGCGTACCGCCGCACTTCTCCGCCAGACTGACGGCCACCAGCCGTCCCTCCGCCAGCATGCCCCCGGCGCAGAACCAGCCGGTGTCCAGCAGGTCAAACATCTCCCGCGCCAGCACCAGCTCCTGCTTGGCCAGCGGCCCGGCCTTGTGGAACTCCGCCTCGTAGCCCCGCCAGAACGCCGCCAGCCGGGGATCCGCCGGATCGGTGAGGGCCACAAATTCCGCGTCCGGATAGTCCCGGCGGAACTTGTTGATGTGGTTGCGCTGGCCGCTGTACCGCCGTCCGGCGAACTGCGCCAGCTCCTCGGTGCGGTAGAGATAGTCCTTCCACGGCCGCTCGCTGATGACCCTCACCCGCGGATAGCGCAGGATCAGCTGCGCCGCCTTGTCCTCCGGCACCACGGACAGCACCAGCGGCAGCTCCTTCTCGCCGCAGTACCGCTCGATGGCGGCCAGCGCCGCCTCCGCATCGCCCTCCGGCCCTGTGACGGGGTAGTCGAACACATACTCCCCCTCAATGCGGTTGCGGACGATGAGACAGCCCGCCGTCTCCGCGAACCACGGGTGCAGGTGCTCCCGCCACATCAGCTTCACGCCCAGCGAGTATTCGCACAGGCGGTAATCGCACGTCTCATAATACGGGCGCAGCCGCGCCCCCTCTTTGGCAGTCAGTTCCTGAAATTCCAGCATAGTATCCTCACATTTTTTCGATCATTACATTTTTTCGATCATTTCCCGGGCCTCGGCGATGAACCTCCGCACGGCGAGCCGCAGCTCCTTCCGCGGCCGGGAGGCGATGCCCAGCTCCCGGACGGCTCTGGGCGCCAGCGGCAGGGCCTGCACATCGTCCTGCCGCCCCTGCAGCACCAGCCGGGACAGCATGCTGACGCCCAGCCCGTGCTCCACCATGGAGATGATGACGCTGTCCGACACCTGCGTGGTGCGGATCAGCGGCAGCACGCCGTGTCGGTTCAGCACCCGCATAATGTCCAGGTTGAAGCCCATGGACGGCATGAGAAATTCCTTCCCGGCGAAATCCTCCACCGGGAACACGTCCCGCCCGCCGTTGTCGTAGTCCGGCGGCAGTATGGCGAACAGCTCGTCGTCCCGCAGGGGCGTCCAATCCAGCGTCACGCTCTCCTGCCGGCTGGCAAAGCACATGTCCACGCGGCCCTCCTGCACCCAGCGGTACACCTCCTGCACGCTGCCCATCTGGATGTCCACACCCACATCCGGGTGGGCCCGGCGGAACTGCTGGATCACCTCCGGCAGCCAGTGCCGCGCAATGGAGTCGTAGGCCGCCACGCGGACGCTCTCCTCCTGATGTGTGTTGATGAGCAGGATCTCCCGCTCCAACGCCTCCGCGCCCTGCAGGCACTCCTGCACCAGTGGGAAGACGCGCTGTCCCGCCGGGGTCAGTCTCACGCCGGTACGGCCCCGCACCAGCAGGGGAAAGCCCACGTCCTTTTCCAGACTGTTCATCATGTGGGTCAGACCGGACTGGGTGTAGCCCAGCTCCTCCGCCGCCCGGGTGAAGCTGCCCAGCCGCACCGCCGCCGCCAGCGCCGCCAGCTTTTTCGTGTCCATGCCCGCACCTCCCCATGACGTTCCTTCATGCTGTTATGATACCACGCCGTCCACGCCGTGGCAACCCCTCTTATTCTGCGGTGCAGGGCCGGAATTATGTATCTATGACATTCTCTAATGTAAAGATGAGATTTTGTCGCTTTACAAAAAAACTCTCACCCTGTATCATACAGACAGTAATTCGTAACATGAATTGCTTTTCCTTTCTATCCTCAAATCGTTGGACAGCCGCACCTTGGTGCGGCTGTCGGCGCGTTCGGCACAAAAAAGAAGGAGACGCTCCGCGTCTCCTTCTTTTTTGCGTTTACGGCTCCTGCCGCCGCAGCAGCGCCGCCACCGCCGCCGTACCTCCCAGCGCCGCGATACCCGCACCGCTGGACAGCGCCAGCGCCGCCAGCAGGCCAAGGCCGCCGTCCCCGGTCTTGGGGGAGGGCTTCACCGGATCCTCCGGGTCGGGCCGGTACAGGTAGCGGTTGACGAACTCGATGGCATCGTACTTGTCGCCCTCCTGCGCCGCGTCGCCGTACACCGCCGCCGTGACCCGGCCGTCCTCCGTCACCGTCACGGTGATGTAATACGTCCGGTGGTCGTACTGCCCCCGTGCCAGCTTTCCCGGCTCCTGACACAGGGTATAGCGGTACTTCCCCGCCTTTTCACAGGGGATGCGCAGCGTCACGGCGCCGCCGCCGTCCACGGCGAGGGTATACGCGCCGCCTGCGGCTCCCTCCGGCAGGGGCGCACCGTCGGATGCCGCCCGCAGTGTCAGGGTAAACGTCTCCGGTACGGAGGGTGCGCCGCCGCTGACCGTCACCCGCACCGGCAGCTCCGCCGCCGCTGCCGCCGCCATTGCCGGGACGGCCCACAGCGCCAGCAGCAGGGCCAGCAGCGCCGCTGCGGCCGGTATCCTTCTGCTCATAGCGCCGTCAGCTCCTGTGGGCGCGCCGCCGCAGGAACAGCACCGCGCCGCCGGCCAGAGCCAGCACCAGCAGCATCGCATAGGGGGCGCTGTCCAGCAGCACGCCGGTATCCACGCTGCCGCCCTTGGCGTTGGTGAACGCCGCCGTCACACCGGCGGCGCTGATGGTGCCGCTGTCGCCGGTCTTTTCCGTGGTGTAGCCGATGGCGGTGTAGTCGTCCTCTGCCACGGTGTAGCTCATGCCGTAGGGCAGGTTGGTCAGGGACGCGGTCTGCCCGTGCCGCAGGTCAAATGTCACGGTACACCGTCCGTTGCTGTCCCACACCGGCGTAAAGCTCTGCGCCGTACCGGCCACGGTGAGGCCGATGGTGCTGGCCATGACCAGCTCCGCCGGTCTGGTCAGCGTCACAGTGAAGCGGAAGTCCCGGTTCGTCTCGCCCATAAGACCGGCAACGGTCTTGGTGACGTCCAGTGTACCGGCGGCGTAGGTGTTGACCACCTGCTTCACCTTGTCGCCGTCCTCGTTCCCCAGATGCACGGCGGCCACGCGCACCCGGCCGTCCTCCGTCTGGATCACCGTTACCTTCAGCAGCAGCTTCTGGCCGTTGTAGGTGACGCCTGCCGTGCGGGCATCGTCGTCCACCACCTCCGCGATCTCGTAGGAGTAGATACCCACGGTGTCGTACTCCGGCAGCATCAGCGTGTAGGACTTGACGGTGCCTGCCGCCGTGGCCTCTCCCTCGGCAAAGCTGATGTCGAAGCCGGTGATCGGCGCGCCGTCGGCGTCGGTGAACCGGGGCATGGTGTCCAGCGTCTCCGTGGAATCGGTGACGCCCAGCGTGGTCAGGGTAAAGTGGAACGTCTCGGCGGGGCTGACCGCGCCGTCGTTCACCAGCCGGTAGCACTTTTCAATGACGATCCGGTCATCGTCCGTGTACGTCTGGCCCGCCTGACCGCCGGGCTCCTCCTCCGTCACGGCCCATGCTATGGTGGTCAGCCCCAGCGCCAGCACCGCCGCCAGCAGCAGAGAAAAGAGTTTCTTCATACATTTGTCCTCCTTATGTCATATAGGTGTTTGCCAAAACCGCGTTCTGCGGTACAGCACAGTGTTACAGGCCCCGTCTCCGCCGCCGGGACAGCGCCAGTCCGCCGCAGGCGGCGGCCAGCAGCCCTGCGGGCAGCAGCGTCGGGCCGGGCACGCCCATATCGGGCACGGCCCCCTTGGCGTTGGTGAACCGCAGCTCCCGGTCGCCGCTGAGCTCCGCCGCCCCGCTGTCCCCGGCGCGGCTGCTGTTGCTGACGGTATAGCCCGCGTGCTCCGTCTCCTCCACCGTCACCACCGCGCCGTAGGGCAGACCGGTGAACGTCAGGCTCTCCCCGTGGCGCAGAGCGAACACCGCCCGCCCGTCCTCCACGGTGTAGCCCGCCCCCGCCGGAAACGGGACGCGCTCTCCGTCCAGCGTCATGGACGCGGCAAAGGGGAACGCCTTCGTCCGGTCGCCCAGCTCCCCCTGCACCGTCTTGCTGACGGTCAGGCTCTGCGCGGTGCGGTTCACGAAGGGCAGCGCCGTCTGATCCCACAGACGGCCGTTGACGGTGATGCGCGATGCGCTGTCCGTACCGTTGGGCTGTACCGTCAGCAGATACGCCCCGCCGTCCTGCCGGAACCCGTCGGCCTCCGCCTCCCGGATGCGGTAGCAGTGCAGGGCGGTGTCCCCGGACGTGAAGCCCAGCACCAGCCGTCCCCCGGCGGTCTGCCCGCCGTCCACGGTGATGGCCGTCTCTGACAGCTGCCGCAGCACGGCGCCCCGGCTGTCCGTCTCCTCCAGCAGGAACCGGAACGTACCGGATGCCTCCGCCCCACCCAGCAGCGTCTTGGTCAGGGGGATCTCCACCGCGTAGTCGTAGGTGGCGTTGGTAACGGTGACCGCCGCGCTGCCGCCCATGGGGATCTCCCCGGACGGTCTGGCGGCCGCCGTCTCCCCGTTCGCCGTGACCGATGCCTCGAAGCTGGCCCGGAAGCCCTCCGGCGGCGTCTCCGTCACGGCGTAGGCCGTCCCCGCCAGCAGCCCGCCGAACACCGCTGTTTCCCCATGGGCCAGCGGCACGACGCCCGCCGTCTCCACCGTCCGGGCCTGCCCGTTCACGGTGTAGGGCGTCCCCGCCGGGACGGGCTGCCCGCCCAGCGCCACGCCGATGTCGAACGTCTGCCCCTCCGGACAGACGGAGCCCTCCGCCACCCGCTTCGTCACCCGCAGCTCTCCCAATCCGGCGGTATCCACCACGTTGCGGTATGTCACCAGCTGCGTCTCAGCGGCGGAGCGCGTATCGGTGCGGTAGCCGGTGAAGTCCGTGGAGACGGAGGGCGTGGCGGCGGTGCCGGTGCCGCTGCCCACGGTGTACTGCACCTGCTGATACTGCCCTGTCAGCCGCTGCGGCATCGTCTCCTCCACCACATAGTCGTACTGTCCGCCGCCCAGCGTCATCATGTCGGTGAACTGCGCCATCTGCCCGGCCCGCAGGGTGAAGCAGCCGCTGCCGTCCACCCGGCCGCTGCCGGTGACAGCCGTGCCCTCCAGCACCTGATACGCCGTGCCCGCCGGCACATACAGGCTGCCGTCCGGCCGCAGCACCCGGAACCGGTAGTCCATCGTCCGGCTCAGATAGCCGTTCAGGGCCTCCCCGCCGCCGGACAGCTCCTTGGCCACCGTCAGGGACTTGTCGGGCAGCGTGGGCATGTTGAACCGCAGATAGCAGTAGGACACGTTGCCGCCCCGCTCCAGATAAAAGAACTTCAGGGTATGCTTGGTGTAGTCGGCGAACGTCTCCCCGCTGAACACGCCGTTCTTCCCGGCGGCGCGGAACTTCGCCGCCAGCGTGGATGTCGCGTAGCCGTCGGCCCCGGCGTCGCCGGACAGCCCGGCCCTCGGATGCGTCACCGTGCCGTCGGCAAAGTTGACGGAGCCGCGGTTGGCGCCGTGGGTGCCGCCGATGTCCAGCACCAGCACGTCGTCGATGTACACGAACACATCGTCGTCCCCCAGGAACTGGAACACCATGTCCTTCCCGTCGATCTGCCCCCCGGCGGGCATGAAGAAGTCGAACTCCATGGTCATGCCGAACCACAGATCCACCGCCCCCTCCGGCAGGACGTAGGTCTTGGGCGTCTTGTCCGCAGGCGTCTCCGTGACGCCGGTCATGTCGTTGAACGGCAGGAAATTGCCGTTGAAGGCGATCCTCCGGTTCTCGGACACCGTCTTGCCCTCCGGCTCCACATAGGCGGTGTAGCTGGGCCGCATGATGCCGTCGTACAGCTGGAACCGCCCCGTCTCCGTATCGTACCCGGCAGCGTTCTGCAGCGAGTCGTAGTACAGATACCCCTCGCCGTCCCGCCGGAACAGGCCGGTGCTGCCGCCGCTGCCCACGTCGTAGGCGGTCTTGCCCGTGACGGCGCTGCCGCTGAACAGATACCCCAGACTGCCGCTTTTCTCGCTGCCGGGGATGCTGTCGACAAAGGGCCACCCGTCCACCAGCGTGGCCGCCATAGACGGCCGCGTCCCGCTGCCGGCGGCGGTGCCGTCCACCGTGGCGTCGTACCGGCTGTTGTGGAAGAAGTCCAGCGGCCCCTGCCCGTTGATGGCCCCGGTGTAGTTGAACAGCCGCATGGTCACGTTGTCCCGCGTCGCCTGCGCCGTCCGCAGCAGCCGGACGGTGTCCTCCCCCACGGTATAGGCGCTGTCCTCCCCCACCTCATAGATATCCCCGGCGGCATAACCGGCGGTGGGCAGCAGCGCGGCGCACAGCACCGCCGCCAGCAGACCGCCCAGCAGCCGCAGCCCTGTTTTCCTGTATCGGCTCATGTTTCATCCTCCTGCCCTGCGTGATGCGGCAGCTCTCCTGCCTTGCGTGGAGGATTATAGCACCCGTCCCCGGCGACTCCTGTCGAAACCCGTTTTCCGCCGGAAACGACAAAAAGCCCCCATTTGCGGTGTACTTCACCGCAAATGGGGGTCGTTTCGTATGCTGTCTTTACCGCAGCTGTCCGGCCAGCCGTCCGCTGCTCCACGCCCACTGGAGGTTGAACCCGCCGCAGTCGCCGTCGATGTCCAGCACCTCGCCGCAGGCGTACAGCCCCGGCACAAGGCGGCTGCCCATGGTTCGGGGATCGAACTCCCCGGTCTGTAAGCCGCCCGCCGTTACCTGCGCCTGATCGAAGCCGCAGGTGCCTGTTACCGGCAGCGTAAAGCCCACCGCCTGCTCCGCGATGCGCCGCAGGTCGCCGTCGGAGAGGGACGCGGCGCTCTGGCTGGTGAACCCGGCGGCCTTGCAGAGCATCTGCCCCAGCCGCGTGTGGCAGGAGCCGGTCAGCAGCGTGGATGCCTCCCGTCCCGCCGCCGCCTGCCGCCGCTGCCGCAGCCAGTCCAGCACCTCCCGCTCCTCCCAGTCCGGGAAGAAGCTCAGCACACAGACAAGCCCCTCGCCGCCGGTGGCCGCCGCCCGGGAGATGTCAAAGACGGCCGGGCCGCTGACGCCGTATTCCGTGAACAGCACCTCGCCCCGGTTCTCCGCCACGGTCTGCCCACCCCGCCGGAGGTTGATGCCGCACTGGGCCTTGACGCCCTTCAGCGCCCTCGGATAAGTGGGGTCTGTCCTGATCTGGACAAGGGAGGGATACAGCGCGGTGCGGTGGTGCCCCAGCGCCCTGCCCAGCCGGTAGCCGTCCATAACGCCACCCACCTTGCTGCCGGCGCAGCCCCCGGCGGCCAGTATGAGCTTCTCCCCGTGGAACACATCCGTCTCCGTCCTGACGGTGAAGCCCGCCGCCGTCCGCTTCACGGCGGTGACGGTCTGCCCCGTGCACACCCGGATGCCGGGCCGCTCCAGCGCGTAGCGCAGCACGTCCAGCACGCTGCCGGCCATGTTGCTGGCGGGATAGACCCGCCCGCTCTCCTCGCTGACCGTCAGCAGCCCCAGCCCGGCGAAATACTGTAAAGTCTCCCCTGTGTCGAACGCCTGCAATGCATAGGCGCAGAACTCCGCGTCCTCCCCGTGGTAGCGGTCGGGCGAGACGTGGCAGTTGGTGAGATTGCAGCGGCCGTTGCCGGTGGCCAGCAGCTTGCGCCCCACCCGGCTCTGCCGCTCCAGCAGCGTAACGTCGTACCCGTTTTCCGCCGCCGTCAGCGCCGCCATCATGCCGGAGGCCCCGCCGCCGATGATGATGACCTCCCGGCTCATCGCTGCGCCTCCAGTCTCCGTCGGGTGAGATAGCCCTCCAGCATCAGCGCCGCCGCCACGGCGTCCACGGTCTTTTTCCGCTTTTTGGCGTTCTGCCCGTTCTGGAACAGGATGTTGTGGGCGTCGATGGTGGTGCGCCGCTCGTCCCACAGGATCACCTCCAGCCCCGTCTCCTGCCGCAGAAGCTCCCCGAAGGCGGCGCACTTCTCCGCCCGGGGGCCCTCGGAGCCGTCCATGTTCCGGGGATAGCCCAGCACCAGCAGCTTCACGTCGTGTCCGGCGATGAGCCGCCGGATCCCCGCCAGCACCTCCTCCTGCTTCCGGCTGTGCAGCACCTCGGAGTGCCCCGCCAGCGTCTCGGTATAGTCTGAAATGGCGATGCCGGTGTGGGCGTCGCCGTAGTCGATGGCCATGATCTTCATACAAATGCACCTGCTCTTTCCGTACAATGGCATCATTGTACACAAAACCGCCGCCGTCTGCAACGGGAAAAGGCGGAAAACCCCCGAAAAATCCGGATTTTTTCCAAAAAACAGGTTGACCTCCCCTGCAAACCGTGCTATACTGGGCATTACCTGTGAGTGGGTGCTTTCTTTTTGCGCGCTTTTTCGCTTCGGGCGCGGAGGAGGACGGTCACCCGGCAGGGAGGCAAAGAGTCCGCAGGCGCGGACTGAATCTAATAAGGAGGTGCCGTTAATGCGCGTGAAGATCACCCTGAGATGCAATGAGTGCAAGCAGAGAAACTACAACACGATGAAGAACAAGAAGAATACCCCCGACAAGCTTGAGCTGAACAAGTATTGCCCCTTCTGCAGAAAGCACACCGTCCACACTGAGACGAAGTAATCGGAAGGAGATAGTAAGCTATGGCTGAAGAGAAGAAGGTCAAGAAAGACCACGGCAAGTGGTTCCGCGAAATGAGAAGCGAGCTGAAGAAGGTCGTATGGCCTGACGGCAAGACCACCATGAAGAACACGGGCACCGTGATCCTGTGCTCCCTGCTGGTGGGCGCGTGCATCTGGATCTTTGATGCAGTCAGCGTTCTGGCGGTGAACACACTGATCGGCCTGTTCGCCTGAGGATACGGGCATGGCTGATAACGCGAAGTGGTATGTAGCCCATACCTATTCCGGCTATGAGAACGCGGTGAAGGCCGCCATCGAAAAGTCCGTGGTGAACCGCGGCATGGAGGACATGGTGCTCCAGATCGAGATCCCTCTGGAGACGGTCACGGAGATCACCGAGTCCGGCGTTGCCAAGGAGATCCAGCGCAAAGTCTTCCCCGGCTATGTTCTCATCAAAATGGTCATGACCGACGACACCTGGCACCTGATCCGCAACATCCGCGGCGTCACGGGCTTCGTGGGCGAGGCCAACAAGGCGATCCCCCTGACCGAGGACGAGGTAGCCGCTCTGGGCATGGAAAAGCGCGAGATCGTCGTGCTGTACCATGTGGGCGACACCGTCCGCATCACCGAAGGCCCCCTCGCCAGCTTTACCGGCACGGTGGAGGAGATCGAACCGGACAAGAACAAGGTTCGCGTCGTTGTCTCCATGTTCGGCCGCGAAACGCCGGTGGATCTGGAGCTGGATCAGGTGGAGGTCAGCAGCAACTGAGTACGGGCTGTCCGTACAGGCCGGAGCAGTACGACTCCGGCGCAAGTGGGAGAGATGCGCGTCATCTCGCCAAAAGCGGCTCCGGTACAGGCCGGCCGCTACCACATCTTATTGAAGGAGGTGCCTACAAATGGCACAGAAAGTAGTTGGATACGTCAAACTGCAGATCCCCGCGGGCAAAGCAACTCCCGCACCCCCCGTCGGCCCCGCTCTGGGCCAGCACGGCATCAACATTGCCGCGTTCACCAAGGAGTTTAACGAGCGCACCAAGAACGACATGGGCCTGATCATCCCCGTGGTCATCACCGTCTATGCCGACCGCTCCTTCAGCTTCATCACCAAGACCCCTCCCGCTGCCGTCCTGATCAAGAAGGAGTGCAACATTGAGTCCGGTTCCGGCGTTCCCAACAAGGAAAAGGTCGCTACCATCTCCAAGGCCTCCATCCAGAAGATCGCCGAGCTGAAGATGCGCGACCTGAACGCCGCGTCTCTGGAGGCAGCCATGAGCATGATCGCCGGTACTGCCCGCTCCATGGGCGTCGTCGTCGGCGAGTAAGGAGGGTGTAACGATGGTTAGAGGTAAGAAATATCAGGAAAGCGCCAAGCAGATCGACAAGGCTATGCTGTATGACCCCAAGGAGGGTCTGGAGCTGATCTGCAAGACCGCCAGCGCCAAGTTCGACGAGACCGTGGAGCTCCACGTCAAGCTGGGCGTCGACTCCCGTCACGCCGACCAGCAGGTGCGCGGCGCCATCGTGCTGCCCAACGGCACCGGCAAGTCCGTCCGCGTTCTGGTGTTCGCCAAGGGCGACAAGGCCGAGGCCGCCAAGGCCGCCGGCGCCGACTATGTGGGCGAGATGGATCTGGTGGAGAAGATCCAGAAGGAGAACTGGTTCGACTTCGATGTCGTCGTCGCCACCCCCGACATGATGGGTGTCGTCGGCCGTCTGGGTAAGGTTCTGGGCCCCAAGGGCCTGATGCCCTCCCCCAAGTCCGGCACCGTGACCCCTGACGCCGCCAAGGCCGTGCAGGAAGCCAAAGCCGGTAAGGTCGAGTACCGTCTGGACAAGACCAACATCATCCACTGCCCCATCGGCAAGGTCTCCTTCGGCGCTGACAAGCTGTTCGAGAACTACTCCGCTCTGCTGGGCGCCATCATCAAGGCCAAGCCCGCCGCCGCCAAGGGCCAGTATATCAAGTCCTGCGTGGCCGCTTCCACCATGGGCCCCGGCGTGAAGATGAACGCCAACAAGCAGCTGTAAAAAACCGATATCTTTGGCTTGACAAGCCGTCTCGCCATTGGTATAATACTGGTTGCGTTCCAAAGACAGCAGGTGGCCGCAAGGCCGTAAGTCCTGCCGAGGATGGCACATCGTAATGATTGCTTTTACCGTCCTCATGTCCTTTGGCATGGGGACGGTTTCCTTTTTTGAACGCACCGACAATTCTGACGGAGGTGAACACAAAGAATGCCCAACGCAAAGGTTCTGTCTGAAAAGCAGGCGATCGTGGCGGCGCTGACCGACAAGCTGCAGAACGCAGCCGCCGGCGTCATCGTTGATTACAAGGGCATCACCGTGGCAGAGGATACCGCTCTGCGCGCTGAGTGCCGCAACAACAACGTGGAATACGCTGTCATCAAGAACACCCTGCTGCGTTTCGCTTTCAACAACTGCGGTCTGAACGAACTGGACGATCAGCTCAACGGTACCACTTCTCTGGCTATCTGCGCTGATGATCCCGTCGCCCCCGCACGCGTGATCGCGGATTACGCCAAGAAGCTGAAGGATAAGTTCGAGATCAAGGGCGGCTTCATGGACGGCAAGGTCGTCTCCATGGAGACTGTCAATGCTCTGGCTTCCATCCCCGCGCTGCCCGTGCTGCAGGCGCAGGTTCTGGGTACCATGCTGGCCCCCATTTCCGCGCTGGCCTGCGTGCTGAAGCAGATCGCCGAGAAAGACGGCGCTGCCGCCGAGTAAATCGGCCCCCTGACCCCTGCGGGCGGCAGGCCCGCATCCATTCAACAAAAATCTTACAAATAGGAGGCTATCACAATGTCTGAGAAGATTACTGCTATGATCGAAGAGATCAAGGGTTTGACCGTTCTGGAGCTGTCCGAGCTGGTGCACGCTCTGGAGGAGGAGTTCGGCGTTTCCGCCGCTGCCATGGCTGCTCCCGCTGCCGGCGCTGCCGCTCCCGCCGCTGAGGAGAAGACCGAGTTCGACGTGGTTCTGACCGGCTTCGATGCCGCTCAGAAGATCAAGGTCATCAAGGTCGTCCGCGAGATCTCCGGTCTGGGTCTGGCCGAGGCCAAGGCTGCCGTCGAGGGCGTGCCCCACACCCTGAAGGAAGCCCTGTCCAAGGACGATGCCGAGGCTATGAAGAAGCAGGTCGAGGAGGCCGGCGGCAAGGTCGAGCTGAAGTAAGTTTCTTACACAGCCATAGACGTTGTAACGTAGAAAAGAGAGACGCACCTGCGTCTCTCTTTTTTTGCGCCCGCCGCTTCCTTTTACGCTGAAATGCACTGGTGCGCTGTTCCAGGCATGGGCATGTGGACGTGATGTTCTTCAATTCGCTTTCGTAGGGCGGGGCCAATGTGCCCCCGCCGTTTCCTTTTGTATTTGCGGGCCCTCCGCGCCCCGGCGCGGGTCACTTTTTATGCCTCCGGCGGCCCCATTTCTTCCAACAGCGGAAGAAATGGGGAAAAGAACGCCGCCAAAAACCCATGGTTTTTGGATTTCCTTCCGCCGCTTCCAGTGTGTGCTGAATCGTCCAAAATGTTGAATCGATTTGCTTCTCTGCGCGCTGCCGCTTTTGCTCTGAAATGCGCCGTTGCGCACTTCTATATTTTGCGTTGCCAGCGGCAGCGGGGATCGTCGCACTTCCATTCCACATTTCGGGCAGCTTTCACCTTACCCCAGCCGCGTGGAACGCGCCCCGCACAGCACAACGCACGGAACGCGGGCGGATCTTCAAACCGCAGGTTTGAACGGCGTTTTTGCCCACTTTTGCCGCCGAGGGCAAAAGTGGGTCGCGCCGGTGCGCGAAATATCCCCCGCCAGCAGGCACGTAAAAATCATCGCGGCGGCGTGAGGGCACGCCGCCCTACGAAAGCGCATCCGAGCGATGCGCCGCAGCGCGAAGCACCACCCCCCCATATCCCCGGAAGCCCTTGCAAAACCCCGCTTTTCGCGCTACAATAGGCCCAATAACACACATCGGAGGTACCCACATGGAACAGCTCACCGTCCAACTCCCGTCCGCCGCCTACCCCGTGTACATCGGCCGCGGCCTGCTGGCCCGGACCGGTGCCCTGCTGCGGGAGGCCACGCCTGCCGCCCGCTGGGCCGTGGTGGCCGACGAGACTGCCGCCGGTCTTTACGGCGGTGCCGTGCTGGACAGTCTCCGCGCCGCCGGACTGGACGCCGCGCTGTACCCCGTCCCCGCCGGTGAGCACGCCAAGACCGTCCCCGTCTATGAGGAGCTGTGCCGCCGCATCCTGCGTGATGGCTTCGACCGCACCTGCGGCGTGGTATCGCTGGGCGGCGGTGCCTGCGGCGATCTGGCGGGCTTTGCCGCCGCCACCCTGCTGCGGGGCGTGGCGCTGGCCCACCTCCCCACCACCCTGCTGGCGCAGGCGGACAGCGCCATCGGCGGTAAGACGGCCCTTGACCTTCCCGAGGGCAAGAACCAGCTGGGCGCTTTCTGGCAGCCCTTGCTGGTGCTGTCCGACCCGGCGTGTCTCGCCACCCTGCCCCCCCGCCAGCTGTCCTCCGGCATGGCGGAGGTCATCAAGTGCGCCTGCATCGCCGACGCCGCCCTGCTGGACTATCTGGAGGAATCGCCCCGGCCCGACCCGGAGAAGCTTATTGCCGCCTGCTGCCGGGTGAAGGCCCGCTGCATCGCCGCCGATGAGCGGGACGACGGCCCCCGCCGCCTGCTGAACTTCGGTCACACCTTCGGCCATGCCTACGAGGCGCTGGGCGGTTACGCCGCCTGCACCCACGGCGAAGCGGTAGCCGCCGGTATGGCCCAGATGCTGCGCTGGCAGATCGGTCACGGCTTCGGCGGCGACTTCCTGCTGGCCCGGCTGGAGCGCCTGCTGCCCCGGTTCGGCCTGCCCATCTCCATCGACTGCGAGCAGGACGCCCTGCGCCGCTTCCTACCCCGGGACAAGAAGGCCGCCGGCGGGCACATCACCATCGTGGTGGTGGAGCGCCCCGGCGAGGGGCGTCTGGAGGAGGTGCCGCTGGAGAGCCTGTGGGAGGATGCCCTATGATCCTGCGGCTGCACCCCTCCCGGCTCTGCGGCAGCGTGACGGTGCCGCCGTCCAAGAGCCTGCTCCACCGGGAGCTGATCTGCCGCCGTCTGGCGGGACAGACCACCCCCCTGCCGCCCCGCCCCGCCGACGATATCCGGTACACGGCGGCGGCGCTGCGCCTGCTGGACGCGCCGTCCCCCACCGTCTGCTGCGGTGACAGCGGCAGCACCCTCCGCTTTCTGCTGCCGCTCTTCATGGCGCTGGGCCGGACGGACGCCGTATTCACCGGCTCGTCCCGTCTCCTGCAGCGCCCCATCCCCGCCGAGCTGGGACTGCGCGCCGCCCCGGCGGGACTGGCGCTGACGCGGCCCCTCCGCAGCGGCACATGGACGCTGTCCGCCGCCGCCACCTCTCAGGTGGTCAGCGGTCTTTTGATGGCGCTGCCGCTTCTGCCCGGATCGTCAGATATTATGTTAACCGATAAACCGGTGTCCCGACCCTACCTGGACATGACCTGCTATGTCCTCCGCCACCATGGCGTCACCGTGACCGGGACTAATGGCGGCTGGCACATCGACGGCGGGCAGACCTACCGCCCCGCGCCGCTGCTGACCGCGCCGGACTGGTCGGCGGCAGCGTTCTGGCTGGTGCTCTCCCACGTGCAACAGCAGCGGGATCCCGCCGCAAAGGGGGATCTGCTCCGTGTGGCATTCCCGGATACTGAAAAACCGGAAATTGATCGGAAAAAAATCGGAAATAAATCTGAAATTTTTGAAATTAATGGAAATAAATTGTTGCGGAATCTGCATGGCGATTCGATCATCCTGTCGTATCTGGACGACCTGCCGCCGTGCGTTGACATGACCGACACCCCCGATCTGCTGATGCCGCTGGCGCTGTACGCCGCCCTGCAGCCCGGCCGCACCACCCGTTTCACGGGCTGCGGCTTCCTGCGAGGCAAGGAGAGCGACCGCCCCGCCGCCGTGGCCCATGTGCTGCACGCGCTGGGCGCGCAGGTGCTGGAGGAGCCGGAAAGCCTTGTCATCACAGGTGTTTCCGGGCTTCACGGCGGCTGCGTGGACAGCTTCGGCGACCACCGCATCGCCATGATGGCGGGCTGTGCCGCCATGCTGTGCGACGGCAGCGTGACGCTGACCGGCGGGGAGCAGGTATCGAAGTCCTACCCCGATTTTTGGAAAGATATGGAAGCCCTTGGCGGCAGGACGGAGGTGCTGGAGCCATGATGGAATACACGATCTTCGGAGAGTCCCACGGCCCCGCCGTGGGGGTTCTCATCCAGAATATTCCAGCCGGTCTGCCGGTGGACAGCGAGCTGATCCACGCAGACCTGCTGCGGCGCAAGGCCTCCGGGGCTCTGGCCACCGGACGGCACGAGCCGGACGAGGTGGAGCTCCTCGCCGGGGTCTATCAGGGCCGCTCCACCGGCGACGCGCTGGTGGCGGTGCTGCGCAACCGGGATGTCCGCTCCGGCGACTACGCGGCGCTGCGGGACACCCCCCGCCCCGGCCACGCCGACTACGCCGCCTTCGTCCGTTCCGGCGGGTGCAACGACTACCGGGGCGGCGGGCGGTTCTCCGGGCGGCTCACCGCACCGCTGACCGTGGCGGGCAGTCTGGCGAAAACGTTCTTGAAAACGCTGGATATCACCGTAAATGCCGTGGTTCTGGAGGAAGAAGCGCTGCGGCGGCGGGCGGCAGAGGCCCGCGAAAACGGCGACAGCGTGGGCGGGCAGATCCGCTGCACCGTCAGCGGCGTACCCGCCGGACTGGGCGGCCCCGACTGGCGGGACACCGTGGAGTCGGAGATCAGCCGCCATGTGTTTGCCATCCCCGCTGTGAAGGCCATCGGCTTTGGGGAAGGCGAGGGCTTCGCGGCGCTTCACGGAAGTGAAGCGAACGACGCATTTCATACCGATGGAAGCCGCGTTTTCACGGAAACCAATCACGCCGGCGGCATCAACGGCGGCATCAGCAACGGCATGGACATTGTGTTCACCGCGACGTTCCGCCCGACGCCGTCCATTGCCAAGCCGCAGGAGACAGTGGATCTGGCGCGGATGGAGAACACCACCGTCACCGTGGGCGGGCGGCACGACAGCTGTGTGGCCCTGCGGGCGGCACCGGTGGTGGAGGCCGCGGCGGCGCTGGCCATCTGCCGCCTGCTGCCCGCCGATGATGGGTCGCTGGCCGGTCTGCGGCGGCAGCTGGATGACGTGGACGAGCAGATGACCGCCCTGCTGGCGCGGCGGCTGGCACTGGCCGGTGAGATTGGCCGGTACAAGGCGGCGCAGGGCCTTCCGGTGCTGGATGAGGCCCGGGAGAAGGAGGTGCTGGCGCGGCGGGGCGACCTGCTGCCCCAGCGGCGGCAGCAGGTGGAGCGGCTGTTCCGGCTGCTGATGGCCGAGGGCCGGGAGGAGCAGGAGCGCCATGCATGACCTGATTCTCATTGGGCTGCCCGCCAGTGGCAAGACCTCCGTGGGGCGGGCGCTGGCCCGGCGGCTGGATATGCCCTTTTACGACTGCGACGAGGCCGTGGAGACAGCGGCGGGGCAGTCTGTGTCTGCCATATTTTCCCAGCACGGCGAGACGTTTTTCCGGGATATGGAAAGTAAAATACTGGAAGACCTATGCAGTCGGGAGCGGTGTGTCATCGCCACCGGCGGCGGTGCGGTGCTGCGGCAGGAGAACCGCCTGCTGCTGCGCCGCAGCGGCATCGTGTTCTGGCTGGACAGGCCGCTTGAAGATATTATGTCTACTGACTTTCAGCCGGGACGCCCCCTGCTGGCGGAGGGGCGTCAGGCGCTGGAGCGGCTGGCGGCGGCGCGGCGGGGTCTGTACGCATCCTGCGCCTGCCATCGTATCCCGGAGTCGCTGCTGGAAAAGGCTGTCGAGGATATTGAGAACATCTGGAGAGGGGAAAACATATGAAGCTGCTGATCCTGAACGGGCCGAATCTCAACCTGCTGGGCTCCCGCGAGCCGGACATCTACGGGCGGGAAAGCTATGATATGTTATGTCAACAAATATACCGTCACGCCGATACCATCGGCTGCGCGGTGGAGGTGTTCCAGAGTAACCACGAGGGAACGCTCATCGATGCCATTCAGGCGGCGCAGGCCGGGTACAGCGGCATCGTTATCAACCCCGGCGCTTACGCCCACTACAGCTATGCCATCTACGACGCGCTGCGGGCGGCGGACGTACCGGCGGTAGAGGTACACATCTCCGATATCACGGCGCGGGAGCCGTTCCGGGCGGTGTCCGTCACGGCGGCGGCTTGCGTCAAGACCATCTGCGGCCATGGACTGGCGGGGTATCTGGAGGCCATGGACTACCTGATGGCCACCGCCTCCGACCGGAGCGATAGCGCGGCACCCCACGCGGGCTGCGGCGGCGCGGCCTGCGTATGAGGCAGCTGTATGTGATCGGCGATCCGGTGGCACACAGCCTGTCGCCGCTGATCCAGCGGGCCATGATCCGGCAGACCGGGGCGGCGTACCGCTACGATGTGCGGACGGTGCGGCCCGACGAGCTGGCGGATTTCGTGGCCTGGGCCAGGGACGGCGGGTGCGCCGGGTGCAACGTGACCATGCCGCTGAAGGAGGCCATCGTGCCGCTGCTGGACGAGGTGGACGGCGCGGCGGCGGCCTGCGGTGCGGTGAATACCGTGTGCATCCGGGCGGGCCGGGCCGTGGGGCACAACACCGACGGCGACGGGCTTCTGGACAGTCTGGCCGGACAGGGCTTTGACCCGCGCGGGGCGCGGGTGCTGCTGCTGGGTGCGGGGGGCGCGGCCACGGCGGTGTGCCACGCGCTGACGCAGGCCGGTGCGGCCCGCATCGCCGTGTGCAACCGCAGCGTCCTCCGGGCGGAGACGCTGGCGGCGCGGTACCCCGGGTGCGCCGTGGCCGGCGGGCTTGGGGATCTGGCGCGGTACGCGGCGGACAGCGAGCTGGTGGTCAACGCCACCTCGCTGGGCATGGCCGGCTGCGCGGGCTTCGATGATCTGTCGTTTTTGTGGGCGGCGCCGGGCAGCGCGACGGTGTACGATCTGGTGTACCACCCGCGGCGGACGGCGCTGCTGACGGCGGCGGACGGGCTGGGGCTGCGGACGGTGGGCGGCATCGACCTGCTGATCCGGCAGGCGGTACGGGCGTTCGCGCTCTTCACCGGCGTGGAGCCGGACACGGAGGCGCTGTACGCGGCGCTGCGGGAGCCGTTGGGGTTGGAATAAGTTTACATAAGAAAAGACGGCTCACGCCGTCTTTTCTTATGTGGGGGTGCTGCTTTTACCTCCGGCGGCGCGATGATTTTTTTGCGCCTGCGGGTACGGGGGCGTCTCCGACGGGCCACTTTCTTTGCCGAAAGGAAGTGACCGAAGAACGGCTGTGAGGAGTGTTTCGCGCTCCGGCGCGACCCACTTTTGCCCTCGGCGGCAAAAGTGGGCAAAAACGCCGTTCAAACCTGCGGTTTGAAAATCCGCTCGCGCCCCGTGCGGCGTGCTGTGCGGGAGGTATCCCACGCGGGCGGAGCAGGGCAAAAGCTGCCCGAAATGTGGCATTGGCCTGCGTCTATCCCCGCTGCCGCTGGCGGTGCAAAATGTAGGAGTGCCCGGCTCTACCGTTTTTAAGCGATTTGATAATCGCAAAAAGCGGTAGAACAGCGCACTCTCACATTTCAGAGCAAAAGCGGCAGCGCGCAGAGGAGGATGTCGATTCAACATTTCGGCCGAGTCAGCACGCACTGGCAAGCAGCGAAAGGAAATCCAAAAACCATTGGTTTTTGGCGGCGTTCTTTCCCCCATTTCTTCCGCTGTTGGAAGAAATGGGGCCGCCGGAGGCATAAAAAAACGACCCACGCCGGGGCGCGGAACGGTCGCAAATATAAAATAAATATCCCCCGGCGAAGCCGGGGGTATTTATTTTGCGGGCGAAGCCCTATG
>ENA-ORTQ01000202-ORTQ01000202.1-human-gut-metagenome-genome-assembly--contig:-NODE-202-length-81428-cov-7.132612_pt1 | contig 81428 bp, 67 predicted proteins | sample MGYA00241912_ERZ509188 | MGnify/ENA primary metagenome ERZ509188 (study PRJEB26280, sample SAMEA2338849) | human gut metagenome | biome: human gut; feature: human-associated habitat; material: faeces...
GAGCTGCCACATACCCGGTGAGCTCGACGACCTTGATGCCTTCCAAACCTTTCATGCACTCCCCTTTTCCTTCCACGGCTGCTTCACGCTCGCATGCCGCGCTTGCTCACAGCGCGCGATCGCGTTTGCAGCATTACCTATTCGAATCACTTGTCATAGCCCAAGACTAACAAAAGACCCGACGCACAGGCCGGGTCTTTTGCATTTTATGTTGTTCACTGCGGCGAATGCGTTGTGCAATCGTGCGCGGCGAAAACGTAAAAAGAAATGGCTTAGAGGTTGTTCGTGATGACGTACTTCTCGGGATGAGCCTTGACCTCTTCGCGGTTCTTCGGGTTCATCTTCTGCATACCCCAGTAAGCGTCCTGGGTGTTTGCAGCGAGAACCTGGTTGCGGTTCTCCATCTTGACCTGGTCGGCAAGTGAGAGACCGTCGAGCGAGCTCTGGAGTGCTTCCTTGGTAAGACGCAGACCGAACGGAGAAGTCTCGCGGCAGATTTCCTCAGCCAGCTTGACTGCTTCTTCCACAACTTCCTCATCCGGAACGACCTTGACTGCATAGCCCCACTCAGCGAGGGTCTCAGCCTTGAAGCGGCGCGGGTTCATGAGGATCTCGCAAGCGCGTGCATAGCCGACGATCTTCGGGAGATAGAACGAACCGGACATGTCGGTGCCGGTGTAACCGATGGAGAGGTAACCAGCGTTCATCTTGAAGGATTCGCCGAGGATACGCATATCGCAAGCAGTAGCGATGGAAAGGCCGCCACCAACAGCGAAGCCCTTGAGAGCGCCGATGATGGGCTGCTCGCACTTAGCCATGTTGAGCACCTGATCGGAGCACATGCGCTGCATGACATAGAAGTCACGCTGGATGCGGCCCATGTCCTCAGGAGGATCGAGGAACAGGTCGTTCAGGTTGAAGCCAGCGCAGAAGGACTTGCCTTCGCCGGTGAGAACGATAACGCGGCAATCCTTGTCATAGCGAACGAGGTTCAGGAAGTCGTTGAACTCTGCCATCTGCTCGTAGGACATTGCATTGAGGTTACCTGGATCGTTGAAAGAGCAGATGTAGACCGGACCACGCTGTTCGATCGTCAGCTTCTCATACTTATCGTAGGTAAACTCTGGCAAGTGATATGCCTCTTGGTAAACGCTCATACGTTACCCCTTCCATTTCTGAAACTAATAGTTTTAGCGTTTATTCATCGTAGTTTTCTATGTTTGGCTTGTCAATAAACAATCGCCGCGACTTGGGGAAAATTCGCACATTTCGCCTTATCAAGGGCAAAGACACGTGCGAAGCGCGCGCTCGTTGCTAAGCAATCGACGAATCGAAGCTTTAAGACCGAAAAATCGAGCAAACTCTAGTAAAGTAAAGACCTACCATTTTTCATACTCGTTCGAACAGGATCGCTCTATGACTCAACTCAAGAAGCGCACCGTTGCTCTTATCGTTCTGCTTGCGTTCGCGCTGTGTTCGCTCTGTGCGTGCTCGCAAAGCAAGGAAGTGAAATTCGGCACCGGTAACAGCGAAGGCATGTACTATCAATTCGGTTCGCTTTTGGCTGATGAGAGCCAAAACGAAGCAGAGGTGCCCACGATCACCGTCGAAACCACCGCGGGCTCAAGCGCGAACCTTCGCTTGCTCTCACAGGGCTTCCTCGATATGGCGATCGTACAGGCCGACACCTTGAACGACGCCTACAACGGCACAGGCTTCTTCTCGAATTCAGGTGCCTATACGGGCTATAGCGCCGTAGCAGGGGTCTACACCGAGGCCTGCCAGATCATCGTTCCCACCGATAGCCCGATCGAATCGATCGAGGACCTGGCGGGCAAGACCGTAAGTTTGGGCGAACGCGAATCGGGCGTGCTGCAAAACGCGCTTCAAGTGCTCGATGCCTACAACCTTCAGGAAAGCGATTTCACCCCGGAATACTTGAGCTTCTCCGAATCTGCCCAGGCGATGAAGGAAGGTAAGATCGATGCCGCATTCATCACGGCCGCTATCCCTACCCCAGCGGTCACCAACCTGGCCGATAGCATCGGCGTGCGCGTGCTCTCGATCGATCCGTTCGCGGTGAATGTGCTCACCAAGCGCCACAGCTATTACACGCCCTGCACGATTCCTGCCAACACCTACGCAGGACAGAGCGAAGTAGCGCAAACCGTGGGCGTGCGTGCCGTGGTCGTAGCGCGCAACGACATGCCTGAAGACCAGGTGAAGAGCATCATGCAACTTCTCTTCAATGGACAGATCCCCTTCGCAGAAAAGCTGAAGAGCTCGATGCAACCCACCCTTGAAGAGGCAACGGAAGGCATTCCCATCGCGTTCCATCCCGGAGCGGCTGCCTATTATGCCGACAACGACATCACGGTGGACGTGATGAATTCCTCCGATGAAGGAAAGAGCGTCAGCGGAGGACAAGACGACTAGCAGGTAGGGCGCAGGAGCATCTCGCACGCATGCAGGGCGCTTGGCATATGCGCCTACCTATTTGATAGACCTGATGGAAGACTCGTTATAAGGATCGCCTATGGCTCAAGTTTCTCTCGATATGTATCAAACGCTTGCGATCGCCGTTGTGGCGCTGCTCATCGGCGCTTGGCTCAAGACCAAGATCAAGGTGCTCGACCGCCTCTGCATCCCCTCTCCAGTAGTAGGCGGCCTGCTCTTCTCGATCATCACGTGCGTGCTTTACGCTGCCAGTATCGTTGACTTCAAGTGGGACGACACCCTTAAGAACGTCTGTATGGTCATCTTCTTCACCTCAGTCGGTTTCCAAGCGAACGTGAAGGTACTGAAGAGCGGCGGAAAAGCACTGATCGTTCTCTTGTTCTGCGTGCTCTTCCTTATCGAAGCGCAGGACGTGATCGCTGTTGCGGTCTCGAACGTGATCGGCGTCGACCCGCTCATCGGCCTTGCAACTGGCTCTATCTCCATGGTTGGTGGCCACGGCACGGCAGGCGCGTTCGGCCCCGTGCTCGAAGACATGGGCGTAACGGGAGCCACCACCGTTGCCACCGCGGCAGCAACGTTCGGCCTGGTTGCTGGCTCACTCATCGGCGGCCCGCTTGGCAATAACCTCATCAAGAAGAAGGATCTTCTGAAGACCCGAGTGATGGGCACCGACGATCTGCTCGTTGAGGAAGAAGAAAAGCACCATCGCTCGATCTCTCAATATGCACCGGCAGCTTACCAGCTCGCCATCGCGATGGGCATCGGCACGCTCGTTTCCTACCTACTCTCGCTCACCGGCATGACCTTCCCGATCTACATCGGCGCCATGATCGTTGCCGCCATCATGCGCAACATCGGCGAATACACGGGCAAGATCGACATCCGCATCGGCGAGATCAATGACCTGGGCGGTATCTGCCTTTCACTGTTCTTGGGTATCGCGATGATCACGCTCAAGCTCTGGCAGCTGGCAGACCTGGCACTTCCGATGATCATCCTGCTCGCCTGCCAGTTCGTCTTCATGGTGCTCTACGCGCGCTTCGTGATCTTCAACGCGATGGGTCGCGACTACGATGCGGCCGTGCTCACGGCTGGCAGCTGCGGTTTCGGCATGGGCGCAACGCCGAACGCCATGGCGAATATGCAGGTTCTGACCGATAAATATGGACCTTCTGTTAAGGCCTTCCTCTTGATCCCGCTCATCGGTAGTATGTTCGCAGACTTCATGAACAGCTTGAGCATTACGCTCTTCATCAACTTGATATAGAGGATGGTTAACATGACTGAAGACCAGACGAAACGATCATCTGAATCCTCACCTGAAGGGCATGTGCACGAGGTCTATACCGACCACGTTGCCGTACCTGAAGTGCGCACGGGCAAAGTTGACCTTGAGGGCGATTTCCACAAGGATCAAGCGCGCCCCCATAAGAGCAGTATCAGCTTCGACACCGTAGCCGTGCCGGAATACCACACGGGAAAATGCGCTGAATGGGATCCCGATTGCGAAGAGAAGCACGAGCACAAGCATCACGGGATGCTGGCAGATCTAACGCGCACGCTCTTCAACGGAACGCCCGACAAATAAGGCGAACGTTAAGCATTGCAAACGCGCGTCACTGCGCAGCTGCGCACAAATCAAATGAAAAGGGGCTGAATAGAGCCCCTTTTTTGCGTCGGTCTGGGCCTGTGCTAGGGGTCGGGTAATTCGACACACGGCCGTGTGTCGAATTACCCGACCCCTAGCACAGGCCCAGCAGCGCGTTAGAGCGCTTTGATGACCGCTTCGACGGAATCCTTCGCATCGCCCAAGAGCATGTCGGTGTTCTCGTTATAGAACAGCGGATTCTCCACGCCCGCGTATCCTGCATTGCCGATCGAACGCTTTGAAACGATGACCTTCTTCGCATCCCACACGTGCATGACCGGCATGCCCGCGATCGGCGAATTGGCATCGGTCGCGGCGGAGGGATTGACCGTATCGTTCGCGCCGATGACGAGCACCACATCGACATCACCGAAATCGTCGTTGATCTCGTCCATCTCGTACACGTTGTCGTAAGGAACCTTCGCTTCTGCCAAGAGCACGTTCATATGACCAGGCATACGTCCCGCAACAGGATGGATCGCGAACTTCACGTCCACACCTTGGTCGATGAGCTTACGGGTGAGCTCAGCCACTGGGAACTGCGCTTGCGCGACCGCCATGCCATAGCCAGGAGAAACGACCACGCGCTTTGCTGCCCTCAGCATATCCGCAACCTGTTCAGGACTTACTTCGGTATGCGTACGACCCTCGAGCGAGGACGCCTGCGACGAAGAGGACACCGCGCCATCGCTGCCGAATCCGCCCAAGATGACCGAAACGAACGAACGATTCATGCCCTGGCACATGATGTAGGAGAGGTAGGCACCGGAAGAGCCGACGAGCGCGCCCGTGATGATGAGCAGATCGTTCCCCAGCGTGAAGCCTGCCATGGCCGCCGCCCAACCCGAATAGGAGTTGAGCATCGAGATGACCACCGGCATATCGCCACCACCGATGGCGAGCACAAGATGCGCGCCAAGAATGAGCGAGATGATCGTGAGGATGACGAGCGGCAAGGTGCCTGCAGCTATTCCTTCGGTAGCCACGAACCAGCCGATGCACACGACGCAAACGATGACCATGATGAGGTTGAGCAGATTGCGCCCTGGAAGCGTGAGTGGCTTGCCCGAAATGCGCGCGGAAAGCTTCAAGTTCGCGATGATCGAACCCGTGAAGGTGACCGCACCGATGAACACCGCAATGCCCACTTCGCCCATATGGAAGGCACCATCGTAGGAGCCATCGCCAGGGGTCATGAGGAAGGAGTTGATGCCTACGAGCACCGCGGCGGCACCAACGAACGAATGGAGCAATGCCACCAGTTCGGGCATGGCCGTCATCTGGACACGGCGCGCTTTCCAGACGCCGATAGCCGCGCCGATGAGCATGGCCACGATGATGAGCCCAACGGTATAAGCCGGGAATTGGAAGCCTTCGATAGTAGTTGCAACGATGACGATAGCGAGCGCTACCACCATGCCGATGATGCCGAGCACATTGCCGCGCATCGCGCTCTTCTGCTTGGAAAGCCCTGCGAGCGCAAGGATGAAGAGGAGCGCCGCAACGATATAGGCGAGCGACTGCCCACGCGAGAGCATATCTTGAACAGCACTTACGGTATCGGTCGTGAAGGTTTCGACCACAACGAGCGTTTCGTTCATTCGGAGCTCCTTTCAAACATCTTCAGCATTCGTCGGGTAACGAGGAAGCCACCGAAGATATTGATAGAAGCAAGCGCTACCGCGATGAAAGCGAGCACCGTAACGAGCAGATCGCCCGAGCTAATTTGCAACAAGGCACCAACGATGATGATGCCTGAGATCGCATTCGTTTCCGACATGAGTGGGGTATGGAGCGTATGGGAAACGCCCGTGATAACGTAGAAGCCGACCACACACGCGAGCACGAAGACCATGAAATGGCTCGACATGTGCGCGGGCGCTGCAGCGATGAGCAGTACCGCAAGCGCTCCGAGCGCGATCTTCCACCACCATTTGCGAAAAGCAGAAGGCTCCTTTTTGGAAGCTGCGGCTTCGACTGCTTGCGCAGGTTCAGAATCGCTCGCGCTTGCTTGGGTGCCGCTACCAGGCTGCGTAGCCTTTTCCGTTGCCGCGCCAGGCGAAGGCGCCGCTGAAACTTGCACCGGCGGAGGCGGCCACATGATCTGGCCCTCACGCGTGGTGAGCATGCCGCGGATGACCACGTCATCCTCGTTCCAAACGGGCTGGCCGTTCTTATCGGGCGTGACCAACTTCAGTAGATTCACGATGTTCTGACCGAAGAGCTGCGAAGCCTGTCCGGGCAAACGCGCAGGCAGATCGGTGTAGCCGATGATGATGACGCCGTTTTCGGTAGTGATGACCTTGCCCGGCTCCGTAAGCGCACAGTTGCTGCCCAAGTCGGACGCGCCCATATCCACGATGACCGAACCAGGCATCATGGTCGAGACGGCCTCAGCGGTGAGCAACAGCGGCGCGGGGCGGCCAGGGACCTGTGCCGTGGTGATGACGATATCGCTCTTCGAGGCTTGGTGCATGTACACCTCTTGGGTGCGTGCCTGATCGTCTTTATCGAGCTCGCGCGCATAACCATCGGAAGATTCTTGCGAAACAGGGATCTCCACGAAGGTGGCACCGAGCGATTGCACCTGATCGGCCACATCGGAACGAACATCGGTAGCGAACACCTCAGCGCCCATCGAACCAGCCGTGCCGATAGCAGCCAGACCAGCAACACCCACGCCGATCACGTAGACCTTCGCAGGATTCACCCTGCCCGCTGCGGTAACGGCACCGGTGAACTGGCGACCGAAGGCATTCGCGGCTTCGATGACCGCACGGTAGCCAGCAACGTTCATGAGCGAAGAGCGCACATCGAGCGATTGCGCACGCGAGATACGTGGAACTGCATCGAGCGCAAGCGCCGTGGTCTTGCGCTGTGCGCACGCTTCGAGCAGTTCAGTGTTGTTCTGTGGATCGAGGCGCGAAAGGAGCGTGGCGCCTTCCTTCATAAGAGCAAGCTGTTCGAGCGAAGGCGCATCGAGACAGACGACGATATCGGCTGCCCACACTTCAGCGGTGCTCACTAAAGAGGCACCGGCTTCTTCGAATTGCTGATCGAAATAATTCGCAAGTTCCCCTGCACCTTGCTCGACCGAGACGGTATAACCGAGCGAGATGAGCTTCTGTACCGTGTTCGGCGTAGCGGCAACAAGCGTTTGACCTGCACGTATTTCCTTTGGAATGCCAATGAGCATTGCAGATTTCCCCCTCACGATTTTGAGATTCCTATTATAGCCTCGTCTTAGCGAATTGATGAAAAAATCTGATCCTATTTACAAGCTGTTAATTTGCCGATTGCATCAGCAGTTGCGCAGCTCAAGTCGTAGCAGAAGAGTAAAATGGTTTGATAATCTAACCATTTGCAATCGATCGGATGACACAAGAGAGGAATCATGAGTACGAAGATCTATTCCGCGATCACCGAACCCACGCAATCGCATCCCGGGCGCGCCCTTTACAAACAAACCTACGTGAACACGATGATGGCTCTCTTGCCCGCTCTCATGAAGGCAGCTCCGCAGGTTTCTGCCACGGTCGCGCACGAAACGCTCGTGCTTGGGCCAGGCTTCACGTTCGCGATCGACATCGATGGCTTCGGCCGCGCGATCACCTTCGAACAGCACGGCAGCAGCTGGCGCGTTGCCGCCGATAAGGAACCTGACTTCGTGATCGAATTCCGCGATCTCGATTACGCCTTCGATGTGTTCTCAGGTGCTATCAGCCTGAAAGAAGCGCTGGCTGCACGCCTGTTCGCCACCCATGGCGCGAACAGCAAGGGGGTCGCCATCACCTACCTGTTCGATACCGTGCTGCGCACCTTCTTCTGCTGGCGAAGCGCGTACCGCAGATAACTCCGCAACTACAACCTCCGAACGCCCGCGCCTTGCGCATCTGCGTTCGACGCGCCCACCCATCCCATCCGAACTTCTACGCTCTATCCGAACTGATATTAAGGAGAACCTTCATGAACGCTTTTGAATTCCACTGTCCCACCCGCATCATCTGCGGCGAGCATGCGCTCCACAAGCTGCCCGTCATCCTCGTCGAGATGGGCGTGACCAAGCCGCTCGTGGTAACCGACGCGAATCTTGTGGCGCTCGGCATCACCGACCATGCGATCCATCGCCTGACCGAAGCGGGCTTCCCCTTCGCTTTCTACGACCAGGTGCCGCCTGACTCTTCGCTTTCCGTAGTGAACGATGTGGCAGCCATCTACGAACAGGAAGGATGCGATGGCTTCATCGCGTTCGGCGGCGGTTCGGTCATCGACACCACGAAGGGTGCCGCTGCCTCGATCTCGGTCGGCAACCGCGACATCGCTGAGCTGCAAGGTGCCGAGATTCTGCAGAACGACCTCGATCCGCTTATCGCCATTCCCACTACCGCAGGCACGGGCAGCGAAGTTACGCTCGTTGCGGTCATCGCCGATGAGGAGGCGCACGAGAAGCTCTCCTACACTTCTTATAAGCTCGTGCCGCACGTTGCCTTCCTTGACCCGCTGCTCACCGCTTCGCTGCCGCCGAAGCTCACTGCCACCACGGGCGTCGACGCGCTCACCCACGCGATCGAGACCTATACCTCCATCCAGAAGAATCCCGTTTCCGATGCGCTGGCACGCCAGGCAATCGCGCTCATCTCCGAAAACCTCGTGCGCTCTTGCGAAGAGCCGGGAGACCTTGATGTGCGCACTTCGCTCGCGCTCGGCAGCTTGCTCGCAGGCGCCAGCTTCTCGAACGCCATGGTGGGCATCGTGCACGCGATCGGCCATTCACTCGGCGGCATCTGCCACATCCCCCATGGCCAGGCCATGATGATCTTGCTTCCCTACTGCGTGCGCTTCAACCTCGAGCGCGGGCATCATGCGGGGCTTTATGGCGAGCTCCTGCGCGCCTTACGTCCCGATCTGGATAAGAGCAGCCTCACCGCCGAAGAGCGCGACATCCTCTTCAGCGCAGCGCTCTTCGAGCTCAACCAATACCTGCACGACCATTACGATGTGCCCATCACCTTGTCACAGCTTGGTGTCGAACGCGCCATCTTGCCCAAGGTCGCACGCCAGGCGCGTTACGATGGTGCCGCTCTTTACAACAAGCACGAAGTGACCGAAGAGATCGCACTTCATATCCTCGAGGAGGCATACTAATGGCTACCGCTCCTAAGCAAACGGCGAAGAACGCCGCTTCGACGCTTGAAACACCACTATCCGCAACCTCGGCGAACGTCGCAAACACTCTGCCCGATTATGCGACTGGCGCAGGCGCACTGAAGCTCGAATCTGCTGCCGACTTGCAGGCACAGCTCGATGCTATGCGCGCCTTCTTCAAAACGGGTGCCACGCAAGACGTGAACTTCCGCTTGCAACAGCTCACTCGCCTCAAAAGCTGGCTTAAGCTACATGAAGCCAAGGTGCTCGATGCGCTCGAAAAGGACTTGGGCAAATGCCCCTATGAAGGTTACATGTGCGAACTTGGCCTCGTGTACGACGAGATCAACATGATGAAGAAGCACCTGCGCAAGTGGGCGCGCCCGTATTCGGTTCCCACGCCGCTCGCGCACTTCCCTGCAACTTCCAAGGTCTACCCTGTGCCTTTCGGCGTGGCAGCGGTGCTTTCTCCCTGGAACTACCCCATCAACTTGAGCCTCGTGCCCTTCGTCGATGCTCTGGCAGCAGGCAACTGCATTCTTTTGAAGCCCTCGCATAGTGCCTCTGCAACCGATAAGGTGCTGGCAGAGATGTGCGACGAACTATTCCCTGCCCGCTACATCACCTGCATTCACGGATCGCACGTGAACGATTGGCTGCTCGAAGTGAACGTGGACAAGATGTTCTTCACGGGTTCGCAGAACGTCGGGCGCGAGATCATGGGCGTGTGTGCGCAGAATCTTACCGATGTCACGCTCGAGCTGGGCGGCATGAGCCCATGTTTCGTCGATTGCTTCGCCGATATCCCCATCGCAGCTGAGCGCATCGCGTGGGGCAAATGCTTGAATTCCGGGCAAACCTGCGTGGCTCCCGACTACTTGCTCGTGCATGAAAGCGTTGCTGACCAGCTTGTTTGGGAGCTGAACAAAGCGTTCAAGAAGTACTTCGGAAACGACATCCTGAACAATCCCGAATACCCGCACATGATCAGCAAGCATCACTTCGACCGCGTGTGCAACTTGATCGACAACCACGGCGAAGCTGCGCGCGTTGCTGTTGGCGGCGGTCGCGATCCCGAAACCTTGAAGATCGAACCCACGGTCATGACCGGCGTTACACTCGACGATCCCGTGATGCAAGAGGAGATCTTCGGCCCCGTGTTGCCGCTCATCACTTGGCACAAGATCGATGAGGCGGTTGCCGTTACGGAGAAGTTCGGCCATCCGCTGGCATGCTACATCTTCAGCAACGATACCGATTTCCAGCAGTACCTGCTGCATCGCATCCCGTTCGGCGGTGCGACCATCAACGACGTGGTTATTCACCTGGCGAACAACCACATGGGTTTCGGCGGTTTCGCGCAATCGGGCATTGGCGCTTACCACGGCAAGGTGGGCTTCGATTGCTTCACGCACTATAAATCGACCATGAAGAAGACCCCGCTGGTGGAGATCCCGATTCGCACCGCGCCCTATGCAGGCAAGCTGCCCCTGCTGAAGCTGTTCATGCATTAAAAAATGGGGATCAAGAAACAGTACCAAACGATCATCGTGGCGTGCGCCTTCACGCTGCTCTTCGTGAACACCGGCTTCACGTCCACGTCGTTTTCCATCTACCAGTCCTATATCGTGGATATTCCCGGGGTTGGCGATGTAGGCGGCTCAGTCGTAGTGACCGTGCGCACGTTCGTGTCGCTCATCTGCATGTTCTTCACCGGCGTATACTTCCGTCGCCTCAATCCGCGCATCGGGTTCTTCATCGCCACGCTCTTCACCGCGCTCGCGTTCTTTCTGTTCGGACGCGCGTATAGTCTGGCAGGGCTGTGTGTGGCCAGCGCGTTTGCGGGCATCGGGTACGGTTTTGGCGGTATGGTGGCATCCACCTACCTGATCGGCAACTGGTTTCGCGGCAAAGTGGGCTCAGTCTCGGGCATCGCTACGATGGGAAGCGGCGTGGCTGCTATCTTCATCCCGATCCTGGCAGGTTGGCTGATTGATACGTTCTCCCTTTCGCTCGCATTCTATGTTGAAGCAGCGATCGCCTTCATCCTCGCGCTGTTGCTGTTCAAGTTCGTACGCGTGAAGCCCGAAGACGTCGGACTCGAGCCGGTCATAGCGCGCCCGAAGCCGAATCAGGCGCCAAAAGACCTGGCGGCAAAGAACACCCAAGAAGAGGTCGCTGAAGCTACGATCGAAGAAACCGACGAACAGCGCGCAGCAGCCAGCCCTTCGGCCAGCGAAGAGTCCACGGACCACCCAGCGCTTGAACAGCACGAGCACGGCCATATCCACAAGGCGCACCATGCCCATCACGCCCACCATCTTCACCACAAAAGAGCGCTTGGTCGTCCACGGGTGAATCTTGCTTCTATGCCGCTGCCACGCGGAGCGTATGTGGCGATGATCTTCGCGCTCGTGTTGCTCGGCGGCGTTTCCGTCGCAGGCTACAACTACTTCGGTATCCTGCTCACGACCCAAGGGGTCGATGCGGGCGTAGCGGCGTTGCTCATCTCGCTCGCAGGCATCTTCTTGACCGTATCGAAGTTCGTCGTAGGCATCGTCTGTGACAAGTTCGGCACGCTCACCGGGTCGTTCTGCTTCTTCATCCTGCTCACCGCTGCCATGCTGCTCTGCGCGCTTGTTGGAATAGGTGGCGTGCCCGAAGCATCCGCAGCGGCAGTCGTGCTCGGCATCGGCATGCCACTCGGCACCACCGGTATCGCGCTTTGGTCGCTCGAGCTCAGTTCCGCCGAACAGATGCTCAAGACCATCCGCCATTTCCAGATCGCCTATGCGTTCGGCGGCTTTGTCTTCAACCTCATGCCAGGCGTGCTCTGCGAGCTGACCGGCACCTACACCACGAGCTATTTCATCATGATGGGGATGACCATCATCTGCGCCTTCATCGTGGTTACAGTCTACGCGCACCACATCAAGCGCACGCGTCAAGCAGTCGAAAAGACCGCGCAAGAACAAACACGAACGAGCAAGGCCGTATAATGAACAGATGCAGCCGAAAATCGGGCGAGTCTTCTTCCCCGTTTTCTCGCGCGACTGGCAAGAACAAGACCGAAAGGCCCTTATGAGCGTAGCTTCCCAGGAAGAGACCGTATGCGAGAGCGCGAATAACGCGCGCACCTTCACGATACTGCGACGCGCAGACGCATCCGTTGCACCGCTTGTTTCGGTGGTAGTACCCGTGTTCAACGCCTCTTCCACACTTGAAGAGGCGCTTTGCTCGATTACGAACCAAACGCTCGAAGACATCGAGATCGTTTGCGTGAATGATGCCTCGAATGATACTTCGCCCGATATCTTGCAGCGCTTCTTCGCCCAGGATTCACGCTTCACGATCGTGAACCACGCAGAGAACGCTGGCTACGGGGCGGCGATGAACGACGGCATCCAAACAGCACGGGGCACCTGGATCGCCATCCTCGAACCCGACGATTTCATCCTGCCTGCTATGTACGAGCGCATGCTTGATTTCGCAAGCGTGTTCGAGAATGTCGATATCGTAAAAACTCCCTACGTGCGCGAGTTGCGCGCTGAAGGGGTAGCACGCGGCGGCAAAGCGCTCACCACCCTCAACTGCTCGTATCGCGGCCGCATCAAGCCAGCCCAGCAGCCCTTCACCCTGCACGATGCTCATACCGACCATCTACTGCGCCACCACCCTTCCATTTGGTCGGCGCTCTACAGGCGAGACTTCCTTGCCCAAAAAGACATCCATTTCGTCGAATACCCCGGCGCAGGTTGGGCGGATAACGAATTCTTCTTCGAGACCTTGCTGGCAGCTGAGCGCATCGTCTATTTGGACGAGCCGTTCTACGTCTATCGCGAAGAAACGGCCAACGAAGCAACCGGCTTCTTGCGCACCAACAAACGCCTTCCCTTCGATCGCTGGCATGCGATGGACGAGATCGTGCGTAGGCATGGCTTTGGAAGCGATACCAACGTACGCCTCGCGCATACTGCGAAGGGCTTCACCTATCTTGGCAACCAGCTTGCTGCGAACACCGATAAAGAGGGCAACACCGACGAAGAAGTGCTCGATGAGATAGGTCGCATGTTCGACGCGATGGATCCTGCGCTCGTTGCACGCGAAGCGAGCATTCCCCCGCATCTTAAAGAGATGTTCATCGGGTATCGCGGCAAAGAAGATGCTGCGGACATCAGCACGAGCAAGCTTTCCTATTACGCTTCGTTGCTCTCCGAATTAGCCTACACACTGCGCAACAATGGCCTTGGCTACACGCTCGACACCATCAAGAGAACACTCCGAAAGTAAGAACTAATCGAGCTCGATCTCTTTGAAACCTGCGCTGCCCGTTGCCACCATACGATCGAGCGGCATAACGATAAGCCCGATCTTGGGCGTGTAGCAATATACTTCCATACCGCGTTTGCAACGGAATGTGCATTCCAAGCACGGATCTTCGTCGCAATACGCATAGGCATCTTCATCGGCGAACGCGAAGACGATAGGCGGCCACTTCTTCGGCGTAACATATTTCGTCATGATGCCGGTGAAGGTTTTCACCGCGAACCAGCGCGGTTCGTAGCCTGGCTCCTTCACCTTCCAAGTAACGCGCAAAGCGTTGTGATCATAGCTGCCGACGATCTGATAATCCAGATCGAGCTTGTCCTTCACCTCAAGATGCGAGATTCCCTCCAAGCGCTCCATCGGCTTACCGCAGCATTCGGGATGAAAATCGGTGTGAGCGTAAGGAAGTTCAGCCACCTGCGAGCGATGATTGTCGCTCATCGTGATCTCAACATCGCCATCGACACCTTGAAGCACCGCGCCACACTCTTGACAGCGGAAATATGGAACGGGAACCGGCGTGACACGCGGCTTCCAAGTTGCATGGGTGCGCGTGGGACTGAATTCTGCCATGGATTATTCCTCCTCGTTTGCCTCTTCATCCTCGTACGGATCGCCCTGGACGTAGAGGTCGTTCTTCCTGGTGAAATAGAGCGCCATGATAACGGCGATCGCCACTACGAGGAACGCTACCGCAAACACCGCGCTCTTCGTGAACATGCCTGTGATGGTCGCGCACACGATGCACAAGATGATAATCGCAACAGGAACCGCCATTACCATTCGCTCACGCGAAGCCTGCGCACGAATGAGCGCATCCTGGCGCAGCGATTCATCGTCGCGGCGAGCGCGCACATCGCGATCGGCCCACTCCATGATCTTGCGTTGGACCTCGGGCGGATAGGCGTTGAACACATCGGGGTGCGGGAGCAGCAGATAGTCGGTATCGGACTCAACCACGGTGGTGGTGCCCGCCTGGCCCTTCGCGCTGCGCTTAGTGTCAGTTGCCTCCCACAGGAAATCGTAATTGGACCCATTGTTCCATTGGGTAGCATTTGCTGTATTCGTCGCATTTGCTTTCTGCTGGGCAGCTTGATTAGCCTTAACATCGTCTGCGGAAACCGCGGGAAAACCATAGGCAGGGGTCGGCTGCGAATCTCCTGCAACATCCTTTGCTTTCGGCGTCCACTTTTCTGCTCCCTCCGAGGAAGCATTTCCAAAGTTACGCTGGGCATTCTGTTTTTTTGATCTAGCACTCATAAGGTGAGCACTCCTTGTTCGTTCAACAAACGCGTACTATTACGCTTTTTTCGTAACCCCCATGATACCACGGCTATATAAGGCCCATCCTGCTTCATGCGGTCGACAACAAACGTTTCCTTTACGATACATCCGCTTCATCAAGACCAAGATACTTCTCCCAAAACTCGGTCGAGGTGAGATAAGGTAGCGCTTCTTTATATGCCGCACGCACTTCATCTCCTCGTTCTTTCAATTCGCTTTTGAGCGCCTTCCAGCGATCCATGATTTGCTGATAACGCTCACGATCCATATGACGAACTGCACCCTGGTTACCCTCAAGGTCAATGGCCACTAATGTCTTAGTTCCGATGGTGCGAGGAGACAAGATCGAAAGTCCGCTATAAAAAACCGCTTCTGGTGTGTCGCGCAATAAAACATCTGGAAGTAAGTGCCGATCATACGGAAGCGTACGCATGAGTTTTAAGAAGGGTTTGATGTAAGACTGATCGCCAAGCAGTCGTTTGTTGTAAGAGACATTGCGATAAGGTTCCGCGAGCTCATCAAGCGGCACGAGTTTTTCGTTCTTTTTTGCATTGCGCTTGATAACCTCTTCACCATTCAACGATGCAAAATAGTCTGGACCCTTTAGATAATCCGCGATCCCATCAAGAATCAAATCAGCCGCATCATAAGACATCACGCGCAATTGAAGACGGAGGGCACGCTCCATACGCAGCATGAATAAGTCTTGAGAAGAGCAATCTGTCATCGCGATCATAATCAAAAAATTTCGTACATATTGATATGAGTCTACTGAAGCTCGCGAACGGCCCATGAATCCATCATGCCAGACACAAATACCATTCATGGTCATATAAATGGGTTTCGCGCGCATACCGTATTCGACATCATCACAACGGACAAAAAGAGGCAGTGGTAACCCGACTTGCTCGATCGCGCTTACCGGGATACAGCTAAACCACCAGGCACCATAAGCTTTTGGAATCTCAACATCGATATGCTCATTACGCACAATATACTGCTGCTGATCCATGTAATACTTGTTTGACTTAACAGAAGCATACGCTCCCGAATTGACTACGTATGACACGTCTTCAAATTGTCGATTAGGTTCTTCTGCAACGAGCATAGCACCATTGATGAAAGCATTCTTATACTTACCCGTTGCCAGAGAAAGCAAGTTGAACGTACGTCTAAGACTTTCAGTTGAGATACTTACATCGTCGTCCATCAACAAGACATGCGTGAAATTTTCATCATGCTTCATAGCCTCCATCATGCCGCGTGCAAAACCGCCTGAACCACCAACATTAGGATTAGGAAGTACGGTCACGCCTTCATCAGACAGCGCCTCAGCATCAAGCGTGCGTCCATTATCGATAACAAACATATGAAAGTTTTTTGCTATCACATCATCAGCCGCTAATACTTCGTTCTTTACTAGTTCGATATTGGGGATGATGTAGTCTTCCTTAAGAAACGTCGTAGTACAGAGCGCTATCTTCACGGGATTGATTTGCTCTTCGGCAACGCGCGCGTAATAGTACGCTTTTTCAAGTACCACGCCTCCACGAACATCAAGCGCAAATCCGATTACTTCGTAATCAGTCTCGGGAATAAGCAGATCAAAAACCAACGAGCCGTTTTCTTTGGTCTTGCCCATCGTCGAAGTCAAGCGCACTCCACTTGCAAGCGACGATGCCGCCGAGTCCAGATAAGACCGACCAAAGAACTGGATCGTGCATGCATACTCCTTATTGATCGCTTCATTCGCAAATTCCAAATGGAGGTACACGCGCTTAATGCCTGCGTATTTCTTCCACTTCGCAAGCGAACAGGCGTTGAAATAGGTAAAGAAGTCCACCGAACCCTGAAGCAAACACCCGTTGATTTCAGGAGCGCAAACACTTCCTTCAGGCGTCTTGATATACAGATCCCATCCTCCTAATGGTTCGGCACCTTTAGGCAGAACGATATTCGAAAGCGTATGATCGATATAGTTCATGAGCGTCCTTTTCAGAGTTAAACGACCTAGCTTAGTTCTACTATCTTATACAATCTCATATCCCCTTCTGAGAGAACAAGCTCGAAACCAGGCGTATCCTCAGTAATTCTGGTGATGCCTGTCCAGTTTTCAGGAAGATAATCGGGCCACGATTTAGCATAAGGATCAGGTGAATTCTTATGATGCGGAATGTGCCCATAATCAAGCGTGAGAACATATTCTGCTCCCAAATTATCTACTGCTTGCTGCACGTCTTTATTGGAAGAGTACTCATACAAGCTCGATTGTAGAATTTGCTGGTCTGCGTTTTGACCAGGCCCTGTATAAGGAAGACGATAGATCGTATGCAGCCCATCGGACTGATACGCAAAGAAGCTACCATCGTAGGGAAGGTTATAAACAACTTTGTCTCCCACGATCTCTTTCACCTGGGTAACAAACTTTCGCTCAGACTCAGAGAAGATCACTTCGTCATCACCTTGATCCATTGAATAATACTGATACATCATCTCATCGAAATACCCGAACGGTGTCTGCACCTGTATAATGCCACGAAGCAAGAAATTCGGCATGAACAAGAACACGATCAGAAGAAGGGCCAGACCGATGTTCGAAAAAAGATTTAGTTTAGCGTGTCGAGCAATCAGGCCATAAAGATGGGCAATCCCCAATGCAGCAACAGGAACAGCGATCATTGCCTGAAGCGCAGCCGTCCTTCGCCAATCTGAATACCAAAAGCCTGAAAGAAATTGATCGATAGCGCCCTCAAGACAGATGCTAACCCAATAGATTGCAGCTGTTATGACTAAAGCAGTTGCAAGCCATCCGTACTTGCGCTCGCGCCACATAGCATACAGACCGACCCCCACTAAAACAGCTACTACAAGCGAAACTGGTGCCCAGGAGTTCGAAAACAAGAGCGTATTGATAAACGCTTGGGATGGGTTGGTAGCTGGAGGCCAGATGAAATGAGTTACCGCGTAAAGGAATGGCGCCTTGTAGCAAATAGCCCAAACGACAAACACTACAAGCAGAAATAAGGCTACGAACCCTGCTCGCACCTTGGTTGAACGAGGCCTCTTGCTCTTTTGTCCAGTGCTGTCCCAAATACGCCAAACAAGATACGGTACAGCAAACAACATGACCGCAAAAAAGGCATTCGGCTGAGCAAAGACGCAAAAGAGTGCACTTACAAAACTAATCGAAAGGTAACGCGCCCTATCAGCACGCGATACCTCCGAGCCAAAAAGCTGCATGATAGCAGCGAGCATGACCGGTACCATGATAAAGCCGAACAAATTCGACTCCAACACACCATATACCGTAAAGAACCATGGAAACGAAACGAACCCAATAGCAGCAAAAGCGCCCGCTACGACTACTCGATTACGCCGTGAAAAGATCTGTCGCATAAGACATAAGCAACTGAGCGGATAAACCACGCAACAGCAAACATAGTTCATTGCATTCGTTGCTACTAGATTCGATGTACCTGTTGCTCCCGCAACCATGGCAGTAATCAAATGCCACGCAGCTGGATAATAAGATCCAACTTCCCCAAGATCCTGATATACCGATGCTGCAAGCGCTGAATAATGACCCGATTCGAGAAAGCTTTGCACCAACCCGAGATGTGTGAGGTTGTCGTAGGTTTCGTTAAAGCATGCTGGGCCGTCAAGGGCTTTAACAAATACAAAAAGCCCCACGAAAAGCGCAAGCCCAACATAAAGAACTACCATTTTCAGATCAAAACGAGAACTGTTCTTGAGCTCGCTTGCAGCTACAGCATTTTTTTGTGTCTGACCTTGTCTTCGTCCATACAGCACACCAATACCACATACTACTGCGCCCAGTAGAAGCGATGGTACGAAAAAAACCACCCAAGAAGCAGCATGATTCAACTTATCAAAAACAATCGCGAGAATCTCGAAGCAAAGTGTCGAGACGATAGGCGCCGCCGCGAGTGCAAAAAGGTTGGAAAATTTGAAGCCTTTAAGAATCAAAAAACCAACGAGGTAGAGAAAAACAACTCCTACCAAGCTCGCCAGAAAGAACATGCCCCACGTTTCCAATTCTGAATCCTTCTTAACCTACAGCTACTAAACTGACTTCACCTAAATACCCAAATGCTTTTGCATGATACGCCCATCGCTTAGCCTTTGCGCAAGATTGCCTTTATATAACCATATTGCCTTGTCGCAAGATATCCCAATGCGATGACCCCAAGAACCACAAGCATTTTACAAAGTAAGCTCAAGATGATGTTGTCGGGCATAAAAGGAGTAAGGAGCAAGCATGCTGCTCCTGCTATTAAACCGATGCCAATTTCAGGCAAGAACTTTACAACGCATCTATAGCCTTCATGCAAGGTGCGCTTTAGTAAGTAATAAGCACTGGGAATCACATGAAGGCAGAAGGCGACCGACAAGCAAAGCGCAACCGCTTCAAGGCTACCAAACGCAATGCCGATCACAAGGCCGCAGACCGTCAGGATGGTTGACATACATACTGATCGAAAGAGCAGATCAGCCTTTCCTGCACTTAAGAAAAAAGCACCGGAAACACTGTTTACCATCTGAAAGTAGATGCAGATCGAGAGGAGCTGGAGCAGCGGCACTGCGCTTCCCCACTGATCGCCGTACATGATGCCCACTATTTCTTCAGGCGCACAGAAGAAAATTACCGTGATGGGGATACCTATCAAAGAAAGGGCTTTGGCAATCTTGAACCAGTAGGAAAAGAGCGCCTTAAGGTCGTCTTGATGCTTTGCCATGTAGGGTTGAATGACCGAGATTATTACGTTTGATACGCCATTAAGAGGATAGGTTGTCAGTCTATACGCTTTATCGTAAAAACCTAACGCAACTTCATTGAACGCTTTGCCAATAACCAAATTGGGAAGGTTGGTTGAAAAATAATTCACCATGCTCGAACCAAACTGAAAGACTGAATACGAAAAGACTTTTTTCAGTGATGCCATGAAATGAATGGTGAGATGGCGAATAGGACGTGAAAGATAGTTCCATAAGAAGGTGATGAGACCAGCAATGATGTTATGCCACACTAATGCATAAACACCCCATCCAGCAAACGCCATAACAATGGCTATCACGCCTCCCACCACGGTAACCACGAAAAGCCTGATGCCAATGCTAATGAACCGTTGGTCTTTGAGTAAAAGGCCATTTGGAACCATGTTCAAGGTAGCGAACAGCAGCGACAAAGAGCCAAGCAAACAAAGTGGCACTAGATCGGCGTTGTTGTAGAACAGAGAAATAGGCACGGCAGCAACGCAGAAGAATACCGTAAGCAACAGAGCGAAGAAGATAGAGAACGTGAACAGTGCGCCATAATCACGATCATCAAGATCTTGGTACTGAATGATGGCCGCACCTATTCCCATGTCAGCAAAAGGGATGAAGAAGTTCAAAAACACCAAGATGATGGCAAGTGTTCCAAAATCGGCTGGCGAGAGCATGCGCGCCAAGATAGCGGTAATGAAAAGCTGCGCGAATAGACTCGTATATTTCGAGGCAAACTGGATAACGGCCGCTGTTCGCATGCCCACTTTTCGCTGCTGTCTCATATCTCTGTATTAATTCCTGACGGACAAAATGTTTCTTCATTTTTATTAAGCAAAGAAACATCAACCAGTGTCTTTTAATTGTAATTATACGGCATAAGAAAAACTCGATCGCAAGCACAACAGTTTAGTGTAATCAATCAGAACTTGCCGCAAGCTCATCCAGGGGCATCAAGCGAAAAAGGCGCATATCTCCTTCCGAAAGGACTAATTCAAAACCTGGTGTATCTTCATTGATTCCTTCGAAACCAGCATCGTCATCCAAGGGGAAATTTGACCATTGTCTCCAATAGGGTTCGTGCCCTTGATCGAGCATCAACACGTATTCAATGCCTAAGTTCTCTACAGCCTTCTGAACTGACTCGTCTGAAGCATAATCATTTATGCTGTGATTAAGAAGTATTTCCTCCCCTGTTTTGCCAGATGATTGAGTCCTATGATAAGTGCGCAAACCATTGTACTGATAGGCGAACAGGCTTCCATCTTTGGGCGTATTATACACACGAGCATTTCCAACGAGGTCTCTCGCTTGATCGACAAAATCTTGCTCTTCTTGCGAAAAAACTGCCTCATTATCCGCCTGGTCTGAACGATATAGGCTGTGCAACTCATGACGCAAATGGCCAAAAGGAGTGTCCACAATCGTTAAACCACGAAGCGTAAAAGAAGGGAACAAGAGAAGGACGAAAAGCACAACAGTAAGTGCGATCCAGATTGGCCTCTTGTAGTTTTTTCGCTTCCTAATGAACGAATAGGTTTTTGCCAGCCCAAAAGCAATAAGCAAGGTTTGAACGATTGCAAGGAGAGCAGAAATGCGAAATCTGTCGGTATACCAAAATCCGGTAAGGATCCTATCAAGTGAACCATTGGTGGCTACACAAGCAACATACATGATCGTAACAAAAATGAACAATACGGTTATCCAAAGATGGTTACGCTCTTTAAACGTTCCAACAATACCAATCACCAAAAACAGCGCAAGGACCGGAGAGATTGGCGTAAGGGAGCTACACACGAATAATGTATCAACGAACGCCTGAGGGATTGTTGAGAGCGCAGGCCAATCAAAGTTCACTACACTTTGCATAAAGGAAGCGTTGAGGCAGAACGCCCAGACGACGATTATGATTACGAAAAACGCTCCCATCCCACAAAATTGTAAAAGCCTTACGTGGGAAGTCGCATGATCGCTTACAACATTCCAAACTCGATATGCTCCATAAGGAATGAATAAAGCAAAGACACTAAATACAAGATTGGGCTGGGCAAACACCGCGAGCAAACAGCCTAGTAAAACAAGGAAAAATGCTCGAGCTCTATCTCTTTTTTCTGTTGTACCGTCAAAAACGGCATAAGCACAAGCAAGAATAAGAGGCACAAAAGCAAACCCTATGAGGTTTGCCAAAAGGCGCCCGATTATCAAAAAACCCCAGGGAAAAGCGAGAAGCATCAAACACATTAAGACGCCAGCTATGACGGCTTTCTTGTTGGTTTGAAATACCTGCAAGAGCAGCATGAGCATTCCGAGTGGATAAAGCAAAGATGTAACAAGATAATTGAGAGCATTTGCTGCCAGCAGCGGAGAAACATTCAGCGCTGATGCGATCATTGCTGAAAGCTGATGCCAAAGAGCAGGATAATAACTCATTAACCCGTCAGAAAAATCAGGATAAATCGTGGTAGAAAAAGCAGAATAATTTCCAGTTTCCACCATGGACTGAAGGATGCCCAAATGAGTTATGTCATCATAGCTCAACCAAACACTCTCAGGACCATCAAGGGGCTTTACGTAGATATAGAGGCCCAGTAGCAAACCTAGTATTACGCAAAGGATGATAGCCTTGAGATTGAACTTCGTATCGACCCACGACGATATCGCACTAGCCTCTCGGTTTTCTTGCTGCTTGCAAAAAAAGAATTTGGCCGATTGTTTCTCGCGGGCTTTCCAAAGAACAATACTAATCGCTAACAGCACGAATCCACCGATTGCGGCCCATAAAAAAAGAATCGTCCCATTAAGAACAACCCCCGTTTGCCCACACACAACAGCAGCAAGAGCGTAGAAGAGACACGTTGGAATAGGAGCAGCAATAACACTCGTCGTATTAGAAAACCGTAAAGCTTTGAGTGCCAAGATGCCCGGCACATAGAGCATAACAGCTCCGATAAGGGTAGCAAGAAAGAAGGTGCTCCACATGCGCTAAGCCTTATCGTTATCGAGGAAATCTGTCTGATCGGACGAATCCTCGTTTTTCATCTCACGATCATTGCAATAACGCTCGAATTTCTCTATCGCAAGCTGCTGAGTAAGCTCTTTAAGTTTTGTGTCTGTCTGCGACAGATGCACACTCAGATTGAATCCTAGAATGAGCAAGATGAAGATGAATACGAGAAACACCAAATTCGCAGGCGATATAATTCCAGCGAAATCAGAAACAACAAAGAAGATTTGCGGAAAGATGCTCAAAATGAGCAGCAAACCCGCCACACAGAACCAAAAGATCGAGTCCTCAAGTCGTACTTGCGCATTACGTACTTTGCGAGTGATAAAGATGAGGGTGAGAACGGAAACAACAATTAGTCCAACGCGAAGAACAACGCTCATCTGCCATCACCATCGATCTTCTTACGAAAGAATTGGATAAAGAGGATTGAGATAGCCATACGCATCATATACATAGCTGAACTCCATGGCCTCAAATAGCTTTCTCCAGCCTGTCGCTCTTGCATCTCAACAGGAACCTCAACAACCTTTGCACCTGCGCGCTTAATAAGGTAAGAAACCGTATCAGGTTCAGGCCCATAATTGAGACCATTTGCCATATAGGCAATCATGCGCTTATTAAAGGCACGCATGCCTGATGTGGGATCTGTAATTGTTTTCCCAGTTGTAACCTTGATCGCCCATTGAATAAGGTCACTGCCGAACATGCGCAAAGAATGCGGTTTTTTTCTGCCTAGAAAACGTGATCCAATTGCAATATCGTAGATCTTTGTGGCCTGCGCTAGCTCTTCAATATACTTGGGAAGATGCTGTCCATCAGCATCGAACTGGATCGCACAATCATAATCATGTCGATAAGCATATTTCAGCCCAGTTTGAAACGCACCCGCCAAACCAAGATTGGTTGCAAGATCAAGGAAGGGGTACTGATTTTCTCGGCAAACGCGCTCGGTGCCATCTTGCGAGCCGTCATTGACGACCAAAAAATCAACACTGGGAGCCTCCGCACGCACTGCATCGATCGTTCTTTTTAACGATTCTTCTTCGTTGTATGCAGGTATGATTAATAATGTCTTCACGAACATCCTTAGAGGGCACCCTGTGAGGGAGGTAATGTTTAGATGACTAACATCCCATTATACGGGATAAGCACAGTGATGTTATGAGCAATACGGTTTGAGGCCCAGCGCTCTTAGCTTCTGGCTGACTCTATAGAGAAGCTCTGCCTTGCATAATAAGACTACTGGAAAACAACAAAGCACCGACCATCAAAGGCTTGCGAGAATGAGCCTCCTCACCTTATCGGCATAGCTCGAAGAAGCCATGATACTCTTAGCTCCAGAGCAGATCGCTATTGCGATCCTCTTCTGAGAAAGAGCGTTCATCGCGTGCTGGAAATAATCATTCGCCTGGGAATACTTTCGCGCCTTCTTTTCAGTATAAGCACGCTCAACATACTCTTTGGCACGATCGACATCAACAGCTTTACCCTGTTTGTATACTTTTGTCAGGCACCTTTGATAGAGGTACTGCTTATAGAGACTGCTGCGTGACAAGCCTTCATCGGATAAGCGATAACTGAGCGTGACATCCTCACAATTCCCCAGCTTAAAGCCTTTCAACACCGCACGAATTTGAAAGTCATAGTCTTCGCAAAGTGGGATCTCACGGTAGCCCTGCGCAAAAACCTCTTTCCGTCCGAACCAGGTTGGATGAGCAAGGCAATTATTCCATTTCAGTACTTTTGCAACTTTTTCAGGAGTACAAGGTGGTTGAGGAGTCATATAAAGAAATTCTCCTTCTGCATCCACCACATTGACGCGGCTTCCTACAAGATCAAGTTCATGCTCACGCAGATAAGACAGCTGCTTTTCAAGGCGATGTGGCTCGGCAATGTCATCCGCGTCCATACGACAAAGGAAGTCCCCCGATGCATTTTCTATTGCACGATTCAATGACCGTGCAAGTCCCAGATTGTTCTTATTCCTTAATACTCGAACACGATCATCTGATAAGAGATTTTCATCGACCCATGAAGCAAGTTCTGTGTTTTCTGGATCGTCTAACACCAAGATCAATTCAAAAGAAGGACCCTTTTGATCAAGGATGGAAGTTACTGCAGGGACAAAAACCGAAAGATCCTCTTGATAAGCAGACATGATGACAGAGATCATTCTTTCTGCCCTCCTTAAGCAACTTACAAATTTTCGCTATCATTGAACGATCATGATAATAACAATGATAAAGGGGCGTCATGGAAGTCAGCATCATAATTCCTGTATATAACGCTGAAAAATACGTCGCACGTTGTCTCGATTCTCTCTTCCAACAAACCGTCCAAGACTTTGAAATCATCTGTATCGACGACTGCGGAACGGATGATTCAAAAAGCATTCTTTACGAGTATCAGCAAAAATACCCTGATCAGCTAATCATTCTTGAGAATAAGAAGAATTGCGGAGCGGGCCAAAGCAGAGAACATGGTATAGCACAGGCTTCTGGAACTTATTTGGTGTTCGTTGATAGCGACGACTATCTTGCGCCTGATTATCTGAAGACCTATCTCGAAGCAATGAAGAAGCATCCTTGCGACATCATGATCGGAGGGTTTATCAAGGATCGAGGGGGCAGACTTGAAAACCATGCCGTCTCTGATTCAGTGTGGAGCGTTGTGACCTATCCTATGACCTGCGCGAAGATGTGGAAGAAGGACTTCATTACCAAGAACGGTATTCATTTCGGCACTACTTCTTGCGCCGAAGACACCTACTTCAGCCTTACAGCGTATATCCATAACGCGACCTATCACATCTTGGATTACGAAGGCTACTTCTACTATCAAAATCCTCAGTCCGCAATCGAGAGCACGAATTACACTATGGATCACGAGCGAATGATCTCGAAAGTATTCACCGATCTCATGGCACAGCCCGCCTATCGACAATCGACCGTCGAGCAAAAACAAGTCATCGAATACGCCTATCTAGCGAACATGGTCGACTCGCTAGTAAACTACAACAGAGGCTGTGGTAAAACGCTCATGAAGGAGAAATTCCACTATGTCATGAATGATCTTTCCGAAAAGTTTCCTAACTACCTTGCGAACCCCTACGTTGGTTTCTTTAAGCCAAAAGGCCAGACCCGCATCATTCGTTTTGGGGTAGGAGGGTTTTGTCTTCTTCGAAGGCTTAAGCTTGACAAGCTTTTCTTCTCAGTTATCGCTCGCCTTTAATCTCTAATCGAATTCAAACATACGCTCAGCAACTTCTCTGATATTTGCCGCGTCGAACGCTTGCGCTTTTTCAAGAATGAGTGAATTTTCAGTTCGCTGTGCCCTGCAGATAGCATCAACCCATTCATCAACGTCCATCAGATTGATAAATTGAGTTGTTGTCGCTATCTTCGTTTCCGTCGATACCCCGTCCGACATAACGCAAGGAAGTCCATTGAACTGGGCCTCGAGCGCAGCAAGCGAGAGACCTTCATAAAGAGAAGGAAAGACATAGCAGTCAAAGGCAGATAAAAACTCTGAGATATTACATTGAGCAGGGAGCAGCACCACTCGCTCTTCTACACCAAGGTCTTGAGCAAGCGCCTTGAGCGAATCACGCAAAGGCCCTTCTCCAATGATCACAAGCTTGACATTCGGAATGCGCTGCGCCAGATGAGGAAGCAACTCTATCAAAAACGATTGATTCTTTTGTTCGCTCAGTCTTCCTACCGTCCCAACAATGCAATCATCGCTCCATCCGTACTGTGAGCGTATCGCATCACGAGCAGACGAATCAAAAGCAAACTTCCTAGCATCAACCATATTGGGGATTATTTTAAAACTCTCTCCTTCAAACATAAAAGCACCTGCAGCCTGCGAACAAGCCCACCGTTCCGTAACGACTCGCTTTGCTTTCTTGCTGTTGCTCTTTGAAAAAAGCCTGGTGATGAAACGCTTTGGAATACTACCATTATGACTGTGAAGAATACGATGTTTTATTCCATGATTCTTTGCCACAAGAAGAAGATCTATATTTGAAATATCGTTAGCGTTGAACCAGACAGCATAGTACTCGTGTGCATGCTCATCCATAAAAGCCTTGAGTGCTTTACGATGCGCAAAAGGATGCTTGATCTTTATCGGAATTTGAAAAACTCGGTTGCAGCCATCTTCAGAAAACAAACCCGCATAATTGAGAGGCTCATCATAACAAAGGAAATCGAAGCAGTACACTTGAGGATCAGCTGCACGAACATAAGCCTCGATGACCGCTTCCGTACCAGCACGATTATTCGATAACCCCCAAACTAAGACCCGCTTCATCTGTTTAAGCCTTCCACCATAGAATCATTCTCTAGTATTCATTATTCTACCGCGCTTAGGGAAAGAACGAGCGCTCGAAGCCATGCGCTATAATTCAACCATAGTGTTAGGAACATTCGAATTCATCTGGATGGATACTGCATGGCAAGCCAAAGCCCCGCGCCCTTAGTAAGCGTCATCATTCCTGTATACAATGTAGAAGCATATCTCGAACGATGTGTGCGCTCCGTGCTCGATCAGTCTTATAGTCACTTAGAGATCCTTCTCATTGACGATGGTTCAACAGACAATTCCAGCTCACTCTGTGATTCTCTTGCTCTAACTGATTCACGCATTATCGTCTTCCATAAAGAGAATGGCGGCCTCTCCAGCGCACGCAATATGGGTCTTGAAGCAGCGAACGGTGACTACTTGGTGTATGTTGATTCTGATGACCTTATCGGATCGGAGCACATCTTCAATCTTCTTTCAGCAGCTGTCGGCTTAAAAGCAGATATGGCGATCACTGGGTGTACCCATATACCAGATATGGATTCTCTCGTTATCACCTCTAAGATCGAACCTTCTGATTATCGACTTTTCAATCCAGTCGATGCAGCGTGTGAGGCTCTTTCTCAACCAGATGCTCTGTTTAGAGAATACGCCTGCGGAAAAATCTATTCATCCGCTATCAAACCACATCTTTACTTTCCTGAAGGAAAGCTCTTTGAAGATCAGTTCGTCATGTACAAGGCAATGCTCGCCTCCAATATGATCGTTTACGAAAATGCAAATGATTATTACTATACGATTCGCCACGCCTCTATCACCAATCAACGCAACCGCAGACATCTCGACACGCTTGAAGCGAGACAAGCCATCATTGAACACGCTAAAAACAACGACATACCTCAGCTCAAAGATGCAGCAGTGAATGTTTATTACAGTAATCTTATTGGCGAATTCGCTGGATTTTGTTTAAGCAACGACACTGAAACAAGCGATCTTTTGCACCATCTGATCATTGAAAATCGTATGCGCGCGATCACTTCATCTACCATTTCGCGTTCGACTAGATACGCATTTTTACTTTCGTTTTTACCTAAACGATTATTTGCATCGATAATGAGATACATTGAACGAAAAGGGAAAGAACAGGACATAGTGACTTCCAAAAAAGCGATTGAGCAACTCGAGTCGACCATCTTATAGCTTGTTCTAGATATCCGTCATTTAGTTGGTAAATCTCAGAATGATTCTTGGGTAGGATTTATGGAAGCAAAAATAGACCAACCTTTAGTAAGCGTAATAATTCCCGTTTACAATGCAGAAGCATACCTTGAACGATGCTTGAACTCGGTGCTCGATCAGTCTTATGATCAACTAGAAATTATCCTTGTTGATGATGGATCGACTGATAGTTCGAGTTCGATCTGTGATTCTTATGCCACAACCGATTCACGCATCTGTGTGATCCATAAAGACAATGGGGGGCTTTCGAGCGCTCGTAACAGAGGTCTCGAATCGATCCACGGGGACTACATCATGTATGTTGATTCCGATGACTTTATTGGACCAGACCATGTTATTAATCTGCTAGCAGCAGCCCTCGAAACAGAAGCCGATATTGCAGTCACGAGCTTCACCCCAATTCCTGATAGTGCAAATATCCCGTCCATGCCAGCATGGCGACCTTCTGAATATCAGCTTCTTAGTCCCGTTGATGCAATTTGCGCATCACTACGAATTCCCAATCCTCCTTTTGCCGAATATGCCTGGGGAAAGCTCTTCTCTGCGTCCCTAGCTCCTTATCTTGTTTTCCCTCAAGACAAGCATTTCGAAGACCAATTTATAATGTATAGGGTGCTTTACTCAGCCAACAAAGTAATCTATGAAAATGCGAACGACTACTTCTACACCGTAGAGCGCGCTTGTTCAATTACCCACCAATTCGACGAAAGGCATCTTGACACACTTGAGGCGCGTTTTGGGATCATTGAGTTTGCTCGAAAAGAAGGAATACCTAAGCTCGAAGAGATCGCTCTTCAGCGCTATTACAGTGGACTCATAGGAGAGTTTGCTGCCTTTAGCTTGAACGGCCAAGATAAACTCTCTGCCCAGGTTTATGAGCGGATCAGGCGCGAAAGAGACGATGCTTTGAGTTCGCCCGCTGTAGCGCTAACCACCAAAGCAGCATTTATTCTTTCTTATTTTCCTCATGCGATCTTCAGGGCAATTGCTTGTTATTCAGAAAAGAAATACAGCGAAGAGGATCAGCGTATCGCGCAACAAAACGCCGAAAAGTTCAAAGTTCAAGTCTGAACTTGGCGCTCCTCAATATAAGATCGTATAATTCGTTGAAAGAAACCGAAATGGACCGCTGGCTCTTTTTTGCAGACACTCCTCTTCAGATGTACAATGCGGCTTTGACCGCTTCAGCCCTTATTGAGCAAGGTGACCATGCCTCCTTGCTCGTCTATGATCAGTTTGCGCAGGCCTCTGATCTCGCCATCGTTTATGAAAAGATAGGGGTATTCGATGAGATCGAAGTAGTTCCTCATCATCCGATTCACGAATACCGCCAGCAGCTCATCTGGCAGATCGGTTCTCGTTTTGGGAAAAAGAACCTTGCAATCAGGATGATTCTTGACTCTTCTTACGACCATCTCGCAATCGCATGCCCCACCCCTGCAACTTTCGAAGTTTTTCAACGTCTTCTTGTGCGCAATAAGAAATTGCGTGTCTCATTCTATGAGGATGGAACAGGTTCTTACAATGGAGCAGTGTTCAAAACGGTATATTCTTTTGACGAGCCTCCGCTTATCGATGAGAATGAGCCCCCTAGAATCCACCAACTTAGAGCCATCATTAACGCGCTCCGTCTCAAGCGCTTTCTTTACCGCCCTGAACGATTATTTCTTAAGAATCCTAGCCTACTTGCACCTGGTATTGATATTTCTACTTGCCAGATCAATCCTGAGCAAAACGTCCTTGATAAGCTTGAAGCAGCGTTTGCGAAAGAGCCTTTGTCCTTACCACCTGCAAAGAACATCATCGTACTCGATACAGCACGCTACCAAGAGCCTAACCCCGAAACGGAAGCGATCGATCACCTGCTTGAACAGATCATCGAACTAGAGATAAGTCCTTTTTTGCGAAAACATCCACGTTCGGTGACTGATTCAGTTTATACAAACAGTTGCCAAGATCTATCGGGTGGTTTTTGGGAACTCTTTTGTCATAAAGAAGCAGCTATTCTTTCTGATGCTCTGTTGATAAGCATTGGGTCTACTGCTCAGCTTTCACCGATCATCGAAGGAAATGCAAAGCCTTTTCTCATGTTTCTTTATAAACTCGCCTTTTCAGAAACAGATTCTTTATTTAAAACTTACGAATACACCGTCTGCATAGCGCAAGATTGCTACGGAGTAGATTCTGATCGAATCCTCATTCCAAAATCGCTCGAAGAAGCAAAAGACCAAATCAGGGCTTTTATTTCCTAAGCACGCACGCAAAAAAGATGCGCAACACTATTAGCGAATCATCTCGTCTTGGATGATCATATCGTCTTCGATAGCGCAGGCAGCCACTTTCCCGATGATTTCATCAATCCGCTGTGGTGATATTCCAGTCCCTGGTCGCTTAAACGTGAGCATGTCGCGCGTGATGGTTGTTCCTTCTGGAATATCGCAAGCTGCAACGATAGAGCGTCGTGCGTTTTGTCGAGCAGCAACTTCAGACTCAGAATAGCCAAGTTCAGGCGAGCCACTTATCTCTTCGACAAACGCTACTCCATCGATAATCTTTCTTGCGTCTTCAGGGTCCATAGCATGATAATGGTCGTTTCCTTGCAAAGTCTTATCAAGCGTGAAATGCTTCTCTACCACATGCGCGCCCAATGAATAAGCCGTTTTAATCACATCCGCACAAGCATCAGGCTTGCAATGATCAGAATACCCGATGATAGCATCAGGAAATGCTGCCTTCAAAGAAGTGATGCGACGAAGATTCGCATCTTGGTACGGAGTCGGATATTCGAGCACGCAATGCATCAAAACAAGCGGTTGATCATTGAAGCGTCGCACAGTCGCTACTGCAGCTTGCATCTCAGAAAGATCGCCTGCACCCACCGACATGATGATGGGCTTTCCCTTTGCTGCTTGATATTCGATAAAAGGAATATTTGTCAGATCTGATGAAGAGATCTTATAGACATCCATCATCGAGTCAAGGTAATCTGCTGATTCAAAATCAAAAGCCGTTGAGCAAAACGCAATCCCTATCTTTTCGCAATAGTCTGCCAGCTCTTTATACTCCACTTCGCCGAAGGAGTCGAATTTCTTGAAAAGCTCTCGCTGACTTGTGGTTGGTTCTTCTGAGGTATCCCAATAAGAAGGTGAATCAGCAGCAGCAAGTGTTTCTGCATTATAGGTCTGGAACTTCACTGCGTGGATACCTGCATCTTTTGCCTCGCAGCACATTAGCTTTGCCGCCTCAAGAGGAGATATGCCTCTCTGCGTGGCGATATCGTAATAATTAACACCGATTTCAGCGATCAAGGTGAACTTTCCTGAAATGATCCTTGAAACTAGATCGGACATACGCTGCTCCTTGCTATTATTCTGCGCCTAACGTCTCGCCGAGAATAATTTGTCGAACACGACTAATACCACTTTTAAGGTCGTTTGCAAGCATACGATTCCTCATCTCGCGCCTTACCGAAGTTGCTGCCATAAGCCAGGTGATAGTAGTTTTGATATCTTCATCAATTACTTCACTGCCAAGTCCAAGATTAATGAAACCGTTGTCCATCTGCGCAAAAGTATGAAGCTGCTCTCGCTCGTTTTGAGCGAGAACGATAGCTGGAACACCCATAGCAGCTAGTTCATAGGTAGTTCTACCCTGAGAAGACAGAGCCATATCTGCTTTGCGCATGTGATCGCTCACTCGAACCACATCATGATTTACATAGATTCCCTGTTGCTCGATTGGAACAATAGAGTCATTGCTATAGCCAGGACCAAGCAGGAAATCGAATACGACTTGCACCTCTTCTTCGTTGAGCTCTTTGGCGATTTGATATACCCGTTCAGTTAGGTCAAGCGGATCAGTTCCACCAAACGAAACAAGGATCCGTGAAACCTCTTCATTGAATTGCGCGGGGATTGCCGCTTGAAATTCATCTCGTAAACAAACGTATTTTTTGCCTTGGTAGGTGTTGTGATGAGGCGAAGCTCCTTCGTAAAGGGCATTTATAACGGCATCGGCAACGCGTGCGCCTTCTCCCATATCCTCAAAGCTCACAAATCGTCCTACGCGCTCCTTGACGGCTTGCACATATGATGGCGCTGTGTCGAGCAGATCGTTGACGAAGATGTCAATCTGCCGTTCATCAAGCCATGAAAGAAGCTCTTCATCGTTCGCTACTTCAACGACCTGCATGTTCGCACCCTTAAGCTTCTCAATACCCAAAGGATGATACGCGTTGCATATGAAAACCACCTCATGCTCGACCAATTCATAGGCAAGCGTGAGCGCTCGATAGATATGACCGAGTCCAAGCTCGCGATACCCATCAGCACGAAACACGATGGTCTTCTTTGCAAGTAGAGCTTCGCAAACGATCCAGTCTTGTTTCGTATCGATATCGGTAGCCTGATCCTCAGGCACCTCGAATACAGTCACTTTATCGCCAAGACGGCTTGCCTTGCAAACAATCTCGCGCTTACTGATCAAGAAAGCGCCGGTTTCGAGATAGTGAGGAGGAAGCATCTGTCTGTTCAAGCGTTCTTCGTAATCAGGAGCAGGCCTTCCCTCTCCATCAAGTATCCAACTAAGATGTGGAGCATTTACCACGCTGATCATAGAATCCCATTCGCCTGATGAAAAATAGCTCAAAGCTTCATCAAGCGTCTCTGCTGTTAACAAAGGGGAAGTTGGCTGAAGCGTGACTACTATGTCAAATGAAATATTCTGATTTTGTTCTGTCCTCAACACCGCATCATAGATGACAGGATCGAGCGTGACCGCATCTTCGGCAAGAGCAGAATCTCTATCAAGCGCGATAACTCCCTCATATTGCTGGGCAAATTCTCTGATCTCCTCTGAGTCAGAAGAGACAATAACCGTGTCGATAAAAGCACTTGCTAGAGCGTTCTCGATCGAATACGCAATGAGAGGCTTACCATTCATAAGCCTCATGTTCTTTCGGGGAATGCCTTTTGAGCCGCCACGAGCTGGTATGACCGCTATTGTTTTCATGTGTTCTCTCGCTCTATCCTGCAAACACCTTGCTTAATCTTCGATACTCTTCAATATCGACAGATTCAGTGCTTACCTTTGTTTCTCCATTGTATAAGCCATCGCGTGATTTTGGCAGCACTTCTTGCCCCGAAGACACGAACGAAAAAGCTCAAGACCTTCTCGCGAAAGGCCATCGACTCTCTTGGAACAAAAAGGTCTCGGTGTCGATCAACAATTTCTTCAACCGTAACAAGATCCTCCCCGTCGAGCCGTTCGATATGCTTATAGAGCTCTTCCACGCTTCTTCTTGCAGCTTCATTCTTGAGCGCGTTCCTAAAGCGCACATCTAAAGAAGAATCGTTACCAAATCGATCGAACCATTCTTGATAGAGCGTGAAGAGCACTTCGACCTGTTCGGGTTTGCGCGCAGTCACGATAGATCCTGCGCGTCCCTCCCGATACAGATACCCTGGATTCTCATTACTGCCCATCTTGACATCAAGAGAAAATAAACGTGGTGTCCATTCTTGATCTTCAGAATAGAGTCCGGGAACAAACATAAGATCATTCTGTATTAAGAAATTACGTCGGTAGAGTCCTCGGATACCCATGCGGAAAGCGCCTTTTTCCTCCAGCATGCGCGCCATTACAAGCTGACTTTTTGCAAAGTATGTCCATTCATCAGGGATATAAACTTCATCAGGCTTGAAGTTATTAGAACCATCGACAAACCAGGTCATTCTTCCCTGAATGAACTCAACGTCTCCTTCGTGTGCCGTAAGCACGGCTAAAAATGACTCGATAACATCTGGTGCAAGAATGTCGTCACCATCAACGAAGTACACCCAGACACCTTGCGCATGCTCGATGCCTGTATTGCGTGCTGCTGACAAGCCTGCATTTTTTTGATGTATGACCCGAATGTTAGTATTCTTTTCGGCATATTCGTCGCAGAGGGCAGATGATCGATCCGTAGACCCATCATCAACAAGGATGATCTCTTCTGGCTGAATCGTTTGGTTGATGATGCTATCCACGCATTCACAAATATAATCTTCGATATTGTAAACAGCAACGACGACTGAAATGCTCTCTTTACGCTGGTTGACAGGGTGTTTTGCAGTGGGGGTGTTCAAGATCGACTCGCTTGCTACCGACTTCTTAGATCAGACAAAATCGTAAAGCATTCTTGCAAACCACGCAATTTGAAAACACGAGAACAAGCAAGATAAACACCAACGTAGATGACGATCTGCAAAAGAAGCTGAAGCGCATAAGAAATATCGAATGCAAGGGGAACGAGCGCTAGTCCAGCAGCTAAAAGAGCAACGAACAAAGTGGGCATTACACTTCGTATCTGCGATAATGACCCCAGCCCGTGCATACGTTTTGCAGGAGCAAGATCGATGAAAACGCAAAGAAGTCCGTGCACGCAGGCAGCCAAAGCTACCCAGTAGATGTTATGGAGCAAAATGGCGATCCCTGAGATAATGACCAAACCCGATAGAACCTTGATAAGCTGAAGCTTCAGATAAAGGCCAGAATGTCCGAGCGCCATATACGCGCGCAAATTCACGATACCCAACATAAGCCCGAGATTCTGGACGCAAACCAACTGAAAGACAAGTACGCAGGCAAGCCATTTTTCTGTTAGCAGTAAGGCAACAAGCGGTTCTGCCGCCACCGCAACGAAAAGCGCCGTGGGCATGATGAGGTACGAACCAACCACAACTGCTTTTTGAATAGCGCCTCTCAAAGCTTCTTTATCTGATTGAATCTCAGCAAAAGCGGGAAAGAAGACATTCTGTAAGGCATTTGAGACCATTGAGATCGCAGCATTAGGCCATTTTCTACCTTGACTGTACACACCCAAATCTGCCGGGCTGCACACCTTGCCAAGGATCAATTCCGAGAGACCCAAATAGAGCGTATTGAGGATGCCAGTAACACAGATCTTCCAGCCATATGAAAAAAGCGCTCGCGCTTCGGTACCTTCAAAATGAAGCGAAGGACGCCAAGGAACTTGAATGAGCATAACAACGCATGCAAGAAGAGCTTGGCTGAGCGCTTGAGCAACAAGCGCCCAAACTCCAAACCCCAAAAGAGCAAGCGTAACGCCAACCACGCCTGAGCCGATCGAGGCAGCGATGTTAGAGTTGAAAAGCGCTCGAAAATGCATCTCTTTTTGCAGATAGGATCGCTGGATACTATTGAACGCCTCAACAAAGAGGATGAGCGCCAAGACCCTCAAATAAATAGAGAGATCCGCCATGCCATAAAATGCCGCAAGCGCAGGAGCCGCAAAGAACACAATGCTATAGAGAACGGCAGCAAAACAGAGACTGAGCCAAAAGGCAGTTGTGAAAGATCGATCTGTAGCCTCTTGGCGCTGAATAAGCGCTGCTCCAAAGCCGCTTTGGACAATGGTATTTGCGACCTCAATCAAAACAAGAAGGATTGCCATAACTCCAAATGCCTCAGGCATCAAAATACGCGCAAGGACAATCTGCAAAATGAGCGAGACGATCCTCGTCCCGCCTTGTTCAAGGAACGACCAGAAAAATGATGAGAGCAGCCTATTCTTCGTGCGAACCACCTGTATCACTCATATCGATCTTGCTCATCTACTCTCGCGAAACAATCCTGCATATACCTATGATTTAGCTAAGCCTCAAAAACCTATCGAACGAACCGGCTCGGAATCAGGCAGCATTGATCTTCCATTTTTGATTATTACCATCATTGCTGCTCCAAGCAGTCACGTTCGCACCAAGGGAAGGCGTTTTACCATGAGCATCAAGAACAAGATTGGAATTCGCCGCATTCCTGATTACCCAGGAGCCCTTTCCATCTGATTCAATGGTCCATTTCTGATTAAGTTGGTTATTCTTTCTGCTCCAGACCGAAATATTTGCGCCTAAAGCGGGATTCGCGCCTGCCGCATCAAGCACATAGTCTTGATTAGCGGCGCTCTTGATAGTGTAATATCCCTCTCCATCAGGCATGAAATACCATTTCTGGTTGTCCCCTCCATTTTTCGTCCAAATGCTCACGTTCGCACCAAGAGCAGGTTTCGCGCCTACTGCATCAAGGATAAATCGTGCATTTGAAGCTGAAGTAATATTATACCGAGAGCTATTAGACAAAGCAGGGGGATCGACAATGCGCATGGTGCCTACGGTCTTCGTTCCAGTGTAAGCCCCTTTGCCTTTTATGCTCACCGAGTAATTGCCCGTACTGGTGGGAGGGGTTGTTCCGCCGTTGTAGAGAATCGTATAATCAGTGCCTTCTTTGAGCTGCTTTCCGGCAAGGCTCGTCGAAGTAGTTACTTTCAACTGCTGACCTGTCTTGTTTCTCACCATGCCTGATGGTGTAACGACCGCCGCAGCCAGATCGTTCATCTTGCTGATCTTCCACTTTTGGTTATCGGAATTCTTGCTCGTCCATGCTGTCACATTGGCACCGATCTTTGGATTCGATCCTGTCGCATCAAGAGCAAGGCTGTTATTCGCGGCATTTCTGAAGACAAAAGACCCGTTCGACTCAACCAATATCCATTTTTGATTATTGTTGTTCTGCTTCTTGTCGGTCCATGCAGTAATGTTGGCCCCATTCTGAGGACTTGAACCTGTGGCATCTAGAACGAGGTTTTGATTTGCTGCGCTCTTCACCATGTAATATCCGTTGCCATCAGGAACGATATACCACATCTGATTATTTTGGTTCTTGTTTGACCAAAGGCTGATGTTCGCACCAACTTGTGGAGAAGCTCCGGCTGCATCTAAAAGGAGGCTTTGATTCGCAACAGATGAAAGCCTACAGGCGAAAGAGGTGTCGATGTTTGGTTTCGGGTAGATAGTCATGTTGCCTAGAGACCTGACACCCGAATAGGTACCAGTACCTGTAATGGTCACTTCATAGACTCCTGCAGCAGAGGGTGCAGTTGTGGTAGCAGAGCTTGTACCTTGTTTTTTATAAGAGATTGTATAATCGGTGCCTGCTTTGAGCATCTTACCATCAAGTTTAACAGTAATGCTGGGACTAAGAGCCTTTCCAGTAACGTTGCGCATCATGCCAGAAGTACTTATCGACGCAAAAGCAACGTTGAACTTCGGCTTCATGAAGGTGTAATCAAGATCAACTGCTTTGCTGTTAATGCCCGGAACTGTTCCGTAGTCAGAGAATTGCCACATACCGTTGCCGGAAGTAAAGTTCGAGAGGCCTGTATAAGTAAGACCTTTCGAAGCATTCCATTCCGCAACCCACTTCGTCCAAGAGCCAAAACAACTTGCCGTGAGTTTCTCATTGAACCATGTCTTGTTCGCATAAACACCCGGAACATAACCGGCCGCCTTGATCTTGTCGCAAAATGCGGTAGCCATTGCAGCATAATCAGAACCTATTGTAGACGCATCCTCCATATCGAAATAAATCGGATACCCCACTTTAGAAGGATTGAGACCAGCATCTTTCAAGCAGCGCAAAACATGATCGGCCTCGCTTGCAGCTCGGGTGGTATTGGTCGCATATGAATAAATATAAACTCCGAAAGGAATGCCATTATTGATGCATCCTCTTACGTTATTAATCCATTGGTCATCATCTTGACTCTTACTGTTCTGCCCATATCCACAGCGGATGATCGCATAGTCCACACCTGAGGCCTTAACCGTCTTCCAATTGATAGTGCCATTGTGTTCACTCACGTCTATGCCTTTGTAAGCATTTGTTCCCGTGTAATAGCCTTTAGAAAACTTATCGAACCAATTGAACACGGTATAACCCTCAGGGTTTACGACTGCTGAAAAGGTCGAAAGGATACTTTCAGTATCAGTGGCAGCACCATCCTCGCTTGTAATGCGTTCACCGTTCTCAAAACGATAGCTATTTTCCTTCTGAGGGTCAGAGGTCGAATCAAGCGTTGGTCCAATCTCGACATCATATTCTTGAGGTGTTGATTCTAAAACCGTCTCATCTGCATATGCAACAAAAGGAGAAAGGGTAAGAACAAGCAGAAGAGCGATAAAGGATGCGAGCAACGATTTAGCAGTAATTTGCATTCCAAGCCTCAACTTTCTGTCCAAGGACTTTGACATAACCTCATGCACAAGCCTATCCAAATTGCCAACAAGACAGGCGGAGCGCACGGTCGAACTTCTCTGGCATCAAGTCTTTACGTCGGATTCTTCATTTTCCTAAATTAACGATTCGTTATCAATAGTTCTACGGTTCAGAAACATATCTTCCGCAGAAGAAACATGTAAACGGCATCTCTGGCTCTTTCAAGGACAGAGGCGGAAACATCATGTTTCCGCCTCTGTCCAAACTCTCCTGATAAGATTTGTTAGTTATACAAAACAACTGTTGTTCCTCTGCCTACATTGTTGTATATCCATTGAGCGCTTGGGATGGCAAGCCTAACGCAGCCATGAGAAAGGCTGTTCCCTAATTCGCTCTCGGAAGCCAAAATCGTATGGAAGAAATAGCCGCCGCTAATCTGCGTGCACCAACGAGCACGACTATCAGTCGTCAAAGACATTCGCTTATAGCCTGTCGTCCGATAGACGCCAGTAATGGTTGGCGATCCAGGCGCGCCCGTCACGCAACTCCAGTAATGCTGATACGACCAATTACCTTGAGAGCCTTTGAAGACACCAACTTTATGAGTGGCGCGGTTGACCATGATCAAATAGCCCGTTCCGCTACTATAACCCTGAGCCTTATTGAGCATATCGCGCTGGGGCGCTGGCATAGGTGGAACATAGGTTGTTTTTTCTAGCTTGAAATGCTGCGAGGAAGCATTAGTATCCTTCACCAGACAGACATTGGCTCCATTGGTAGGACTTGAGCCATTGAATCCGATAACCACCTGCGAATTCGCCGCGGAGACAAGCTTGAAACCTCCATCGCTGTTGTAGACAAGATACCAACGCTGGTTCTTTTGATTCTTCTGGTTGAACTGGGCGATATTGGTTCCTGCGCTCGATGCTCCCTTCGCGGCATCCAACGCCTTTCCGCTGTTGCAGTTCACAACGGTATAGGTGCCATCCGAATTACGCGTGAAATTGAATTTCTGATTGCCGCCACCATGGTATTTCCACATAGCAACATTGCCATTATTTCCTGTCGAAGATCCTACGATTTCCAAGACTTGACTTGTGTTCACGCGAGACCGAATGATATATGTTCCATTCGGTAAAGGAGCGGTCGTTACAAGGTTCCATCTTTGATTCACGCCATTCGTGATCACTTTTGTGCCAACATTAGTACCTGATGCCACCTTGGAGTTCGTTACATCGAGCGCTTTACCTGTCTCGACATTCGTAAGTACGTAGGAACCACCAACGATCGAAGCCTTCCATTGTGATTTCGTATCGATGCCCGATGCAACCTGCACCGCATTGCCAAGACCGTTATCAGCGAGGTATTTCCCTGAACAGACTGCTTGTAACGTGTAGACATTTTCTTTTCCTGCTACTGCTTGGATGTTCCATTTCTGAGCGATTTCTGCATTGTTCGTCCACGTCTCAATGTTGGCGTTATTAGCTCCTGATCCTGCAGTTACATCAAGAACTTGCGAAGCATTGAGTGCTGATTTGAGATTGTAAAGGCCGGTAGGCATAAGGTTGGTGACGCGCTCGAGCTTGAACTTCTGTTCATTGCTCGTTGGCGAATACCCCGACGTGCAAACATTCGTGCCAGCTTTTGGCGAAACAGAACCTACATAAAGAGCGTAACCATTTTTCTTATTGAAGAAGGTATAAGAACCATCTGCATTCTTTTGTGCGCGACACAATTGGTTATCAGCAGTGCTTGCTGTATACATCACAGCATTCGCTCCTGGAACAAGAGAATTATTCTGTACCATAAGCGCTTTATTCGAATGTGCGCTGATGATGCGATAATACCCATTCACATATTCGAAACGAAACAGCTGCCAGGGCATCTTGGTTGCAGACCAAATTTGAACATTGGCATTGTTTGCTGTTGAAGCAGCATTTACATCAAGCTGCAGATTATTATCACGAATCGATTTAATGCAGTAATATCCCGTGGTATCGATGGTATTTTCACATTTTGCAACCTGTGCAGGAACGGAAACCAACTTGAACTTTTGAGCTTTGGTCGAATTGCTCATCCAAGTTTCGATATTAGTACCAGCTGCGCTCTTTCCTGCTTGCACATCAAGAGAGATGCCTGTATAAAGCGCCGAACGAATAGAGAATGAACCGTCAGAATTTTTGAGGAAGATCCATTTTGAGCCTCGTACGTCCGCGTTAGCCGATTGGATAACATTAGCTCCGCTCAAAGAATTATTAGAGGCAACACTCAAATATTTTCCTGACCGCTTGTTCTTGATGAGTACATAATTCCCACTATGAGAAATCTCCCATGCCTGATTTGCTGAAGCATTCGATGCGGCAAGTTGGATGTTAGCGCCCTCATTGGTTGCGCCATTCTTAACATCAAGCACCGGATTCCCACCTACTGCAGATGCATAGATTACATAAGTCCCATCCGCGATGACGCTCTTGTTTTGCGCAGCAAGACTATCAAGACTGGTGTAAACATCGTTCAATGTTTTGATAGTCCACTTCTGATTATTATTGTTCTGGCTCTTAGCGCTCCATACGCTCACGTTCGCTCCGCACTTAGGAGAAACCCCTGCAGCATCGAGCACGAGACTTGGGTTGGCAGCGTTGCGGATGATATAAGAGCCATTAGTAGAAGGCTCTATGACCCACTTCTGGTTATTCTGGTTCTTGGTAGTCCAGATCGATACGTTCGAACCTACCTTTGGAGGGTTAGCAGCAGCATCGATGATGAAGGACTTGTTCGTTGCCGACTTGATGGTGTAGTAGCCATCTGCACCAAGCTTGAGGTACCACATCTGATTCGCGCCATTATTGCGCGTCCATATGGTTACATTTGACCCAACATTTGGCCTTTTCCCCGTCGCATCAAGCATAAAATTCGAATTGGTGACAGGGCTAAGAGCATACTGGATATTCTCCTTGAACGGGGAACTGAACAGCTTGTAGTCTCCGATCTTGATCGATCCAGAATAGCTGCCCGACTCCAACGCTTCAGCAACGAGAGGATAGATTCCAGCCGCAGTTGGAACACGGTACTCTGAACCAAACTTCAGACGGTAGTCTTTGCCTTCAACGAGCGTTTTTCCTGATACTTTAATGACCACTGTTGGTTTGATTTCACGCCCAGAGACAACATTTCTCATCATGCCCTGCTTGCTCACTTGAGCATTCGCAATACTCGTTTTAGAGACACTCGTGGCTTGAATAGAGGATCGAGAATGTGCATTTTGTTCATTCTGCGACTGTTCATCTACAGCGGTCGAAGACGCCCCTTGACTATTGAGTGTGGTTGCTTGCTGAGCCTGATTCACCTCAGCAAGAGCAGGCGAAACAAGAGCGACTATTGAGAACATGAACGCGAACACAACCGTAGAAAGGACAAGACATGCTGTTTTCTTCATACATACCACCGTAATCGAAGGACTCAGATACTAGGTTTTTCAAAGTAAAGCATTTAAACTACAAAAAGCTCATTGAGCAGGGAAATATTATATACCCTAACCCTCTCCATCAATGACAGATCAGAAGAAAAAATGCTCAACAGAATAGAGCGCAGAAAGACAGCATTCTACGCTGGCTTAATATTCCACTTCTGGTTGTTACCACCATTAGCGGTCCAGACGCTCACGTTAGCACCGATCTTCGGGGTGGCACCAGTGGCATCTAACACGAGCTTTGAGTTGCCGACGCTCTTGATGATATAGGAGCCGTTGGCTAACTGCTCTATGATCCACTTCTGATTAGCTTGATTCTTGCTCGTCCAGATCGACACATTCGATCCTGCTCTTGGAGGGTTTGCAGCAGCATCTAAGATGAAGCTCTTATTAGCGGCAGAACGTATAGTGTAGTAGCCTTGGCTATCCTTCTGGATATACCATTTCTGGTTGGCTTGGTTCTTCTTCGTCCAGATCGACACATTTGCACCGATCTTCGGAGGATTTGCTGCAGCATCGAGCACGAAGCTGGAGTTAGAAAGAGAAGATATCTCATAGGTCTTGTTAGCGTCGAAAGGAGGTGTGTCCACCGTAATAATCTTCCACTTCTGATTGTTATTGTTCTGACTCTTAGCGCTCCACACGCTCACGTTCGCCCCGCACTTAGGAGAAGCTCCTGCAGCATCGAGCACGAGACTTGGGTTGGCAGCGTTGCGGATGATATAAGAGTTATTGGCGGAAGGCTCTATGACCCACTTCTGGTTATTCTGGTTCTTGGTGGTCCAAATCGATACGTTCGAACCTATTTTTGGAGGGTTAGCAGCAGCATCGATGATGAAGGACTTGTTTGCTGCTGACTTGATGGTGTAGTAGCCATCATTGCCTAGTTCCAAATACCACTTCTGGTTGTTTCCCCCGTTGTCGTTCCAGATCGATACGTTAGCTCCGATCTTCGGAGGATTAGCAACCGCGTCAAGGACATAATTCAGATTAGCGATAGGGGCGATCTTCACCTGAGTGGAAGATGAGGCGGAGGGACCTTGTACAAGCTTGAAGGTGTCTTTTGCTATTGTCTCTCCTGAATAATTACCCTTGCCCTTCACCTTGATCGTATAAGAGCCTGCAGCCTTAGGGGAAACAGGACTGCCCTTGCCGTTCAAGTAATACTCGACCGAATAATCAGTGCCATTCTTCAGGGTTATTGAGCCGTATTTGACCGTAATAGAAGGAACGATCACGTTGCCATTCGCATTGCGGATCATCTGAGATGTGGTCACTGTTGCACTTGCTATCGACTTTCCAACAGGCGCTGCATTGATCTTGAAATTCGTACTCTTTGAACCGGTGTAGTTCCCTTTGCCTGTGACAGTGACCGTAGCGGTTCCAACGTTGACGTTGTTCGAATACTTGACCGTGTAATCTGTGCCATTCACGAGCGTCTTAGTGCCATCCTTGACCGTTACACCAGGAGTCTTCGCCTTGCCGTCGTAGATATAGCTTGTTGCAGACAACACGGGATTGCTCGGAAGCGTCTTGGCATTAATCCTGAAGGTCGTGCTTTTTGAGCCTGTGTAGTTTCCTTTGCCGGTCACCGTAACGGTTGCAGTTCCAACATTCGTATTGTTCGAGTATCTAACTGTATAGTCAGTGTTATTCACGAGCGTCTTCGTGCCATCCTTGACCGTCACCCCAGGGGTCTTCGCCTTGCCATCGTAGGTATAGCTTGTCACGGACAGTACGGGATTGCTCGGAAGCGTCTTGGCGTTGATCTTGAAGGTTGTTTCTTTTGTACCTTTATAGTTTCCCTTGCCTGTAATGGTTACGGTTGCAGTTCCAACATTCGTATTGTTCTTATACGAAATACTATAGTCGCTGGTAGTGAGCGTCCTGCCGCCGAGCGTTATGGTCGGTTTTGGCGTAAGTGCGCTTCCTGTATATTGCTGCGCTGAAATAGCAGCAACTGCTGCATAATACACCTCTGCTTGATCGATCGTGAATGTCTTCTTCAGAGAACCGCTGTATGCACCTTTACCCTGAATGATAACGGCTGCTGGCTTGGTCTTATCAAGGACACTCGCGTTCACGTTGTTTTCGTAGGAAAGCTGATAGTCGGTGCCCTCAACGAGCGTTTTTCCTCCAAGCACCACAGTCGGCTTTGGTGTAAGCGCACTCCCCGAATACGTTTGATTGTCCAAATCCATAACAACAGCATCGGTAAGGGAAACGGAAGGGGTCGAACCATCGTAGGTTGCCTGGAAATGCAGGGAACCATCAGAGTATCCCACGTTTACCTTGATGCCATCTCCCCAATTCTGCATTCCAAGCTGATAAGCAACAAGGCTATAGATGACATTCTTGTAGTTATCAGGCCAACTACTCTTTTCTACTGGTAGGTCGAAACTAGTCACCTTACTTGCAAGCTTACTCTTAACGCTATAGCTGCCACTTTCAGCAGTATAAGGACTCACATACTGCGCGATCTCACCAGAGTGAATGAAGTAATTATCGGCAAAAGAATTCGCATCGAACGTTGCACGATCGGGATATTTGATCGAATACTGTCCATCCCATTTTGGATGAACCTTTTGTATGATGCCCGATGGCAATGCGAAATAAAGACGCTGTAGGTCAAGATCGGGCATCGTGTAGCCAGCATCGTTCCAGGTAGTATCGACGTTATACCAATTCCCGTTCAGCTTAATACCGGTCCATACATGCGCATCACCGAAGTCATCGACCCGGCGCGTCTCGATGCCGGCCTTGTTGAGAAGCATGGCATACGCTTCGTGATAACCTTCGCACGTACCCAAACCACGATTGAAGACACCTTCAGCGCTACAATACATTAGGCTGCTGTCATATTTCGTGTTTTCAACAAGCCAGTCATTGAGCCACAGGGCACGATCATAATCGTAGCTTGAAGTGCCCTTTGAACTCGCGCACTCTTGCTCACACTGGGCCACAACCTCTGCAACAACTGTCTCTATAGACTTGAAGTTGTCAGATTCTGCAACAGTGAAGTTGATCTGGAATCGCTGCATATCGCCAAGCGTTTTTGTTCCGTCGGCATTGGCAGTATATTCCGCCACTAAGAACGAAAGGCGATAATTGCCAGGCGTATAGAGAGCCTCCTCAAAATAATTCTTCGTGTTGAAGCTTCCGTATTCACCTCTTGTTATGTCGACCAAAGGTGACCAACCGCTGCTCGTCTCGATCTCGAAAGAGTTCAGCTTATAAACCAACGGCCGCTTATTGCCTGAAATGTTGTAAGTGAACCGTGCCTTTTGCCCTTTAATGAAATTCGAATCGTACGTGACGGTGGCCGTAAGCGTTTGCGGATGCGTTGTTGGATTATAGGTATAGGTTGCTGGAACCGTTATTACCTTTGACTGGCTCTCTGTTGAAGAAGAGGTGCTCGTGCTGCCCTGATCTTGCGTGATCTTAAACGTCGCTTCTTTGGTGCCCTTATAGTTTCCTTTACCAGTAACAACAAGCGTCGCTGTACCAACATTTATGTTGTTCTTGTACGAAACGGTATAGTCGATCGCGCTTAGCGTCGAACCATTAACTTTGACTACTGGCTTTGGAGCGATCGCAGAGCCCGTGTACTTTTGATCCGCTATCGGATCGATCGTTGCAGAGCCAATATCCGCCTGATCAATAGTGAAATAGAGCTCTACTGAACCTGTGTAGACACCGCTCGTACTCGATGCCATAACAACGACACGGGCTTTCTTGTTCACTGTATTCACGCTGGCCGAAATATTGTTCGCGTACTCGAGCGTGTAATCCGTGCCTTCTTTCAGCGTTTTCCCGTCTTTGGTTTTAACTGTTACAGATGGTCTTGCTTCTTGCCCGGTATAGACAAAAGCCTGGCCTAAATCAATGCTTGCTGAAATAGCGCTTGAATCTGAAAGATCGATCTTCTCTTCCAAACCCGCAGCATCCACGCTCACCTGCTTTGAAAGCGTTCGTGATGCAAGCTTCTTATGAGTAGCGGTGAGCGTTGCTGTTCCTGAGCCGATCGCTGTAGCGGTACCTGCAGTATTATCAACCGCTAAAATGTTTGGATCGCTCGATTCCCATTGCCATTCGCTTGCGTCTGCCGCAATGCCATCGGCACCCTGAACCTCCAGTTCAACAGGCTGTTCGCCCATCACCTGATCATTTGCGATCTCTGCACTGAGCACCTGCAGGGCATGGTAAGCGTCGATCTCTCCGTAGCCTGTTTCTCTGTCCCAGCCCTCAGCACCAATGTCGGTTGCTGTCTGCTCGAGAACTTCTCTGACTTCATCAGCGCTTAAGCTTGAATCGTAAGCAAACAACAAAGCAGCAATACCTGCAACTGCTGGTGAAGCCATAGAGGTTCCGCTCAGCGACCCGTAAGAGCTTGTACCGCCATTATACGTACTGTAAATCTTCGCTCCTGGTGCCGAAATATTCTTCGCTTGACTCAATTCGCCGCTAGAAACGTTGTAGTTCGAAGTGTTCGACCGCGTAACATACGACGTGCCTGATGAATCGTTGGGTTGCGCGTTAGATCCCTGAGCAAGATTGATAACGGTAAAACAGTCCTTGTAGTCTCCCGGGATACAATCAAAGGGAGGCGTTGCTCCTGCGTCTGCGTTTCCTGCAGCACACACCGTAAGGATGCCCGCATTTTTTGCTTGAGTGATCTTTTGATAGAGAACATCATCGCTATCGATCGATCCCTTGCCACCAACGCTCATGTTGATAACACGTACATTATTACGTTGAGCATTAGTTTGCGCTCCGCTGTTTGTCATAAGCCAGGTGTACGCTTGAGCAAGCGTTTCAGTAGAGAAAGACTTCGTATCGCCTATGCTAGCTTTAACGATCACCAAACCAGCATCGTACGAAACACCTGCCACGCCTTTCCCATTGTTCGCGTCAGCTGCAACAATACCAGCAACATGAGTGCCGTGCCCAATAGAATCTGCAACTTTGTCTACGCCAAGTTCCGAAGTAGCCGAATTATATACAGCTCTAATATTGTTGATAAGGTCTTCATGAGCAACGAGGCAGCCCGTATCGATAACAGCTACTGATACCTTCGGGGATGATGCGGTGTCTTCTTTGCATTTTGCGATTTCCCAAGCACGATACGCGTCAACCGATTCAAGCAGCCATTGCTTCGATGAGCTTGGGTCGTTTACGCTCACAGCGCTCGATGTAACCTCGTCTTCCGCTGGATAGTAAATATAATTTGGTTGTGCAGCGAAGCCTTCACCTTTGAGCTCGCTCAGTATTTGTTTGATCGGAACATCCCCATTGATATCAACTCGAACGAACCCGCCTGAAATATCCTGATCAGATACACTCTTGGTCTCTACCAAATCGCTTGTGGCAAGCACTTCATCAAGGTGCTGCATATCAGTTGTTTCATCAACCGCGACGAGCACCTTGCCCTTTTCATAATTGCCATACTCAGCATCGCTTGTGATCTCTAATGGTTCGGGTTGTTCTTCTTCGGCAATATTGACTTCAGCAACTGATTCAGAAAGATTAGTGCCTGAGTTATCGGAAAGAACTTGTTGTTCGAGGGCGCGTTGAGAGAATATGCCCGTTCCAACCGCCAAAACAATGGTGGCAACAAGGCATAGTGAAACAAAAACGCCTCGGGAGAGACGTGTTCTGGCAGTGCGCTTCTTCTTGGTCACTGAACGTCTCCTTTTTACGGCGCGCCACATTGGCGATACAGTGAGAAAAAGTACGTTAAGTATACAATCTAGCAACATTTTTTACTATTGAGCGGCTCTTATTTCTATACATAAACCACAGGAAAACGCGCGTAATAACCACGAAGAGATTATCTTTTGTATAATGAGCTTCACCTAACTGGATTTTTGAAAGAAAAGAGACGCGATGGCAGACAAAGTTGCGGTGCTCATCCCCTGCTATAACGAAGCGGTCACGATCGGCAAAGTGGTCGACGATTTCAAGCGCGTACTGCCTGATGCCGATATCTACGTCTACGACAACAATTCCAAAGACGATACTGCTGCTATCGCTGAAGATCACGGTGCTATCGTGCGCACCGAACCGCGCCAAGGTAAGGGTAACGTGGTGCGCCAGATGTTCCGCGAGATCGATGCCGATTACTACATCATGCTCGACGGCGACGATACCTACCCCGCCGAAGCTGCCCCGCGTTTGCTCGAGCCACTCATGAACGACACGGCGGATATGACTGTAGGTGATCGCCTTTCAAATGGCACGTATGGCGAAGAGAACGATCGTGCTTTCCACGGGTTCGGCAACAACCTGGTACGCTGGCTGATCAAGGTGATCTATGGCTATGCGTTTGACGATGTCATGACCGGCTATCGCGCGTTCAATCGCATCTTCGTGAAAACCATGCCTGTGCTCTCTGAAGGCTTCCAGATTGAGACCGAACTCTCTATTCACGCCGTTGACAAGCGCTTCCGCATCACAGATGTGCCGATCGATTACCGTGATCGACCCGAAGGGAGCTATTCCAAGCTCTCCACCTTCGGCGACGGCGCAAAGGTGCTGCGCGCGATCGCATCGCTCTTCAAGGACCACAAACCCATGGCGTTCTTCGGTTGGCTCGCGCTCATCTTGATCGTGCTGGGCCTGATTGCAGGCATTCCAGTTATTGCGGAATACTTCCAAACGGGATTGGTTCCGCGCTTCCCCACCGCCATCCTTGCGATCGCACTAGTGATCTGTGGCGCGCTCTCCTTCACTGCCGGCATCATCTTGGATACGGTCGCGAAAACAGGACGCAAACAATGGGAACTATTCACGTATCAAGCCTACGAAGAAGCTCAGCGTCACCAAGAAGAAGAGTCATAGAGCCTTTTCGAACACGCTCGATACTCAAGCGAAATGAAAAAGAGACTGAACCTGATGGCTCAGTCTCTTTTGGTTTTGGTGGTGTTGTTTTGCCGGCGTTCCTTGTTCTTGCGATCTGCGCTCTGCGATCTTCAAACAAGGATCGAAGATCCTATTCTAGTTCTTCTCAACGAACGTTTTGTTCAGATAAGCGATGATGTCGTCTGATTCGTAGAGCGCTTTGCCGTCGATATCTAAACATGGCACCTGGTACTTACCACCCAGGTTGATGAGCTTGTCGTAGCCATCTTTATAAGGTTCGAGGCTGATATCCATGATGGGTAGAACGATATCGTGCTCGTCCATGAAATTGAGAACCTTCGCGCAGAAAGGACAGCCAGCTTTAACATAGAGTGTATATTGTGAGTTTTCCATTCGGATCACCTTCCCTGTAATCGAGCATAATCCATGCTAGACCAGCGCGAACGCAACCCTACTCCCAAGCGCGATTTGTTACACATCCGAAAGTTTCCCGACAATATCCATGTTCCTACATAGCTTGTGGATGGTCAGCGATCTGCGCGGCGTGCTTCGCCTGAAGCGATTCGAGGAACGCCTGCGCATCACCTGGATCATCGTCGAGCGTCTCATCACCCAGATCGACTTCGGTAGGCACACGACGATACAGCAGATCGTACATGATCGGCACCACGTAGAGTGTCATGAAGGTGGCATAGAGCAAACCACCGACCACGACGAGCGCCATACCGCGCTCCATGCTCGCGCCGATAGCCACACTGAATACCATTGGTAACATGGCCAAAATGGTGGTGAGCGCAGTCATCAAGATGGGGCGCATACGCGTTTTACCTGCAGCAACGAGCGCATGATGTTTCTCTAGGCCACCACGACGCAGCTGGTTCACATAGTCTACGAACACGATGCCATTGTTCACCACCGTGCCCATCAACACCGCAAAGCCCATGAGCGAGAGCATAGTAAGGCCTTCGCCACTGAACCACAGTGCGAAGAAGCCACCCGTGAAGGCCAACGGAACGGTAAGGATGATGATGAAGGGCGAAAGGAGGCTTTGGAACTGCGCCACCATGATCAAGTAAATGAGCACGAAGCCCAAGATCAGGAGCAAGAGCATCTGCTCCAACATAGTGTTGATGTTATCCAGCTCGCCACCATAGTAGATCTGATACTTATCAGGCACCTCGTATGCATCGAGTTTCTCGGAGAGCTCACGCGAAAGGAGCGCATTGTTATACCCGTCTTCGATCTCCGCAGAAACCGTCATCGTCTTGTCCGAATTCAAGTGAACGATCGCATTGGAGGCCACGCCTTCTTCCACTCGCGCGACATCGCCGATCTTCACATCGACCGTTTCACCTGCTTGGCTCGTGAGCGTAACGACCGTATCGAGGATATCCTCGCGCGTAGGAACATGCGTTTCATCGATGATCTCGACCTGCATCTGCTTATCATCGACAGTAAGCTTGCTCGATGTGGTTGAAGTGTTCAGCATGCCGGAAAGCTCCTGGTAGAGCTGCGCGACCGTGAAACCTTTCTTGGTGAGCGCGTCTTCATCGATGATGAGATGCAGCTCTTTGTCGGCCTCTTCCATGCCGTTCTCGATCTCGGTATAGCCATCGACCTCATCCACGATACGCATCACGTCTTCGCTCATCGCAAGGAGCTTCTCCTGGTCGGGACCTGTGATCGTGATGGAAAGTCCGCTACCGAGCATCGAGCTCATAGCATCCGATGAAGAAGCGTCGGTGATCACTTCGCAATCGAGATGCTCGGTGTCGCGCGAAAGCTGACGGCCAATCTCAAGCACCTGCTCTTCCGTAGTGACCGAATCGTCCATCTGCAGATAGAACATGAACATCTCGTAGGCATCTTCGCTGCCTTCAGAAGCGGTGCTTGAGACCATCGAGAGGGAACTCGTGCCGTCGATTGCGGCCACATTGCCCACGCCATCGATGCTCACAGCAGCATCCATGATCTCGTCCGCCATGGCATACGCGTCTTCCTTCTCCACATCTTCAGGCATCACGACCGTGACCGACATGTTCTTGCCCGTCATGGTCGGCACCATGGTGATGCCCATGTTGAACACACCACCCACGGCAACCACGAGCAATACCACTGAAACTACAAGCGGAATGGCTTTGTGCTGTAAGAAAAAATTGAGCGAACGCGCATAGGCATCCTGAAGACGTTCGAAGCCTTTATTGCGCCGTGGTTGATAGTTCCTGAACACGAAGCGCGACAAACTCGGAACGAGCGTGAGCGCCACCACGAGCGAAGCGCACAGCACATAGGCGATCGTAAGCGCGAAGGGCAACATCATCTGGTTCACAATGCCCGTGGTGAAAACGATCGGCAAGAAAACGCAGATAGTGGTAAGCGTTGAAGCGATGACCGCGCCCGTGATCTGCTTCGCACCTTGCACTGCCGCACGCTGTGCTGGAATGCCGCGGCCGCGCAAACGATAGATGTTCTCGAGCACGATGATGGAGTTGTCCACCAACATGCCGATAGCAAGCGCAATGCCACCCAGCGACATGATGTTGAGCGAGATGCCCGAGAAATACATGAGAAGCAACGCAACGAGCACGGAGAACGGAATGGAGAACGCCACGATGAGCGTCGGTTTCCAATCGCGCAGGAAGAGCGCGAGCACCACGATAGCGAGCAGCGCGCCCAAGAGCAGCGACTGCAAGATCGAATTGATGTAGAGCGAGATGTACGAGCCCTGATCGCTCACGATGTCGAGTGAAAGGCCCGGGTACTCTTCGCGCAGGTCAGCGATCTTCGCCTGGCACGCGTTCGAGATGTCGCTCGTGCTAGCAGTTGAGCTCTTGTACACCATAAGGCATACGCCCTCGGAGCCGTTGAGCTTCATGTAGGCATCGCCCACATTATCAACCACAGTAATATCCGCCACATCTTTAAGGCGAATCTCGCCTACGCCGTCAAGATCGACGAGCATGAGGTTCTCAAGATCTTCGATGCTTGTGATATTCGTGCCCACCTGCAAGAGCCACTGTTCATCGTCGTTCGAATTGCCCAGATAGCCTGCGGGCATCGAGAAATCCTGCGCCTTGATCATGCTCGCAAGCGTAGTCTTGTCTACCAGCGCGTCGATATTGGCCGACTTGATGGCTTTCTCGCGCGCGTCCTCATACTGCGCCTGCGCCTCATCAAGCTGCTGCTTATTCTGTTCGAGCATGCTCAGCGCATTCGCAAGCTGCGCTGCTCCGCTTCCGAATTGACTTGCAGCGCTCAGGCCACCCGCTTCAGCAACGGCTAATTGATTCTGATAATTAGTAAGCTCGCTCGTAGCTTTTGTAAGTTGCTCTTGAAGTGCAGCTATTTGCTGCTGGAGTGCGGGTTTCATCGCCTCGGGGGCTTGCGCAAGCTGAACTTGTAAGGCTTGAATCTGAGCAGTAAGTGCAGCGACTTGCGCGGTGCCCGAAGAGACGCCCATGGTCAAACCCGAGATAGCCTGCCCGAGTTGATCGGTAGTGGCTTTTTCTTGGTCGGCAAGCTTCGTCTGTTGCTCTTTCAGCGCCTTTTCCGCGGAAGCCATCTGGGAACGCCCCTCATCGATCGACTTCTTCGCATCGTAGAGCTCAGAATTAACGCTTCCGAGCAATTTGTTGTTGATGTCTTCGATCTTCGAATCACTCAGGCGCACTTCAACAGATTGCTCCGCTGAACCCACCACAGAAACATCAGCAACACCGTTGATGCGCTCAAGTTCAGGCGAGAGCGTGTCTTTGGCGAACTCCGAAAGCTCATAGATGTCCTTGCCTTCATAGTTCGCGGCGACATAGAGCGTGGCCATCATGTCCATGCTCATTTCCATGTAGTTAGGTGACCCAGCTGTTTCGGGCAACTGCGATTCGACCTCATTGACCGCCGAAGACACCTTCACCATGGCCGAATCCATATCGGTGCCATCTTCGAATTCAAGGAACACCATGGAGAAGTTGTTGGCACTCTGGGATTGGATCTCGGTCACGCCATTGACCGTCGAGAGCGTGCTTTCGAGCACCTCGGTCACTTCAGTCTCGACCTTCTCAGCGCTCGCACCAGGGTCGGTGGTCATGACCATGAGGTAGGGAATGTCCATGTCGGGTAGCAAGTCGGTCTTCATCTTGCTCAATGAAACACCGCCGAGGATGAGCGCAATGATAACCGCAACGACGATGATATAAGGACGCTTGACGCTGAATTTAGAGAGCATAGAGGCCACAACACCTTCACGAACACGCAACAATATACAGAGTAGTTTCCTTTATCTGTATACCATAACTTGTGTACGCAGCAGCCTTAACGCAGAGCCAAACGCACATAAGCCCTCCGATTGGTGCGAAGGGCTTACGAAAGTGTAATAAAACAATAGGCGAGCGAAGAAAACTGCGTGAGTGCACGCATCACGCAAAAGCCGCGCGAAGCATTCGTGCGCCATCTGGCAACCTAGCCGCCTGACCGGAGACGTCTGGCTAAAAGCAACCGTCTAGACCGGCTGATAGCCACTCCACCCTGAAGCGATCAGCGTTGCGCCACGAATGACCGCGAAGACTGCAATGAAGATCGCAAGGCTTTCAGGAAAGATGAAGAAGCAGATGCCCACGAGCAAGCTCAAAATGGCCGAAACCAATCCGAGTCCCCAGATTGAACCTAGTTGCTTACGTGAGGCGATGATGGAGAATATCTCCACGATGGAATACGCCATGATAAAGGCGCCAATGAGCCACGGTATAACATAGGCTGTTGCAAGCGGATGGATGACCAGCATCAAGCCAATGATGATATCCAAGATGCCATACGCCACATACCAGCCCGAAAGCCCTGCTGTTTTGCGTTCACGCACGTAGGATATGATGTTCACGATACCAGCAAAGACGAAGCCAGCCCCGGCTACGAAAGTAACGCTTAAAAGCGTGATGCCAGGATAGAACGCACACAGTGCACCAAAGAAGATGAGCAGCACGCCTGGTACGATGAGCGACCAATTCTTTTCTGCTTTTCCCTGGGAAGCCATAGCTTACCCCTTTCTCTTTTTTTTCAGTGTAGCGCTGTGCGTTCAAGGACTAGCATGGAGCATCGCGAAGTTTGTTCCGCTGAAAACAAAGCGTTGCTAAAGGGTAATCATGCTTTGGTAGACGCAATGGATATGCGCGTTATTATAAAGTTGTTCGATCACAAACACGCACACCGCAAAAGCGCACGCTTCCCGGTGTTCGATCGTGCAAATGCAAGCGCAATCGTATCAGATCACGCCTCTAGGCGCGATTGAGGAGGAACTATGAGACTTGGTTTTATCGGCTGTGGCAACATGGCTGGAGCCATCATCGCAGGAATCATCAAGAAGGGCCTCGTTTCACCCGACGAAATCTATGGTTCGAATTCAACGCTCGAACATGCGAACGCAACGCATGAACGCCTCGGCATCCAAACCTCCACCGACAACACCCTCGTCGCCGGAGAGAGTGATATCGTGTTCCTCTGCGTGAAGCCGCAACAGTATGAAGCAGTGATCGACCAGATCAAGGATCACCTGCATGAACACCAGATCCTGGTGAGCATCGCACCGGGTAAGACTCTCGCATGGCTCGGCGAGAAGATCGGCCATCCGCAGAAGATCGTACGGGTCATGCCCAACACACCAGCACTGGTGGGCGAAGGCACCACCGCATTCTGCCCGGGCGACCTTGTTTCGCCCGAAGAGGCGAAGATCGTGAAGGAGCTGCTCGAAAGCTTCGGGCTTGCGATCGAGCTTGCCGAACCCCTCATGGATGCCGCAAGCGCAGTAGGCGGCAGCGCACCCGCGTTCGTCTATATGTTCATCGAGGCACTAGCCGATGGCGGAGTTGCTGAAGGCCTGCCGCGTGCACAAGCGCAAATGATCGCGGCGCAAACCGTGCTCGGCAGCGCAAAGATGGTGCTTGAGACGGGCGAGCATCCCGGCAAACTGAAAGATCAAGTCTGCTCCCCTGGCGGATCGACCATCGCTGGCGTCGAGACGCTCGAAGAAGGAGCCTTCCGCGGTACTACTACCCGCGCCGTACGCGCCACGGTTGCAAAAGCGCGTAGTCTGTAGCGCTTTGGTCACGTTCGCCAAACAGTAACAACCAGGCAAACTGTGATGTTTTTGTGCATGTTCAACGTGCATGGCTTACTTTATTAGCACTCTCGCTCTGAGAGTGCTAACTTTTTCTGTGATAAATCTGCGGCCTACCCCTCGGTAGGCCGCACGCACGTACCCTCCGCAAGAAAGGCTTATGCATGAAGCAATTCAAAACTGAGAGCAAGAAACTACTCGACCTCATGATCAACTCGATCTACACGAATCGTGAGATCTTCCTGCGCGAACTTATCTCGAACGCCTCGGATGCGGTCGACAAGCTCTATTTCAAGAGCCTCACCGACTCTTCGATCACGGTCGCAAAAGACGACCTGTTCATCACCGTTTCTTTCGACAAAGACGCGCGCACGATCACCGTAGAAGACTCTGGCATCGGCATGACGAAAGCCGAACTTGAAGAGAATCTCGGCACGATCGCTCATTCTGGAAGCCAGGAATTCAAGACCGAAAACGCCGAGGATCAGGGCAAGGATCTCGATATCATCGGCCAATTCGGTGTTGGTTTCTATTCCGCCTTCATGGTCGCCCAAAAGGTGACGGTGAACTCGCGTGCTTGGGGAGCTGATGAATCTTGGAGCTGGACGAGCGACGGCATCGAAGGCTACTCGATCAAAAAGGGCAAGAAACAAACGCACGGTACCGAGATCATCCTCGAGCTTAAAGAAAACACCGAAGAAGAGGACTTCGACCTATTCTTGAGCGAGCCGCAGCTGAAATCCCTCATCAAGCGTTACAGCAATTATGTGCGCTACCCCATCAAGATGGAATGCGCAAAGAGCGTTGAGCTGCCTAAGCCCGAAGATGCACCCGACGATTACACGCCACAGTATGAGACCGTGACTGAAGTTGAGACCATCAACTCGATGATCCCCATCTGGAAGCGCCGCAAGTCAGAGGTAAGCGAAGAGAAATACAACGAATTCTACAAGTCGGATTTCCATGACTATGCCAATCCGCTGCGCACGATCTCGATCCACGCCGAAGGCACGCTTTCCTACGACGCGCTGCTCTTCATCCCGAGCCATGCGCCCTACGACCTCTACAGCAAGGATTACAAGAAGGGGCTCGCACTCTATACGTCAAACGTGCTCATCATGGAGAAATGCGAGGAGCTGCTGCCCGATTACTTCAACTTCGTTCGTGGTGTGGTGGACAGCCAGGACCTCACGCTCAACATCTCGCGCGAAACGCTTCAGCACAATGGCCAGCTGCGTGCCATCGCCCAGAAGCTCGAGAAGAAGATCAAGTCCGACCTGCTGAAGATGCTCGAAGATGACCGCGAAGCCTATGAGGGCTTCTTCAAGGACTTCGGTCGCGGCATCAAATACGGTATCTACTCAAGCTACGGCATGGATGCCGATAAGCTCTCTGATCTACTGCTCTTCTATTCTGCAACCGAAAAACGCATGATCACCCTCGCAGAGTACCTTGAAAAGGCTGCCGAAGATCAGAAGTCGATCTACTACGCGGTAGGCGAATCGGTCGACCGCTTGGCCAAGATGCCCATCGTGAAGACCGTAATGGCAAAAGGCTATGACGTGCTGCTGTGCACTCAGGATGTCGACGAATTCTGCATGATGTCCATGAACAGCTTCGACGAGCGTCCGCTGAAGAATGTCGCTGGTGGCGATCTCGACCTCGAGACCGAAGACGAGAAAGAAGCCGCTGAAGCTATCACGAAAGAAAACGAAGGCCTATTCAATGCCATGAAAGAGGCGTTAGATGGTGCCGTCACCCGCGTAGCAGTTTCCACGCGCCTTTCCGACACGCCAGCCGCCGTTACCACCGAAGGACCGATCTCACTTGAGATGGAACGCATGATGGCGATGGGTCCCGATGGCGAACGTATCAAAGCCGACCGCGTGCTCGAGATCAATCCTCAACACAGGATCTTCGACGTTTTGAAACAGGCTCAGGAAGCCGGCGATACCGAGAAGATCGCGCAGTATTCGACCATCCTCTACAATCAAGCACTCATCGTTGAGAACATGCCGGTCGATGACCCGATCGCCTATGCTCAAGCGGTCACAGCGCTTATGGAATAATTACACAACAAAAGCGTGAGTTTTCCGTACAATCCCTACAAAATGCGAGTAGAATAAAGCGCGTTCATTTCCTTATGGGCGCGCTTGTTCTTTGCAAGCACGAAAACGGTCCGAAGAGCAATGAGGGGATCACGAGAAGCCAACCATGTCTCACGATTATCGACCAGCGCATCACCAACACGATCACGCTCGCCCACAGCGTCGCAAGCCACAGCGTCGTACAGTCAATCGTGAAACCGTTCAGAGCGATGAGCTCTCATCAACTAACGGCATTCGCATGGTGAAAGACGCACAGTCCTTCAATCACAATCGCAATCCTCACCTCTCTCAAACATCGCTCCCTACTATCGATGCCGTTGGTGCTCCACATCCGAAGTCTCCTGCGGCTAGAGCAATGCAGCAGCAGGCTCGACCAAGACAGGAAGCACCAAACTTTGGTGTCGAAGAACTGTCTTTTGAGGACACGAGCGTGCGCACGCATGGCGCAGGCAACCCGCTCTACACGGGCGAAACCTATCCAGTGCGCGGAACACATACTGATAGCTCGCTCCCGCATGCTCATGCGCACAACCAGCGAACGAACTCCTCTCTTACTGGCTCGCAACGCGCTGTTCAGGGGATCCCTTCCGAACATCCCACCCCCCACGCGAACCAATCAGCAAGATTCCGCGCTGTTCCACCATTAAATGATCCTTCTGAGCTACCAGCTGGACAATCTGCACGCTTGAGGGCGGTCGATGCGACCAGTGCTCAACCAAGATCGTACGCTGGGCATTCGGCAAGCTTTGCCGCGATCGAGCACACGCAAGAAACACAACAGCCCTACGACTACCAGGACTACACTGCCGCGAGCGGGCGCTACAAAGCATCCAACGCACAAGCAGCTTCGCCCTCAAATTTCAAACAACTTACTGCCACTTCGAAGCATGCGCGCAAGCGCACTAGAACTTTGCCACGAGCGATCGCTGCCGTTGCGATCGTAGTCGCACTGGGTGTAGGTGGCTTCTTCGGTTACCAGCAAATCGCCTTTGCGGGCCCCGTAACAGCTACGGTCAATGGCGAGAAGATGACGCTTGAAGGAAGCGAGCGCTCGATCGAAGGGTTGCTCGATAACAACATTGTGCAGGTCACACCAGGGAACTTCGTTGCGGTCGATGAGTCGACGCTTCGTGAAGGCGACGGCACCCGTTGCACGGCTGTCATCAACGAGCAACCCGTTAGCGATCTGAAAACGCACATCAACGAAGGCGATCAAGTGGTTGTCTCGAACGGCACCGATGTGATGGAGAGCTATACCGATTCGGCGCCAACGGTTATTCCAGCGGGCTATTCAAAAGCTGGTCAGTATGGCGCGCTCCACGTTTTCCTAGCTGGCCAGGATGGCGAAACAGTAAACCGCACGGGTTCTGAGTCAGGTAAGACCATCGAGCAAGTCACCAAGGAAAAGATCGATAATCGTCTGGTGTACTACAACGCCAACTCCAACGGTGAAAAAGTCATCGCGCTCACTTTCGACGATGGGCCTTGGGATGGTTCGACCGAGCAGATCCTCGATATCCTGAAGGAGAACGGAGCAAAAGCAACGTTCTACACCATCGGCGAACAGATCTCTTCGCACTCCGATCAGATCGCACGCATGGCCAATGAAGGACACGAGATCGCAACCCATACGTGGGACCATGCAGCAGGATCGGGCAAGGGCGTTTCACTTAATCTCATGAGCACAGCGGAACGCCAAGAAGAAGTGCAAAAAGGCATGGACGCTATCAAGAACGTCACGAATAAAGATGCGAGCGTCTACTTCCGCGCACCTGGCGGCAACTTCAACGATAGCGTGGCGAACGATCTCAGAAGCATGGTCCAAGGCGAGATCGGTTGGAATATTGACACCGAAGACTGGCGCCGACCTGGTGTGGACACCATCGCTTCGCGCATTAAGAGCGCAGGTCCAGGTGAGGTTATTCTCATGCACGATGGCGGTGGCGATCGCTCGCAGACCGTTGCAGCGCTTCGCGAAGCCCTGCCTTATCTGAAAAGTCAGGGTTATAAGTTCGTCACCATCTCCGAGCTTATCGAAGCCTACCCCTACCAAGAGGGTCAGCATTCCTAGTCAGCATTCCTGGTTCGCAGCTTTCTGCCAGAACCCACTCACGCGCACATTCCTTATAAAAAAACCTGCCGTAACCGCAACGTATCCGCGGTTTTGGACCAACTTAGCTATATACTAAGTACGTCTCAAGAACGAAAGGAACGTTATGACTGCAACAATGAAGAAACTTGGCGTAGTTGCTGTGCTCTTTGCCCTGGTCGCGTCTATTGGCTTGTTCGGTTGCTCTTCGAACAACGAATCCAAAGACACCAACGCTGAATCTGCAGACTATACCTTGCTCAACGACGGCAAACTCGTAGTCGGTCTTTCTCCCGACTATCCACCATTCGAAAATCTCGAAGGTGACGAAGTGGTTGGCTTCGAAGTTGAGCTGGGCAAGGCAATCGCTGAAGAGCTCGGTCTCGAATATGAGAACAAGAACCTCCAGTTCGACGCTATCATCCCTGCGGTTGTTTCCGGCGGTCAGGTTGACATCGGCATGTCCGGTTTCACCGTTACGCCTGAGCGTGAAGAGCAGATCGACTTCACCGATGCTTTCTACATCGACGATCAGGCTGTTGCAGTTATGAAAGATGAAGACATCACCGAAGAGAATGCCGCAGAAGCACTGAACCAGGAAGGTATCATCATCGCAGTTCAGTCTGGCACCACCGGTGAAACCTATGCTCAGGAGAATTATCCGAACGCCACCATTCAGCCCTACGGCAACTCCACCGACTGCTTCGCAGCGATGCAGTCCGGCCAGGCTAACGCGGTTTGCACCAACAAGGCTGTTGTCGAGAAGATGATCAAGGATGCCTATCAGGATGCTGAAGTTGTCGCAACCAGCGCAACCGGCGAAGAATATGCGATCGTTGTCTCCAAGGACAACCCCGAGCTCACCAAGGCGCTGAACGAAGCGCTCAAGAAGCTCAAGGAGAACGGCACGATCGACGAACTCACCGCCAAGTGGCTCTAATCTTTTAGACGAACCCTCCCCAGCCGCGTGGCTGGAAAAGCAAAAAAACATATACAAAAAGCCCGATTCTCGTATAGGAAGCCCGCTTTATGATGTATAATAAGAAAGCAAGCTTTCGGGTGTTTGGATATGCTGATTGTGCCAGCTATCGGAACGGTCAAACAAATTTGGTGGATTTGTTTGACAGAAAGTATCTTAGCATGTTTCCGGGCGGCGGCGGCCGGAAAACAAAACTAAGAATAAAAAATCCGCCGCAGGCTGAAAGATCCCCCTCTCCAAGTAGGTGCTTGGAGAGGGGTTTTTTGTTGTCTTTTTCTATACGTTTGGCAGATTTATGAGACTTTGCGTGAGTAAATTGTAAGCCGCTAATGACGTGGTAAAATGGCTAAATATATTGGAAACGACAAGAGAGAAAAAAGGAAGGAGTGTGATCTGTTATGGCTGACTTTGGCGATGATGTAGGAGATATGCTGATCCGTCACACGGATGATTTTATTCGGCGTTTGATCCAGTACAGGCAAAAAGCAGCAAAAGGCCAGAATGAAACAGAATCGAAAAGCAGCAGTATAACAATCCAAGGTGAAAACGAGGCTGCCGCTGTAGCAAAAGCGCTCACAGACAAAGGCATACCGTTTGAGATTACCCGTACTTCACTAAATGTGGAGCAAAACGGTGAGTTAGGTTCTCGTTTTCAGTTCCGATTCGCAGAGGCGGATTTGCCCAACGTTCAGGCGACTGTAAGCGAAGCGCTGGAACAATACAAAGCGCAAATGCGTGAAGTGATGCCGGCTCTTGGACAGTGCAGCATTTCCATAGACGATGCAGCACAGGCCGAACGCATTGCCCACGATCTCGAATCGGCAGGGATCCCCTATGAAGTCCGTCGAACCGCACTGAATCTCAACACGAGGATGAATAAAGACGGTGAAAAAGTTTCGTCCTTATCGGAACGCACAGAGTTCACCTTTTCGGAAAAGGATTTTGACGCCGTAAAGGGCGTTGTGTCGCAGAGCGTGAACGGGCGCGGCTCTCATGAAGCGTCTGCTCCGGAACAACATCCCGTATATATGCGGGATATTGAAAAGATAGTGGATGACGCCTTGTCCAAAACGCAGGATCCGCAGCAGTTTATCGCTCTGTGTCGTGAACAGGGACTTGAAGTAGGACAGGCTGCGGATGGAACGCTTAAATTCACCCACTCAAACGGCTGGTTTGAGTGCCGCGCGGATACACTCTTCGAGCGCATGGAAAACGGCATGAATCGTGAAGACTTTGAACGCGGCGTGGGTGAAAAGGCCGAAGATCTCTCCCAACACGTGGTGGAAGAACAGGAACGCTACATCAAATCACACGACAGTCAGGACTTGGACACTTCTACCCGTGTAGTAGAACAGCCGGAAAAGGTAAAGGCGGATCGCAGCGCCAAAGAGCAGGACAAAGGTTACGACCTTAATTCAGAAGCGCGGGATATGCGTGCTGCCAGCAAAGCGCTTGACACAGATCGCGCTGCCAAAGAGATCGCCCCGCAGGAACGTTAGGGGCAGGCTATGGCAGACCCGACAACATCAAAAAAGGTGCTGTATTCCGCAATTGGTACACTGGGCATTTCGCTTGTGCTTTTTTATCTTGGCAACCGTTATGGCGAGATCATCATAGAATCCGGGAGAAACTTCTTCGAGTATTACGGGACGGCGTTCAGCAAGCTTTTGCCTGTAGTAGCTGCCAACCCTTTACATCTTTCAAAGGAACCGATGGCTATGCTGTGCGGCGGCGCGGTATTCCTCGTTGTATGGCTGGTATGGCTGCGGTATGTCGCCTTTATTGGCAATTACCGCGCAGGCGAGGAAAGCGGCTCCGCTCGATGGGGAACGAAAAAAGAAGGTATCGCATTTAAGGATCAAAAGAATCCGGATAACAACTTGCTCTTTACAGAGAGCTTTGGGCTTGCCTTAAAGCGCCCCAATTTTGATCTTGAGCTTGACCGCAATCTGAATGTGGTCGTGATCGGCGGTTCCGGTTCCGGTAAAACACGAAATTTTGTGAAGCCGAACCTGATGCAGCTTAACGCTTCGTATTTCGTCACTGATCCAAAAGGCACCCTGCTTCCGGAGACGGGACATTTGTTTGAGCAGAACGATTATGAGATTCGCTGCTTCAACACGATCAACTTTGATCAGTCCATGCACTATAACCCGCTCCATTACGTGAAAACTGACGCAGATATTCTGTCCTTTGTGAACTGCCTCATTGCCAATACATCCGGCGACGGCACGAAAGGCGATCCCTTCTGGGAAAATTCAGAACGCCTGCTTTACACGGCGCTCATTGCGCTGCTGCGCGACTGGTTTCCTAAAAAGGATTATTCGCTGTCCGGACTTCTCACCTTGCTTTCTATGGCGGAAGCGCGTGAAAACGACGAAAACTTCCGATCTGCCCTTGACCTTATGTTCCTGCAAATACAGGACGGAAAGAAATATACACAAGGTGGAAATGCAAGCGTCACGGCAGGCAGCGCGGGCGATGTGGAGCGCGAGCGCGGCGTTGCGTCCGGCGAAGCTCCTTCCGCATGGTCGTGGACGCCCAGTAAGTTTGTCCGCAACTCGGACGGCGTACGTCCGGCAGACTGCGGCGGACTTTCAGACGATGAAGATTTTGCGTTGTCCAATTACAACGCCTTTAAGGTCGCGGCGGGCAAAACATTGAAATCCATTATTATCTCCTGCAATGTCCGCTTGAAGCCGCTTTCCATACGCGAGGTACGTGAGCTGCTTACCTATGACGAGATGAAGCTGGACACCCTTGGAGATCGGTTTGTCACCGTTACTGATGAAAACGGAAAAACTGTCGTAACGGACGAACCCCGCAAGCGCACGATCATTTACGGGATCTTATCCGATACGGACAGGACGTTTGCGTTTCTGTTCGCTATCATGATGTGGCAGACCATTGACCAGCTTTGCCGTAAGGCACTTGATGTGTATGACGGCAAGCTGCCAAACCTCGTCAACTTCATTCTCGACGAATTTGCGAATATCGGGGAGATCCCGGACGTCGAAAAGACGATTGCCGTTACCCGCTCGCGCAATATTGGCATGTCCATCATCCTGCAATCGGTCAGCCAGCTTGAGAGCCAATATGAAAAAAAGGCGGACACCATCATCGACTGCTGCGATACGATGCTGTTCCTCGGCGGTAAGTCCAACAAGACTAATAAGGAAATAGCGGAGCTGATCGGCAAGCAGACCATCAGCCAGATGTCGTACAGTGAAAACACGGGACAGTCTTCGACTGCGGGCAAGAATACCAGCACCACCGGGCGCGACCTGATAGACGCCGTTACCTCATTGGAGTAACACAGGATCTCCTGATTCTTAAATTTAACACCGTTGATCAGATATTCACCCTGACGCCACAGCATCAGCTCACCGTCAACGGTAATGAGGACAATATCTTCGATCTCGCTGCGGGAAGCAAGGCGGATACGGTTGCCCGCTTGCCGTGCGGCGTGAGGCAAATTGTATTGTCCGGAACGCCGCGTACTGTCTGTAATGCACGGGTCGTACCAATAAACCTCTAAGATAAGCCCCTCGGAGAGCAGTGTTTCACTGTCCGTTAAAAGCTGAAACTCCGTCAGCAGATTGTCCCCGCGCCGTTTGAACGGCTCAGAGGTACAGAAGGAAACCGTATCAAAGGCGTCCAACCTGCCGGAGCGGTAAAAGACCTTGATCAGCATGACTGCTTACCGGGTCTGCGGCTGACGGTTCGGTTCTCCCGACCCCGCAAGCTGTTCTTTTGCTTTATTCGCTTCCTTTTGCTCGGAGGCGAGGGAATATCCCTTGTCCTCTTGCTTTTGTGCGGCGTTGCGCTCCTGCGCTTTTTGCTGCGCAAAGGCTTCGCGATTTTCCTTCATTGCGGATGGGAGCGCCCAAGGATCGACAAGCATTGTCTGGCGGTCGTCACCCTTTCCCTTAAAAAGCTCGACCTTGTTTCCTTCCCGCATGGAAACAGAAAGCGGCTCGTTGCTTGCGATCTGTCCAAGCTGAAAGCTGTTTAAGAAAGTGTCCATGCTGTAGCCCGTAAGATCAATACCGTTTGCTTTTGTTCCCGGCGGGATGTTGATGATGGCTTTGTTCCACTCCTTGCCGTTCTGGTCGGTAAAGCTGTACGGGTGGGCAAAGCCCTTTGGGACTGTCATGTGAACAAAGTCTGGTTGTTCCGCTGCGGCGGGTGCTCCTGTTTTTTCTTTTGGCATAATGTTCTCCTTTTCATTTGGCTATTTCTGCTTTGAGCCATATTCTATCATGGATAGCCCATGACACCAGTTGAGGCTTACATTCCTCTCATTATTACCCACGCAAATATTTGGATTTTTGCCAAAAAAAGAACGCCGTGATTTCTCACAGCGTTCACATATCAGAACAGAGGATATACCGATGACAGTTTACCGCTCGCGCTCTTGTAAGCTTCTTTCTCCAAGATCGTTTAAGTCGCTGTCGTGGCTTGCCGCCATACAATCCTTAGCTTCCTGTTCCAGACTAACAGACCGCTCAAGCTGAACAGCTTCCATCGCTTTAGCATACGATTCTGCAAGCGGCATATATTTCTCAACAAAACGGTCTTGCGCAGTAAGACAGGTATCGCGGAGCCATCCTTTTTCCTCATGGAAATTTTGAAGACCACGGATATAATATCCGCGCAGATCATCCGTAATAATAAAGGGAACAATATCATTGCGCAGACATTCTTTGAACAAAAGCAGCCTTCCAACGCGCCCATTTCCATCGCTGAATGGATGGATCTCTTCAAAAGCCGTGTGGAACGCTAACAGATCGTCCATATCATGTGTATCTGCCTTTTCATAGCCTATTAAAAGCTTATTGATCTCTGTTTCCACTTTGTCCGGGGGCGTGGTCGGCAGATCAAGCACGCCGATCACATTTTCATACTTCTTGTATTCGCCAACGGAATACAACGGATTTTTCGCCTGCGTTGTACCTGCCTTTAACGTTCGATGGAGCGAAAACAGCATATCTGCATCTATTGGCTCGTTATATCGGTCAAGTATAGTGTCAAAAGCTTCAAAATGGTTCATGGCCTCCAAAACATCATCTAAAGCGATGTTTTCCCCGCTGATCGTTTTCCGCCCAAACACCATTCTTGTCTGTTCGGGGGTAAGACGGCTTCCTTCCATGTGATTTGAATTGTATGCAAAATCACATTGAACCATCTTATATACGCTGTCGTCTACGCCATACTCACGCTGATGCAGCAGAACATCAAGTAAAGTTTTGCTGTCTATCATAAAAACTGTTCCTCATTTGCATAGTTTTTTTATTTTGTTGCTCCGCAGCCGGAACACTTGTAACCAGTTACAACCGTTTCATCCCATGCGTCCTTAATAAGTACCTTTTCATCATAAGCTTCTTTAATAACAATCGTTTCATTACGATAATTTTCGCAACCCGTTCCATTCTTCAAAGCGTCTTTAAGATGTCCAGCTACATTTCCAGTAATATCTGCACCACACTGGTTACAGATAGTTGCACTTTTTGTAACGGCATCATGATGTACGGTCTTATATTCTGCGTCATGATGTACGGTCTTAGTCTGTTCTACCCAATTGTGCGTATGAGTAGGTTTGCTATCGCTGTTACCGCTATTCCCAGAATTGCTTCCACTATTGCCGCTGGATGGATTACCGGGTGCAGGGGTGGGTTCCGCAGCAATATCACCTGCGCTTCCCGGTCGGGAGGGTGCAGCGGTCGCTTCTGCTTTTACCGTATTTGCTTCATTCGTTTTGCCGTTATCTTCCAATATTTTTGCCGTAGCTTCAAGCTGTTCCTTGCTCATATCTTCCACAGCAAGTTTTTCCAATGTGATCTCTACCGAAGCAGGGGAACCATCGGCTTCAACAGTAAATTCCGTTGGGTTCTCCGGCAGCTTGTAGGTGGAGCCGTCCGTATTTACCGGAGCCTGCACCACACGCAGGGAATATTTCCCTTGTTCCAAATCGCCCACGAACGTCTTTTCATTGGCGGTAATCTCCATTGCAGAAACAACCGCTTCGCCGGCTTCGTTGAGAATTTCAGCCTTTACTTTGGTAGAATCTGCGGTCGTACCCTCCGCCTTGATCGTTACGTCTACCACAGCCGTCTCAGCTTGAGCAGAGGCAGCAGGCGTTGGAACAGATTCCGGCTGAGAGCTATTCTGGTTATTCAGCCCAAAAGCCACGGCGCAAGCGGTGATCGCAATAATGACTACAGCAACAATGACTGCCGCTATTTTCTTTGTATTGTCTGCCACAAATGGATCTTTCTCCATGTCCTTTATGAAGCTTCCTGTTTCCTGATCTTTACAGCACTCCGCAAAAGCGTCGCGCGTCGGCTGTACGCCGTCTGCCTCATAAGCCGCATACAGGGTTGTAAGAGCTTCATGGATCTGTTCTGTATCGTATTCGACCCCTGCTTTAGAAAGCGCCTTTTCAATTTTTTTCTGTGCGCTCTCAAGGCTAACAATCTTTACAGCCTTTGTTTCGTTCTTTTCGTCCATCATTCTACCTTTCTATCAACCTACCATGATAGTATTCTACCATGCTTTGGCAAATAACTGCTAACTTAACTTGGTTTCTCTTCGCTTTCCTGCTTGGAATCATCGACCGGATCAATCCGTATGTCAAACGGAATACGGCGTTCTCTCACGACAGCGCGGGCAAATAAGTTGACCGCAGCAGTCATGCTCAGTTCAAGCTGGTCGCAGCAAGCTTCAAACTGTTCTTTTAATTCCTGATCCATACGGATACCTACATTTATCTTCAAACCTTTGTTCACCGCCTTATCTTTCCATCCTATATATGCTTAAAATTTTTGTTATCGCTCTTCTTCACTGCGGAAAGGCTTTATGCTTTGCCCTTCGTTTACCAAAGCGTCTTTTGCTTGATCCATGTCATGCCGCTCGGACAACAAAGAGTATTCCTTATCCTGCTTTTGGTCGTCGAACAATTCTTTGCACCGCAGGTCTTGTACTTCCAGATCATGCCCTGCATGAAGCAGAATGTTCTCAAAAAACATCATCAAAAAGCTGTTATCAGGAACAATTCCATCCCGAATGCTCGCGTAATTGCTGCGTACTAAAGCGTCACGAAAATATCCGGCATGTTCCCGAAACGGCTCATTATCAATATCAATGCCAAGGCTTTGCAGATACAACATTAAAAAAGTCGCAACTGTACGGGTATTCCCTTCACGAAATGGGTGTACCTGCCAAACATTAGATATAAACCCGGCAATAGAAGCAACCTGCGCCTTATCAAAGGGAAGCTGGTAGCGAACCTTTCTTTGTTCTCCAAAATCATAAGTTAGCGTATCCGTAATAGCGCTATAGTCCGCATACTGCACAGACCTGCCATTCAATACATCCTCGCTCTTTTCGAGGTTCACGGTACGGTACACACCCACCCATTCCGGCTTGAATACGTCCGTAAATAGTTCCCGATGGATCGCCTGTAAGGTAACGGGAGAAAACGTAAAACCACCACGTTCTAGAATATGCGTGATACGCGCCGCAGATAAATCCGCTTCCTTTTCGCGGGAATCTCTATCGCCGTTTTCGTAATACCTGCCGACACGTTTTACCGCCTCGGCGGTATCGTAACGTCCGGTCAAGGTATCCTCTATAACGCTTTCCAAGTATTCAGAGGTCGTAAGGCCGTCTGTTGCCTGTAACCCTTTCGCAGCTTCCCAATATTCCCGGCGTTTTTGCATATCACCGTTTAAGGGAAGCTCCCTATATCCATTCACAGCGTTTGTCCTTTGGCTTTCGGTTTTATTTTTCTTCAAACCACTATTCACCGCCTTAATATTCTATCTTATATATATTATACAGCATTTTATGGCTTTTTGCAATAAATGTATTGCGTTATGCGCTTGTTGGAAACCGTCCGGGAAAAGCAAAAGGGACGGCAAAGAACCGTCCCTAAAATAGAAATCAATTGCGAATTTGGTTTTGCGTTCCGCCCGCCGGAGCTGTAGAATGTTCTCGATTCTCCTTTCATCGGTATGGTATATAGTTTAGCGGATGTCGCGGTCTTTTGGGATGGCAGGCTGCTCAGAAGCCAATACTTCCTTTGCCGCCTGTGCATCCCTGCACTCGCTGTCAAGAGAAACGCTCTCTCTGTTTTCATAAGACGGCTCGTTCTTTCGGTGCATCATATTCATAATTTCACGAAAGCCGCTGTTACTATCCTTAAACTGCTCACACAGGCTATCTATTTGCTCTTGCGTTAAGTCTTTCATATCCATATTTTCGTCATAAGCAACAGCAACGATATTGCCAAACAGGACAGTGTATAGTTCTCCTTCTTTTGCAACATGCTTAAAGTCTAACTGACTTAAAAAACCTGCTTCTTCCATTTCCTTTGTTGCATACAGCGCGCGGTTAGGGGGCAGAGTTCCGATCCCTTCCTCATTCACATATAGGCAAACACCATTGCCAAGCACGTCTAACGGTTCAATCAGCCCTCCGACATGTTGTTGAAGCTCATTAAGAGAATCGGATACCGAAACAGATACCTCGTGCGGAGCGTCATGCACCGGGATAAGCAGGGCACGGACGTTACGTGCGGGAGCAGCTCCCATTTTATTGCCGTATTCCTCAATCTGCTCCATACTGAGCCATTCCGGTTTTTGACCTTCGGGGAAACTATTCCAGATCGCTTTCATATATTCGATCTGCTTTGCTTCATCGAGCGCCCAAAGGTGATTAGCGGAACGTCCGCCATACCCAAGATAATATTCACAATCAGACTTCATACGGGATAACATACGATACCGAAATTCCGGCTCTGCGTTCAAGATTTCATCCAATTCCATAACAGTCCCCTTTCTATCCATTTGCCTTATTTCCTTCTGCTTTATTTTTTCCCCATGTGATACATTCCTTGTCCTTCGTTACTTTCTGCGCCTGCCTTTACCGCCAAACTCCGGTTCAACATTTCCCTCATGGGTAAGCTTCACCTTGCAATCGAAGGTTTTTCCCGCCTTGGACTTACACCCGCGCAGCACTACGGGTTTTCCCACAAGCAGGTTTTCCGCCTGCTTCACTGTGAACTTCTTATTGCAGAACCCAAACAGCTTGAACCCGCAGCCATCGACTTGTTTCCAGCTCCCGTCATTCTGCTTTTCATTCTTGTTGGAAGAACAAGTGTAAACTGAGCCGGACTGAACGACGTCCTTACCACACAGAGGGCATTTTCCAACCACAGTACGGCTTTTACCGGGAATAGACGCCCCAATATATGCCGTATCCTGATGGGAACGGAACACCTCGACAACGCTTTCCAGAATGGCGTTTACATTCGCTGTTCCATCGGCAACGTCCTGCTGCAAGATCCACCATTTTGCTGTAGTATCCGCGCCCCTAATATCCGCAGGCAGCAGGTGATAGAACACACGGCCTTTTTCTGTGGAGCGCAGCTTACCTTTTTCCTCGGCGATGAAGCCGCGCGCTTTCAGTTTTTCTATGATCTCAGAGCGGGTCGCCGTTGTGCCGATCCCGCCGTGTTCACCCTTTTTACCGTCGTCCTTTTGCTTTAATACCGCCTTGATTTCCGGATCGGAAACATATTTGGCGATGGAAGCCATATCCGTAATGAGTGTGCCTTCGGTATAGGGCTTAGGCGGCGCGGTTTCCTTTTCTGTGATCTCACAGCGGACAATCTGCGCTTTATGCGCTCCCGCGTCGATCCAGCCCTTTTCATCCTGCTGTTCGTCAGGCTCTACAGTCTTGCCAAACGTCCCTTTCCATCCTGTTTCCCGGAGAATTTTCAAAACGCACTCAAAGCGCCCCTGTTCCATCTCAAAAACAGAGGTGGACACGTCATATATTGCAGGCGGCATAAACTGCATGGCGTACCGCTCCACAATGGCAGTGTATACCTTGCGCTCGTCCACAGTCATTTTGGAAATATCCACGCTCACTTCCTGCGGAATGATCCCGTGGTGCGCCGATACGTTCTTTTCATTGAACGCTTTGCTTTTGATGGAATAGTTAAGAGGCCAGTCCGCACCAAGGTTTTTCATGGCCTGAGAAATCACGGCTTCGGCTTCCGTAAAGTGTTCTTCCTTGAGATATTGGCAGTCCGTTCGGTTGTAGGTGATGGCCTTGTACTTATCCCTCAGATCCTGCGTAATCTGCTGGGTCTTTGCCGCCGTAAGGCCGTACCGCCGCGACATATCCGACAAAAGCACAGTCAGGTTATATGGCAGGGGCGGATTTTCCCGTTTTTCGGATGTTTCCGTCACAAATGGCTGTGTCGTCCCTTCTAAGGCGGCCTTTAAGCTTTCCGGTATATCTGGTGTAAACAAATGCTTTTCTCCCACCAGAACGGATCCTGCGGGCTTGAATTTGAAGGTCAGCTCTGTATCTGTATCCGCACAGGCTCCAAATGCGGTCAGCTCATAATATTTGCGCTTGATATGATGTTCAATCTGTTCGTCACGCAGAACAACTAATCCCAGAGTAGGCGTCTGCACACGGCCTACGGTAAACAGGGAACCGAGGCGCAGGGTAGCAAGACGGCTTTCGTTGACGCCAAAACACAAATCCGCCATCTGGCGGGCATAAGCCGCGTCGCCTGCACCCCTGCACTCGCTGTTGTTCCTTAACTGTTCAAAAGCGCGGCGGATATTTTTTTCGATGTTATCATTGACATAAACACGCTCGACTTTTCCGGTATATTGGAGATATTCCAACAATTCATCGACAATGAGCTGTCCTTCATCGTCCGGGTCGCCCGCATGGATCACACTGTCCGCTTCGTCAAGAAGCTCCCGTATTTCGTCTACCAAGTCTTTCTTTCCCTTTGCGGGACGCTTAGGCCAGTCAAACAGATAGATCGGGAGTACATCAAGCGACCACGGCTTGCCCCAAGCGTCATTAAGTTCTTCCGGATCGAGCAGCTCAAGCAAATGCCCGGCACAGCCTATGACCACATACCCGTTGCCTTCGATGGGAAGGCGGGCGGATTCGGAAACGGGCTTGCCGCAGATGGCGCGGGCAATATCCCGTGCCAGCATTGGCTTTTCTGCGATGACTAACTTCATGGCTATCACTCCATATATGCTCCAAATTCGCAATCAATTGCGAATTTCATTTACCGCTCGTCCCTGCTTTGCAGATCAGATTCCCGCCCGGAATCTAAGACTTCCTTTGCACGGCTTAAATCCCGCCGTTCGGAAGACAGGGAATATTCCTTGTCTTTGCGTTCCAAAACATCAAGCCGTGAAGCGTCCATCAGGCTTTTCACGCGGGCGTCTATATTTTCTCTTGCGCAGTCAAGCATATTGTCATGAATAGACTGGGCAAGGGGCTTCATGCCCGTATCCGGGAAAATAACCTCCTGTATATTTTCATAGGATGGCAATACCCCATATTCTTTGAGCTTTTCGGAAATGTCTTCCCGTTCTATCCTGACTACTGCACCTTCAAAGATTTCCGGGTTTGCAAAGTCATAGGCTGTACCCAAATCTGAAAAGTACAGTCCATGCGCCCATTCGCCTGTCTCGCTGTCATAACCGTGAGCAACTACAAAAGGCTGCACCGCATCCTTATTGGTGAAAACCAGCGCACGATCCCCAAATTCCGCAAGCACTACATGGCCTTTTGGATCGAGTCCAATTTTTTTGTGTGTAGCAGATATATTTTTATCTACTTTCTGTATCTGATTAGCAGAGTTGTTAAGGGTATTGCAAAGAGCCTTTGTTTCACCAACCAGCCAATCTATTTCATCCAGAAGATTTCCTTGCCCTGTATAACCACCAAACAGATTTTCAAGCTCTTCAAGCTTATCTTTGAGTTCAAGTAACGTAAAGTTGTCGTTCTTATATGAGAAATCCAAATCCTCTACAAAGTCGTCACCTTCATATCGGGACAATGATTTTATTTCAAATTCTTTTGGCATCTCTATAAGGTCAAAGCAGGCGGAAGCTTCTTTTTCTGTCTTAAATCCTTTTGAACGAAGCATTACTACATACTCTTCCATAGCTATTACCCTCCTAAAAAATCAAGTCAAATGCCTAAAAGCCTGTTAGCCTCCCAGCAAATCACGCGACCACGAACCGGACTTAATCAATCCCAAAATGAGCAGGATAGGCAAACCTATCAATTTAGCAATTACTCCAACAGCAAAAGATCCGCCCGCGTCGATCATTGACGTTGAACCAATTACAGCAGCATACAAAGCAGGAAACACGACAATCAGGAACACCATGATTGCACCTGCGAGACACACTGCAAGGAAATTCTTGCAGAAATTAACGCCGAAGCTGCGCGTTTCTTCAAAGCCCATCAGTGAGAACGGGATTGGAGAGAATACCGCCATCACGTAAAGCTGGATTGCTCGCGCGCCAGCCATGACATACGCGATGATAGCAACGAGAAGACCGGACATCCAAACGAATAAAGATGTAATAAGAGCAATAATCATCGTACCGAGGTCAGCATTCGTGACATCGCCAAGACTTACTGTACCTGTAATGCTTCCGTTTCCAGCAAGTGCAACGGAAATTTTGTTAATCTCGTCGTAAACCGCCGCGCAAATATCCACCGAATTGACGATAAGCCAATGAAAGATCACATAGAACACAGCGAGAAACAGAATTTCCTTAACAGTAGGGAGTGTCGCCTGTGCGTCTATCTTTTGCGAAATCTTCACGACTTGTACAAGCATAACAAGGGCAAGAATAGATTCACCAAGCGGGACGAGTAAAGTCTGATGGACTGCTGTAATAGCGCTCCATAAGGTATCCGCAGAACCGTTGGAGCTAAAAAGCGACGTAAAGTTCCCAGTCAACAGGTTATCTGTTGTCATGCTGCTAAGATACTGTGAAAAATTATTGAGAAGCCCTTCGATAGCGGGTTTCAAGGTCTTGATAGCTTCCTGCAATTCCTTGATTTTCATGTCTTGCGCATTTTTTTCTTCGGCAAATTTCGCACGTTCCTCTGCCGGGACGTCGAGCAGGGCGAGGGCGTGGGTGTAGGACAAATTCGCAATTGATTGCGATTTTTCCGCAAGTCCCGTTTCTCCGTATTCCTTGTAGATACGCATAAAGTTGTTGGCTGTGCGCTGGGAGTAGTCGATACGGTCTTTGAGCCATGCACCCCATTGTCCGTGTTTTACAAGAGCTTTAGCTTCCGTTAGCCTGCGGCCTATCTCGATACTACCCATCAGCACGACCTGTTTGGTTTGTTCGGTAATGAGCTTGATTTCCCCGACAATGCGGTTTTCACGGTCGGCGTTTGCCTTATCCACATACTCAATAACCTGTGCTTCCTTCACTACGATTGCATTTGTTTCTTCTTTCTTGACTGTGTTTGTGTTCATAATCATTTCTCCTTTACATTTAGATTATTTGTTATTCGCATTACTGCCCGTAACGCTTATGCCTCTGGGCTTAATGGATGCGAAGCAATAGCGAGGGAGCGAATCAGGGGCTAAGTCTTTTTTCGGTCTTTTTTGCCTGCACAAAAAGCCGCAAAAAGATGCCGCAGGCACCCTTGATGAAGGGAAAGAGCGCCATATAATCCATAAGCCCCAGAGAATAAGCGGGGATTCCGCAGGAATCCCGACCTTATGTAAGGCTTCGCGCCGTTTGAGCGCATATCCGTACATAACAGGTGTCCTGATCTGCGGTTTTCAAAACGAGGCGCTGAGAGCCGTTCTAAGACCCTGTTTTGAGTTTTCATGGGTAATATGTCATGTAATTTGAGAAAAATATACACAGAAACACAAAAAGGAGCGGTTATCCCGCTCCTTTTTTACACAATAATATAATGATAGAAAACTATCTTGCTATCTTTACAGTTTTAATACAACGCAAAAGATAAACCAGCCGCCAATCACAAGCCCTGTCATGACAAGCAGCCATTTCATTACTTGAAACAGCTTGTCCGGCAGGGTAATTTTCAGCAGCCGCATTGTTTTAGCTTTTACCATCTTTTCCGTCTCAAGAATTTCCTGTTTTGCCTGCTTGGATACTTCGGAAATTTCTTTGAGTGCGTGTTCGGTCGCTATGCTATGTGCTTCGAGCAGGCCGCTCATTACGGCGTCCTTCATCTGTTCCTGCTGCTCCTTTGGTACATTTGCGAGCTGTTGTGCCTGCTGCAATACCTGCTCCGACCGCTCAATCAAACGAGAAAGCCGTTCTTCTGTTCGTTTGTATTGCGCCTTTTGTTCGGATATGAGCATTTCCAAATGATTTACCGCTACAAGAATCTCTGCGGCTCCACGTTCCGGCTGTGCGGAATATTCTAAAGCACGCGAACCTTCGCGGGCGTCGCGTGCTTCGCTTTCAAGACTGTTCTCTTCTTTCAATTCTCTTGCGCTTCTTGCCATATAGTATTCCTCATTTTTCGGTATTCTTTATTAACTCGTCAATCGTGATTTGTTTAATTTCTTTTGGTTTTGGCCTTGTGAGCCTGCGGTAGACTTTTCTACATAGGCGGAAAATGCCGCGCACAGACCAAAAGATAATCCTTGCCGTTATTTCTATCATCCATATCGTGATGCGAAGAACGATCATAATTACGATCACTATGCCCTGCATTTTCCGCTCCAATCATCCTTTGATGCTATGAACCTATAATCCTTCCGATGTCATCTATAAGCCGTTGTTCTGCAATGTGTTTTCTGCGCAATGCTTCTTTTTTGCGTATCTGCGCGTATTCCAGCACATCGGGAAGATAATATAGTGCCGTGCCGTTTTTACGTGAATATTTCAGCGGTTTTAGTCTTCCACAATTAGTAAGTCGAGCAACCTGTGAACGGGTCATGTTTAATAGCCCGGCAACCTCCGCAGCAGATAAGACATTCTGTTTTGCCCATTCCCGCGCTTTATGGTTATTCGTTTGCATTGATCATCCTTTCGGTATAGGAAGAGGTCTTGCGCTTCCCATAATGTATTTTACAAACATTCCGCGAGTACGGAAAATATGGTAACAAGGCCAAACAGTACATCGAGTGCAATAGGCACTGTCATTGTGCCGTATTCATGATTATGCTTGCGGTGCATTGTTGCTGTACGTTTCATAGGATATACTCCTTTATGTCATGGGATTTCTAAACTCTATCAACCAAAGCGTATAACATTATTTTGGAACCCGTGGCTTAGGCAGGGACAGATCCTTTCTCTTTTTTTGTCCCTGCTTTTTTATTGCAGCAAACCTCGAAACAGCTCTAACTCAAATTCATCCGGAGCTGTCTTTTCAATATCCTTTACCGTTGCAAAGCCGTTATGCTCCAAAAACCAAAGCAGATCGTCTTTTGCGATCAGCCTTTCTTGGAATATAGCCGCACATGCACATAAAAAACCTTTGTCAAAAATCTGCTGTCTTCTTTCTTTTTTCATTTTCGGTCATCATCTCGCTATCTGATTTGGTATTGCCAAATGAAGTCTTGCTTCATTTGGCTTAATAAGCCGATCTCTGCTTTTGGGGCGTGTCAAGGGTTTTAAGTTACAAAACCTGCACCAACCGCTTGCGGTTTGTGGAGTGTTTTGTGCGACCCTTGACGCATAAGCCCCAAAGAAAGCAGGAACGAGGCTCCCGCGCCGTTTGAGCGGGACAGGCCGCCCGGCTGGCGTTGGAAGCCATATATATCCTGTGTTTTCCACAGGCTTTCCCTGCGAAGGGTACTCCTAAACCCGCAGTGGGGAAAGGATGGGGGAAACACGCTGCGCGTTTAGCGCACGTCTCTGTTTGGCGGAGCAGTACGTTCTTGAGAGGGCTTCTGCCGCACTGTATTTTGCTGTGGCGGCTGTGATTTCTGTCCGTTTGTAAGAGGTGTTCCCGATGCAAATTGCTTTCGTACCGCGTCGCCCTGTCGAATAGCCGTCAACACCTTCCTGCGCACCTCGGCGTCATGAGATAAGCTCTCCGGAATACGCGGCAAAAGTAATGGTGGGATGTCTTCCAATGCGCTGCCTTTTTGTTCTTCTGCGTGCTTCCGGTAATCCTGATAACATTCGGCAACTTTGCGCAGGTAATTCTCGCGCTGCGCTGCGTGATCAGCAAGTTCTTGAGCTGCCGTCTGGATCTCCGCTTCTATTCGGGTCATTCCTGCGTTTTCAGCGTTTCGTGCAAAAGCCTGTTCCAAAAGATTTTCTTCGAGTGCCTTATCTAAACGGGATACGCGAAAAGAATATGTGTTGTTATCCGTATCTGTCGCGTAGAGTTTGCCGTCCTTTATTTCGGTTTCAACGCCCCAATCGGCAAGAAGGTTACGGTATTCATCCATACTGGCAGCACGTTTCTTCATCCCGCGGCACAACTCGCGCAGGTTGTATTTATAGCTGGCGTCTTCGGGTGCGATCCCATGCTTTTCGGCGCGGTCTATGATCTCCTTTTCCGCTCCGATCCGGTCAGGTTGGCGAGCGTGCATTTTGGAATTTTGTTTTCCTTTTTCCACCTGCTTTAGTTCCCAGTGTTCGTCCATTCCGCGCACAAATTCTGCCCGGTCACGTTTGGCTGTTCTGGATAAGCCTTCATCGAGCCTGTTTCCGGTCGAAAGATCAGAGCGATTGACCGCCATGTGAACTGCATAGCGGTAGGTTTTGTCCGCTCTGCAATGTTCTTTGTGAAGCGCAAATGCGATCTGTGCATTTGGATACCTTTTACGTGCGTACTCCTGCGCGTATTTCATACAAAGCTCCGGCGTCATTTTGCCGCCGTTCATATCGCACTCGTCGGGCAGGAACGCAAGGATCTGATGATATTCGATGGTATTTTTGCTCCCGCTTCTTGCGGGCTTGTTGTGTCCAAACATTTCCCGTGTCCGTGCCATTTCAAACGACCACCGCGCAGGAGTGCGAATGTTCTGAAAGGAACGCAGCAGTGCCTTTGGATCGTTGATATAGTTCCGAAGGTTCTGTGCATGGCTTTTGGTCGTTACAGATTTTTGTTTGATAATAGTCATAGCGTTTCCGTCTTTTTTTTCACGCTGTCTATAACTTCATCCATCTTATCTAATGAGGCATAGACCTTTGACAGTGTTTCTGTGATCCCGCGTGTATCGGCATTTGCTTTATAGGTATTGAGATAAGTCATGAGCTGATTTAAGTTGACGCCTTGACGGTGAAGCTCAAGGTAAGTCTGCCTGAGCGCTTCTGTGTCGATTACGACAGGAGCAATATCTTCGTTGGAGAACATCAGCTTGCGGATCAGTTCGGTAGGTGTACAGCCCATCCATGCCGCCCGCTCGTTGATCCATGCACGCTCTTCTTCTGTGAGCCGGACGGAGATCTTCACATTTCGTTTTTCTCCGGCGTTTCCTTTTGCGAGACGAATAAGTCCGGCCTTTGGTTCTGTCCGGTCATGCTGCAAAAGCCGCGCGCGGGCAAATTCTGAAACAGTGCGCCCGCTTTCTGCCGCCGCTTTTTTAATGGCTGCAAGTTCCGTTTCGCTCAGACGAACCTTGATCCATTTGTCTCTGTTTTGCGTTCCGATTTTCAATCGTCCCCCTTTACTTTTAGGAACCGGGGCAGCCCCCCGGATAGATTTGGTGCGGCAGCCCGCACCATCCATTCCCCGGACGGATCGCTGCTTTGCAGCGTTTCCGGCTGGGCTGAGGCACACCTTTGTGTGCCTCAGGGGATTCCACAAGGGGAGCTTTCGTCCCCTTTGGCAAGATGGAAGGGAGAGTGAATGTACCACATTCGGCTCCGTTCCCACATCTTGCATGTGAGTAGATAGCAGGATTGTATCACAATCTGCTATCTACGAGAGCGCGCCTGCGGCGCGGCGAAAGGAGCAGCCTCCTTTCGGTTCAAGGGGGAGCAGCCTCCCCCTGAATGTTCCGCCCGAAGAGCGAGCGGACTTTCGGAAATAACAATGGGCGCGATCATATCCGGTCAATTCGTTCCCAAAGTTTGTCTTCCTGCTTATCTAATTCATCGGCTCGTTCTCGTAGTTTGATCGCTTCGCCCATCATGAAAAATCTCTTTTCTCTGTCAGGCTCCTGCTTTGCTTTTTGCATAGCTTCTATAAACTGCTTTCGCAATTTATTCGCTTCTTCAATAAGACGGTCGCTTTCCGGCATTGCCCGCTGCATTTCACGCAGACGGGCAAAAGTCAGAATACTATCTACTTGATTATTGCGTTTGAACCAAGCGATCATATCCGCTTTGGATACGTTGTAAATGCTCATGATCATTCTCCGTTGCTGCCGCCAAGTTCAGCTTCTAACAGGCGGACAATGAGAGCGTTCATGCTCTCATTGGTGTTGAGCCTGTGTTCCATCATGCGCCTGTGAAGCTCAGGCGGCACACGCACATTGACCATCTTCTCTTTTTGGGAAACAGGCTTGCGCGTGCTTGTCTGCGCAGCCTTCGCCATACCTGCTTTTGCTTTTTGGCTGGCGTTCATAAATACGTTTCCGGTTGCCATGTCTTTGTTCCTTTCTTTATTCCGCTGCCGCGTGTTGAATAATATTATCTGCAAGCTGTTCAAATACTGCGACGGATGGATTGCGCTTGTCGAAATCTGCGACGCTCACACCGCCCGCTGCTGCGCGGGATAGGGCAACCGTCTTAGGTACTTTAGCGATCACGGGCATATCATTTTCTTTCATGAACGCGAGCAATTCCTGATCCAAAACGCCGTAAGGGTAATAGCCATTGACGATGAAAAAGATGGGTGCTTTTGTGCCGGACGACTGTGCGATCTCATAGGTGCGCAGCGTTGGTTCCAAGTCCCTGCACGACGGCATGAGCGGAATCAGGATCATATCCGCATTGATACACCACTCACCGAGGCCGTCAGACAGTACGCCTGCTGTATCAACGACTTGAAAATCTGCGCCTTCGATCTCGCTGAAATCCTCCGGCTGTTCGTGCACCGCGCCGCCCTGTGGGTCGGTGGACACATATACGGTCTTGTATTCCCGGCGTTCCAAAGCAAAGGCAAGCTCGTCTGCGATCGTGGTTTTTCCAACGCCGCCCTTTTGGTTGATAATGAGAACTGTAAACATTTGATTCTTCCTTTCTTCGGTAAATTCGCAATCAATTGCGAATTTGGTTTTGCGTTCCGCCCGCCGGAGCTGTAGAATGTTCTCGATTCTCCTTTCTGTGGGCGGTTGTTCATAGTTAGAGGTTTGGCGGAATGGAGCAGTCTTTTTCGGTATTTTGGGGCTGCTCCAAACGTTTAATTTCCTTCTCTCGGATAATTTAGTCTTTAAATAGATACCAGCAATACTTTTCTGGAACCCAGCAGGAGTAATTCTGCGACGAGTAATTTTCAATATAGCCGCAAGCCTCACTTAATTTGATGCCTCTCTCCACAAGCCCTTCAACAAGCGCTAAGGTCAAATAAACACTGCGTTGCAAAATTTTTGATAGGTCATACATTGCGGCACTTTTTTCCCTATCGTTGCATTGATCTTTTCCTAACTGCTCAACCCAGGAATGTGCTCCCTTATGCAAATCTCTAAAGGAGTTAAAAAGCTTTAGGTCTTTATGTGTTAAAAGGATTGTAGGGGTACCAATGCATTCATATAAGTCAACGATTACTTTTGCCGAGTATTCACCAACACTCATTACACGCCCATGCCATCCTTCCATCACGTCATATACTTCATCACCTACATTTATTGGCTTTCCGTCCCAGCCAAGATTACGATTTCCCATGTTTACTCCTTTCATTAAAGAAAAGCGTTTTCGCCATGCTCCTTATATGCTTTGCACCAATCTTTAAGACGATTCCGGTTTTGAATTTGATATTTTTCCATCACCTCAACAACTCCCAGTCCATTTTGTCTATCGTGAACCGCCGCCAACGATCATGGCGATTCTCCTTATTTTCCGTCCTGCAATTGATTCGATGAAGGTTTGGAGTACAGTTCCTTGACGAATTGAACCGCTTCTTCCTCGCTGCTAAATCTTTTCAAAAGCCATCGTGCAGCATGGCCTTCCATCCTTAGACATACACAGGATTTCGTGTTTCCCCTCACAAGCGTGCGATAGCTGGCAAGATGCACATTTCCGCAATCGCACTGACACAACCATACAGTAGAACCGTTTCGTCTCAGCTCTGTAGGCTCTTGTGCAACCAGCCTTCCGAAACGCTTACCTGTAATATCTTTAATATTTCGACCATTCATTGCTCTTTTTCCTATTCACGTAGGATCCTTCCATCCTACCAAACTATCAACCTAACAAGCGGTATTGGGATATTCATATCATGATAGGATTATATCAATCTATCACGGTAGAATGATCGTAAAATGGGATTCTATTACGCTTCTCCACCATTTTTACATAATCCTATCAAGATATGTTCCCATCATGATAGGTTGCTATGATTCAACTACTTTCTGTTAATCTATTGTCTAAAAACTTACGTGGTCTATCATCGTAGAAACATATCATGATATAAAAATAGCTTGCTGCTCAACGCTCCCTTCCTTTGGCAAATTTTTCATGATTTAAGTGAAAGAAACAAAGGGAAAGGGGGTGAAAAAGAAATGATGCGTACAAAGCAGCAGGAACAGCTTGTAGAGCGGCAGTTTGACCATTTTTGCAGGACAGTCCTTGCCAACAAAAACCGCGACCTTATACGGCAGCGCAAGCGGTTACAACATCATGAGCCGTCTTTGTGTGTTCTGCCTTCAAGTGCGGAGCCGTTTGCCTGTGATGTGTACTTTACAGAAGAAGCTTGGATCAGTCTTGGAGATTATTCTATTCTCGTATGCAACACGTCATTAGCAGACGCGCTTCTTAGGATCGCACCGTCATTGTGCCGTATCATTGTGCTGTCGTATTATCTGTCACTATCGGACAGACAGATCGCAGAAGCATTGGATATGAAGCGTTCAACGGTTCAATATCAACGCAGCAAGGCATTATCACAGCTTCATAGCTTGTTATGTTCCTATCATGATAGCAGGGAGGGTTGAACATGGCGCGTAAAAAGCCGCTGCCTTATGCTGTTGTAACGCAGGCCGTCAAGGGCGATCCCGAAGCGATGGACAAAGTATTGACCCACTACAGGGGATTTATTCGCTGGCTGGCAAAACGAGATTATATGGATCGGGATAATGTGAGCAAGTCATACGTTGATGAATCCGTATATGCAGAGCTGGAATCACACCTGATGGAAAAGATACTGTTCGCGTTCGATTTGGACAAACAGACATAGGCAGAAAACGGAGAACCGGAAAGAATGGTCTTTCCGGTTCTTTTCAGCCATAGCCGCAGTCTGCAATAGTATAAGAAGAAAAAAAGATACAGAGCGCTAACTTTATCAGGTGTTTCGGGATATAAAGGACAGACGAAATAAACAGAAATGATGAAATGATAGGATGGAACAGGCAAAGCTGAAAAGGTTGGTTGACCATATCCCGCCGGATATACTGGCGAAGCTGAAACGGCAGCAGCGGTACACAGTAAAGGAAAGGCGATAGAAATAAGCAGAAATTTTCGACGCCCCTGTGCGGTGTTGTACCTTGAAACTGAATATGGAGGACACTGGATGGCAAAAAGTAAAAGCGATACTTTTACACCTCTGACAGGGCAGGTCATACAAGCAGAGAACGGCACGCAGTATTTTGTATGTGGGAAC